>JGI24158J21664_10000033_pt1 | contig 63706 bp, 38 predicted proteins | sample Ectturendosymbi3_FD_21664 | JGI IMG/M metagenome (IMG submission 21664) | reverse complement strand
GGTATATATCGTGGTTTGCCCAGTTGCACAAGGAGCTGAGCATGACAGAGAAGGTGCAAACCTAACTAAAAAATTTTCCATAACCCTTTCACATCCAAGTAGACAATTGTTTGCTCTGCAGCAATTGTGTGTTTTGGTACCAAGAAAAAGCCAATTTTCCATCTTCCGTAAAGACCAACCACTTGTGAGGTCATGTGCAATGTGGTGGAGACACTGTGGTTTGGAAGTATTGAAGTGTGGTGCAGAAATCCTCAAAAAGCACTGGCATGCTGCAGATGGAGAAGACTTCTTGGCACAATGTTGCTGCAAAACAAAAAGACCGTGGCGTTGACATAGTCGAGCATATGCATAGTATTTTAACAGTTGGATAAAATTGATTTGGGCCAAGATGCAATCAGTAATTAGAATCTGACCCAAAGTGGAAGCTCTTTCTTTTGAAAGATGGAATAATATTCTACAACTTTGACATTAACCATGATACAAGTCAAAACGTCATTTAAAGTTCAACTCAGACGTTTTTGAAACAGTTACGTCTACTGAGGTTTTAATGGACTGTGAACTAATGGTGTTGGTACTTTTTGCGGAAGATCTGAAAGTGCTTATAAGTTTTAGAAGGTTTTTAGTACTGGGTGTTTTTAAAGTACTAAAAGTTTTGTGTCTTTCTGTAAGCTACCGAAACCACCACTACTTAGGATGTATTCAGGCTCTCAACAAGTTTTTATTGTATAAAGTCTTCACTTGCACATCCAACGCACTAGACTTCAAGCATGCATCGCAGTAACAAGGAAAACACAAGTACATGAAAGAACACAAGGATACATACGTGGCAGTAGTAGAAAATGCTTGATGGGACTAATACATGTAGTTTGATGAAATACAAGCAGAAAAGGCACACATAGATGATGCCACGACGATTATTGTTTATATAATGTAGTGCTGCGATTTACAAAATGCATAGGGATTAGGAGACTTAAGGAGCAGGGGCAGTTAGGCTACAGACCTCACTAGGACGAAGCTACATACACAGCGTAAAGGAAATAGCAGTAAATAGAGGTCTTTTGCTCTGACTATAAAGCTTAATATGCACAATGCGGTTGTATGGTTTATTGAAGCAAAATGCGTTGCAGGCAAGGTCAAGCCACCAAAAGAAATTGGTTTAATGTTGTCACATTGAACATTTGCTATTTGTTGAAAGTAATTCGCTTTTGATGTCATTGGTTCATTGTGCTGAGATGGCACACCCAATATGCATGGAAACAAATCTGATTTTGCTATATTAAGGAAGAAAAACTCTGTGATTTTATGTACTTCAAGCAGGGTTTACAATATTTGACTTAAAGATTGAAAGATATGGTATATAAAAACTTAAATTGGTCTACAAATACCTTACAAATCACATTTTTGCCCCTCTTTTCATACCTAGCTCAGTATCATCTAGAGAAATCCTAATAAAAAATTGTTCTTGTATCAAACTACATCTTCCATGATGAAAGTAAAAATGTGACCAATGAATTGTCTTTTTACTGGACTAAGGCTTAAGCTGCAGCCTATAGATTTCCTTCTTCCTTTACCACTGTGGATTTTTTGTCCCTGTCTCATTTTTGACACTCAAAGAAACTATTATTTTCATTTTTAGTTAATTGCATTTACTTTTAGAAACAGAAAAACAAACTATAATTTTTCATAAGAAATTGTTATGAGTATTTCATGGACCATGGAATCTTGCTTGCAGGCTGTACATTTCATGGGAACAGATGATAAATAACTTTACACAAGTAATCAAGTGTGAACACAATTACAAGACATGCAGATATGCCATAAGGTGCATATGATTAGTGCACAAGACTCTTCCTCACACAATGAGTCCCTGGCAGAGTTTTGTTGAAGTTGATATAGAGGTTATTATACCTCAAGAAGACTGGCTTTGCCTCCATGAAGATGTACCAACAGCAAGGCAGACAGAGTCNATCACCTTGATAGGATTTACCTCTCTCATGTCTGAACGAACTTTAAAGACTTTCCCACAGCTTTCCTTATGCCATTTGCCAGGNAAAAAGGCTACCNTAAATAATTCACAAGGTGTTGGTATGACCCAGCCTAAAGTCAACTCTAGACCAGTGGTTCTCAACCTGGAGTTCGTGAACCCCCAGGGGATCACGGCAAGATTTCCAGGGGTGCTTGGATGGTAGTTGAATTTTCTTGTAGTGCTATTTTTTAATATCCTATACAAGAGGAAAGTGCGTGCCGATTAAAAACTCTGTGTAGATTTTTCTGATCTTGCATTGTTGTGATGCAACAATGTGAAATCCACAGCTTTGCCAGCTTACCTGGGGGTTGGGTTGATTGTTTTATGACTTGGGGTACTTGACGGAAGAAAGGTTGAGAACCCCTGCTCTAGATCTACCAGCACTGACCATTGGGTTTCCAAGTTGCACTATGGTAATCACTGGTTTATTCGCAACTTATGACAAAAAGCAAAAGGCCCATTTTTAGATAAAAGTAGAAAATTACTTGCATGAATGAGATCATAAATTGTGGATCAACAGCATGAAACAACATTCTAAGAAATATTATTTTAAAAACTTTTGTTCCCTTCAATTTAGCTTGAGATGGTAAGGATTAAATTAAATGTTGTGTGTTAAAATGTTTCAACAATGCAGCATTCTGTAAGATATGATGACATCCTAAAATATAAAACTTGTGAAATAAAATTTAGTTATCCAAGAGTTATATAGAACAAATATTCACTTATGAGAATGTAGGATTCTGGCCTGTAGAATAGCTGTGGTTAAATGGTCATTTACCTTTTAGACTTCTCAGTGCAAAAATATGAAATTATGCCATGAAAGCCTAACACGCCTGCCAATATTGATTGCTTACTAGGGTACAGAACATCCTTTTTGCTCAGACTCTGTTTCTTGTGCAAATGAATGAACATCCAAATGAAGGCAATAGTTCATTGAAATCTGAACCCAAAAATATTTATTGCTTTTTAAATGTTAATTGCCATAAACACATGAGAAAAAACATTCGTGGGATGCAATATCAGGGGTGTGTTATGTTGAAGTGTGTGGTGTTGCTTAGGTACTTTTTCATCTTACTCATATTAGAAATACGTCATTGTAGAAATACTTTACAGTTTATGTAAGTTTAAGTCACCGGAATTTTGATGTAAAGGTTTTGCTAATTGAAATCATATCTGTGTATCAGGTGTACTGGTCTCTGGTCATTGAAATAGTGATAGTTGTATCAGCTGAGACTCAAGGCTAACAATGACAGTGCAACCTTGCATTATTTTCAGTGCATGCCACATCTCTTTTGAAATCATAAAATTTGTGGAGTTTTTTTTCCAATACCTACTCTATTTTTGTGTGGTATATTGGGGTAGACTTTTTAATAAACCACCTTGTTCTCAAGTTTTGATCACAAGCTTTTGATTTGTAATGTTACAAAGCAGATATCAGCATTTAGCCGATATTAAAACTAAAAAGTCTAGTAGTTTAGTGGTAATGACTGAGGTCTTAATTGAAAAGTGGAAATCTGAAAAGTTGACTAACTATTGACATTGATGCTCTTTTTCATGGTTTTGTTTTTTGCTCACAGTCTAAATGTAACAATAAATTGGGAAGTGTGTGTGTGTCATCAACCGCACTAATATTTGTAGTCTTGTTACCATTGTACATGTTATTTACTACACTGCTTGGTTTTTATTTATATATCTATAAATGTATTGAATTATTTTTTTTAGTCTGTTGTTTCATACCTCATTAAGTCTGCCCATCTTAAAGTTTACAACTTTTTAAATACTTTAGTTGCAAAGTTTAAGATTTAATTCAGATTGCTATTAAAAGAAACCAAAGCTAAGGTATTGATACTTTTAAGTTCAAATTGTTTTTTAGTACATTAGGTTCACTTAGAGATACAGAAATTCATTGTCATGGCTGGTCAAAGCATAGGAGATCGAATTGTTGCTGCCCAGCATACAATCATTGGCTCAGATATGTCGAAAAGTGTATGCAAAGCCACTACAAGTGAAGTAATGGGTCCGAAGAAGAAACATTTGGATTGTAAGTCCTTATCAGATGAATTGTTTTTGGTGAAAAATGTAATGTCAGTTTGTAAGTAATTCATGCACTTCTGTGCCAGTTTACCATTCTATAAGGTGATACTTATAATGTGAGCATGTTGCTGTGCAAACCAATCACACAATGACATGTTAACTTAGTTTTTATCACCATATGTAAGAAGCTTTGTCAGGCGAGAATTAAACACCCCGATGAACCAACTTTCCACAACTGTAGCATAGATACAGCATTGTTATTTTCAATAAAATATTTGTAAGCCTCATATCCACTTTGTGTTTTTTGCAAGTATAACGTATAGTTCTAGTTGAACTCTTAACTAACTCGGTTATTGTGTAATGCTTGTTCATGACATTTAATGGAGTATGAATTCACAAGATAGAGTTATGACAGTAATTGGAGATAAGTTTTGTTCACTTTGTTGTTGTTTCAACATGCCCTGTTAACAACCTCAACCTTTAAAGTTGAATTACTCTTGCCTTAAGTGCCCTTCACCGAAATATCTTTGATTTACCAACAGGTAAAAGTTGCCCTAACATTGAGTAGTTGGACTTGACACCAACAAAATAATTGTCATCACAGGGATACTGGTCTGAAGTGTAAAAATCTTGATGCCTGTTTTATGAAGATTTATACATTTTAACTGCTTGCTTCATTAAAGTGTTGCAACTGTTTGTTAGGCGCAGTGTTGAATGCACAATACACCACAAATGGGGTGTGCGGTAAGAATAGCACCAATATGTAAGTGGCGCAAACAAGAAATAAAAGAGTTATCTCATCAGGTGCTCTGTATTGTTGCTTGTTGCCACAGTGTGAAGCTTTGCGCACTTGCTGCTCAAGCCCTTTGATCATGCACATATAAACTTTTTCAGATATTGTTGTCCTACCAACTTAGCCTTGTATGACATCAGCTGCATACTATCTTTTTGTTTTGTGCAAAATGATGACCTAATTTAACCTTTTTCATAAGTTTTGATTTTACATTTAAAATATGTTCACTTTTTATGGAATGAATTATGGCATTGGCCATAATGATTTTGTAACCTGGGTGTAAATTGAATGTTTTTTTACAGCACTGTGTGTTCATTTGGCCACACTTGATATTTTATCACTGCAAGCCAAGATTGAGAGCAATTTTTGGCTAAGATACGACTGCATTTTGTGTATATCCATGTGGTCATGAACAACTGTGCTTTATTCTAAGTTTTAATTACTGCTTTTACTCGTTTGTAATGGATGTTTTTTATGTTTAGATTTGAATGCTTTGACAAATGAAGCAAACGTAAACATTCCTGAGCTTGCTGACATCCTTGTAGAGAGAAGCAAACAGCCCAAATGGGTGATTGTCTTCAAATCATTAATAACAACTCATCACCTGATGTGTTATGGAAATGAAGTAAGTTTTGTGAGAAAGCATATCGTAACATTGATTGTCAGAGACTAGCATAATGTTTGAAAAGATGCTTAATACTTAAACAAAATTTTATAAAAATGTGTCATATATTGTTCCAGAAAGTAGGTTCTTTCAGTCATAGACAATTTTTTTTGAAATGACTGAAAAAACAGTCAATTCAATCATAATGTCTGAAAATATAAATTACTAAATACTGTTATGGCATTTTTTAATACTAGTATGGGACAAATGACTGAAATGTCCCAACAAAATGAAAAAAACAGATCCAGATGAAAGTGTTTGCATGATTTGAGTAGTCACAGATTTTTCAAACCTGAAACACATTTTTAAAGATTTAAGTTGATTACAAAATACTGTATCTCATTAGTAACTTCTATCTGGTGATGCTATCAATGAAATGTCGACATTACATAGATTTCCTTCATTGGACCTTGGTGTGGAAACAAATGGGATTAAGTTGTTAAACAACTTTGAACTGCTTCCTTAGTTACAACTCAACATAAAAGTTTATGTTGTGAAGTCAACCAACTTGGTTTTGCCAACAATTAAGCAAAAATTGACAGTGCATTTAGGCTCCTATCTAAATCCAAAGCAAGGAAACAAAATCTCAGGTTTTGCAAAATTAGCTTTTTGAGATGAAATGTGTGCATCAAGCACAAATGTAGGTAAGTTGTATTATTTAAATTAATGTTATAAACAATGGTTTGTTCATCAGAGTTGGACACCAGGCAGTTGGTATAATATTTGACCAGGTCGAAAATTTAAAACTTCATCAAATATTGGTTACTTATGTTTCATTGTATCACATGACTTAGGCAGATCAGGGTGTTAATTAATGTGCAAAATGATTGTAATGAAAGAAGTGACTGCAACACATGTAGGCACAAGTAGCTCTTCAATTATATCTGTTACTGGTATGTTTCTACATCATGCTGATAGTCTCAACTAGTTTGTACTTGCACTTACCAAGCTTGGGCAATTTGATAGGGGAGATTAAATTTGGTATAATGTTTTTATTTGCTTTTTTAGAGGTTTCTACAACATTTAGCATCAAGAAATTCTCTGTTTAATCTCATCGGGTTTTTGGACAGGGCTGGTCTCCAAGGTACGTTTGCTTCCTAATTTTGATGTTTTGGTTTTGGCCATTAAAGCAATTAGTAAATAGGTCTATGAAATTATCAAAAGCATCAACTAGTTGCAACAAATGTCGTCAAAGATAGTTGTTGATATACTTAAGTTTTTTGCAGTTCGGTAATGATTGTGCAGTGAACATTAAAATGTCAAATGTGTGCACACAACTCAATGCCACAGTCAAAGTTCTGTCAGTTATTCACTTATATCACCTGTTCAGTTCAGTCAAATAAAAGATGAACTTTCAGGCCAGATCCTTGTGACTAACTTTTATATCAATTTGAAAGCTGCTGTGCAAATGCTAAAGTAAGTTAACAAGTAAAGTGTTATTTTTAAATGTGCATTGTGCGTATTTAATTATTTGGTATTGGTAATGTGCTTTATACTGTTTGACAGTTTATTGGGAACGGTTTATCATACTGGCAAAAGAAACATTTAATTTAGTGGTGTGAATGCACAGAGCAAAAATGAGAATATTTGCAGAAATCTACATTAAAAAAAGCGAAAAAGTGTCCTGAAGATAGGCATGCAGTGATGTTACAGGAAACTACTATTTGGGCCCAATAAAAATAGCATTCAGTCACAGTTTTATTGAGTCTTTTTGAAATCACTTTTCATTTTCACAAAAGTGTAATTAACGGGTGCAAAACCGTTCCAACAAAATGTGCTGTTTTGAAGCAAGAGAGAAATATCAAAAAATGTAAAAGAAGTTCTGGCACACGGGAAAATAAGAGATTGTTTTTATCAAGATATCTGTTTAAGCACCAGACTTTCTTTGCATTCGCATTGCAGTGGGGTATGAAAGCCTTCAGCCCAAGAGGTAGAAAGGTCCAAAATACAATCTTGGGAGAATATCGAGATTCCAATTAGTGATAACCCAACTAAGTATTCTGGCAAACCATCTGGCGTCTCTTCGGCAACAGATAAAATATTGCTAATCCTCAAAAATTAACGCAGTGTCCTATTCAGCAATGAGGACATCTTTGGCAGATGGAGGAAGTGTTTCAAAGATCTTTAACACAGTCACTGTCATAGCATCAGACACATGGGAGGTGCATTTTGGGGAAGTAAATACCATCACTGCCACCGACGTCTCTATAGCCGTCAGGACATTGAAAAGGCTGCAGTCTTCGATGAAGTCCAACCTAAAATGCATGAAGTAGTGCTTGTCAACCGTGCATATACTGTAGTACACTGCTTGGTGTTTTTCCTGGGGTGTACCAGCGGGACTCGTCTTGCCAATCTTTCCTGAGGCATTCTGGTCACGTGGCCGAACCATCGTAGCTAGAATCTCTCTCGTCGGAGAAGTAACTCAGCATTCAAGGTTTTACGAATTTCGCAGCTCCGCACTTTGTCACGAAGTATCGCGCCGTAAACTTTTCGCAGAAAATCCCATCTCTGCCGCTTGTGCTCGAGTACACTGTTTCAGTCATTGAAAGGTTGTGTACGACTGAGATTCGCCGGTGAAGACTTGTTTTATCTAATTAGATAACTTTTAGCGTTCCCGTTCTTATTCGATTGCTAGCCGCCCTTAATTGTAAGCCGCACTTGAACAAGTGAATGTAGGTTACTTAAGCCTCTGATATACTTCCGCGTATTTCGCACATTTCGCGTTTTAGGCAACCCCGATAATGTTGTGTACACCACTGAAACTGTCTTCTGTTCATCATAATCACTCTTGTGCTGGAGTGTGCACGTGATGCTGAAGAGAAGATAATTCGAAAAGAGTGTTTGGTCGACAAAACGTAGCCAAGGAAAGGCTGAGCATATCTAGACCTTTCGATAAGATAAAGAAAAAATTTAAGCCGCATTAAATGGTGAAAAAATATAAGCCGCGGCTTGCAATCGAATAAATATGGTATTCATGTTTCGGTTTTGCGTAAATACAAAACAAAAGTGTATCNTAACTGTATTGGAAGCNTAGCATTATGCGTCTGGTACATGCTTGTGATAGTTTCATTTTTACTGAACAGGATATGCTTCCTGTAAAAGAAGGAATTTTACTTCATTGANATAACNTTTTTTCCAAAGTTACGAGAGCCATTTTCTTCTTGTCCCAACTGTAATTTTTGATCTATTTCACTGCATATGTTTTTTCGTACAACTTCTACTTCTCGCATTTTCGTTTTTCCGAACACTACGTGAATAGTGTGATGGCTTATTGCGCTCAGGAGATGGGCCTTGAATACACATAGAGACTTAATGTTGTCAGAAATTTAGATTTGGACTGGCCGCTTGCCAGCCTCGCGTGCAATTTAACGGGGGGTGGGGGGGGTTCATAAGTAAGGTTCGTAGGTAACGCTAGTAGCCACTAATCACCCCAGCAGCGTTCGACGCATGAAGGTAGGTATGTTGTGTAACAATCACGAAGACGCACAAGGCATCGCCGTCACGATTGTCAGTGACGCCCGGGGACAAGGTTTAGTTTGGTGCTGCCAACTGCAGCTGTAAGGTGAAGTTGTGTTTTACCACTAGAAATGTTATTTTGACGTCACCCAAATGCTGTACCCAAGCCCCATGTTCTTTGACCATCCGTCGTGGCGCTATCAAAGCCGACGACAGTTAGTATTGAACCGTGTGTAAAGCATTAAGCAATTGCGGCTTACAAGCAGACCTGGCGAATTTTAAACAAAAAAGTCCAACCAGGTTCTTTGTCCCTGCACCAATTGGTTGCAAATTGGCTTCGTTTGAATTCGCTTTTAATGTAGTGAGTCATGTACACAGCTTCGGCGTAATTCAAAACTTTTTTCGTAGGATACGACATGTCAACATACATTAAACGATATGCTAAATATCTTAACGAAAAAGCAATTTCATACCGGATGGTTGCATACGATTTTACAAGAGTCAGGCGTGGGTAAGTGTGTGAACTTAGTTATTTGTTGCTATTCACATGGACTCGTATCGAAATGCAAATGATTTTGCTAGCGTATGTGTGTACCTATTGTGGTATCATTCTCGCGTTGAATCACGTGTGCTTCTAAACACAAGCGAACTTCACTCAATAAGATTACGNAGAAAATACGTAGTTTATCAATCGACAGGAAAAACGACGGAGTAGTTCGATCACTAGATTCGGAAAACCTTTTGAAAACTCTGCCGGTCCTGCAGAAGCAACTTGATGCTTTGTTGGAATTCGATGTAAGTTTGTTTGTCTTCCATGAATCTACGATTTCACATGGTGGTGTTGCGTGGACTTCTCCGGGTGAAGTAAAATTGCCTGTGTTTTATTTAATTATTGACCGCTGGAGATTGCCAACCGCGCTTGTCAAAGAAGTTAGCAAACTACTATAAAAGCGACGATGCCTGCATAAATTGAAGTAAACTCCACGTAAGCACCAGCGGCGTAACTGCAGGGGGCGAGCTCCCCCCTGGAAAGCAAAATGTAAAAACCGGACCCCTTTAGCTTACATTTTGTTCTTCAGTATTCTTTTGGTTTTCAGTAGATTGTTATTTTTTACGTTTTTCGGGGTGTTTTGTCTTTTTTTAGCTAGTAGGCTATAGACATCCACATCCGGATTCACTATCATTTCTAAACTTTCCGATTGTTGGTTAGTGGCCCCCCTACAGTAACCAGTGGTCCCGCTTCAACTAAGTTTTGCCCCCTTAGATGAAACCCCTAGTTACGCCACTGATAACCACCTCGTCGCAATTTGCCACCTCTAATACAGTACAATATTCTGCTTATCAGGTTAGACCTGATCGTCACGAGACTTATTTTATGGAAGTATCTTTCGCTTACAACGAATGTGACTTCTCGCTAGTTAGTTGCAACACGTTACGTTACTAGCAGCGTGCAGCGATAGGAATTTCGAATCAGCCCTCATGTCTAGGCAATGGTTACGTGGAGCTGGTAAGAGGTCAACTTCGCTCATTATTTCCGTCACTTCATCCTGAAAAATAAAGCCTTCAGCGCCGTTTCTTGTAGTTCCGCAGCCCACTGATTGCATTTTACATTCATTGCGGACATATCCATACGCGGGACAACTGCCCTGGTTATTTTGTTGCTGTACTCTGTGACTCAGGACCAGTGTTTGCGGAATTACTTGAAAAGATTCAAATTTGGACGATGCGTGAAGATCAGGAATCGGCTGCATTTCTGTTCTTGTGCTTAACGCTTTTCTAAGTTTCGACTTTGTTTGAAACCACCCGTACTTAGTCTGCGCATGCGCTTCCAAAGCATTTTCCGGAAGCGCCGCTGTTTATAAACGATCACTTTGAGGTTTCTAGTTTCCAGTCCGAGTTTATCGCCCACCGTAATCGATTTGCAAGTTGTAAACTTGTGCGGTAGTATTTGTCGTGCATAGCAGTGTGTGTTTCGTTGTCGCAGCTTTTCTAGTTAAAGCAAGTTGTCCTGTACTGGTGCTTTTTACTTTTCAGGCAAGGCCGAACGAGCTCACCAACGGCGTAATAAATGCCGCATTCATGCTTTTATTCAAAGACCTTATCAGGCTGTTTGCTTGCTACAACGACGGCATTATAAATCTTTTAGGTAAGTTTCTAGCTTTGAAAACAAACAAGTATATTTAACATTTAAACTCTTAAATATGTATACCCAAAGTTTAGAAGCCCGTTAAACTTTTCTGCACGGAAACTCACGCTCGGGTGCCTTTCCGCCCTGGGCCGCAACATGTCAACTCCACATTGCAAGCAAGATCAGCAAGCAGTTCCCATTTTTCTAACGGCAGGAGCGCTGCGTAGCACAGCTTGCGTTCGTTTTCCAGAAAAATACTTTGAAATGAAGAAAAGTCATTGCCGCGAAGCGCTGGACATCTACAAAAAATTCCTGACGAGGATGAACAAAGTATCCGAACTGCTGAAGGTCGCTGAGCAGGTCGGCATTGACAAAGGAGACATTCCAGATCTTACAAAGGTACAATCCGACGAACGCCACTGAGCGCTGTTGCCACTTACACACGCTTAATTTGTGACGAAGTTGACGTAAATTAATCCCGGGATTCGGTCGCATGACATACACCTTCGGTGTAGCAATTCATAAGCCTGTGATCAATGCGTTGCTGTGATCGGCGGTGTCTTCCGCTTTTTTTAATCGATGGCAGTGCTGTGCAGGCCTCAGTTGATTACAGCGGTAACTTCTTAAGCTCGAAAATGAATTGAGACACTGAGAAAAAACGGTTGTGCTTGGGAACAGCTTGTGTCTTGTACAAAAATGTGTACTTCTTAGCTACATGAAAATCTGATGGTCAAGACCTTTCAGTTCTGATTTAACTTCTTAATTTCATTGATCGTGCCCGTTCTGTAAGCAAGTGGTGTCGATAGTAGGTGTTTTGCCGTGATTGTTTTTCATTCCATGACAAAGCTTATTTTTCTTTCATGTGAGCAGTTTGAAAGTTGTGCTTGAAAGTCACGCGCTGTTACTTTGCGAAAGGCATCAATATCCTGTTGATCGCCGCATTGCTGCTTCTTAATCAAGTACTTGTTGCTGGCAGGCGCCGAGCAGTTTGCTGGATGCACTGGAACAACACCTGGCGTCGCTCGAGGGAAAGAAACCAGTCACTAAGTAAGCCGATTTCTCCTCGTCGTCCTGACTTCCTACCACCTTATTTCATGAAATTCCACTGTTTTTTGTTACAAATCACTCCTTTGCTCGTTTTATGCGTTGGTTGCTTCGTTAAATGCCAATTTTTTAGCCTGTTTCAGTGGATCTGACCTCTAAAACCTAATGTCGTTGTATGCGTTATTTGTTTTTGCTTTGGAGAAAGAATGCTGTGAAGGTGCGGCGTGCCAGATACGGTGCGGCGTAGCTCAGCACTTCGGGGACGCAGCAGTGTTCCGACGCTAAAGTGTCGCGTTGCAGTGCAGCAACAAGGCAGCTGCTGAGTTGCTCTGGTCCACGCGTTGACAGTGAACTTTCATGTTTAGACCTGTCGCTCCGGACACCTCTGCGTTTTATCACAACTTCGAAAGTTCAACACAGAAAGACACCTTCGACGTGAAGGTAAATTTGCTGTACTGTTGTTTTTATGACATCACAAGTACTACATCGTTACCGCTTCAATGAATCTTATAAAAACAGTATCTTGAAGTCGAATGATGCCTTTTTTGTTGTTGTTCGACCTTATTTTTTGTTATTGGTTGCGCGTCCTTGTTTTTGAAACAGAGCATGTTTATGTTTGTCTTTCCTGCTAAGTGAAAGGTGTTTGTGAGTATGCGCTTTCTTATGGCGTCCGTCGTCGCCGCCCAAGTCGCACGTTTCAGAAGGAGGGGAAATGGGGTTTGAATTGTCAGTGAGTTTGCCGCCGTCCGCGTGTTGTGTTCAAACGAAAAGCTGCCCCGAACGTAGTTTAAGTCGTTCGGATGGAAGACTTCCGGGTTCAGCGAACGGAAACGTGTCAATCAACTGTTTACAGGTGCGCGAACTGTCAGTTCGTTGTTGTGAGGCAGTAAATGTAAATACGTTATTTTCGAGGCCGTTTCCAGGTCGCGCTGTGTTTGTTTTCAGACAAAATATCCTCTTTGTGTGGATGTTGCCGCGCACGATTGCAGCAGCGTCTCGTTGGGAACACTAGACTTCACTTTGGCGCAGCTTGCTGTTTCCTCATTTTATTGCTGTGGGTTTGCTGCCGACTTGGCGTCCTAATTGTAGCGGCATATGCTGTCTAAACTACTCACAGACAAGGCCAGGTTTTTTTTAGTTTAACCTTGGTGACCGACACGACCTTTTTGAAAGACCGCAACTATTGAGTCTGAATACCGAGATGGTCACAAAGCGAGGTTTTAGTGTGCTTTGGCGGTGGTTATGCGGATAGGTTTTGCCGTATTTTGAGAGACAGTGGGAAAAATTTGAGAGACTCTTTCGGTCTCTTAAAACGCCTTAAAAACACGGGGCAAGGCAGAAGCGATGATGGTTGATTGTCGATGGCACTACTGGTACTTATAACGGGATATAATAAGTAACAGATGTTACGGCAGAAGCCACTGAAATACAAATAGTGTGGTTTGAACAAAAACATGCTTTCTGGGGCTGCACCGATCATCTGCGCACAATGAGCGCTTCATGCGCATCCTTAGATGTTTCCAAGCGCATCTTTTTCATGACGTGAAAATGACGAATACGGCAAGTTTGTTGCGAGATAGGAAAACGGTGCTTCCCCTTCCAGGACGTCGGTGTCGCAGTGCTTCTGCGTTCGTGACCTTGCAATGGGAAGGTTTATATACGTCCGCCGAAACGCCCAACACTTCTTTCTTTCAGCCAGCGACCGTTGGGCGATCAGGTTCCGTGACGGGCGCAACACTGCACGGCAGCAATGAATAAGAATTAATTGCTTGTGACCGTTTCGGACTGGACTGAGAGTTGTTTATTTTACGCGTTGACGCAGCGTAAGTGACGTCGTGACCAGATAGCGACCTGTCGCCTTCTTTTCCGCACGCGCTGTTTGTTGGTGGTTTCCAGCCTTCAAGCTGCTCGGCGCACCGTGACAACTCGCCACCGCTGTCCCTCCCCGTCATCCATCTGCGAGTTGTTGACTGTCACCGTCGCCCCACGTTGACGCGTGACTCGTGCACAAAAGCGACGGCGCGCGCGCGTCGCGTCATGGAATGCGATACAGACGGCGCTTCACCGGAACAGCGTGTCGTGTAAACGGTGGCGTCGGTCTCGAGGTGGTTTTCCGAGTCTAGTCGCAAGGTTTAATCTGCCGCGCTCACTTGTGTTAGCCAGGGACAACGAAAACGGACAGGCCATGTCACTCTTTTGACAGGGCAGCGAAATGCAGCTTGACCGATCGCGTCTCGGAACGCGTTCTTGTCGAGCCTTGGAACAACGGAAAGGCCGTCATCGCGTTTAGCTACATTTGCAAATAGAGCCTCAAGATAGGTGTTTTTTGCTGATAGTTGCATGGCCGTTTATCCTGAAACGAGTACCGGTTAGCTAGGAGCTTCACCTGGTATCGAACCTGGACGCGCGCTTGAATTTTTAACAAACCAGCTTCATCGAGTTTCAAGAATGTTCTGTGTTGCTACACCAAACCAGACTCTATCCGCCACGTTCGCTCCAAGTTGGCGCATAGTTCTTCGCATCGATCAAACGTGCTCCGTCTTATGACGTCCTGGTTTGGTCCTGAGTTCAGACCCAACTGGTACACACTTGCAAGCACGGTGCGTTCTTTTCTCGAGCCCACCTGCCCAACCTAAGCTGCGTTTGATTTCATAGCGAGCGTGGTGCGATCTCTGGCAGAAATTAATTTTAGCTCTCGCGCCGCTTCGTCGGCGTCCAATTGTTCGCCAAACGTTGCTGCGCCATTGTCGTCTTTTCAAAATATACGGCCCGGCCTACAATGGAAGATTAAAGCTCCGTCCTAGATTGTAATTCGCAGACAACAAAAAGTCTCATAGCGAACGCAGTCGTCCATTGTGTTTATTATTATCGCGCGGCTCGTCACGAAAGGAGCGCTTGATGGCGCTGGCGTGAAAAAACGGTCGCAATCATCGTGGTTGCCTGCCTTGTCTGCTAGCTGTCTGCAGTTGGATATACGTAGCCGGGCACTGGTTATTTTTTGCTGAGACATTTCGGTCATTAGTCACATAATCGTATTAAAATTCGACGTAACAGCATTCACTGCTCTATATCTTCGGAAATTATGACCGAAATGAGTCAATTTTTTAAAGTCATATGAAAAAATTCGGTCTATGACCGGAAAATGGCCACCGAAAAAACCTAGGCCGCTGTTTTTCCATTCTTTTTCGAATGCACCATACACGCACTATCCTGTGCATTGGATTTTTCGCGTTTTTATCCTTATCGCTGGTTATGCTGACTCGTGGGAACATTTTGGCTGTCTGCTTATTTTTCACGCTTCGTGACGCGCATGAGTGCACTCACTGTGATCCGCTTGAGCGAACACGTCCAAATAGGAATATTGAAAGCTGATTTCTGGGAATTCAGGCAACGTAAACCTCCTTTGTTACCATCACTGCAGTCTGCAGCTTAATAAGTTTTATCCCTAATCAAGACTTCGTTAAGGGTTGAGACTTAGTGGCAACGCTGCATAAAAGCAAAGGTGAAGATGAGTTAAACAAAACGATACGAATTTTATGATCATGTGCTCAGCATAATTTATAAGATCGGGTTGTTGGGTGGGTAACTGTCGTCGGCCAACTGGGGGAAGCATTCGCTTTTTCAAGTGCGGGATGCTCATTTCCTTAACTGTGTTTGATTTGCGTTTGTTATTAGGCAAAAAATATTGGTTCAGGTTGGAGCGCATACTTTTCTGTCGCGTTGTAAGTGATTTTTCACGACAAACGTGGATAAAAGCACTTTTCCTAAGATATTTAAATTTTTTAAGTTTCCGACGAAGGCTCAGTCTGCTTGAGACAGCTCAGACTCTACGGTCAGAATTATCAACCCGTCAAGTTTTACTGCTTGCACTTTGTGTTGTTTATTCGTATTTTTCGGTTGCCTCAAAAATTTCCCAAAAGCTTAAGACCACCATGTGTGTGACGCAATTTCGCAGAACGTTGTCTTTCGTAGAACACGCTGGAAGAAGAAGAGAAAAGGCTAACCGAATTCAAGCAACAACGATTGCAGGAAACTGACCCAACAGCAGGTCTTACGAAACCGGACAGCGTTAAAGTTCCTCCACTAACGAACAGCCAAACCCAGCAGGTGTGAACTCGCTTTCGAATTGTCAATAGGCGTATTAAACGGTACCGTGTGGATCTGGATCAGAGGTCTCCAAACTACGACCCGTGGGCCAAATGCGGCCCGCGAAGCCATTTCATCCTGCCTGCGAATACATTTTGCCAACAATATAAAGATGATATAATTGCAAAATATTTGATGACTTGGTAGAACGTAACATATCGCAAAACAGTCACATTATTTAAGATGTCTGGCCCTCGGACTGTTGAGTAACAGCTTATGTGGCCCTCGGACCGGACAAAAAAGTTTGGAGACCCTGATCCAGATTGTACAAGAATGAGGTGCTGTACTTGAGTTGGTTTTTCTTTGGTTCCTCAGCGTTGCTCACCGCTGGGGAGCGCCTCGGAGTCTGTGACTGGTCCGCTCCGTCACGTGACTGAATTGTTCGAAACTTGGTAGAGCCGTGTGTTCAAAATTTGCGTTTTGTTAGCTAGTAAAAAATACTTGTTTTGAGTTTCGGCCATTGACACTTGTCTCTTCTTACGATTGCGTGTGAATCGAACACCCCGAGTTACTGCCTGTGTCCTGAGCCTAAAAACAAACCTTGTCAATAGAAGTGACGTGAAACTTGACATGAGTGTGATTATCGAGTAATCAGCTGTGCTGCAGTCTCAACGCCTGGTATATCAGCGAAGTTCGCGTCGATTGAACAACTAGAGCAGGGATTCCCGATCTTTCTCAAACCGTGTACCCCTTCAGCATTACGATAGATGAGCGTGTACCCCTAAAAGTTAAAGAAGACGAGGCGAGTGCCAGTCCGCACCAAACCGGAACATGTTTGATATTCGTTTAATCTAACTTTTCCCAAGCATTTATCATGATTAATAATAGATATATTAAAAAACAAGCATGTAATGACTTTTGAAAAAAATGTTCACTGATATAACTATTTGGAAATAAATAATATATAAATAATTTTTTCCTTCTATTGCTAACTTCAAATGGACCCCTTCAGATAGGCAAATGTACCCCTAGGAGTAGATGTACCCTAGTTTGGGAACCCCTTATTAAGGCTTGTTCTTCATCTCTATTTCGCCCTTGTTTCATCTGTTCCATCGCCGCTTTACAGTGTTTCATTTGCATTTTTACGCAGAACTCAGACGGGGTAGACCTCCTGGACGCGTCGAGCTTCACCATCGCTCCCCAAGCCAGCCAGCCGTCGCAAGACTTCTTTGAGCAACTCGCCGCTCCAGCCGCGCCGATCACCGGCCAACCAGCCATGAACACTGGGCATCAGCAAAATTTCGGATGTAACAAGTTGTTTGCTTTTTTTCCCTCTGTAAAACTAGGCTGTCGTACAGTGCGCATGCTTTAGCACTTAAAAAACTGCAACAATAGGCCTATCCCTCAACTGGTGGTTGAAAATTAGAAGCGGCTGCTTTGACCTCGCTCGGTGCATTTGGTGGACATGAATAGTGACCAATGTCAACGGATATGTTTTTTTTTAACAGACTTTGAGCTTTGAGGGAGCACGCTGGAGTAGTGGAAAAGGGGTTTTCCTTATTTTTGAACAAGATTTTCTTCTTTGAACAAGCAAAGTCGAAACTACAGTAAAAACGTTTGAGATTTGTGGCTTTTGTTCGACTTCGGTAACAGGGTATTGCTCGAACGATAGAAAGCACGCGCTGAAAGATGACCTCACGCGGTGCAATCTTGCCTGATTCCAGCTCCTGCCGCATTTTGTATTTTGATGCGATTGTTGCGTCGGGCCGTCAACACTACGACGCTTTGCTTTAGCCACCCCCATTAAAAAAGAAATCTAAGCCGTGGCGAGGGTGTTTGCTTTCATAAAACAGGCATTCTTCAATCGTTACAGCGGCCGCCTCGGTCGTCAGCATCAGACAGTGAGTAACAGGTCCCGATTACTTTTTTTTCTCAGTCGCGCAAGACCCGTTCTCAACCAGCCAGCCCGCGGTCATCCAGCAGCCGAATCTCTTCAACACGTCTCCGTTTGGAAATCCCTCCTCAGGTGAAGCTGTGGGCGGCAAATGGTTTTTACTTGGGCGTTTAATTGCTTTGCTCCATTTGCCTAAAAGCGTCCATAAGCCTTGGTCATGTCATTGACGTTACGCTCGTGTCTGGCCCGGGTAACCCTAGAAGTACCAGGACGGCGCCGAAACTCATTTTTTCGCGCGCGTTGCTTTTTTAAACAAAAACAGCCAAATCAACTATTGCAAACGTCTGTAAGTTGTGTGCCGCACGCAAATCCTCCTTGAAATTTGACGGCCAATTTTTTTTTAGTTAATGTTTTCATTCGTGTCTTAATTTTCTATGTTAACTCTGTCAAGAAATCTCTCCTCCCGCAGCGTGTTTAAATGCTGGAAAACAGAAGGATCGCGATTTTGTGGAATGACTTTTGTTGCACGTCGTTGGTAGGCATTGTCTGCTTTCTCGATAAAAGCGTGGTTGCTTTCTTGCTTCAACATTAGCTAAAGCATATTGCCCTGATTCGCTTGCATGTCCGCGACGCTCGTTAATGAGTCACGCAGAAGCGCTTACTACGTGTTGAGCGCAGTATGACGTCACGCTCCCGACACTTACTCGGATCCGAAGTCTTCCGATGTCTCGTACGACCGAGTGTCGTTGACGATTTTTTTTCATAATTTGAAACCTGTGAAAGTGAACAAGTGTTTTTCTAACAAGCGACAAGGATTTTGTTTGTTGTTACTTGCGCGCTGGCGACAGGAATGCTTACCCCGCACTCTTCTCGTTAAAATATTCACTCGTATCTGTGCAGCAAGCATGTCTGGCACGGACCTGCTGACCCCAACCGTGTCAGGTTCCAACACGCAACAACCTGTCAACAGCGCCATAGGCAATCAGGTTTCAGGGACCAACTTGGAATCATCGCTGGCTAATGTGATGGCGAACTTAAATGTTGGAGGAAACCAAAGGTAAGGCGGTGCGTGTGGGTTGGAAGCCCGGTACTGTATCGCAGGCGTGTGTGTAACGCAGTGAAATTTTCAGACAGCACAGTAGCTTGTGCTGTAGCAACCTATGTATTGGCGTCTCTGTTTTCGAATACTTTAACAATGCCTCGCATATCTTGATAGGTGAGGCCAAACCAGCATTTTTACGTTAGCGTCTGCCCCTCGAATCTTGCGGTCTTGTTTTCCAACACAGTTGCAGTGAGTGCAATGAGTTGTTTTCTAGCACAGTTTATATCTACCGGGACGAAAGTGCCGCGTCGCATTATTTTATCGGAAGCAGCAGAACCTGAGAAGTTGATCTTGATGCAAGTTAATAAAAATCCACATAAAGCCGAGTCATGCCTTATAACATCGTCGAAAGTTTTTTCGGTCATGGATCGAATTTTTTTTTTAATGACCGAAAAAAATTAGTCAATTCGGTCGTAATGTCTGAAAAGGTAGACCAGCGATTAGTGTTACGGCGAGTTTTAATACTATTACGGGACAAACAACCGAAATCTCTCAGCGAAAAAGAACAGGTCGAAAAGAGTCCTACAGAGCATCCATCACAACTTTTTTGACCGACGAAGGTTTTTCCCTACAATGCTCTTAACAGAGCATCGCCGTGCCTGAGTTCCGCTGACTGCACATGATGCTGATTTTGAGTGAACAAGGAGTCCTTCGCTTTACATGAGTTCATGTGTAAATGATTTCAGTCACGTTCCGGGCTGCAGCACACCATCCGCCTCGAAGCAGTTTTGGATATTGCCAAGTCGTGTATTATAATCTTCCTTCTGCAGTCTTTCAGGTTATGGCAATGTACAGTCGTATAGCGAAGTGCATACCGACTCTGGTTTAATTGCCAGTAGGTCGGCATGTTTGATTCAGATCAGAGGTTCCCAACATGGGTTACATTTATTGTTGCGGGCTTGCTTGTGTTCAAAATTTGCGCACTTCAGTTAACGTTTTTCGTTTGGTAAGAGCTTCAGCAAGCTTCTAGTCACTCTGCCAAGTGCTTTGTATGGGCTGACCCATCGGCTTCATTAAACGCTTTACAGATAGAGTCGAGTTCCGTTTTCATTCATAAAATCTGATATTAATCTTATGCTACCAAACGCTAATGGTTTTGTGCATTTTTCGCCGCCCGACGTCGTTTGCCAACGATACTCATCAGTGTTGACTGTTAAACCTCGCAGTCGACATATCTTAAGCTGAAGGGATGACTGTTCATATCTGCTGTGAAACCGTATACGTTTATCGCAGGGCGAACCTCGAGTTCCAGCCGCGACAAGAGAAGAAGCTGACCGGCGGTAACAGCTTCGTTCCGGTTACCGTTGCGCCCACCACCAATTTCAACCCAAGTCCCATGCACAACATGTATCCTATGCAAATGCCCGTAGGCCCCATGCAACCGCAGGTATCCCTTGTGTTTTTTTCAGTGGCTTTTGTAGTGGTAAACAGCCTGTTTTAGAACGCAGAGTAAGCCGCCAGAGGTAGCCTCGCCCTTGTAGCCTTCAGCTGTGCCTTAGCACGACAAAGATCTCGACGTTCATTGCTTTCTGTTCATAGATACTTTTCCGGCAGGTTTGTAAGCTACTTACTCTGAACTAGTTTTTTCCCGATATTTTAAGTCGCGCCCTTAACACCCCTCGTTCAACAAACGGATTGAAACGTAAAAAGACAGCTTTAAGACAAAGCTTTTTCTCGGTTTTCTGCGCGAAAATTGCGCGCCGTTAAAATAATACCCGCCCCTCACTGACCCCTGCAGCGCGACTTTCACTGCCAGTAGGTGGCACTGCGTTCAATATGGTTTTGCTGCACACGGCGATACGGTGCCGGGTGGNACAAGCATTGCGGGGGTAAGGTTGCCTTACGCTTGTCATGAAGACCTTTGACCTGATGGCCCAGCGGCCAACGCGTGTTCGCTGTTTGCTGAAACGTTCCGGAAATTCAGATATGCAAAGCTTGCCACGTTGAAGGTTGCAGGAACTCTCTCAGCCGTGGAGGTGCTGCAGTCAACAGGTCAATCGAATTACTCAAACTACGCAGCAACCGATTTAAAAACATANATGTACTTAGCATTGAATTTCCGAAGATAAAGTTCTCACGCGCATTTCATATATGTAGACCACCGCCCCGCCAACATAAGCACCAAAAAGCACTTGCGTTGTCGTGATTCGTCATCGCCACCTTCACAACGTAGTCCCGCACTTAAACACATATTCCACTGCTGCCTGCAAGAAAAGTGCCGCATGATTCAGTAGCCAGCCCAAAATTTTTGGGGACGCAAAATGTTTGACTTTAGGCGAGCAACGGTAGTTTTATTTGGGACACCGCTTATTAAAGCAAAAAAAAATGACTAGATGTGCTAAAAATTTGGGGTGCCCATGGCCCCCTGGCTGCGCCTATGGCATGATTGATAAGAAAAAGTGTGAGCGTTTCAACATTTGCCTTTCAAGCGTCCGCGCGTGTTGTTCAGATGGGCATGACGTACCCCATGATGCAACAGCAGATGATGCGACCGCCAATGCATTATCAGCAAATGCAACCCGCCCCGTCGCAACAACAGTTCAATCCTAACAATCCGTTTGGCTCCATGGTACGTATTTCACATTTTGTCCTAGTATTTCTGTTGTGCTTCGGCCTTTGCGTTACTTTTCTCTGGTGAAAGAATGATAGCACCTATAAATTCTTGCGTGAGTTACCAGTTAGTTTGAATGGCCTTTGCTGCAAGTTTTCTTTGTATCTTTCTCGTTGTACTGTAAAGAAGCACATTTTCTTTATTCATAAGGCAACTCGGTAATTACCTGCTTTTCCTTAGCAACGCAGAAACTCTCTCATCACAAACTTCTTTTTAAAAGGAAAGTCCTTTGGGTTACTTATTACAGTTAGGCTATGATGGCCTCGAGTCATTTAATGTAGAACTCGGATCATTACAAGAATTGCCGAACAGTTTGAAAACCGAGTATGAAGTTAAGCAAAAGATGCCACTAGTAGCAGAAGCAGAGCGTAACAAACCGCGATTGGAACAAACACTCTCAAGCGGTGAAACCTGTTTCTTGTGTTGTCGCGTATTCACACCGTCACCAGCAGCACTGAAATCAGCAGAAACCTGAAGCATGCGTTGGGTGACATTTGCTACCAATGTTCCCTGGAAGAGCTGGCCGGAGTCGCATTTTCAGACTCCGCTCCTGTTCCAAAAGTTGTGAATCCGGGTCCGAAAATTTTTCAAATTTGGAAAATGCGACTCCTGTTCAAACTCGGGCAACCATCGACGCAACCCAAATTCAGCAGTGTTTGCACGACCCCGCAATGACATTAATGAAGGCCACCCAGACTCCTGCTGCTGCCGAAAATAAAAAGTGGCTCCGGTTCCGGCTTTTCTCAAAATTTTGACTCCGGGTCCGAAAAAAACGCAAAATCCTGCCGGAGCCGACTCCGGCACTCCGGATTCGTGGCCATCTCTGGTCCCTGGGCACTAAAAAGCGGTATTTCATTCGCGATACGCCGAGTTTCCTTTGCTGTTTGCTCCGATTAAACTCGCTTGTTACGTGTTTGCAGTTCTAGTCGCGCGACTGGACAGGAAGGTCGGAGCGAAGTGAACGGCGGAAAACTTGCTCTTTATTCTACAATCATTGTTACCTGTTTTTCTATCATAATAATTGTCATCTGTGACGCTGTACATAACTGTGGTCAGTTCCATGGTTGATATTCACAAAAAATATAGATATATATATCAGCGATGTCAGTATTTCTGGCTGACGACCGCGCGTTCATGCGTGACGGCCACCAGACCATGTCGATTTATTGCATGTTCGTTCTCGCGTGCGGTCGATCCCATCCAGTGACAAAACCACCACCTCATAGCTCCGCGTCAGAACGTTGCTGTGGCAACGGTCCGGCTCTCTGCGCGAACTGTGGTTCGGAGACGTCCTCGGACGCAAACGCAACACGCCGACCCTTTGTGTAATAACTTTCGTGCGGATGTCAGTAAACAATCGCCGCTGTTTAGGCATACATTGGAAAGTGTTGCTGGTGTTGACAATTGCCAGGAGCAGATACTCTCTTTGTCGAACTTCACGCGGCGCTTTCCTCGCGACCTGCTGTCTTCTTCTTTGTTTTTTTTTTGTTTTTTTGATCACAAAAGTGTTGTCCCCGAAGAGTTTTTCCTGTACTGATTGACGTCCATGATCACAACTTGCGTTGCTAACGAGAGCGCGCGAACCGCTGCTGAGCTGATTGGTTCCGCGCGCGAAGTGTGATTGTTTTCGCGCACTCGGGGATCCGCCATCGCCTCCGTCTAACAACTGGAATAGACCGCAATCGTTTGTCGTGGTCTTTTGACCCCACGCATCACCTGTACTTCATCCCATGGACCCTCAGTTGCTGCAACGGATCACTTGGCCCTCAGTCCCAGTCCGGCGTGCAGTGCCGACGGACGCCACTCACCGATCCTTGTATTCTATTGCACAGATTCCGGCGTTGCAATTCGCCGTGCAACAGCTGAATGCTGAAATTTTGTTCCCCCTCTGTATTCGCATCTCTTTGTTGATCTCGCGCCGTTTTTGTTTCCCGCTCGGTCGACGTAACTGTTGTCTGGTATTGATGATGACGCTGGCTGTCTTGCAATTGCCTGAGTTCAGCGCACCGGTGATTTACTTGTGCGCGACGACGCGTCTGATCCAGCGGCAATGAGCGATTGCAGCAGTCGGGCGGTGTTGTCTTTCTTTGCGCCGGTCTAATCGTTCCGCCGTTTCTTTGAATAAGTTAAAACACGGATGTGTGTGTTGTTTTGCGTTCTTTTTTGACACCCGCAGCGCTGTTATCCTCGAGTGGACGCAAGAGTCCCCTTTACCTGACCAGAAACGCGCTCTGATTGGACGCTGTCTGATCACGTGCGTGCCACATTACACCTTGTTCTCGTCATAACATTCTTATTCCAAGCGTTTTCGTTGTTACTGTCACGCCCGCGATCCTTTCACTCCACTCATAAAGCCTGTATGTATATAAGCTCTATTATATTCAACTTATTCGATTGACCTCGTGCGCATACCTCCCATTCCAACGCAACGACGAACAGAATTGGCTTTTTTCCTCAGAGAGGACCGTCCCTCCCACCGGAACGCCGCCGCTGCTGCAATGATCGCGTTCGCGTGTAATAAATTTGGTAAAATCGCATGTTCGATTGTTTATGTTCGAATCGCTTTGATTAACGAGTTGCCAAAATAGCGCCCGCTAGATGGCGTCAGTGACTGTTTGCAAGGTTCACATTGGTGACGAGCAGGGCCGTACCTAGGTTAGATGGCGCCCGGGGCAAGAAACGAGTTGGGTGCCCCCATTTCCGAACATAAGGTCTTTTGGCAGTGCGTTTACTGTATTTAAGAAAGTACTTGCGACATTACTGGGACTTTGTGGCGCCCCCCAGTGATTCGGCGCCCGGGGAATCGGACCCCCTTGCCCCCTCTCCTTACGCCTCAGGTGACATGACTTATCAATACCAGTAGAAACTCGGCTGGCGCAAGTGAACAAAGCAGAGTGTTGCACGTATTTCAATGCACGCATTATTTGCGTACAGCAATTGTAGCGGCCTTAACGTTAAAGAAAAAAAATATGAAAATAGGCTTTTGAAAAAAGTGATAAGAATTTGTCCAGCAGTCTGCTTATGCCAATGCACACCACTTTCAAGCGATATGGCTTCTGATTAATTGCAACATCGTCCCACGGGTAGCGCAATTAAGGCGCATGTCGCCCTGCGTGGAGGAGTTCAGACCCCCTCAGGAGATCCTCCAGCCTCGTGCAGGGCGCGGCGAGTAAGAGCAAGTGCGCTGGCCGTCTTCACTGGCAACCTCGAGCAGGCGCCTCTCCAGGTTTTGGTGGATGAGGACCACATTCCGCAAAAGACAAAATTTTTATCACTGCTTCGCATCAGGGACGCTATATGCGTCTGGCACCCCGATCCCTTCACTGGTGACGGCCTAGACATGTGCGTTTACCCGTAACGTGGCCTTTAAGAACTCTGACATTTAAGCTGAAGGCACGATTGTTTATCCATTAGGAACTCGTGACAGCCGACCAGCAGAATGTAGCCTAGTTACAATGAGTGATGTCCTTGATTATGATGCAGGAAATGCAGTCAAGAAGCGCACAGCCTAAGCCTCGGCACTCCTAATGAAATTCCAGGTACTGCACGTACCAGAGAAGTTCGGACTCATTTTTTTGAGGCTAGATCCAATCCTGTTTTGCAAATTTTAAATCCAAATCTGGTATCAACGAGACATAAGTAGTACAAATCCTGTTTGACTCCAGTTTAATATGAGCAACACAATCAACCAGCATAAGGTTTTTTCAACAAAAACAATTGAATCCGGCTGCAGCAGACAAAACTCACACCTGATCCTGTTGGAGGCAGCAGGTGTTCGGATCCAAAAAATCCAGTCCATGCCCATCTCTGGTACCTACCGGTCGTGGGTCGATTGTCTTGGCGATGCGGAAGAACTTAAGAGCAGAGTGTTGCAAATTGAACTGATTGGTGTTAGCGGAAGTTTTGCTTTGATGAACTGCGTTACTAGATGCATACGCCAATCGCAGCCATTCCGGAGCTCAAATTGTCTCGCGGGGCAGACTTTCAATTGTCGCGCCATGTTTTGGCAGTTGTAGTAATTACGCACTTTTTGCTGTGAAAACACGAAGACGAACAAAAGCTGATCGTCCTCAAAACCCCTGTCCAACTTTTCTGCAATTGGCCGCAATTTAAGGATTTTCCGTTGTGTTTTGTACACTTCATATATCTTCAATGAAATTATTCCCAATTGATAAATTATTTTCCAGCTTAGGTAGGGCACTTTATCTCGCGCTTTGCACGGCTGTCGGACTTACCACTTCGTAAACTTCAGATTGCATGCCTTCGTAAGTCGTTGACTTGAGGTTAAACTAGTTTAGGAGTTCCAGGGTGAGGTTGTGGATTTCGGAGTGATTCGCTCTCATTTCAGCGCAACGAATGCGTTTTATGTTTTCTCCGATAGTCATTGCAAACTATTCGGCCTAGTGCAATAAATATAATCCGGTAGAAACAAACGCTGAAGAGCTTTCTCAGCAAAAATGTTGAAATTTTCCGTATCATCACCAATAGTTGCTTGCATGCAGAACCGCAACCTACTGATATTTTCGGGGGAATTGTAATTTGCTGTTGTATTGTTCTAGTGGGGGAGGGGGCATGAGTGATATGTGTTGTTGTACTTAACAACTAAGCATGTTTTTAGAAATTGAGAGAGGACAATTTACCGGTTGCCGCACAGCTGGTTGCGGCTTGCTTGCATGAAGCAATTACTTATTCAGAGATAACCCAAAATATACATCAAAGTAGCGTAACTTCAGATCTTGGCGGTTCATTATCCCCGTTTACCGACACAACATGAATATAATAAATCAGCACCAATATTTTTTACAACCAAGTGTCCTTAATTTCTAAACATCACAATTTCAAGCACAGCACGTGAGTTTAAGATCATATTACCGGCAAAGTTGAAACGCAGCTCAACGATTTTCAATTTCACAATTAGAAGTTTTGCAAAGTGCAAGCCTATTGCATTATTAATTTTTACTGATTGTAAATAGATCTGTTGTAGAAAGCTTCTTTTATCACNTAGACAACTGACTGTTATAGCTAAAGATACCCCTACCAAGTGAACGAATTGCTTGTTTTCAATGATGTTGTTTGCAAGTGTTTGTTTATCGAATTTCTATTTAAAAATCATCTGATTCCGTTACGNTCACCTGAACAGTAGTGGTGTCGACGTTGCTGCAACAAAATCAGAGCTGTTACTTGACGACTCCCTGATTTTTCATGCCGTACAATAATTTTGATATATTGCCGCTAACGGCGCAAGCGAGTTCAAAAATTGAAAGAAGGCAAGGAAAAGCAACACGTTTCCGGGAAAACTAAAAATATCCCACTTTCTCGCTGTAGCAAAAAGTTGCGTGTAATTTTCAAGAGTTGAACAATTTCAAGAAATGTTAAAGGCTGTGATAGTTTTTAACTCATACAAACAGGAAAGCTACACGTTTCATGTAATGTCGAATTTCTTCACAACCAGCTGATGCCATGGATTGTGCAGTAGTAAAATGTTTGACAACTAATGGATCTTAACATGTGAATCTTGAAGGGAAACCTGAAAAGCTAGAATTCGGGACGCGCCCCGTAATTCCGGTTTTTGAGTTCTTTTTTTGCATAGGAAGGTATATTTTTTCGAACATACATTTTATGAAAATTGAAGACGCCTGCCACACAAACTACAATTTCAGGGCAAAGCGGAAACTTCGGCGTTAAGTTTGTCTCCTGCAAAGGAAGATACATTGTCGGGCAATTTTTGATGGATGATTAGAATGGCACGTGACTGGTAGTTAACAAAAATACAAGCCGTTACAGAACGTTAGCTATGAAAGGTGCACTAAAAGTCCTTTGTTTTGAAAGCATCACTTTATTTACAGCGTTTGTAAAGTGGTGTTGCATTGTGAAACTTAAAAAAAAGTATCTTGTAGGATTGAACTAGCTCGTAGCATCAACTATTTGTAGGCATCCGATATAAATGGCCTTAGGTTCGAAAATGGCGGTGCATTGTTCCAACACTTTATTTTAGACATTAAAATCACTGTCTTTTCCCACTTTCATTTTGATTTAAATTACAAACCTAAATAAAATCAGCTAAGTGCTAATCACAGCTGGTAGAATCCNTTATTGAATTGCTANAAATACGAAATTCAAGGCGTTTCAGTGAAAGCGTTACTGAAAAAACTTGTAAAAAGTGTTTTCACAAATTTAACTAAAATAATTCTTCCATCTTTTTACAGTTTTCAATACACAGGAGTGAACAAGTTGTTGATGACACGATTTTTATAATTATGTAGCTTGCAGAGTAACAAACAAAATCCACTTAATCGTTTTTATCCAAGCATCAAACCCTGTGCAGGAAGTGGCACATCAAAGTGACAGCTGTGGCACGTGTTTGGTGAAGTGACACATCAAAGTGTATGCGAAGTAGGGGCGTAACGAGGTTAGATGGCGCCCGGGGCAAGAAACAAGTTTGGCGCCGCCATTTTCGAACCTAAGGTCTTTTGGGACTACATGTACTGTATTGAAGAAAGTCATAGCGACATTGTTGCTGTTGGGTCTTTTCGGCACACCCCAGTGATTCAGCGCCCGGAGCATTGTACAGCCCTTGCCCACCCCACGTTACGTCCCTGATGTGAAGTGATCAGGCCAGGTTTGAAACGTGAAGAACAAACAGCTTGAAATTGCGAGTTGGAGAATAATAAGTTGGAAAGGAAATGGAGAGGGCGTTGATAAATGACCATCCTCCATTACCTGACTCCGGAAAGGAACACACGCTATAATTTCGGGTGAAAGCGATATTCCCGATTCAAAGCAAATGACGCCTCGTGAAAAATTTGCCAAGTGACGAAGGACGTGTACCGTTTGATGTTTAGTTATTTACCATCTGACTGATACTTTCAAGTAAATACAAGCGAAAAGTCATGAAGCGTAAAGTATAATCAATTTCAGAATTCCAAGCGGTAGATTTGAATTTACCTATGCTTGCCTGGGCACTCGCCCGTAACGTTACAAACAAAGCCAATGATTGTGTCAACAATCATCTACAATTTTCAGGAGTCTAGCACAGTTCGTAATGTCCTAATTTAATCAGTCATATGACATGTCAGCACTCGATCCGTTTATGTTCGATTTTAGTGCAGTGCGTTAGTAATAAATCCCTTGAAGCTTAGAAAATGGGCAAAAATACGAAAATGAACATACTATTTTGTGACTCAGAAGAAACGTGAATAAATGTTGTAATACCGCATGTCAAAATTTGTGAATATTTAGTGAAAAGCATGATGACGAATTTTGAGTCAAACTACTATGCTGGTGGCAAAACATGTGGGCAGTTATCATTGCCCAGCATTTGACATAATGTTTGAACTCTTACTGTCACATAAAAAGTAATTTTACGATTTTTGTCACAATTTTGTTTGGTAAATGACTTTGATTTGTCACAATTTTTTTGGTAAATGATTTTGATTTGTTTAACAAAACAAGTATAACTTTTTCTTTGATGTTCACAAAAGTTTGCAATTTTGACTTCTCTTCACTATATGTTGTGTGTAGCAATCCGCAAACGTAATTCGACCTGTACGTGTTTACCATCTTCCTGAACATTGGTCGTTCGGTCTGCACCACTGATTAAGTTCTTACAGCGAAATGTCTAAACCGGAAGTTAAAATATGTTCATCTTTATGCCCCAAGACCGAAACTTTCTAAACTTTTGAGGCTTGTGAAGCTTCAGTACTCTCTGTGGCTCAGCCAACAAGCTGAGGCAAATTTTCGATAGATCTACATGGTGGTTGTGATGAATGAAAGTAAAGTCGAAAATCTCGTTCGTGAAAGATTTCAAAAGTTGGGTTGACGAAGTTTCGTCAGCAAGAGTAAACAAGTCAATGTAATCTGCTTATGAGAAAAACAAACAAATAAGACAGCTGATCAGTTTTCGTCAGAGGGCGCCAAACATAGACAGCGGAGAAAAGCAGTTTGGCATCGTTTGTAATGCAATGACGTTTCGAGAAATCAGCATAAAGCAACTTTCAATTTAACTTAGTATCTAAGAGAACAGAGAAGTCAGTTCAACAACGCGTTGCTGGCTTAACGTCAATTAGGTGCAGTGTTTGCCTCCAGCCTTCACAAAGCGCAGCAGTTTAAACTGAGTTACTAAATGTGAAATTCCGATAAATATTAGACAAATTTCTTTTGTGAGGAAATGCGAAGAAAGCAGCATCAGTCAGTGTATTGATTTATAGATGTGGCAAACATTTAACTTTTGCCGACTGCCAATGGAACTTTACACTTTTTTGTCATGGAATCAAATTAACAGCTGAAAAAGTTTGATGTGAGACTGATAGAAATGTGCGAATTCAGTGTAATCAGCCTGTACGGACCCCCACCAACTTCTGTTCGGCAGCCTGTTTACGACACGCATGAAAATTCTCAGCTTTTTTCTTCGGTAATCACGCGCNCCCTATACTACTGTTCTCCACAGAAATATTACAGCACAAGCAAGANTTTTAGTCTTAATGTTGTAGTTGGTTACTGGCAATGGCTGCTCAAAAAACGATTGTGGAGCCTATTTATCTATTCTGAAAGTGCGCCACTCTGTAATTTTTACGACACTAAAACCTAAATCACAACAGGACGCTCAAGTTTTCCACTTCTGGATTACATTTAACACAATCGACTTACGAAGAAAGCCTATCGTCACGTTCGTATCACTATCAGCCACTTATCTTCATCTCACAGCAACCATCTCAGCATGGGTTTAAAAACACACAGCTCACACGAGGTTCCCTGGCAAGAACCATACAGCCAGCCTGCAAAAGACTGAAGAAAACACGCCTGCCAACAGCTTAGCAGCTCAGGTAAATACTTACCGCAAACAGACGTGGTTACTTCCGTGAACGGGTGTGTCAATGAAGAACGGAATCCGCTATTTGGCACACCGTAACAAAAACAGAGTTAGCAAAAGCTTTCGTAAGAAAAATACCCCACTTTGTCCATTTGTTAGGTTGATTTCCAGTTTATGCCAAAGCGTAACTGTAGGGCAAGAAGGTGAACGTTCATAATCAAAGAAAAGGTATACGTTTCTTTGTTTTAACAACGTGTTTCTAACTTTTATTTTTCCAATGCTTTTTCCACTTTCAACTAACATACCTTCATATATATCGAGAGTATATTTCAAGTGTTTATCTGTTATTCTTACGAGATTATTGCGCTTGCCCGATGCAAGTTAGGATTTTTACGTGAAATACTATAAGTTTAATCTTATTTGTGGCCTTACCAAGTGCCTTTTACCAACGTACTAGATATATATTTCACCACGTCATCAACTAGTTTGGACATTCTTTTTTCCATAGTTAACATATTGGAAGGTTTACTTCGTAATTATGAAATAGGCGTATCCCATTTAAATAAAATACATACATGCTACCAATAAGGTAACTTTGCCTCAAAAGATATTAAGCATTTTGTAAAATATGTGTAAAAAAACTCTAATTAAAGGTACAACCTGATAATTTTGTGAAATAAGAAATTACTGAAGTTAGCTCTGTTTGTAGGATAAATTTTTCCCTTTCGAAAGCGTTTGAAACATTGAAGTCATTCCAGGAAAACAATTAATTGAAGTAGCAGTCCTCCACATGTTTATCTTGTATATGAACTTTATAAATAGAAATAACATTTGTGAAAGAAATACAGTGGAACCCCAATAACACCACCACCCACTGGACGGTACTGAAATTGTCGTGTCAATGGGGAGTTCACGTCAGTGGATTTAACCACACGTGCAATATTCCTATGGGTTTCACGTACTATCACGATAACTTTGCTCCTGTCAGCTACTTGACAGTGGTTGAAGTAAATGTAAAGCACAGGTTTTATTTCACAAATTTTTCAAGTCGCAATCCTTGTATCTAGGTCTGTATAGACAACTCGCAGTTCAGGAGTTGCTACTGAAAAGTTACGACTTACTGATAAATGTGGTCGTGTTACACGGGATTTAATCAGCAGTTTCGCAACAGGTAAACTGATGTGGCCGCGGTTGAGATACCGGGGTGGTCGCGTTGGTGAAAAACAACAGTAATTTATTCACATAGGAAAGTGTTTAGGAACCCGTTAAAGTTGTCGCTAAAGCGGGATGGTCGCGTTGTTGGGGTGGTCGTCAAGCGGGGTCCACTGCATATTTTTGATCTGAAATCGATGAGCCGTCGCTGGGCGTGACTGTTACACGCGGGAGCCACAAGACAGAGGCTCGTATCTTTAAGAACCTATTGTGATAAGCACTACAGTTAGCGCCGTGCGAACCGCCGATTGTGATGTTATTTGTTTGTTTTTTATTCAGTGTTTGGTTAATAATTGCGGTTATGAACTAAGTTGCAAACGTTTCTCTCTTGCTGGAGCCAGTTGTTTTGTTAGGATAAAGTTTCTTGTCCGAGAAGGCGTACCTAATTGAGGAAAACTTGTGGATAGTTTTTTCAGCATCGTACGTACAATGGGCGTACCGTACCGTTTTCTTCGCATCTATTTTTCAAATCCGAACTGGAAAAACTTACGCTAAAGGTGCTACTCGCCTCATTAAATACTAATAGAAGGTGGATCTTTGTTATAACTGTTGCTTGACAAAGAGTGATTTTGCTTTAGGGTGGGCTGCCCTAATAAGTGGCGATCGAGAATCGCCGTTAGGATTGTTTGCTTGTTCATTTATTTTATTTATTTATTTTTCATCAATTTTGCTCGAAAAACTAGCCACTTCCATGAAACAACTATTTCCAGTTACCTTGCACGCACCTTGCCAAGTTTTCATTTTTGATATAATGTTTCGCAGGCCACGATTGTAATCTGATTTTCACTTCCCTTTATGGAAAATGCTTTTCATCTGTCAAACAACAAAATAAGTTAAATAACTGTACTAATGCGCGAAAAAACAGAAGATTGTTGCTTGCAAGCAATCTTCCTTGTGAAATACAGCACAAATAATGATACTGCGCATGACCTCGCGCGCGATTTTGCTTCTGAGTTATTTCTCTGATTCTATTTGAATAAGGACTGATGATGCGTTGGAAAACGCGAAACTAGTTTCCCCGTCAATAAACTGTGACTGATTTACTTGCCGCCATCGTTGTGGCCTTTAACTATGAAAAATAGATACGCTTGCAAGTTTTAATCGTAGCAGAAGAATGAAAGCAGAAAGCAGGCAGATTCCTCAGAAGCTTGCCGCAAGGCTAGAGTTTTTTACTATATTTCTCATCCGATGAGACTTGTATGGTGCCAGGTTGCACCATGTCAAAATTTTATGTTTAAACGTATTCACTCCACAAAAGCTCTTTTCACAAAAAGTATTTTAGTTTGTGAAAATAGATTTTTGCAAAAATTATTTTACGGCAGCTTTTATCTAATAAATCACTGCTAACCTTGTTTCATTGCTTGTCTCTCAACGAAATCGATTTTAAATTATGGCTAAGCGGAAATTACAAAATACATGCCAGGAGTTGAAACTTTTTCTAAGGTATAGCTTCGCATTTCCCACCTTGCAAATAGATTAGTCTAAGTAGAGTGAATAGATGCCATAAGTGTGACGTTGAATACTACTAAACCACTAGCATTTCTCATCATGCATGTCAGTAACAACGCTTGTTGCAGACCTTGTTTTCCAGTTCTGTAAGGTTCTTACACTTGCATCGGAATGATGGTTGTTTCTAGATTTGGATAGGTTATGTGTCTTTCTGTAGGTCTGGATAACACTGACATGATTGAAAGGAGGGTTGCTTCCCATTTTCCAATAGTTGATAGGTTAAAATTAGCCTTGTAGATTATTATTATAAAAGACATTAGACTTCGATGAGAGAATGCAAAGCAACGTCCCGTAGAATAGACAAGGTTAGCGATGATTCATTATATAAAAACCGCCATGAAAAGAACATGAGAAAGTTGAATTTACAACATGGTTTATTCGCAAATTTCAATGGGAAATATTTAGTTGGTGCATTTGGGTGCAGTAAAGAAAAAAATTGTTTTTCATTTTTTTTTCGTGGAAAAACAATTTTTTGGGAAAAATATTTTCACTTTCAAAGAATTTGTTAATTGAAAAATATTTTCTTAAAAATAAAAGATTGTGCGTGAAAAAATCTTTCAATTTTTCCAAAGGTAGAATTTTTGTGAAAACATTTTAGAGTTCTATTTTTAAATATACTAATTTTGACATGGCCCAAACGGACCACCATAGACTTGACGCCGATGAGTAGCTATTTGCATTACTTTCTGTGAAATGTTCGCGAGGTCAAGGGGAAGAAAGTGCAAATCTGTCGCAGTCTCTGCAGGGCGCCAACTCACGAAAACCTCATTTATTGCAATAAGTGTATCCAGTAGAATGCCCTTGCACAAAACTGCAGGTAGATTGCAGGAAGATTGTTTCACCGTGTTAAGGTAAAGCCGGATGTGGTCGTTGTCAACACATTTCTTTATGCAGCGGAAAACGGTGCAAGTAGCCTTTGATACGAGATCAGCAGCGTAACTGATGGCGTCATTACACGTTTTTGTTTCCCTGAAAAACAATTACATCGGGATTAATTTTGTCATTACATGGATGAGCAACACAAAAGTAGACACGGGATTTTGCATTTAAAGTTTGAATAAATTAAAAATAAAAACTTGATTTGGGCCAATTGCTTGAAACGTTTGCTGCCTGTTGCTCGTAGGTCCAAGGCTTGGCAGGATTGCTCGAGAACTTCTAAATATTGGCTTTTACTGCTACCTTCTCATCGGCATGGCACGGGAGACTGTAACAAAAAGCTGAACTAAATCGAAGGCAGCCTTCACTCTCCCGGCGTTTCCGCTAACACAGAACGGAACCATTGATACACCAATAAAATGGAACAAAGGGTAAGGACGATGCCGGCTGCATCACCGAACAGTCCTGTTTCTAATAACAGAAACAAATAATGCACAAAATACGGTGTGTGCAGTTCATCAGAGATTAGGTCGCTGCAATAACATAAGTCTTTCTAGAAAACTTTTACCTCCAAAATTTTGCAGCAATAGCCAACTTTAAAATAGAGTGAGTCTGGAAGTTGTGAAAAAGTTTGTTGGGAAGTATAACACGCAAATGTGAAATATGGATGTTTGATGTTTTTTATAACTTTTGGAAAATATTTTGAATATTTTCCNATAATAGCCTCTGAATAGGAAAACTGATAGAACAAGCTGTGACGTAACGGTCGATCTAATGCATAGTTTTTTTTCTCGGTAAATCTTTTGGGATTGCTAAGAAGACATATAAATATTTTTCTGTGTCGGCTTCACACTTCAATTTTAATCTGTAGTGATTAGAACACGATCGCTAAAAAGCAAATGTCATTGATTTTTGTTTTAACTCGCAGCATATATTACTGAACGAAACTACCGCTTTCAGCTTCCAGCAAACTCGTCTCTTCCCCGTTCTTCTCCAGCAAACACTAATTAAAATTTAATGTCTTCTGTGCTTTAAAATTGGATTAAGCCGATGGTATAATGCGTTGTGCCGTTGGGAATTCCAAGTTGCTTCCAATAGGTCTAGGCTAGCCATGATTTTAATTAGATAAAATGCAGAGCGGTAATAGGAAATTTGTTTGCATGCTTTTTGTGTGTCGCTGCTCCGATCGTATTGGTGAGCCCTATTTATTCAGGTCTACAGACCTTAAGCATGAGGGTGAAAAGTGAATAACTTGATTTAATGTCAACCTCGGGCAATGGTAAATAAAAGTGTTGGTAACAGTTGAAAGCACACAGCTACATTTTTTGTAAATTTTGTTAACCCTACCTAATGTGCTTTGATTTGTATGCAATATCAATACGTTTTAACGCAATAACCGCTGCGTTTAAGAAATACGTTTGATGTTTGAACAGAACATGATCAGCAAAAATGTCCAAAAAGTTTTTTTTCTTGCAGGTTGTTGCCAAGTTTACAAATAAATTATTATATGGTATCTCTGAAGAGAAGAAACAGAACAATAAGTTTTGCTAAAATTTTGAATGAAACAAGTTGTATCAAAACGTATGTCAGTAAAGCATTTATTTCGTTGTTAGGTTGTTTGACGTCTACCTAAAACTTACTTTTGTCTCGAACAAAAACTTCATTTGCTCGAGATGAAGTAAAGGATAAAGTTGGCCGTAAAAGCATGACTTTTTTCAAATTATAAGTATCACATCTCTTTTCTGACTTTTATTAAGTATCGTACAATTATTTAGGAAAAGCTGACCAATTAGCTGCATACAAAAAAATTTCAACACTGAAGAAGCACGGATGAAACCACAAACTTAAATTTTTTACGTTGCATATTTTTTTCAAACCCAGCCTGAAGGATATCATAAAGCACAAAATAGAGGAGAAAAGTTCTTTTTTCAGTTACAACTTCTATCAAAATTGTAAAGCAAAGAAAATGGGTTTGTGAACAATAGTGGTGTGAGATGAAAGTTACTGCAAAGTTGCTATTTCAAAAAACATTTTTTACTCCATAAAAAGTTTAAGGATTTTGGATTTGCTTTTAAATTGCATCGTCATAGTATGCTCTTTGAAATATACGAAGAAAATCTCCATTGACGAGGTTTTCTAACTGACTGACATGCTCAGTCAGTGCAGTAGTGTTTTTTTGTGAGCATCAGAAGTTCTGCGCATAAAAGAACTGAGACAAACATGCCAGTGAGCAATACGCTTTAATTAAATGCGAACATATCTATAAAAGTACTTCGCAATGAAAGTAATGACAGTATTGAAAGCAAGTTTTATCTTAGATATGAGTTGGATGACATTAATTTGGAAGTTTTTGCCGGTAAGAACCCTTGCCTGCAACCTAGCACCCCTTACCATGATCAGCCACCGCGCACGTTGAACACATAAGAGCAAAAAATGTCGGAAATTTGTCGTCGCTTACTAAGCAGAACGCCGTAAGCGCCATAACGCCATCAATGGGGAATTGATTCGTGGAATGTACCGTCACGGTTGATCCGTCTTGCAACCACTCAGTTATAGACTGCTGTGAGTTCGGGCACAAACACTTGCCGACAAGTCTGCTCCACTGGATTTTTGACTAAGGAGTATCTCGCACTTGGATCTGTTCTGAAGCACATCTCACAGCACACATGGTGCAGTAGGTAAATCATCAACTTCACTTGCAGTTACTTGCTATACCACTTCAAAGATAAAATATTTCTATTCATTTGTTTGCAGCACTTCGTACACAATGATTTACGTCACCAGAACTCACAGAAAGCTGCATCACGTGCATGCAGCTGCTGATCTGTTGCAGTGCCTGAGAAGTCCAATATGAAAGACTAATCTTATTTACCCAGGCACTTATTATTTTAAGCTCTCTGCTCATCTCAGACCCAAGGTTCATCTCACTTGAGTCAGCAATCCAGGAACAGGAAAAAATGTTTGCATGCAGGAAAACTGAGGAGTGCCGAGCACATTAAACAACGCGGAGGAAGAATGCGCGCGTGAGCAACTTGCAGCAGAGGTGGTCATGGATCCGAAGTGCCGGAGTCGACTCCGGCAGAATTCTGGGTTTTTCTGTCGGACCGGGATCCGGATCCGGAGTTAAAATTTTATGAAAAACCGGACCCGGAACCGGAGTCACTTTTCAATTTCGGCAGTAGCAGGAGTCTGCGTGGTAATTTCTTTAGTGAAAATATGGGTAAATTTCGGTTGGATCGATGATACTAACCGGAGTCTGAACAGGAGTCGGTTTCTCAAATTTAAAAACTTTCGGACCCGGATTCGAAAATTTTAGAACAGGAGTGTGAGTCTGAAAAGTGACTCTGGTCACCTCTAACTTGCAGGTGACCAATGCCGAGGAAGAATAGACCCTTGCAAAATTGCCCAAGCGACTATGTAGTTATTCCTCATCATTGTTTACAAAAATTTTTCGCATCACTTTTTCATAGATCGTATTTAATTATTGCATACCAACTACAATATAAAATCAAATCTCACAAAAAGCCGTCATGTGCATGATTTGAAAAAAACGCAGACAGTAATGGTAATTCGTGGAATAAAACGCTCCAGGTTGCGCAATTCGCTTTGCAGCTTATCATATAGTTTAGCTGCAAACTGCTGTTTTGATAATGAGAACACTATACCTAACGAATGTCGGCTCTGGTATAGTCCGGAAAATCTGAATTCTAACATTACAGGCTGAGTCGTTCCAGGTGCTGCCACGGCTGGTTATCTACCACAACCAACGCCACAGTTTCCACACTTCAAAAGTGCTGAAGTGATTTACTGTGTCAAGGCCTTCCTCCATTAATTACAACAGCTTTTGCCCGAAAAAAATTTAATGCTTAGATTAAAAAAAAACAAAAAGAAGAGTTTCGGAAGTTCTGAAGTTTTCACGGTTGACTCACAAACATTGCTTCTACTCATTTCACATATACTGTACAGTAGTATCCACCATTATATTTCTTTAAAATCGCTATTATGGCATCAGCACGAGGCCATTCGTTCAAGACCGCTGTGCCTTGCACTGGTATTGCTAACCATGGATCGCGGTAGCATTGCTTCCATCTTTTTCCGATACACTCTACAAAGGAAAAGTGTTTTTTGTTTTACTGACGTGACGTTCCCTAACGTTATTGATCAATTTCATGTATTTTAAGCAAAAGTTCAAATCATCACGATCTCTCATCTAAGTTTTGCAATTATCAGTTACAGCTCAACATGAAAAATCACGCTTTTTTGGCCATACTTTCCCCGTAAGAATAGATATTCTAAATCCGCTGCGATGAAGTGAAATCCAACAGAAAATACTTTACGCATCTTCCCACACTCTACACTCAACGACTGATCAAGCCCCGCTTTTTTAATTTAAGATTCTAACAAATCTTGCCAGATACTTTGAGTGATAAAAAATAATCCTCTTTTTTAAAAAAGAGGAAGTAATGACCAGCACTACTTATTGCTACAGGCTCCGTTATTTTATAATCTTGTCCCATCACATGGTTACTAATGAGCTTGCTGTGAAATAAAAACCTAAACAAAATAATTTATCCGTTCCACCCACGAACAGCAACTACGAACACCACCAACGTTCAAATAAAACTGCCACTCGCCAAAATAAGCGGACATTCAGTCTATGGCCAGCGTGTGACGTCGAGAGAATCAGTAATATTTGGTATATGTTGTAAATCATTAATTCAAATTGAAATTTCGATATGCTATATCCCGAAAGAGATTCTCCAGATCGCATAGCAGCGCTTTTCAGTATGGTGAAGTGGAATTCACAATATTTACCCAAGGGGCTTGTTTCCCTGGGTTTCGGGGAATTGCGGGGCTTAGGCTTTCGCCTGGATGTGGTCCCCGCTCTTTACGTAGAATTGCAGTGAAAGACGCTAAAGTCTGAGAAATCACATGCCTCTGAAAATACGCGAAAAAATAAATCGCCCGATTGGCTCGACGTTAAGGATGACTTCGGTGTAGTTTTTGATGCTGCGTCGTTGAAAGAAGTTCTGACTCTAGTCCACGTCGCGGAAGTTGAATGAACAAAAAATATTCAATATGCAGATGCAAAACGCCAATCTTGCCCTGTCATTCAGCAAATGTCAGTTCTGATACGCCGCCTATTGTTGAATGTAAAACACAGATTGTCGGTCAGCCTTTTTTGCTGCCATGGTATCAACACCGAACCGTGCTGTCTTGCAAGTGAGTGGGCGTTGTGATGTCACAACGTCCACTCATCGTTTTATTAAATATTCGCACTTAGTTTGTTTTGTCAAAATGGTTTGGGTCACGTTTTTTTGTTTGCGCTAGGCGATAGACTTGGACAGGTAATTCTCGAGGCAACAGAGCTCTTTCATGGCGTGCTGTTAGACGAAGTCCGGTTGAGGCTTCGTTGAAATGAGCTCATGGTACGAAAAATTGATCCGAGTTGAAACCTTGATGGTTGCGCCATACCTCGCACAGAGAAACACTTCTACGCCAAACCAAGAAGGCTCAGCCGCTTCCACGCTTTGCTGCCACTGGTTTTAATTTGCCCAAAGAGTAAAAACTGGAACGCGACATTCAGCGCGGCACGTAGGTCAACGGATGAGCTGAATCCCCTGGAAATGGCAGGGATATTTAGTTACTTGTGGAAAAGAATGAAATCTGTTTGTTCGAGCTGAAAAACACAACTCTTGGGTCTTGTAGACATTTCACCTGTAGCGCGATGACCGGTCAAATCTCCCTTTCGTAAATATCATGAAATTGTTTGAATGTAGTATTTTTTACAATGCTGGAATGCTCACACCCTGGGCCACAAAAATGCGCAAATGTCACAGGACGAATTTCAACTCAATCACGCTCGTCGGCTGATTTTGATTGTTTTTTGTTTTTTTATTGTCAGAAGGTAGTCGTCTGCTCTGTCGTGAAACAAGGTTGCTTTGAAAACACAGGACGCATTCGGGCTGCTACTCGCTCTGAATATTCGTTCATTCTCATTGCAAGAGATTTGAATTCAAACCGTTCGATCGATGCCCGATTTAATTCTTATCGGCTGTTTATGGTTGCACAAACGCAAAAAAGATCAATGCCGTCTTTGGCCGATCCGATCAATGACGGCTTTTGGCGATACAGCATCGTGCGCACTTGAGCAATTCTCAGAGACAAGTCTTTAAAACCAGTCGATGCCAAACGTTTTTGCACCAAGCATTAACGTGAGTTCGTTGAACTGCGCAACAGCGAACGAAGTAGAAATTATTTTCATTAAGTTGAAAAGTTCTTGAACTTACACGCAACGGAAATTTCGGTTTTCTGCTTAAAGTTTGAATTTTTTATCATTCGTTTTTTATCAAGTTTCAATCCGTAAGTTTTTCCCTCAATGAGTTTACGTTGCGTTAGTCCTATAAATCTCAGTTTTCGCACGTTGATCGGGACTCAAATTTCTTAGTGACTAGTAGGTCGTGAACTCAAGATTCCCACATATTTCACAGAGTACTTTAAACTCCTTTGTGCTTCAAAGTTCAAAACAGAGTTAGGCATGTGTGTTTTTCAGTTACCTGAGCATAATTTAAGCATCGCCATTTCCCTTTTGATAAGGTATAAATGCATGTATCCCCCGTAGTGATTTAGGGGTGTAAAATACACCGCATTCCCTTGTTTCTACGCGTCTGCTCTATGATTCCATTTCCATAGAGAGTTAAAAACAGTTCTTTTTCAAGATGGGTTAAAATTCATCTCCTTGTAATGCAGACCTTGCATCAGAATTGCATTGCAGCATTTTCTGAGGTTCAGTTGACAGTTGCAATATCTAAAAAATATGAACTGAACTACGAAAGAAAAAAATAAACTATTTTCATTGTTAAGCACGAAAATATCCAATTTAGATACAAAAAAAGGATGTTGAGGCAAGCGACATTTAAGATTTTTCACACCTTTGAAATCTTTTCGAGAATACATGACAGATAAATAATCTCTGACAAATCCAAACTGCAACGTTTTGCGCATTCTCTGATTTAAAGGACGTAATTAGAGTTTTAGTTGAACATTAAAAGCCATATAACTAATCTTAAACTTGATAATGAAAGATAGCAGACAGACAGTTAGAAATAGTCGTCTAGGTAATTCATTAAATGTGTAACTATTGAAGCATTTTTGTTTGCCAAAGTCTAAATCTCTCTTACGAAAAATACGCATGCAAAGCTTGAGTAGAAATCCTTAAAAAACTTCTTTCGCGTCTCATAAAACTTTATAAGGAGTTTTTTCGTTCTTGTTATGTAAAAGGTGATTTCTACAAAACCGGGAATATTTTAAGAAGTTTAAACGTTATTTTCGTTTACGTGAGTAAGCGAAGTCTTCGTTTCTTGAAGAGGGACATCCCCAGAGCTGACCGTGGAAGAGTTGGTTTTCATTGCTACAGAACGAGTTTGTTTAACGCGTACCACAGTGAGAAATCACTTGGCTATCAAAACTTTGACTAACCAGTAACTGCCCTGGCTGGAAAGTCGAATAGAAAACCTCCATCGACAATGCTACGCTTGTTCAGCGTCGTCGAAAGCGCATCGGTTTGCGAGGCAATCTGATATCATTCACCTGCCGTGCAACGGAGTAAAACCGTTGCGTATCGAGCCAATTCCTCCCATATAATGTGACTTGTCTCAGCAAAGCGGCAACAGTTTATCTATCCACAAAGTTTGCATTATTGGAGCAACGTTTTATAAACGCCGTTTATTACATGAACGTGGCATAAAGAAAATTTTTCCCAACTCCGAAAGAAGGCTGTATTCGCTTCACTTAGTCAGTGTAACATTCTTGCAACGCAGACAAAATCTAGACAAAAGGCAATTCTAGGCCTGCAGGAAGGCAGGGCGAATTCGTTTGGCGCTACGTTGAACTTGCTATACATTGGGAAAGGGCAGGGAAGCGAGGGCTGGCGCCCACGGTCCTACAACAAACGTGACATCTACGAGAAAAATTTCATTAACGTTTGCGCCACTAGTCGCCGACGGCACATATGTATACATATTGGCCCCGCGCGAGAAGCATTGTGGATTGCACGCGGAGGCCCAGGAAACGCGGAGCGAGCTGCGAATCTGCGGATAAGCGCGGCGATAACGCACGAGCATTGCCAAACAAATGGATCAAATTAAATTGTGACACGACCAATAGCCTAATTGCCTCAGTAGTTCACCAGCCAGGGCATTAATGAAATCCATCCGCAAAGTTTACTTCTGTTTCCTGCTCAACTCACGTGCCTGTCACGAAACAACGTCATCAAGTAAGGGTGTCTGAGTTACTTCAGCGGGTGCCTGTCAAATTGAGGGTGGGTTTTTCACCATTCTAATGCTGTCCAAAGTGTCTTTTGCAGTTTGTTTTTTTTCTAAGACGCACAGCATAGTGAGTTATACCGACGTTTCCTCCGCGACCAGCGATATTTATACGAGCGCGCAGGGTCAGTCACGTTTGCCAGAGGAAACAAAATATTTTCTTTTTGCGCTATTGTCACAGACGGACAGCGCGTCAAACGCGGTGCCAGCGATCGGCCGCCTTCGCTGTGTGTCGCAAGAAGCAACCGAATCACCCGGCACGAACCGCTGCTTGAAACTATACTGCCGAGGAGTAACGAGCCGCGCATGTGGGAAAATTCTGTCCAGCGGCTGCTTGTTTTAAGCTAAGTGGTTAAGCACTTCAGCGCTGACACTCTTCAGAAAGCGCCAAACCGTGTGAGAAATATCCGGATTGTGTAATGTAAGGTGCCGGTTCGATCTCATCGCGAGCGGCTCGTTTTTTTGCAACGCACGGGGCAGTAACACAGCAGTAACACACCCAGCGCGCATGCCACATGCGTCTGCTGGGATTCGACCCTAGCCTAAGTGATTCATGCGCGTTTTGAATTACATGTTTGTAATTTAATATTTGTTTAGAAGACGCAAGAGTAAAACCTTCCTTCGAAACTAAGCCTCAAAAACGCTTCCAGTATCAAGACGGTGATAATTGCGAAACAACATATTTTCTGCATTAAACGAAAGTTTGTTCAATAAAAGCTTTAAAATCACCACGGTCGTCGTCGACCGCAAAGACCATTCACGCTAATGTCGCTTAAAAAATGAAGTTCAAGTTGCCTCCGTAGCGGCGTAAGTCTTTCATCTAGGTCGCAAGGGACGTCATGTCAAAACGCTGCAACTGACAACGGGTGAGGCCGATCAGCATAATGGGGCGCTGAATACAAGGAATGCAGCTGAAAAACACATGAATTATTCACACAACAAGAGAAATTCCATCGGGTTACCAAGCAAGGCGGTATTCGTTTCTTAGTAGTAAACATGAACCACGCGACAGCGACGAGACTCGCGGTCATTACCGGCGTCCAAACTAGCTACGCAAAGCGGCAAGCGCCCTCTGCAGTGCATCAGTTGAAACTGCGATAACCATCATGGTCATATCTTGTTACGTTTGCGACATTTTTTTTAACTTCTCATTCGTCCCTAGACGTTGGTCTCGTCAGGGAGACAGCAAGACATAAATATCACGTGCAGGAATGGATAAATACCCTTACGAGAAAAACGGTAACACTGTTGGAATATCAGGCGGAAGAATTGAAGCATAATCTTGGCGCCAACGGCCCGGCGCGTCGAGTAATATGTGTGCTCGGGCGCGTGTTAATCATTTGTCATGGATGTCACGCCCGAAACGGAAGTGATTGCTGAAAACATCACAGTTTGTGCCCCTTGGCACATTTTAACAAAGACCAGCCCAAATAATCAGTCAAATGTGACGCAACCGCCAAAAGATGCGCTTAATTTGGGAAATTCTATAATTGTGCCGAGTTCGCCTCGATCGGTTGCATCTGATGGCCGTTTGAAGAATAGTCCGCGAGTGCGGCAACCCGCAGTGCCGTCCATTGAGAGCCAAAGCCCGGAGCTGCGGGGCGCCAGCCACTTGGTCCCCGCAGCAGCATGAGAAGGGAAAGGAACGAGAGCAATGCTCAAACCGCTTTGTTACGTCATAGCAAAAGTGAGAGCAAGTGCTTTGTCACTCACACTATTGCACGTGTTCCTTCGAAAGGTTCGATATCCTGTCACCACTGACCTTGCCCCGTCAGATCGGTTTCCTTCACGCATGCACTGCTCAGCGACTCGCTCGAGAGGATGCACATTCTGACCAAATTTATAATCTCCAGCAGTTAGCACTTGCAAGCACACTCAGAGACTATGGGGTACTGAAAGACAATCCAGGAGCAATACTTTTCCTCCTCCAAGATACCCTCACAAAACCAATGCAGCAACTTAATCGAAGTTTCTGCCGATGGCTTACAGTGCATCCCTGCCGGTATGGAGCAGGATTTCGTCCCGTCGCAGTAACCTTCTTTGATGTAGCGTGGCCAGATGCGCACTCCGAGGTTTTTCCAACGATATCGTACGGGACAGGCTGTCGACTCCAGAAGCCTCTGCTGTATCAAGCGACGCTGTCGTCCCCGTGACTTTTTGCGCGCTTTCCGACCGCTAACAGTCCGTAAGATAATTCTCGACAGCTTGCGTATTTCCGACGAAGGTCTCGTGGCGTCCGGGTACTTGTACGACTTCGTGTCGCTCAGCTCTCTCGGATCAGTCGGCGACATAAATTCCGGTAAATAGTTCTCGCCGAGCTGGGCGCGCAGTTCGTCGTGATCGATATTGCTCGGATCGGGATCACTCGGGCGGCTTGGCTCTGGAGGCCACAGTGGCAATGGCACTTTGTCAGTTGGCACAGGTCTGCTTCGGAAATGCGGACTGAAACCATTGCTCAAAGTGGAACACAGCACAATAGTAGCCAAAGTTACCCAGTATCTCAGATTACCCATTCTAGGAAATAGCAGAATTCCTACGGTATCTACAACAAAAGAACAACTTTTTAGTGTCGGTACATTGTGACGTGAACTGACACAAGGACAATAAAATGGGCGCAACAATCAAAGACACCTGTGCACTTAGAGTAGCGTATCATCCAAACGTTACTGCTTATTATATAAATCCGCGTTTATCCTGAGCACCTGAAGCACAAGTAAGAAAACGCCGCAACAAAGGAAATGCACTTTTAAGTAAAGAAGAGTTATCATACTTGGCGGTGCCTTCAGTTTGCACATCGTGTTCGTCCATGCACGCGTAACCGCAAATAACCAAACATTTGTTTTGAAGCGAGCTTCCGTTCTGCAGCTCTGGACAAACGCGACAGGTGAGGATCAAAAATGAAAGCTGGCTCTTCCACTGAAGAACACCACCTGGTCCCTTGCCTGAATCCTGCTGATCGACTTCCTCAAAAGCGAAAATCGATCATTATAAATGTAACTTCAGCACGTTTGCCGAAGCTAGATTTATATCAGTCAACTTTTAAAAGCGAAGCGTTGGACGGAAAAAATGTAAAGGCTGGGGAATGTGACATAGTTTAGAGAATACTGACCTACAAATGGGGCCAAAAAAGAAGAAAGTTCATTGGCCATTTTTTATATTAATGTAAAACCAGTCCTAATGAATAGTGACGCACGTTAAAGAAAGCAGCTGGATTTTTTCAAAGTCTTACTTTGCAGTATATGACACATAGCTAAGCGTTTCTGCTTCTCATTCAGCAACATTTCTTCTGAATACAAGAAGATGCTCACAAGGAGTCCAGCAGTCTACATCACCGGAAGCATATCTAAAGAATTCCATTGGATTTATTTTTAAGAACAAGTTTGATAGTTTCGTACAGTCTTTGCAAGCGGAAGCTTTCACTGCGCTACATTCCAGGTACACCGTAAACCGTAAACAGTTAAACATTTGGTGCTTGGGTGTATCTCAAAGAAGGCAGAAGGCGTGGCTTGCATCCTTTTATAGGTGGGTTAAAATATCTTTGCCGTTTGGGGGGTTTCTCGAGCGAAGAACTGTCACTAAAGTTATTTTTCGTTTAATTGAACATCTCCGGCCATATTGAATCAGGTCGAGATGAAGACACACCTCGCCACCTACGTCAGTGCACTTGCTTGAGAACGGTTACGTCACATTCACTGTTCAAACGCCCAAAAGTTTTGAACAAAGTCACGCAATATCTGTCGACTCATCGAAAATAGCCAATGACGTTGCGCGAATTGACGAGTGATCGTTATCCAAAAAATGCTGTTTTTAACGGGCGTTCAGTAATAACCTTATAGCACGAAGTGACGAGACCGAGACAAAGACAGCTTGATCATAGAGCATCGCTGCATGCCGTTACTCACACATCTTAGAGTAAGCAACCATGTTCGACAATTGCCTGCCTCGCTGGTCGAGCTCTGCTCTTTAAAGTATGCCACGCGCACTGACAGGCCACTTACATCATGCCGCACTTTGTCACTCATCTAAACCTGACTAATTCACCGAAGCCCTTCTCAACATTGCCTAGTAACACTAGCCTGTCAACGACTGGGCTGTTCGTCCTGTGGGGCCAGTGCGAGGCCAACTCCCGGAATCTGGTCACCCTGCATCGTCTTAATTAAGCGCTACTGAATTCCTCGCTCATCGCTTTTTTCTCTAGCGGCGACGAGCGTAGACGGGATTCGGCATGTGTTAAAAAAAATCATCCGATGCGGCGGCGCCACGGTGGCTGGCTCGGTCGAGCTAGCAAAAAATCGAACGCGATGCGGCTTCTTGGCTCTGCTCTGCGGGCGCAGGACAAAGCGATCGACGCGAAACGCTTATCATGCCGCCGATTCCCTATCTTCGACACACAATCTCGCTTCAAAACGCATCGTTTCGAATCTGTTGGTTTCTGCGGGTGTGGCAAATTAAATAACCCTAATCGCATTTTGAATCTGCAAATGCTAGGCCCGCCGCAGCGTCGCAATCAACTGTCTTGTTGGCGCAAAACCAGAAAACGCAGGCACAAGAGCAGTTGTCGTACCGTGCGCAGAGGTAAGGTTTGAAAATGGGAAAGGGGACCCTTCAAACCTGCTTTCTTCAGGCCACCGGGGTGTGAATTATTAAAACATTTAGAAAGGAGGTCTACCGCGTCGCCAAATTCACATCCTAAACATGTTTTCATAACCTTTGCGTAGCAGGCTCGATGTCACTCCACTGGCGACTACTGTCTCGGGCAATAATAAACAGATTTCGCTAAAATAACGATTTAGACGCCACCGGTCCCGCCATGAGCACATAATACGGAAGATGACTGAACGAAGCCAAACTGTTATCTACGGCTCAGCTCTCGTCTATGACAAAGGTTCAGCATGGCCGGAGAAAAATGTCTCTAATGTAGACAAAATTAAACTTCGGATGCGGTCACAGAAAGCCAGCCACAGCAGCCTCCATGTCGGTTCTCGGAAACTGTCAGTAGTGGTTGTTAGTCACTTAACATTACACTGACCGTATTATGTATTCCCAGTGCCATAAACTCCTGGTGATGATAACAAACTTTCATTGCTCACCGGCATTCGCTAAGAAACCTGCGATACACTTGACTCGGCGTTCGTGTGCGACAGCCGTGACAGATTAATGCGACGAAGCAAATGTAGACGACGGCCGCAGTTTCGCGAACGTTCGAAATGTTGCTTCGATTAAAGAGTTACGGGCGTGGAAATTTATCTTCAAGTTGAATGTATGCGCTTATATATCCATCTTCGAGAGTCCCATTGTTACCATTCTGTGTTGGTGTTTTGAATATTCCCGTTCACTCGAAATCGTGAAATTTAACACAGTCTTAACGGCGCAAAGCTTTGATGATGCTCTGAAATGAACGACCTCACACCATGTTTATTACTGTAATAACAAATTATATTGCAAGTTTTCCGACTTACTTACGACGGAGAAAGAACTTCAGCGTCTTGAACAAAATAAGTAAGTTATGAAAACTTGTGCTCGAATATTTGCGATTTTGAAATTGAACATTGAATATCTGCCTCTTATCTCATGTTGTCTTTCAAACATAAATTTTCGGTCGCATGGCAATCATTTTTTTACTAAATTTGAGAACAACTTTCTATCAGATGTAAAGGAAAACATTGGCATTTTCAATAATTATTCTAAAAGTATTTCCAATTCTGTTGCTAGAAAAAGAACCACTGTTCATAGGTCACAAAATGATTGTCAATTCTTTCGCGACCACGCACGTCATACCCTTAACTCTTTGGATGGGTTGTGAGATCTTGGTTTGCTTTTGCAGAAGTTAGGAAGGTCGGTCAGACAGTTTACACCAGTGGTTCTCAAACTTTTCTACGCGTTGACCCCCAATTACAGTATACAATTTTCTGTAGACCCCGTGGCCTAGCTCAACAGTTACTAATACAAGGAAAGTATGTGTCAAAATAAATTTGAGTGCTTTTTACTTGAAATGTATGATAAAATAATACACAATCCGAAAATATGCTTAGATCTTAGGGGCTATTCAGTGACCCCCATTCGAACCCGTGACTATTTATCGACCCCTTGGATGGTCCAATTGACCCCTGGGGTCGATATCGACCACTTTGAGAACCGCTGGTTTACACCTACCGTACGTCTACAGCAGGTGGATTCAACTCTCTTAGAGGGCCATCGGCCTCATTCGTGAGTTCCGTTCACTTGTAGTTGCAGAACATTTGTCCCCCGGTCCGCAGAGTAACAAAATGCAATGCATATTGCCAATGACAGATTAGTTTGGATAAGATCAGCATATGCTACGCAACAACAGTTGGCCTTGAAATGCCGTACAGCAAGTTTTTTGTTCGTAGCGCTGGTNTTAATTGCNGGCGAGCAAAACACTTAACCCTTTCTGAAACCATTATGAAAGCTTAAGAGTAGCATATTTCAGCCTGCTTCAATACAAACTTCTTAAAAACAAGCATTTAAAAAGAAGCGGCCAAGTAAAGGTGAAGCTGCGCTAAGAATAATCTGACCATGGCGTCCGAGTGAATGCGCAAAGCCTACTGAAGTTCAGCTGACTCTTTTTAAATTAAAGTGGCTGACTTAGTCTTAAACCTGAGGCTGAAGTAGAGCAAATATTGCAAAAATTGAAGGTACCTGTACATCTTGATTTACGTGTTTTGCACAGTTGCCTTTGCCTTGTTTTCTACAAAAACACGCAAGAACATCTTCAATACAACCAACGTGAAAGAGAAGTAGAACTAGCAAAACTGCACCAGGGGAAATTGCAATGCAAACCTTGTTTCTACAGAGGTATTCCAAGGACGTCTGATCTTGACTCCAGTGCTCTCCTGGGTCGTGCATAGCTGCACATACTCAGCAATTGAGCCAGCGGCCTCAATAAACATTCAAAGCTGACAACGCGTGATGTCCTCGGAGTATGTCCATTACCTGATAGGAGCTTGACGGACACGATTTTGCTGATTTGTTTCGTTGACTTGCTGCTTTGCTACAAGAGCGACGGTGCTTGGGTTTGTCTGCAAGCGGATCACGTGCTGTCGGAGAAACGCGATACAAGGGCGCGCCAGGCTCAAGCAAAAGAATTATGACCCTATGGCACAGACTTTCACTTGTTGCATTTGAAGCGGCTCTTGCCTGATAATGTTTCTGGAACGCGTTGCTATTTTTTGGTCTTAAACGTTGAGGGAAAGTAAGCTTTGGCACTCGTTTGTGCAAGTGTCGTGTTTCTTAAAACTAGATCGCTGTTTGCGCCAGGGCTGTGGTTGTCAGACTTAAATATCCTAGCCGCTTGTTCACACGGTGTTAAACAACATACCTCGCACCTCGTCAAGTCACAACAATTATTGGCCCGATGTTCAAACCGAAGCAACCAAACCTTTGACAAAGGTAACACAGCGCGCAATCACCCCCTAAACAAAGCGGTCAGAAGTCGGCCAGTGGCGACATGGTTCTGTATGCCCTTACCATTTCAAGCTGCGATATTTCACAACGACTGAAACCTTTGTTGGCCGGGGTGCGATTCATATGAAGATTTATTCCCACAGACCTAAGATTATCGTCTCTCGTCCTACACATTCCACAGTGAAATTACATCAGTTCCTTTGCAACGATCGTTTCCCAAAACCGCTGTATTGATTTTCTCAGCGCAACATGCAGCAGTACAACCTTGTGCCTTCTGTTCACTTGAATTTTCGCGGATTAGGATCAATGACATCTATAGTCAATTACTGCAAAAGACGAATCGTCTCTAGCATTCCGAAAAGTAGAACGTTTCTCATGGTGTCAAATAAAGTTGTTGCATCTGTAAGAGACCCTTTCCGTTGACCTAAGCGCTTGTCTGCACATTTTATAGATGCTGTCAATTGAACGTAGTAACACACAGGAATAAACAGAAGCGACAAATTGTTCCACCATACTCTGTTTTCCAGAGCCAGACGCAAACTGACATTACCGCTCTCAGCTCAGTTCGATCGGAGTAGTGCAGGCTGCAAATAATTTCGACACGCTTCGAACTATTTAAGCAACTCCACGCAAAGACACCTGGTAGCGCTAACTCTAAGCAGCCACATCCACCAACAAGCGCATCACCAAATCTTTTGTCCGACTAAAGCCTGTAGCGCAAAATAAAAATTACTAAAGATGTTTCAACGCCGAGAATGGCCCGTCCAACGTCCATGGCAAGCTGAAGCTCTTCTGTACACTGAAGATTCCTTTACACCCCTTCTCGGCAGAAGGTACAGGTGCGCAGAAAATCTTTGAAAAATCAACTAAACCGAAACGAAATCCTATACACCTAAGGGAAAGGGCGTTTTGTGTAAAGGTGACGAATTAAGCGAGGGAAGGTGTGAAAAGGAGGTAGTCTTTCACTTCTATTGAATTCCGTCGTTGCTTTTGTGTCCACGAGCTCTTTCCCAAGCCTATCGCTCTTTACTACAAAAGTCCAACATGGTCACTTCTTGTAGTTGTACCTTACAGGAAGGTGCACAACATGAGTTACTGCTTTTATCCGTTTCAGCCAAAATATAAAAAAAATTTTTCGAAAGATGCAAAAGCCGACTTGCACATATAAAAGCAACACATTAGAACTTGAAAAATTGGTGCTTTTTTCAGTTCATGGTCGCAAGCAGCTCCAGATAAACAAAGAGCAAACAAACCTTTATCTCACTGCGCCCATGCCGGTTATGTCACATTCATGCTGTACATATTTATCTTCCGCTCTAACTGTAGACGAAAGTAAGTGAGGCGGCACCATTAAACGATAAACTTCGACGCCAACAAGCAAATTTGAAGCTCCTGAAAATTGGGGCGCGTCACGACGAATCTGACGGCATTGACGGCATTACGAGGCGACCGGCGGCGACATAAGCGGTTTCGTTGGCCGCCACAGTTCTTAAAGGCTGGCACCGAACATCAAACCGCGTGAAGGATCGAATTTTGGTGATCGTAACCAAACGCAAGTGGGCTACTCACACCACAGTCAAAAACCAAGTGTGCTGCGGGTGGAGTGAATGCCGCTCCTGCTGACTCCACGAACTTTGTCAACTTCCTGTGGGCTGTGACGCAACCAAGAGGAAAAGCAAAACTTTATTAAAAATCAAGCATTGCTGCTTGTAGTCTTGCGCGTTTATCAGCAAGATAGATTGTTCCACAAGGCGCTGGTAATATCAGAACAGACGTTAACGAGGTCCTTTTTGCAGATGACAAAACAACAGCGAATGAATCGACAGTTCTTCAGGAACCTGATTCAGCGTCATTTTTATTTTTCACTGCGGATGCTCACGAGAAGGCCTCTGAAAGTTCACCTCAGTGAAATCAAAGAGTCGATTAGGGTCAGATGCGTAGGATCACGAGTTCTTGTGGATTTGAACACTTGCGATCCCGAAGTTCATTAATGATGTCTCATCTGGCAGTGCTTGCGCGAAATGTAGGAGTGCACCGACGTTTGTGACTGGTTATTCATAGTTTCATCGCTTCTAACATATCCACAGCTAGTCACGCTGCAACGAAAATGATGATGAGCGCTCATCCGCAAATAAAACATTCCTGAAAAATTACAGAATGAGGTAATTGCGGACCGATTCTGTTGTAGCAGACCTAGCTGTTTACGCTGTAGCTTGCGATGCTTGTGCAAGCAAAGTTAAACACGATATTTTGCCAATGAAGTCAAGCATACCTATCTCCGCACGATAGGTAATCCTACGAACAGGATTTTGTCGTCTCTCGAAGTGGCGCCAGCCGACTAAAACGTGGCGTAGGGTTAGTTACATGACGCATAGCGGTCGTAGTAGCGACTGCTTCAGACCAGCAAATACTTGTGCAGACGAAAATTGTTCTGCACGCGGATTGTCGAGGCTGTTTCAGACAGAAAGTACAATTTAATGTTTCGAGCACGATGCGCGACCTCACAGTCGTTCAGGGGCTTCGAAAATCATCCTTTTACTTAAATGAATTCAAAGAACAAAGTTGAGGCGATTGCAATTTGGTCTTACGTCACAAATGCATTTTCAGCTGAATACCTACGCCGCGTTGAAAAAGCGAATTACGAATATTTTCGGCGCCATAACGTTTTAAAAGCACGAGTCAGGTTTTTAGCATGGCCATTTCCATGCCATGCACTCTCTCAAACATTCCATCAATCAAATGTTTGATCGATTGGTAAAGTAATGCGTCTGACGGCAGTGTTTTGTAAAATGTCAGGCAAGTCGCTGCCCTAACTGCCATCATGTGTTTTTCGTTCAGGCTGCCGCTCTCAATTTCTTTCATGACTGTTTTGATTGGTTCAGGCTTCTATCGGTTGTTTACCGCATTGGAAGAGAAGGCTAACGTAAGCGCCCACCCTGAATCCTTTGTGGGCGTGGTATTATTAACCACCTCGCTGCACTGCAGTCATCCTTCAAATTGTCAACAGTACTTTACTTTTACTGTCAGTAACAGAGATGTTTTTTATGCTGGTTCATGCTGCTGCCTTTTCACCAAAAGTTTTTTAAAGAGTGTTCAACAGGGCACACTTAACAGGAATTGAAAATTTTAAATGACACTTTACCTGGGTTATGGAGAAAAGTAAACAATAATTTTCTAGGTGACTTGCAAATCTGCTGCGACGAACGAAGGATCTGACCGAAAAGCTTTGGTGGATCTCACTTTCTGTCGATCAACCAAAAGCGTGTCGTGAACTCATACATTTCATTCACACTCGGCGGTAGAGCACTGTGACAGTTTTGACAACCGATCACGATTCGCCAGAAAGCAGTTTGCAGAAAGCTTCACTTACTCCGTTCAGTCAAGACTTTGAAACGAAACATGAGATTTCATGACATTGTCATCACTCCTTCAATTTTTTGACGACATTGTCTACTTACTAATGCCGCCACTCATCTTCCTTTTACTTGAAAGGCAACAACCATCCAGAAATAATCCTTGATCTTCAATAACTGTCCGACACGAGACGTTGAAGCGTGTAGTTGCACATGCGTGGTGGTGATAAGGTTAAACCAGCTTCTGTGCTAAAATTTGCTTTTGAATCAAAGTTTTCAACAGATCAAAACTCAACATTCGTGAAGACGCTAAGCCTCAAACTGAGTCGTTGAAGTAGCGTTGCTGCGAGCAAAGAAAAAACGTTTTTCTTGAAAAGGTATAATCAGCGGTTTCAGTGATTAGAATGGCTAACAGTTTTCTTTTGGGCACATTCAATCGTGTTTACGTTAAGAAAGTTTGAAGGAATGCCAAACAGTAAACTCTGCCACATTTTTGGTGGCCGCTTTTGCTGTTTGTCAGAATAACGAAATATAGCACCTTTGCCTTCTACAGAAGATTCCTTTTGAGGGTCTGAAAGCCTCACAGCAGAAAATGCTGGAAAAGCACGAAGAAATCCTATGCCTGAATTCATGGCAGCTTTCAAAAGTTACATCCTCAAGTCATATCGCGGTTTTCGTCTTCTGACATGGCACGGAATGTCTTGTCAGATGACTTAAGAGCTTTGTTTGTAAAGTTTGTTTGCTGAAAAAGTGGCTAGTTGCAGATGTTATGTTGCTTAAAGTAGGATTCCACATAGGTTAGGCCTTAAGTTATTTTAAAATTGTCTTTTCAATCGCCGATCGCTGGTAGGGATGAGCGCAAAACTGCCAGAGACCAAGTTAGAGCAATTTTTTCTTAATAAGATTGTATCGCAAATATCATGCTAATACCTCATTTTCAAATTGACTAAATTATGTGGCATAGACATCAATTGCTAAGGCCCTTACTTTTGTTAAAAAAAGGTTCTGATTGCTTGTGTGGATTGTAGTGTGGCGCTTGGCATACTGTATAAAGGCTATTATTATGGTTCTTATCTCAGATCTGGTTCACTGCTATATGTGTCTTTGTTTTTACTTTCATATTACATAACTATTACTGAGGTGTTTCATTGTGCTGATGCACTTCAACTCAATATACGCAAGATTTTTTGATGCCCTGACTGCAAGGTTTCACTTTGTTTTGTTCTTTTTTCCCAAAATACCTGAAGAAGACTCTAATTCATCAAATTGCTTATTTGCAAGTTGCTCCCATCCCCACGTACATCCGCCCATAGTGTCGTCTCGTGTGTGTTGGGGCGTGTGTACTTACCTCGAGTGTGCTGAAGTTTCGCATGTGGTTCTATTTTGTTTTCTTTGCGTGCTGGTCCATGTCTTGTGGGCAGGACCTACGAGAGGGGAGTACAAGAGGTACATGGTACCCTGGCCTGGGAGTTACTAGAGCCCTGGAGGATGAAAGTACGCATGCTAAGTTTTCCTGTAATCAAGCCCAAAACTGATGGTCGCTTTCTCCAACTGCAAAGTTGGTAGCTACATTTGAAAAAATCTTAGCATGTTACCTATTTTATATATATTCTGATTGCTGTACAAACAGGCTATACAAGTGTCGACGAGGACCCAGAAGCTAGGGGGGGCGGCATCGGTCTTCGTACCCCCTGGTAAAATTTATCTCAGCGGCCCTGCTTGTGGGCTTTCCGGCTGAAATAAATACACCACACTAAATACACCAAAGAACACCTTAGCATTTTCATTATCATTTTTTTTTCTAGTTTAGTTTTTCTTATCAGAGAAACTCAAATTCATATAAAAGAGTTATCTTATTTTGGTTTCTGAAGTGTTGCATTGTAGTTTTCATAGTNAACACCAAAGTGCCGTTTCAAGTTCTTTGAACGTACTGTTTTNAGCGCAGAGGCTCGCAAGCTGCTGCTGGCCAGTATCCACTTGAAAAATTTTTTAGGTCTGCAGGCCCCCGTGGTAACAATTTATAACTTTAAGAAAAAAGGATTTCTGGCAAAGGCAAAAGCTACCTACAGTGACATACACATTTCCAAAAAATGAGTTGCAAAAAATCTGCATAGCTAAGATGTTGCGTATGAATAAAACAAACTGAAAAAAGTTGCGAGAAATTACGTTTTTTCAACGATGAATATGACATGTTCATTGTGGAATCATTCAAAAGCGGGATTCAAAAATCCGGTACAACCTTTCCATGGAACCCAGATTGGGAAACTAAGTTAGAGCATTTCGCAGTGGACAAAGTAAGCATTTTGTGATAGGTCGGTGATAGAGAAGATCCGGACAAAGATTACTTTAAAATTATGCGGAATTTTTGCTATTTGATGCAAACTCATTGCTTTTTAACGTAATGGCGAGAGGTTCTATTTTTTGAGATTCAGCATCTTCCGGCTTTTACTTCCTGTTACCGGTGGCCATTCTTGACTGCATACATCTTCAACTAAAATCTTGTCTCTATCAAGTCAGTAGCACCAGAAACACATTGGTGTGTTGAAAAGGAAAATCAATTTCACCGCTATCACGGCATCTTCAATCCCAGTGAAGGTACGTGAAAACGAGTAGATAAAGTACGCAAATAGTTACTACAGTATTACGAAACAAAGGCCATTGTAGCGTAGAAAACATGCCGAGCAAGAAATTAAGCTATTGTAGAGCAGGGGTGGAAACCTGCGGCCCGCGTGAATTTTTAATATGGCCCGCATAAGAAACCCAAGTTAGAACACAACACAGCGTCCAAATGAAACTAACAAGTAGACAACGTAAACAGTAGATCGAGAGGAGTTTCTCTCGCTCCTTGACATAGTTTTCTCTCCTTAGTTTCCTTTTGGAGATAAAGGTATAATTTTAAAATATAATTTAATTAATTTTTGCGGGTCGCCAGCGATATTCCACAACTCACGCGACCCGTGAAAGTGAATAGATTCGCCATCCCTGTTGTAGAGAGTAAAAGCAGAAGCACCAGAAAGCAGCCAAAGACGTCGGCAGCGCCAAAAACGTAAAAATGACACTGAGAAATTTGAAACAAAAAACGCTCGAAGCGGCAAAATAAAAAAAGATAAAAACGATACACTAAACCAAGCAATACGAGGTAAAGTCATTTTGTGGTTGTATTTGAACGTAAGTAAAGAAATATTTTTTGGAACCTTAACCTACTCTGCTCCTCTGCGTTATCTTCAACCGCACCTTCGCGGCATGAATTCAATTTTTTGTGGTCTGTCTCTAATAACGCTAAATCATGCCGATTTCTCTCTTGGGACTTCCCAAGCTGGGAAACTTCGTTTGATTATAATCTTCCAACTTCGTTGTCAGTGCATTTCTGGGCCGGGAATCGTTTTCAGTGTTGTTGAAATGAAAAAATGTAATAGAAATCTTGTGCGAAACTTGCTTTCAAATATACGTCAGCACACTGCCAAATACAGTTTCAGTGAAAAACAGCTTTCCGTGGATTTTTCATCAAACTGTTTACTTAGAAAATATCATTATCTGAAATAAGGATTTGAGAATAAATCGAACGATAAGTCATAATTTAGGGCGTGCAAACAAACCTGATGAGGTTAAGTTCACGTTCGCAGAGAAACATTGTCGCAAAGATATGTGCATCCTGTGTCTCAGATATTTTTTCAGAGTTTTTCGCCTTTGCAGTAGTAGGCTACAACCGTTTTTATTGAAAGCTGATTCAATGAAACATGGATTAACACAGTTACTTTCTTATTTCAGAAAGAGGTAGCACCAAATGTCTTTTTGAATACGGGTAATTTCCGTGAACCTGAAATGTTTTGCGATGCCGTACTGCATCAGGCTTCCCCTCCTGTTGTTCCTGCGCAGCAACGACACGTCTTAATCAAATGCTCTGGCATGCAATGCTTTTGGTAAACGAACAGGAAAGCTTGCGATCCACAACAACTTCGTCAGTTTCTAGGCGTGCGCTTATTCCACTTCACAAGCGCGTGATTGTGCTTTCCTACCACCCAGCGGATAATAATGAAAACGGGGAACAGCTTGTACGCATGAATGAAGTCAGACCGAGCGCTAAAGTCAGGGCTGCCTGATAGAGCAGGATAACTTAAGAAAAAGCACAGTATTGAACAGATGAAATGCCCAAATAGATAAAACGTGGGAAGCGATAGCACGATACCACTAGTTGCACTGCAAACCTCTGTAGGAACACTTTTTCCTGGTGCTTATGATGAGAAACGAAACTATTCTTGAAGCTGTGTTGTTTGTAGATATTGCATCCAATAACTCGTTTGCTTTCTCTTGTAGTATGAGAATGGTGAAAATTACCCAGCCTATAACGTTGTAACAAAAACACACTTTGTTTCTATTTTTGGAGAAGGCATTCCACGTGAAATAAATCTTAATCTACGTAAGTCGTCCAGGGCAAGCGATAAACGTAAAGCACCTTGCAAAATCATCCCTTTCCTGGATTTTTAATCGGACGTTTGACCAAAAGTTGAAAGTTTTATGTAAAAATTGATTGTGTCCAATCATTTTGTGACAGCTGGACTGATAGAAATTGTTTGAACGAAATATTCTGAAATGGTTATCTACAGCAGGGGTTTTCAACCGGGGGTTGCGACCGCCATGGAGGTCGTTTGCCTTTTATCTGGGGCCGCGAGAGTTTCTGCTAAAAATATTCATAATCACTTCTATATTATATATTTCGTATATGAACCACTTTTTGTCGTAGCCAAAATAATAGGATCATTTGGCAAAAATGATGCTCTATACTTTTTCATTCAAAATTGTTTTAAATGTGGTTATGACCATTACAGTACTGTTGTGTTTGGCAACGCAGGAATAAGTTTGCGACGTAAGAATGTGCTGTGTTTGTAAATTAGATGCCTGAATGCGGTAGGTAACTTGGGAGTTATTCTAGTTTTCAATTAGTGGCGCTGTGAAGTGATTTGGATATGGCACGGGTCTCTCTCATTGATGCTGCCATGTGCATGAATTGAATAAATAAGCCTTTGTTCAACATAGTGACATCGTAAGTTATTTTATAGTCATTGTGATTTTCTACTGTGCAAACACAACTGCATTACATATGCCTGATTGAAAATTTTCGGAAAGGGGTCGTTAGGTTATTGGGTTGCAAAATGAGTCGCTGCATTGAAAAGGTTGAAAACCACTGATCTACAGGGAACAAGCAGCTTCTTATGACTTCAAACTGCGATATCCGAACCCACAAGGTTCATCAGACGCACAAACAATAACAGAAGTGACTCTGGTAAGTAAAAACACAAAATAAGTTATTTGTTCAAATTAATTGCTCTTTAGACATTCCTGTTATTTAGATTAACGCAAAACGCACATGGATTTGGCGAGCGGAGCCGCAGTTAGCCTTTTGGGTGCCATTAGGCTAAGGAATTCACCTTAAAAGCTTTTTTCTGCGGAGATTACTTTTCCACCCCTGGATGCGCTCGCTGTGTGTTGATGAAGCGCCACTGATGCAGAGTTCATAATAGTTTTTATTCTCTCTCCACCTGATGACGATGTCGTTCTCCGCATTGCGTTACTTATTTATAATCCATGCACTGTCTGATCCGTTTCTGCAAAGAAGGCGTGCAGCTGGCTCAAACAACCTTGCTCACTGCGAAGGAATTGGTACTCAGTTTGGGCATTTTCCATGGTAACACTTCAGCTATTCTTTCCACTTAGATGTGCTAATTTTCGCACATGTGGCAATCGCGAATCCCATAAAAGTTCCACTTAGGATCAAGTGGTTCCATCATATGTCACTTTCTGACTGACTATCACCACGCTAATTATGTCGCATCTAACCGCATGCTCAAGCAGCCGGTACTATGATAACTGCATAGAATAATTCCACTCTTCCGCAAAAATTAGTCAACTATTTTTCCATTTCAAGCTTTTGGAAATATATTTAATCTTCGCAATACTGAGCAACGTAGTGCAAAACTCAAGCGGATTCAGTAGGCAACATGTCAAAGTAGAAAAACAGCAGATAAAAACACACGTACTATATAGTATCAGCAACGGTTTTTGGCAAAGGAAAGCTGTAAAACGTCCAAACTTCATGGAATACGGTAAACTCGACGTGTTGCCTATCAGAGCCAGCGTGCTTGAGGTTGCACAGGCTCATTACTGAGGCCAAAATAAAAGGGAGACCATTTCTGGGTATGCCACAAAAACAACAGAAATCATAATTCACATGCAAGCCCCCGTAGAAAGCATTGTAGTTGCAAAATGAAAAGTAAGAATTAAATTTTTCCCCTATATTAATCATTTTTTTTGCCTTATAAAGGTTCATCACCAGGTTACACCGCTTCATGTGGACTTTCGGCTTTTGTACGGAGCGGAGGGCATATTACCATAAGCGGATTAACATATGGCTTAAAATCTTACCTGGGATCTTCAATATTTTTTGTAGATTAGAAATGGAAACACTTTAGTCCAAGTCATGGGCAACGGAAGGGCAGGGGGTTTGCCCTCTAGATTTCAAAATTTGGTATTTTCTCAGGACCGTAACCATGGGGTGCAGAGGGTCGAAGCCCCCTAAATTTTTTTGCCCCTTTGGAAAAATGCGTTGGACATAATTTAAAATATTTGGGCCCCTCTCAGAAAACTCTTCGCCTCACCTGGCGTCCCGAGCTGGTTACGGGCCTGTATTTTCCTATTCATATTTTTGCAGGAAAATATTTTTCTATTAGTTTTGAGTTGGTAAGATGAAATTTCACCATAGTTTCCCCCTCTGAAAAAATCCATTATTACCCTCCATCTGGAAAAAATCCTTCCAACGCCCGTAGTCCAAGCATTCAAGTACTGCTTTAAGTTCCATCATCGGTTAACGTTCTTTGTGTCGTTCCCCGATCAACACAGTTGAAACACATCCTTTGTCGCTAAACACACAATTCATAAAATACCAAACTTCATGAAGCTAACGGCTGTGCGTCTTTAAAGGTTGTCCACAACAGGTGTAAACTGTTTTGACAAAAAGTTTAACCTACTGCCAGTGGTAAAAAAGGCTTTGCATGAAATCACGGTAAATAGTCAAGGTTACCTTGATCCTTTTTCTCGTATCGTGGGTTTCTCGGTAACGCCCCAACGGCACATCATGACATCACCTGACACCTAGGCATTAGCAACGAAGATTTCGCTGGGGCGGCGTTAGCTCAGTGGTAGAATGTCCGCCTCTTAACGGAAGGTTGGCTTTTAACGGAAGCGCTACGGCGATTCATTGAGTGAATCGCTCCTTGGGCAAGAGCGTTCACCTCAACTGTCCCGGCAAGAAGCATACTTCAGGCGTAGGCATGCCGCTAATTGCCGTCGCCAAAATTATAAAAAAAACGTTTGTTGGCGCATCTCATGCTAGTTTTAATGTTCAGTGGGATATTTTCAATTAGTGCCATAAGCTTTAGCCCAAATAACTTCACTTCGCAGGTGACACAAGCAAGGAATCAATCGCAAATTTTTGATAAGAAATCGATTTCACGTAACACTACGCATCGGCAGTCCTATCATCTTATTCAAAAAGCTTTAGCCTATAGTTATTAGGTGGGCTTATCAACATTAAATTTTGGCGGTTGAAGTGAAGAACTCTACAAAGGTAACATTGCTCAGTTTCAATACAACGGCTGTTTTTCAGCATAGACTGCATAACGCAATGGTGTCGGAAAATGACGTTCTTGAAGCGAGATAGTGCAGCTGGTGCGTTTGCGTGGGTAACCTTGAGCACAGATTGTCGGTTTGAACTGCAAGTAGAGTGAATCAGAGCTAACCGATATGCAGTGTGCGTTTCGTAAAAATGTCCTTTGTTCAACAGCATACTTTTATTTGCAATTATAGAAAAATTCATTTCAGCTGGAAAAGCTTAGAAAAGGCGTTGCTGTCATTTTGATGAATTTGACGCAGGTTTTTATTAAAAGGGACATTAATCGGAACGGTTGTACAACTTGGTTATGGCTGTACTGAATAAAATTGTTCAACGCAATTACCTCCGAGCGTAAGACGTTGTAATCACTGCTGAGCATTCAAAGGCTTATGTCCCAACTGGCATGGTTTGGTAATTACAGTTTTTGAAATAGACGTCTGTTGGTATCCAGTCCCGTCGCCACGGGGGCTTTAGTGGGCTTAGCCCCTCGCAAACAAAGCTCCAGGACCCGCAATGCGAGATGTGAAACACCATAAATCACTGTATTTTTTGTCAAATTTTAGAATGTCAATCCCCCCTGCACAAACGTAAAGTCCCCCAATGGAAGACCTTCTGGCGATGGTTCTGTTGGTAACGAACAAAGGCAAGGAATAACACTACGCACGTGTAACCGGAAGAGGTCTAACCCAACAGCTAGACCAAGTGCGTAGGTCACGAGGAAGACTTCAAGCCAGCAATTCTCAACCATATCGGGTTTTAAACCTGTTTAAGATATTTTTTCGCAATGGGTCCCCGCACCTGTAGAGGACCCCGCGCAAGTGCCGGCAGAGTTAACGTTCGAAACCTTTTATATATTCTAAGAGAATATATTCTAATGAAACATTCTTTACATCACTGAGATCATATTATCAGCTTATTACTATAGCCTGCTCTATGCAGTATCTATACCTTTTTTAGTTAAAGACGTGGATACTGCACGAAATTTCACCACACATAAATGTTTACATCTGCAAAGTAGGTATGCCGCCATCACATCCCTTAATTTTTTCGTTTGATCCTCTGGAATGAGTGAACCATTAAAAAACCATGCAGTGGTCTTGCCGGAGATTAAAAACCAACAGGGAAGAAAATTTAACGAAACATGTCTGGTTCCTATATATGCATATGTAAGGAAAGCAAAAAATAGAAAAATTAATGATGAGAAAGGTGGCGACAAGCAGAAAAAGCAATACTCATAATCGACAATGATAAACAAGACCCATTTCAGTTTGTGAGTGTCTGATTGTGAATTTCAAGATGCTTTATTAATCCTTATATCCTTAAAGAAGAACGAAACATGGTCACCTTTCATTTTAAATTTTTGTAAGCAAATTTTTAAAGGGTGGAAAAGGCAATACTTATTTCGTTGGCTCCGGGGGGCACTTCGCCTCACTACGCCACTGCCTGCTCCTATGTTCAAACTTGGCGACGAGACTTGTTTGTATTCAAATTGAAAAAAACAAGAGGGCGTCATACCATCACTTCTCACCTCATTCCTCTCTCCCGTTCCGATTGCGACGCCGTTTATGGGCAACATCCTACAGACGGACCATCGTTAAACTCTTCGCAACAGTAAAGTGAATTTCGCGAAATTCGAACATTACAAAGCATGTCACTGTTGGCTATAATGGGCCGTTGTCGCAAAACCGATGAGCAGCTAGAACTTTTTGACTGGAGAGGCAAAGCTCTTTGAGGGTCATACGTAATTGAGTGTCATAGTTTAACTTTTAATGCTTTTTTATCACTTCTTTTATGTTGATTCATTGTATATCAGATGGCTTTTCGTTACATCAAATGGTGTGCTTTTACTAAATGCTACCTTGATTTTGAATAGCTATTGGGTTCATTCCTATTCTAGCTTCTGTGAAGAGCAATTAAGGGAAAAATTTCACCTAGATACGTAGTGCCTTCTTCTTTTGAGCGAATTGTTGTTATTCACTGCTAGGCCGCGCTAGATCTCGGAGCAGGTGTTGAGCCGCCATTCCAGTATCTCATCGTACAGACCCGTTAGGCCGTTATACAGGGATAGGTGAATTACGATAAAAATCATTATATAGAGATAAGTGAATTACGATAATTCACTTGTGGTTACAATCACAGTGACTTGTTACTTATGGACGCCATCTACGGTTATGCACATGTGGCGCCATCTCCAGGCCGCCACACATGTCCTTGTTCAGCACCCCTTAACTGCCTGCCAGTCTCCATCAGCATGCACGATTGCTAGATCGTCAGCATATGCATACTCTCTGGTGACAGTGTTTGGCAGGTCAGAGATGTAGATGTTGAAGAGAAGGGGTGCCAGGACAGATCCCTGTGCGACCCATTCTTGAGGCGTCGTAACCTGCTCCGTTTTCCGATTCTGGTGGTAAGTAGGGAACAACCGGGGCCCCGGCCCGGGATTGGATTTTTTCCCCGCCCCCTGCCCCGGCCGCGGCAATCAAAATAATTGGCCGGGGGCCACATATTGCTACTTTCGTGTTAGTTTTTTCAACATTACTTTAATTTTTTGCACGGTTTTTGATGTTTTGAACAAACACTTGGTCAATGGCAGGCACCAACATTTAACTGATTTTGTAGCAAGTTATACCCTTCTAACTAAACAACATTGCTTTTGACAACAAGCACTGTTTAGCTGGTTCAACTAAGTTTTTC
>JGI24158J21664_10000031_pt1 | contig 64616 bp, 71 predicted proteins | sample Ectturendosymbi3_FD_21664 | JGI IMG/M metagenome (IMG submission 21664) | reverse complement strand
CAGAGACAAGTGAAATCACTGTACTGTGCAGCAAACAAACTCAGAGGCACTTTTGATCAGTGCTCTCCTGCAGTAAAAAACACTTTATTTCGTGCCTATTGTATGCCAATGTATGCTTGCCAATTGTGGAGCAAATATAGGCAGACTGGTATGAAGCGCTTGCGTGCTGCATATAAAAATGCCTATCGAATTATGCATTGCATACCCAGAAATATTAGTGTTCTCCCACACCAGGTTAGCCATTGTATCAGGACCTTTGATGCCGTGCTAAGAAACAACTTGTATCGATTTTTTATGCGATGCATATCTTCATCCAACTTTTTTATTCGATTGCTTCAAATGTCTGATGCTTTTTACAAATCTTAATTTTTCCTCCAACTATTCAATGCTTCTGTATGGTGGAGACCGAATGCAGTAGTTGTTTGTGAGTTGTTTCAGTATTTATGTCTCATCAGTATTGTTTTTGTGTAGTAAACATATGTGAACACTGTGTATACACCAAGCATAAAAACAAAAGTAAGAAGTGCTGGGAGAGTGTTTTGCTCCTCTCAAGGTACTACACCGGTTGTGTGATGCGCTACTGTATGGTTATCCATTTTCTGTGCTCTTGCGAATGACGATACAGCTGTGGTGAGGATAAAGTGCTTTACCCCTCCCAATGTTCGTCGTGTGCAAACACGGTTTCTGTAATGTGCGATGATGTATAGCAAACCACCTTTTGTGCTCTTGTGTCTGTGATATGGACCATGAGTCAGCAATAAAATAAAATATACATGATGTTTAACACCACTGATGAGAACATAATTTGAAGACTTTCAAGCCTGTATTGTTATTACAGAAGTTAAGTGTATTTTAGGTCTGTGCAATATACATAAGACAATAGTGAAACTTGGTTGCTACAACTGACTTACACTCATGTAACTGCCATAACATGCTTTTCAGCTAACATATTCTCTGTTAAACTAAATTAGGTGAGAAATGTAAGAGGAACACAAAACAAAAGACACTTATTTTAACTTGGGGTGATTTGGGTTTACCACTACCTCGGATGTTTTTCCTTTTAAAATTAGTTAACTGTCGTTTTCTTAACAAAACTATGAAACTACAGTATAAGCATGGGATATTTTAAAACAGTTTTTATACAAATGTAGCACTTACTATAAGCTATTCAATATGTTGAATATCAGCACTGTACTGAGTACAATGCTTCCTTGATCATCCGTACCTTATTTCACTAGCATTTAATTATCTGGTTGCCTTCCACATTGGTACAACTTCATGAGTAAGCTGCTGAAAAGCATGAATTTTCCCACAAACAATCTAAAACTGCTTCGGTTTTAATAGACCTACTGTTGCAAATGATAGTTAAATCAGAAATTTATTCGCAAATTGTTGAACTTCTATCAATTTTAAAAGCATTTATGTTTTTGTTTATTGTTGTTTCTTTCACTTAAATATAAAATTCAAATATCAGATTTTAGGCTTCAGACTTCTCAGCTTAGGTTTCTAAAAATATTTCTCCGAATAGACCAGATCATTTGAGGAAGCTCTGTATGAATATATAAACCACACTGTTTATGCAGAGGAATAGTACATCTGTAAGCTCAAGCTTGACCCTGATTGAAAGGCATACTTTGGGTGGTATAACGCATAACTAGTCATGGGAATACTGCATATTATTCAAATGAGATTGTCTCAAAATGTTTATGTTGGATACATTGGTTCTGTTGGTTGTTTTTCTATAGCATACTATTCTAAATATATAATGAAATGCAGCATAACAGTGTTGGGGCTGCTGGCAATGAACCTTATTAGCTTCTTATGAAAGCTTGTTGATGTTAGATAGTTATTTCCTTACTGTTGATTTTTTATCATGGTATTTGCAGTTTGGTAGCATCTATTTGTACAACTACTTTAATGAAGTTACTTTAGTTGATTGGTCAGCTCACATCGACACAAAGTATTTTAGATTGAATGTTTCAATATTTTATTTACTTCATATTATTCTTTATTTTTTTTAATTTTAAGAATGTAGTAAATACATCTTAATTGCCAAATAAAAATTTTTGAGATCCAAGTATATTTGTTCGTAATATTAGTTAGATTTTTATTCATACTAATATACCAGCTGTATTTTGCTTAGTTTCTAATTTAAATACGCAGCTACAGTTGCCTACAAATTCTCGTTCATATTTTAGTAAGTTCATCTCTCCAATAGTTATTTGTTTAGTACACTACCACTTCCTTTTCCATCAACTTTCCTCTGAAAAATTTAAAAATGGGATCAGCCAGGGTGGGATGCACTGTGGGAAATATGGTTGTGAATCATCTATGATGCATCTGAAAAATTTAAAAAATGCTTATTCTGTGCTTTTGAATAAAAGTTAGAAGTTACATATTTTTCTTGCTTAAGTTTATACCAAATTCAGAAAGAAGTCAAAGTCACAGATATTTAAAAAAATAAAACATAAAATAAGCACAATAAAATGGTGATTCAACAAAGGTTGATTGAACGAAAGTGCTATGCTTTCCATTTGGTTGGTAAGATACTGTATATTAAATTTATAGACAGGTGCTCATGATGAGATTTTTCTTTCAAAATGATTGTAACATGTAGCATGCATGAAAGTTTTCACAACCAAGTGCGTAATTCAAATAATGCTGGAATGGCTTGTCTTATCTTAAAGCTTTAAGACAAGCCACTGTCCATTTAGGAATGGCTCTGTGGATTGCTTCACATAACATTGAATCATTTGGTCTGAGTTGATATAGCTTCATAGACAATTAAAATAATAATGTTGGTTGTGTCAAATGTAACCATGTTGTTGATTTTTTTATTTCAAACTGAGTATCAAAAGACTTTGTTGCAAAAAACATGAATAAGAAAAGTAAGAGTGAAAGTTTATTGAACGCATTCTTCCTGTAGTTGTCTACCATGTATCTAAAGAAACTCATAAAAATGTATGAAACTTGTGGCATTAAATCTTATCTGACTATTGAAACATGTCATAATATTATTTTCCAAATCAGTGAGATATTTGATTTGGTCTTGGTGTTTTGGATTTGCAAAGTATGTTGTTTTTAATGTTTTTTTTGCATTCACATACTTTTTATTTCATTCCCATGTAGCTCCTAAATTCCACAAATATATATATATAATCTTTTTATTTGTTCAAGGTTCAGATGTTTCTGGGGAATCATCTGGACAATCCACACCAAGGGATGCGGTATGCTTTAAAGTTATTTACAAATAAATATCATTTCAAGATGTGTTGAATTTTGATACAGTTTCAGACATTTAGCAAAATGCAGTACTTGTTATTTCCAACAAACTAGGCTTGCATAAATGTCTCTACAAACTGCTGTAGATGTTTGAAAATGCATTCTGAAAGTTACATGCTTGAAAAGAAGGCTATACTCAATGCTTGATAATGAATTCAGGCTACAGTTATATGAATCATCTGATGCATTTTTTATTTCTACCCACACCTTGGTTTTTATTTATCATCATGTCCAAATGCAAAAATAAAGTTTTTTGCTTTAAAACTATTAAGTTCATGAATGTTTTGGCGAAATTATTGCCAATTTCAAAAACAGTAAAGCATAACAGGCACTGTTTATTGAATCTTACTGGACTTTGATGTTGTATTATAGCATACTTCACAATTTATGCACAATTAATACTGGTTTTGTTGCTGCTTAATTAAATTCATGTGAATCATGCATTTTATGGAAGAACATAGCCAGCACAGTTATTTGCATAAAATACTTCTGATAATTACTTTTGTGCCAGTAACTTTAGGTTGAATGATTAGATTTTACTGAGGTAAAGACTGGATGTTATAGTGTTTTTCATAACTATTGTGCAGTATAATATGTGCTTGATTATTTTACTTTGCTGATAAGAGTGCTTCATCAAAATACTCATGATGAGATATTCTTAACACTTTTGGTACCAGGTGTTTTGCCTGGTAAAATCTGCTAGGTACCAAGCCGTTTTCACGATTTTTCTGTGTTTTTGCCAGTTGCCTGAAACACATTGTAAATGAAGGAAAAACAAGGGCTTGAATTAAATAATCTGCTTATTCTTCAAAAGAAAAGTTATGAATGGTACCCAAAAGAACAAAATTCAGCAAGAAACATATTGGTATCTAACCCCATGTCTATTCCTACAGAACCATTTCGCGTAGGTACATAACCCACTATTGAAAGTGTTAAATGGCATGAAAATACTGCATTGTATTTGATGTTTTTCTATTTTAGCACATGTGCTTGAAAGATGTACTTGTAAAAAATGCATATGTGTTGATAGGAGAAAATGACTGCATCAAAGTAAGTTTTGCTTTAACATTAATTTGTTTTTACACTGCAGAGTCACTTAATCAAGCGATGTATTACCATTAATGGAATAACGGCTGATTCTTGGACTCCAGAACTGGAAAATGTCATTGCAAATTTTTTAAATGATGTCAATGTTAAACTGATTGTTGTTTATTTGGATGCAGTAAGTTAAAGTTGGATATTAATTTACTTCCAAATGAACCATTTTGGTGCCTTCTAAGTTTTGTCAACTAATCTATTTCATTGTGAAAACATCTTTTCTATTTTTGTCTTCCTTTGTTTGTAATATTCAACATGAAGATTTGACATGTTGATCATACAGTATATAGAAATTAATATTCTGCAGCATAGAATCTGTCTATTGATTTCCATGGTTTGCTATTTGAATAATGCATTTATTTCAAATATAAAGTGGTAGGTAGTGGTACTGGCTTGATATGTTTTGATGTAAACGCTGTAGCACCAGTAGTCCTATGTTCACAAACCTTTCAATGTCTTGTTCAAGCATTCACTATTCTGACAATGTATTTTGCCTGACGTTATATTCTCATTCTTTGGAAAGTTATTTTGGAGGCACTGATAGCTTATCATGCAAATGAGTTCAAACATTTTTGCTGTCATTTCAAATTACCATGAAACCATTTACAACTGTTTTCAAATATTGAAAACTTACATTTTGGATTAACACTTTGCCTAATCTGGTGGTTAACTCCTCATGATCATTTGAAAATGGAATTGGGTAAAATTTTCTGTCATGCTGCAAGCAAAAAACTACTCATGGTGATTTCACTGATATTATAAACTACTTATCGTTAAGATGCAGTTATGCCGCATTTGGAAATGCTCTTTAAAACATGGGTAGATAATTGCCCTTGCCACCTCTCATTGTTTGGAGAGAGGTTTTAAAATTAATGCCTTATAGTCTTAGAGAATATGAACTACATATAAACATTCCTAGTTTCTGGCAAAATGTTCTTCATTTCATTGAAATCTCTGAATGTTGTTTTGTGGTGTCCAGGTGCATGGTCTGAAGGTTGATATAGTTGTTCCAAACCATCAAAATGCTGATGAACTTGTCTACTTCATAAAGTAAGTAATGCTGAGTGCATTGCTGTCAGATTTTGTGCTTGTTACAGATGAAGTTTTTATTGCAGGACAGGGAATGTTGATAAAATTACTGAAGAGAATTTTTCCCAGTATGTTCAGTGGGGAACACTGAGAGCTGGCTACATTGAAAGTTTGCTAAGAATCATGAGTGCAATCTATGCTCCCATGTTTTTTAAAAACAGTAATTGGCCCGACAGCATCAAAAATGACTTCAGTTCTCATTTGCACAGGTAAGCACAGATATGAAGTACTCACAAAATCTGTTTGTACAAATGATTAAACGCACCGCAGGTCAATGCAAAATGTTTGTGAAGTTGATCTGATGTGTATTGCGACACTGTTGTATTTTGTTGAACAGTTTAAAATAAAGCTCATTGTTTCAAGATTCCTCGCAAGCTTGACTGACATCAAACACAAATTGAACGGCAAAACGGTACTCTATATACCGAATGAAGGAACGGACAGCTCAGCAAATACCGTAGCTAAAAACAAAGAGCTTGTTCAACGCTTAGAAAGTAAGTTCGAAACAACTGGCATCGAAGCCAAGCGTCATGGTTTGTGTTTTCGCGGCTATATACGTTTTTCAAGAGAAAAACAAGCCATATTGCACATTTACTGTAATCACATTTTTTGGTCAACGTTTGTCACTGGCAACTATAGTGCATACGCCACTTAGATTACTGAAGATTATGTTTTTTTATACTACCTTCAGCTCACGTCTTTAAGCTTACAGGTTTTCCCTACGGGTCCGGTATGAGAGCCTGCTGCAGCGTTTAATCTTCCCGCTCATTGAGCTAATCATCACTGTAAATAAAATGTGAGCATCAGGATGTTAAAACTGAACAATGCAAATGATTCAAATGTCTCACGTAACATTAACTGCTTGAACTCGCGAAAGGTTGTTTGAGACACCTTGTAAAGATCATTTTCTACTGCTTAACAAATCTTGTATATTATCCGGTGTCTTCTGACCTTTGGATCAAATTAGCAATAGGTAAGTGTTGCGAAATTTCATGGCAGAACTGCAATTCCATAAAAACTGTCGATTACGTGTTTGTTTTTTTTCACGTTGAAGCTGAAGCCTACGATCCCTGCTAACATCACATCAAAAGCTATAGATTTTGATCCTATGGAAGGTCAAAAATGAACAGTTTTTTAATTTAATTTTTGTTGTTGTCTGATTTGTGTAGAGACAAGGCGATGAATCAGCACTTGAAATTATGTCCGTTAGTTATATTTCGAAATTTGGCCAGCGCCTTTTTTCAACATACCTCTCAAAAGTAAAACTTGGTGGCATATTTAATTTTTCACGAATTTGTCGTGACTGATAAAAATTTCGACACAATTCTGCTAAATCCAGGCTTGTAAATTTTATATTTGACAGTGGTTTCACGCAAAAATATGCTCATCAGTATCTGAGGTCTCTGAAAAAAATAAACAAAACTGCTGGTTTTCTCAATAAAATGTTCGAAATGTATATATTCGCAGAAGAAAATGGCATTGCACTTCGAAATCCTGCCTTTTACGTATACTGTTTGGATGAAACAAACTTTCGAACTTTTTTTAATGAAGTTTTTCTAAAAAAAGTGTTCTGGCTTCCTGGGAATGGATAGCTCAGTCGCATTCTTATGACAAGATATAATTTTTAGCTGCTATGATTCACTGGACGCGGCAGATCAAGGAAGTTTTGAATGCTCAAGAAGCTCTTGAGACAGCGGAAAGTGCTGGGCCGCTAGAGGAAATAGAGTTCTGGAATAATCGCTGCATTGATCTGTCAGGTGAGTGAACCTACTTTTTCTTACGCTGGGAGCCCCACCTCTGTTGCAACATAGATGTTTTGTGTATTTTATCTGTACCCAAAAACACTTTGACATTGCAGATGGCGTTGGGGATAGTTTCTACTGCTTAGAAAAGGAGCTTGCTGCATTTTACGTTATTCTGTGTTTCGCATTAAAACTTGCACTTTCACGACAGCTTCATTTCTGTTTTGTGCAGGACTTAGTTCGCAATTAGACAAACCAGGAGTCAAGAACATCGAAAGGATCCTCGAGATCGCAAAGTCGTCTTACGTCGGACCTTTCAAGAAACTGTCCAAGCAGATTCAGGATGGTTCTGCGCAGTCTCAGAGCAACTTGCGCTTCTTGTCACTCTTCAGAGAGCCATGCGAAAAACTGGCGACTTCAACACCAAACGAAGTTTGCAACCTACTTCCTGAGATTGTAAGGATCATTCGCGTCATCTGGGCCAACTCTCCCTACTACAATTCGAGGTTCGTCGCTCCTCTGCAAGCTCTAATTTATTTTCCCATTGCCGCCTTATTATTTTGCTTTTAAGAAAGTGTTGCCGCATTTTACGCGGCTCAATTTGATGTAGTCGTCTGCTGGTGCTTGAGCGGGTTCTGTGCCAAACATATTACAAGCAACAGTGGAACCTGACACTGTGTTTTGTACGTTTGAAAAAAACAAGACACCTTTTAACCAGTCGAAACGTGGAAGTCGTAAGCTTCTCTCTGTTTCAGGGAGAGATTGACGGCGCTGTTTCGCAAGGTCAGCAACGAGGTAATTCGCATTTGCTGCCGAGAGATTTCGCTGGACAAAATCTTCGACGGTCACGTGATCAGCAGCATGTCCGTTCTCAGCAGTTGCGTGAAATGCTGTCTTGCGTGGAAAGAAATCTATCGACATCACGCCGCCGTTCATCACAAGTTCGTTTGTCACTTGAAATTTTTTGTTTTGTTTCGTAAAAGAATCTAACTCCATAGCTGTGTTGCGACATATCATGTAAACTGACAGAAATAACCAGTCAGCCCTGGTTCTGCTCACAGACGTTTCTCGTCAACCTTGTCTGAGGGTTATTTTCAGCAACAAAATCAAGAGTGTGTTAACGTGAAATTGAAGTAATCCCATTGCTCCCGTGCATTAAATCTTTTTTCAGTCATTGCTGCTTTTAACTGCACGTTTCAAAAAGCGTGGACCTGTTGCTCATAGTCACTGATCCTCCACAACCGATCCTTCTTTACTTTTCAGCTTGTCATCATCGGGCTGGGTTCTCGATCAAAGCTCTATCTTCGCGCAAATCGATGCTTTTGTTCAACGTTGCAAGGATTTGCTGGAAGTCTGCGAATGTCAAAAAATTTTTGCCAGAAGGTTTGTTAAGATACGTGTTAACACAATGATGGAACTGGTTTCTGTATGTGCTCGGTTGGATTATGAAACTAGTTTTTTTCCACTATCGGTCGGTGAAATATTTCAAGCAGGTCCTTCGCGTGATTTATAGATCCTTACTACTTAGTTATGCCTCCACTTACATTTCTGTGACCGCAAAACCCCATGCCTTGTCCGCAGTGCATAATTATTCGTCAATTTGATGTTTGACAAAAATTCAAAATTGACATGAAGACGTTGCATTTAGCATTATTTTTTACTGGGCTTCGCGATACCTTCTTCATGAACTCCAGGCAAGATGGCGACAAGTTCGAGATGCCGCATTTCTTCGGACAGCGCGGACCGATGATTGCTCGCAGTATGCTGGAGATTGAGGGAACGTTTGAGAAACATCTGCTTATTCTGAAAACTGTCAAAAAAGGAATTCTGGACGTCAAAAATACGTCGTGGCACGACGATTACACCAAGTAAAAATGTGTTAGTTGCCCGTACTTTTGTTACACCGTCAGGTGTTGACAAATTACAGCCAAAAATCTGAAAATAAGCCCCCCCGAGTATATCAAAAAGCGATTGTACTTTAACGCATAACTGGCGATCTGCGGTGGTTCTTTTGTACGTATGCGTGCAGCTGAGTGAGTCGAAGCTGATACTTCAGGTTTTCATTTCTTGTTTTTTTCTTTTTAAGCATTATTGTTATCTTATATTTATACATTTCACTTGCTTTATTGTCTTGGCTTGTTCAAATGGCAGATTCCGAGCTGGTGTGAAAGATTTGGAGGTGATGACGCAAAATCTGATTACGTCAGCATTCGAAACCGTCAGCACCGTCGTTGAAGGAGTGATGTTGCTCGACGTGTTCCAGCATCTTTCCGCTCGAGAATCCATCAAGAGAACCGTCGACAAAAAGACCGTTGACGTATGCGCGCGAAACGATGCAGTCCGGCATTGATCTCAGAAACTGATACAAACGTAAAATTTTCAGAAACTGATACAAACGTAAAATTTTTAGCAAACTGCTAAAAATCTTATCCCTTCGAAGAGATAGTAGTGAGGGTAATTGGGGTCTGCTTGACTTAACTCTTTCAATACTTGGAGGAATCAACTACTCGTCATTACCTTCTGAAGTGTGTCTGCGTCAAACACGCGACGTCATATTAAATCCAGCGTGCCGTTTGTTTTTTGTTCTTATCAAAGTCGTTGCATTCCTGCAGGTATATTCGATGTTCAACGATGAGCTGAACAGTGTGAAGAAGGAGCTCAGTGCGAAAATAACCAACGTTCTGCCTCATCAACCGAAATACGCCGGTGCCGCCCACTGGGCCCGAGCATTGAGGCGTAGAATCGATCGACCAATGGCCGTGAGTGGCTGAATGTTTATCCGGTCGCTTTGAGTGGTATTATTTTTTGTGTTTGGTAAATATTTTTTTACCAATATTTTTTTGGTAACAATGTTTTGGATTGCAAGTTTTGGTGATCTAACACATTTCGAAGGTTTTATCTATTTTTGCTGATTCTAGTCTCTCGTTGATATGTTTTTGTCTCGGGCATGAAATCTACTTGACACTGTTCCGTTATGTTTGAATTGTTTTTCAATTTGGCACCGGAAACAGCTTTGGATCTATAACCCAGTGTTTCCAAACTTTTTTCTTGTGTGGCCCTGGCCGGGGTTTTGGATCAAAATTTCCCGCGCGTTGTCTCGTCAGCGCTGCGGCCGTGCTGCATAATGGTGTGCAACGAAATCTGATGATCCCAGTATCACTATGACCCACACATGGAAACCGTCAGACGACCCAACAGTGGCCCAATACCTCTTATTTTATTACCCAATCGTTTCACATGACTTTTAACCTTTCCGTGCAATAATCAGCAGAAGACCATAACGTTTTCATGGATTTTTACTCCGAAAAGATGATAATTTAAAATGAAAGTATCAAACACGAGGCATTGGATGCATTGAGCAGGAGCTGAAGCGGGCTTACTTCCTCCCCGAGATCGGCCTCGGTCAGGAAACGCAAACAGCTTACCAGCAACTGTCAACTGCGCTCGATGAGTTCGTTCGAAAGACTTTCAACGAATGGACGAGCACTGTGGACGAGAGCAGTGCGAAGAAGCTGGAGATATCGCTCATGCAGAAAGGAGCGTTCACGAAAGATATGCTCAACATGAACTTCGACAGGTGCGCCCAGCGGCTGAGTATTGCTTAATTTCCCGGGTTTGACGTTCTGACAAGTTTTTGTTTAGAAGTGCGGCAGAATCTCTACGAAAGAGAATGATCGCTTTGAAAACTTTTTAAAGGATTTCAGACAAGGGTTGGGATCACTGCGTTGTCCAGTCATCAGCTAACTACACTTCTTGTACTCTGCTATAGATTGCCCCAAGGAAGGATGTGGCCAATGCATTGTGATTAGGCTCAGCTGCAGGTTTGCCAGTGGGAGAAATATTTCCCACCTTCTTATCGGTTCCCTATTTGTAGACTGACTTCCACAAAAGGCTGAACAGTTCGGTCGACCCTTAAAAAATTCGATCCAAAGCTGCAGCCCTGTCAGGCGTTCACACTCCGGGCCAGAGTGGACCTGGGAATAATGATGGCAATGTAAAAAATCTTTCTATTTCCCCCAAAGGCCCAAACTGCAGAACTCCATAACTGCATCCCTATCATTTGTTGTAAGTGGGCGTCCTTCTCAGTACTACCAAACATAGTTATTAAATAGTAAACTTTTAGGCTACGCCGTTGTTTGCTACTGTCCCATTTAGGCTCTGTGTTTATTTATGTCACATTAATGGCTCAGCTTGCAATTTACACCACACAGCTGCGTGTTTGTGTGTCGAGTGCGTAGCATTTCCAAAGAAATAGTTAGAATATAAGAATTATCCTTGGGTATGTTGATTTTCTTCAGGTTGCAGACATGGGTGTCGGAAAAGGGAGCCCAAGTCCCCTGGGCTTAGAAATTTGACATTTTCCTATTAAATGTTTAGTAAAACGGTTGTTTTCTTTCCAGTGGGTAAAATTAAATTTCATCACGTTTGTCTCCTCGTAAAAATCGTTTTGACTACCCCCTTGAAAAATCCACTGTTGCCCACCCCCTGGAAAAATTCCTTCCTACGCCCCATGGTTACAGTTCATTAAACTTGCAGCGTTTCAAAGCACTTGCACGTTGCCTGCACGTAACTAATACGTTAGTTTCGGTTCTTACAAACCATTTGCGACCTGTAGTAGCACAACGTAGTTGTAAATTAACACAAAACGACGAAAACCTAAGCTACGTGAAACTGCTATACCAGCTATTTGAAATAATCGGACAATCAAACAGCGTTTTACACATAGTTTTAGGTATTCTTTATTAATAGTTACCTTACATTTCATTCGAACCAAATCCAGTACTTCTATCAGTTACTAGCCACTCAATCACCTCAGATTGAAACATATATAACACATAATAGCACTTCCAAAATATTTTCTGAGCTGTTGTTATCACAAAATTTGCTGACTCCCTACTTTGCAGCCACTTAAAAAACTACTCTAAATCATAACGGTGATTATTCAGCCGGAACTTTCCAATTCAAAAACCCAGCTTTTAGAGGTCGAAAATACGTCCGTGAAGACAGGCATCCTGAGCAAATTTCTTTCTCGGAGTTTCATTACGAGCAGGGAATGGTGATGCTTTATTCAAGTATTTTTGTCGCTCAAATAACGAAACAACGCAAATGCAGCAAGAGGAAAAAGAATTTCACCAGAAGCAGAAATTAATTGCATGCTGATGAGAATATAAAAACATAAAAACCTTCAGGTATAACCATTTTAGTCAACTGCTCCGTTAGCGCTGTTGCTAGCACAAATCAAATTTTAATTGAAGACGTTTCATGTGATAAAAGAAAAGTAACAAAATGCATCGAATCAACGTCAGATGAGATAAGTAAACAAAGCAACAAAAACAGAGGGGGAAAGCATGCCTATGTATGTACAGGGGAATGGGGTGAGAGACTGGAGAGGTAAAACTTATAACGGAAAAGAGGGGCACTAAACACAATTTTACAGAAAAGTGACAAACATATGAAGCGAAAATCAACAGGAATATTGGCAAGATACCAGGACGTTTTTATATCGTTTTCCAAATGAATAAGGCGAGAGAGATTTCAAATTTTCAGGAATATCAGAGCAAATTTTAGAACCAATGTACCAAAGAAAGTTGACCCAGAGACGTTTTCATTCCAGGTAAGTGCTACTTTTGCAAAAAGGGCAAGCCTTGTTTGATATTTGTGGAAACCGCATTGTTTTAATAGCTGTTCTCCATTACGCGCAATTATTTCACTTTGCAGAACCATACTAAAATTGTTCAACGAGATCCATTACTGGGAAAGACTCATGTTCGAGATTCCTCACTTCGTCAACGACGTTTACGCCAAACGCGAAGAATTAAGAAGTCTCAGAGAACATGTGCTCCTGGTTGTCAGGTTGGTGCTCGGTTTTGCGGATCGATGCATGGACGCAGAAAGTGCCAAATGGAACGCGAAGTTCACTGCGGTTCACGTCGTTGATTTACTTCTGTTTGGAAGACAGTCAAACAGTTTGTCACTGGCGCTCTGTTCGTCAGCCTCTGTAATTTTAGCGAAATGTACCGAAATTAATGCAATTGTCCAGAAAATAGCGTTGCGTCGTTTTCGGGATTTGAAAATCTTGCTGTAATACGTTCCTGTCGTATGATTTTCCATCTACAATGCCCAGTTTTGACCAACCACTTACCTCTCGTTTCAGTACGATTTTTTGACAAATTGCAGCGAAGCGATTCGTAAAAGCTTTGCAGTTCATGAGTGCATGAGTAAAGTACCGCTTTTGTATTGTGCAGAGATTACAACCGAATTATTAGCGCTTTGTCACAAGAAGAACGTGCTCTCTTCAAAGAGCGCATTCGCTCCTTGGACAAGAAAATACATCCGGGGCTTACCAAACTTACCTGGGCATCGAAAGGCATCTCAGAGTACTTCGTGGGCGAATGCAGGCTTCATTCGAAGAAGGTGCAGTTTGAGTTCCACAAATAAAAAAAACGTTGATAGCATGCATTAACAGCAATGTTTTTTGATTTTGAATAATGCGAAGCACACACGACGCACAATTACAAATCGCCACCAGCCTTGTCTGCTTCTCCACCTCTAAACAGGTTCAAGCCATCGTCGACGATTACAAACGCGCCAACATGTCCATTGCGCAGAACTGCAGAAAGATCAGCGAAATGGTCCTCGTGCATCTTGACGGCAAAAGAATATACGAGGTAAAGAAACATAAGCCGCTACCTGGTAGCTGAAAGGTTGGAAGTTTGGAAGTATAACCTCACGATGCTTACGAGGTTACTCGAGACGTCATATCGACCAGCTGTCTATTACCAGTGTAATCATGTGTTATAATTTCACAATTTACATTAAATTCCGTGTTCGCAGTGACTGCAGACAGAACGCGTGTTTTGCGTGTGGTGCTGATAAAACGAGTGCTTATCTTCTTTGTCATCGTGACGCAGAAAAGCTTGTGATTGTTTTATGTTGAAACAAGAGTTTCAACAGTTTTGCAACTGGAAGGCGTATCGTACGTTCAGGAACTCAGTAGGAATACAAGAGTATGTATAGATCATGACAAAATTGAATCGAGGTTTTATTTTGTCAGATGCTCTCTGTGTTTTAAGAAAAGTTGCACGTCTCCGTAGGAATACAAGAGTATGTATAGATAATGACAAAATTGAATCGAGGAATAAATTTGTCGGATGCTCTCTGTGTTTTAAGAAAAGTTGCACGTCTCCGGTTATTTTTTTGAAAACCACTTGAAGTCTCTAACATTCTGCGAAATTGTCAGCGTTTTTGTTTCGCAAGGAACTCGAATTTGAGGAGGACCAACAGCGTCATCGCAAGAATGTGCAAAAGCGCCTGGAAGAGATCCATCTTGAAATTATACAGACGATGAAAGACACTTACCTCGTTTTCAAAAGTGATGGAACCGATGTGAGATTTCGTTTTGTTTAACCTTTGCTAAAGTTTCGCTATTTAAACAAAATTGCTTTGCCTTGCTAAACTGCTGCGAATGCCCTTGTGTTGGAGGCCATTTTAAGTTAGTCGAACGCATATATCAGTCCGCGCGAAAGGATTCGCCCTCGGGTTCAGCTATAAGCTGCGTTTGCAGATTCAGCAAAACTGGGTGCGGTACACGGAACGAATGGACCAGTATGTTGAAGATGCGTTTCGACTCAACGTCAAGTCGTCTCTGCTCGAAATATCCAAAGCGATAAACGGCGACGGTAAAACGACCCCGAACCCTCTCTTCAAAATCAAGGTCGTACTGCAGGCCGGGAAGAACAACACGCCTACGGTTAGTGAACAAGCAGACGGTCGTTTGGATGTAACAGGGAATTTAAGAAAGTTTTTAAATTAGCGTAAAAATCAAACATTCTCCGCATTTGACCACGTTTATAAATCGGATTCTTTCCCAGGTCGAGTTCTCTCCAACAGTCAAGCAGCTGGCCACAATTGTCCACAACGTCAGTACGCAGCTGACCGAGGCCATTGCGGATTTCAAACGTCTCCCAGAAATTTTGACTAAAAGCAAGAGGCTGCACTACGAGCAGAAAGAACCCATCGCTCAAATCATTGGTTTGCACATTTGTTATTTACCAGTTTCTTCAGCGGGTTTCGAAATGCTTGCGATTGAAAGACTGCGAATAAATTTTAAAGCCTCAGCATACAACCCAGCGTTGTAGGTAACGCACAAATTATGACAAGGCTCATATTGGTTCAAATTACCATTCAAGTTTTCCACTGTACCATAAAAAATATAAAGACTTAGATCCGTCAAGTTGCGAAGGTTTCCAGTGCTTGGTAACTGCACTTGCCTGCTTTTCAATCATTAGAAAAAGACGAAGAAACTCGCAAGATTCAGCGAACTATACAGGATGGAATGTTCGAGAATTCGAAGCATTTGCAATCTTACTTAACCACGTGGGACAATTACAAGGAAATCTGGGAAATTAACAAAGATGCATTTATACGAAGATACCAGCGTCTAAATCCTCCTGTGGCCAGCTTTGATGCTGATATTGGAAGGTAGTCACAATGTACATATGCGTGAAAGATCTTCAAATGATTTTGTTTCCAATGGTTTTATGATCAAAACTGCTGTTCCTTTTGTGACCACTAAAATATTCTGGTTTAATCGTGAATGAAGTCGCAGTCGATTGGTATTGCGACATTTGTCTTTCAATTTGCAGTTTACCCACACGTGCATACAGTCCTAAATGAATTATCAGGAGTGTGTGCTGAATATACCCTACTCAACTGTGACTTTTTATGAGGCGATGTTATTTCTTTCCAATTACTACAAAATCACATTCAAGAATGACTGAATCAGAAATATTACATTTTCCTTAATTCTGTGCGATCGACTTTTCCGATGTTTACAATCCATTGAACTGCAAGCGAGTCGATCTTTCGTGTTTCGCTTGCGGCTCATGATCTTCGAAACACTCGTAAATTCCGACGCATTCAGTCGCGGGCTGGCTTGGCAAAGTCATTTTCATTCCGACCACCACGCGAAGCACACTCTCGCTCCCAATTAAAACCAGGAACTTGTCTTTCCAGATACACGGAAGTGAGCAACAATGTGCAAAAGGAGGAGACGGTCCTCCACATCGAGTTCGTTCTGCTCGACTGCGCACCGCTCAAGTTCTCCCTTCTCTCACACTGCAACGAATGGCAGAACAAATTCACCACCTTGCTGAGAGAAATGGCGTCGCAGAAATTGGCGGAGCTCACAGAATTCCTAAAAACAAATGCGGAGAAGTGCGCTTTTCTTTTCTGACTGCATGCTCGCGCATTTTTGGTGGTTTCTGACACTAGCTTTCAACTTTGTTTGTGTTTCAACAAACACTCTGTTTAAGTTTTCAAAATTTCGATTGCAGAAGAGTTTGCAGGTGGTTGTCACTTACTAGCAATTTTGGTTCATGTATTCGCTTTGAGCTTTGCTCAATGGATGCTCTTTGCTGCAGGGTTAAGCAAATTCCGAAAACTTTGGACGAACTGGGTGAGGGCATAGGACTTTGGGAACGTTTACATAATGACCTTAAAGCCACCGAAGAACGCATACCCCCCATCAATGAGCAATTCGGCATATTGGAAAAGTATGAAGTTGCAATTGGAGAAGAGGTAAATGTTACTCCTACGTAAAATGCTGCGAATTGAAATCTTATCTTGACTCCGTTGTTGACATAATACGTAGTCTTTGTTTTTTGTTAAAACACTCTTCTTCCTGCAGTTGTTGAAAAGCTAAAACTTTCACTGGTTTAGGTAAAAAGCCTAAAAGCATTGCAACCAACATCGAGTGAATGATTTGACCACGAAACAGCGCATTTTTGGTGTAATGCCTAAAAACGAAGCATAACGCTTTTTGTGTTCTAAATCTGCGCAGTGAAATCTATAGTCCGCCTAAATTTTGTAATGATTTTTGTGAAACGGCTACTATCAGCACATCCATACAGCAGGCTGCTGTAGGCGATGTTGACTGCACGTTGCAATGTGGTTAATCATCGGAAAATTCCTTTGGACTATGTTATGCCTTATTCATTTTTCTTTGGGTGCTCAATCATTACAGACGCAAGCGATGCTGGACAACCTCGGATCTGAGTGGGTAGCGTTCCAGCAAGCGATCATCGACGCTGATATTATGCTCAAAAAGAACAAAGAAAAGTTCAAGACGGGTCTGCTCAGTCAGGCTGAAGAATTCCGCAAACGGGTCGGAGCTTTATCATCTGACTTCGCCCAGAAGGGACCTTTCTCCAGCAGCATCACTTCTGCCGATGCAATTGAAATAATTGAGCAATTCAAGTTAGTATCGATGTCTATTCAGCACGTCTGCGTTGAGCTTTCGCTATTGCGAATATGTGTCCTTTTCAGACCGATATGAATTAGTTTTGTCAAATGGTAGGCATTAAGCACGTACATGCGTAGTATTAGCGAAGGTATTCCTCAAATGGCATCGCTGAATCAAATATTGTTAGTTTAGTAAGTAGTGTTATCAGTTGGTAGTTGTAAAGTAATCTATTTATGGTATTCAATCTAGGAAAGGCATTGGAGATTTGAAACTTGAAGAAGTCAGTATCAGAAGAGGTCTCGGTCTTTTTAAAATTGACCAGCAACCATCGAAAGACCTCATCAATCTGGACAAGGACCTAGACTACATTGATCAGGCAGGTGTTGGACCGATCTCCTGTAAACACCCTGACTTCAACCCGGACAGTTATTTTAAGAAACTGAAACAGAAATAAGTGCCCACGAAGTTGGGTGGTTTTTATGCAATAAGCTTCCAGCATCCTTTGAAATGAATTATCTGTGATCAGGTTTTTTAAGGTGTTTTAGGGACCCGTTTCGGGTCCCTAGAATTGAAAATCGGGTCCCAAGAATCAGCGAAAATTATCATCGGGTCCCTAGAATCAGCGAAAATTATCATCGTGTCCCTAGAATCAGAGAAATCGGGTCCCTACAGGTCCATAACGGGTACCTTATATTTTCCTTTAAAAAATCCTGCTTTAAGATTTAGTATTTTTATGCACTGGTTCAGTCAGCTTACTCAGTCTTAAACATAATCATATTAAATCAGTCGTTAGCAACAACGACTAACTCATGCTAAAGGCAGTTGATTCTCAAACATTTGAATCAACAGTGTTAGGTATTTAACTCAAAATGACAAAATTATAAATACTTTTCCGAGTAAAACTCGCATGGAGTACTTATTTCTTCTTGCTTTAACCTATGGGACCCTGGAGCAAACTGCTGACAACCGTTACCAGTCAAGTCGGATATTTGTAGGTTTGGGACCTAACCAAAGAGTGGGAGACACTATGGGCAGAGTGGAAGATCGGACAGTTCAAAGATCTCGTGACCAACGAGATGGAGATGACAGCGCAAGGATTGTACAAGAAACTCAACAAACTGAGCAGAGAAGTGAAGGTTTGTTGCTCGCAATGGACACGATTCGGTCCAAGACAAATGTCACGCTTCCCGATGCGTTTTTTTGTTAATTTCGCATTGTGATTTTGTAAATCCCGGTAGAAAACTGGCCAGTATGGTCTGAGGCTTTCAGTATTGTGGGAAAGTCCATGCAGTTCTGACGAAAGAAGCTGCTACCTATGCTGTACAACACGTCAAGTGTGTCTGTAACATGATCCTATTGTCTTGCGTGCTGGACCTCGCGAAATTGTCTATCAGGCTATTTCAAGATGTGTTATGATTGTGGCAGGACAAAGAATGGGAGATTGTTGAGTCATCCAAAAACAAAATTGATCAATTCAAGCGAACAATGCCCCTCATCACGGACCTAAAGAACCCAGCAATGCGAGAAAGACACTGGGCCCAAATCAAAACCGAGGTGGGTCGAGATATCGAACTCGCGGTTGAGTGTTGTTTGGACCCTGTTGCACTGGGTGAAGTTCTTCAATGCGATTTTGTTTTTTCTTATACGCTTACTGGTGAACAATTGTTTCCCTTTTATTTCAGAAAAGTTTTTGTTACACTTTCTGCCTTTATAGATTAACGGTTTCAGCTGGGGGTGTATGTTGAGCCATTGGGTTCCGAATCGAAAGGAAATTGAAAAATCTATTTAAAAACAGGTTTTTCCGAAAACAGAACAACCCAAAACAAAGCAAATTGAAAATAAGCAAATTGCTATTTTGTTTAACAAAATTTTGTCTGAAAAAAACTAAAATCAACGACAATTTTAATTCAATGATGTGTTTTCTGCAAAAACAACTTGTTTATTACAAATGCATAATGCTCACAAAATAAATGTTGTCAATTTTTTTCACGAAAATGTCATTGTGATGAATTCGGTGCTTGAAAGAACGTACTACGGGTTCAGGAGGGCGGTTCCAACATTTCTTATAGTATGTATACAAGCCTATTGGGTCAAAAAGTCCCACTAAACTTGGGATAAGTTAGCCTGTTGAGTTCAGTGGGAATTGGATGGCCTCGTTTTTGTTCGTGTTACATGAATCCCGTTTAACACACAGTTGGCTTAAACTGAAGTCAGTTAGATGGCAAACTAAAATTGGCCACGAAGCCAAATTAGCACTGCACTGGCATTGGACATTTTCCAAAGCAACAGCAAAACTTGAATAAGGTGAAGTTCATCAAAAAACTATCTGGGATTTCTTATGGCTTAGTGCCACAGTGTTAGTGTTGCAACGTAAGAAGTCAAAGATGACGCAGTCACCTCCACTCATGTGAAACGACTTGTTAAAAGTTCATTTTGCGTCGTAGCTTCTGTTGGGCTTTGTAAAATGCTGTAAATTTTTCCAACTTGCCCTAATCGCTGCTATTTAAGTAATATTCCTCGCTTTTTACGCAGTGCAAAGAAACAGTTCCAGACAGCAACCTCGCGAAATTACTAATAACCTCACATTGCTTATACTGCTGGCGTTGAAATACACCAACGCAAATGTGTGCGATTCCAACGAAAGTTCGTTGTGTGTGTGCCATGCAAGCTTGCAAAGTTTTCCTTGCTCGGCAACGTTAAAGTTACGTCACGTTCTCTTTGCGTGGTTCTATTTATCGTTGCGATCAAATCCACTGGAAATGCTGTTTGATTCTCTGAAGTTCTACTTTAATACCACTTCTTACAAAACTTTATCACCGTAGCTGTTGCCATGTTTTTTCACATAAAGCCAAACTTTCCCTCTCGCTTGCTTCAGGTTCAAAGACCATTCGACCACCTTGGTGAGTCCTTTACTCTGGAGCGAATCATTGAGCTTGGGTTGGACGCCTACGCAGAACAGATTTCTGAAATATCCGGAGCCGCCAGCAAAGAACTCGCCATTGAGGAGGTATGTTGCAGATTTTAACGCGGTTAGTTGCGTGTGCGTTGATGTTTGCTGCATTTTGCGTGCTTTGAAAACAAACCAACAGTGACAGAATGGCCAGCAAGTTCTTTTTGCATCGCTTCGGTCAGTTGCAAACCTAAGCCTAAAATCTGCCTCTGCTGCCGTTGTTGAGATTAATATTCTTGGTCAGCCCAGTGCCGCTTTGGTGGGCCCATTAAGGCAACTGTATCAAAATTCGAACCGCATAGCTCTGAGCTGCCCCATGTCAGAACGCACTGTTGTTAGCTTTCACATAACTCTGCTGCATTATTTCGCATTTTTGTTTACGTACAAATACTTGTTTACGTACAAATAATGCTTTCAGAGCAAGTCCTTTTCCGCATTATATTGTCACCATGTGTCGAAGCAAGCGTCAAGTTACCTGATCATATGTCTAGGATTACCCAAATTCTGCTTTACTATGAAAAGTGTTTTTGAAATTTTTCTTCTGGCAAGTTACGTTTAAAATATTATTTTAAAAGTGGCGCTTCGCAGGGCGTGTAAGCGCAAACTTCCCTCTTATAATTAAAAAAATGGGCACCACACACTCTATCCATTCCATTCGTAAAACTGATGCCCTCAAAAGTTTCGCATGTCCCCAATGTTGTCTTTACGTAAACGTCCCTGACAATGTGGGTTCTTAAAAAAGGTACTTAAACTCAATACTTTTCACTATTTAAGCGTTTATTAGAAAATGTCTATATAATGCCGGAGTTCTTTGTTTTGATATGGCTTTATAAATATCTTGAATGACGCGATTGATCAATCCTTGTTGTGAGTCAACAAAAACTGCAAAGCTACTTTCTTGAGCTCACATAAGCCCTATATAAAAAAGTTTGCTTTCATAACAAAAATTTCATTTCTCCTTATATACTTACCGGAAATTGCGTGTGTGTGAGTAAATATTTCCAAATCAGAAGCCAACTGGCCGTCCCTACAGAGAAGCAAGGCTTTCGAGATTTCGCAAACATGCCCTGCAAGTTTTTATTCCTTACACCGCTAAGCTTTGTATCCTGTGGTTTTCAGACGCTTGCGGAGATCGAAACCATATGGAACGATATTATTCTGGACATTTCTGCTTACAAAGACAAGGGCCATTATAAGTAAGTTCCTTACGTTTCTTTTTAATAATGTGTATTATTAATTGTCAGTCTATCTTCAACAATGGAAATTTGCTTTTTTCTATTTAGCGCTGTGTGCATTACGTATTTACCTGGTTAAATGATTTGGGATATGTTGCAGAGTTTGGGAAAAACTCTTCTCATAGAAAGTTCAACGCATTTAGATACAATATTTTACTGATACATATTTTAATTAGGCACAATAAAACGTTAGAACTATTTTTGCCAAAACTTGACACTTTTCATACAACTCAATACCACTCATATGCCAACCCGCCCTGCCCCAGGCAGCTTTCAGAACAAAGTACAACAGTCTTTGATGGAAAACTCACACCTTATTAATATGCCACTTTAAGATGATTTTTTCGGAAGCAGCGTGTTAGCAAATCTCTGCACGTCTCATCTGAGTTTGAAAAGTTGTATTTTAAAGTCTGTTTTTTTTTACAAACAAAGGGCCAAGCAAGTTCGGATGCGGGTGGTTTTCCGAGGCAGTCTTGTATTTTGACCGGTGGATGTGAGGCTTTTGTCAGTAATAATGCTTCTCTGCAGGTTGCACTTACAGTGTGCATTGATTTGCATATGGTGTTGATTTTGTAAAACAATTGTAAAACAGTGCCGAAGCAGCTCACAGTATCAGTTCAGCCTAAATAAAATTACAATTATTAATTATGTTTTCAAAGTTTTTCTGGAGAAAAGTTTGACCCAGTGTGCAATATTTCTTGAATCGTTCAATTGCTATTCTATCCTATGCAAACAGCGCAAAAGCATATTTCCTTTGGTGGAGATAGGACGTCAAGTACTCATCACTGCTTGCGCTGCTGTAAATAGAAACACACAGACAAGTCTGTGTTGTTTTTAATAGGAGTTTACAGGATGCTCGTTAAAATTTTTTTGACACATTGATAACCAGACTTCGCGGCACCGACGAAATCTTCCAGCAACTTGAAGATCACCAGGTGACGCTGTCAACAATGAAAGCGTCACGCTTCGTGAAGGCGTTCGAGAAGCAAGTCGATACTTGGGAGCGAACGTTGTCGCTCATAATGGAGTGCATCGAAATGATCCTGACTGTGCAGCGACAGTGGATGTACTTGGAGGTGATCGAGTCGATCTCGTGGTTATTCACCATAAAGCTTTTGTTCGCACTCTGTGCATTACAGTCAGGGTGATGTTCTTGAGATGGAACTTTCATGCTTTGTAGCCCCACGCTCGGCGCAGCTAATTTGCATCAACCGTCTTGTGCTTCAGTTGTAATTCAAGTGTTTGACTCAAACCGATTTTTTGTAATTTTGAAATATGTGCAGAATATTTTCCTCGGCGAAGACATCCGCAAACAGCTCCCCGCCGAGTCTGCTGAATTTGATGACGTCAATGCCAACTGGAAAATCATCATGACGAGATTGCACAAAGACAACAACGCGAAAAGAGGAACCCATCATCCGGGTAAGCCCGTGCAGCTCTTGAAATGGGACATTCTTTCCATTTTGCATTAAATGGCCTATGTTCTGCATGAAACTCGGCACATGTGAAACGGCTAAGTGGTACAGTAAGTCAAAACTAGGTCCAAAAGTGGTTGAGCACGGGAAACAGCTGCTTTCATAGAACAACGGTACTTGCGGCCTGTGCAGCTTGATGCTCGGCATTAACGGGTGGGCTCAAGGAGGATAGCATTCACGCGCGCTGCCACCAATGAATTGCCACCGATACAATGTTCACTATGAAAGCAGCTGTTTCCCGTGGAAGCAAGCGGAGATGAATGCTGCCAACCACTCGCGACACTCCAAAGAGAGTACAATGAAAATAAGCATTTTAAGCGTCTACTTTTTGGTACAGGTTTGCTGGAACAGTTGAATGACATGAACGCGAAATTGGAAGAAATTCAAAAGTCATTGGATATGTATTTGGAAACAAAGCGTCAAATCTTTCCCAGGTTTTACTTTTTGTCAAACGATGATTTGCTTGAAATTCTCGGCCAGTCTAAAAATCCTGAAGCGGTGAGTTCTGTTGCATTTCTATTGTTTTTGCGTCATTTAAGTTCTCAGCAGTAAATGTTAATTTCTCTCTGGTTTATCAAAAACTAATTATGACTAGGGCCATTCAAAGTCATAAAAGTCATATTTTTTTCTGTGCTTCAGGCAGCTATGAAACGCATTTTAACACAAAAATCACACCCCCAAGAAGTCTATAACAAAACTTCTAAAGTCATAAAGAGTCATATTTTCCATGTCAGGTCATAAAGTAATATTTTGCATATTTTCAACCTAATTCAATAAGGAAACCATTAAAATAATCCCAATATATCAGGTGAAACTACTATATCACCAGGTGTAAACTGCATCCTGCAAATTGAACCCATTTAGACACATTGCGAATGTTGGTAAAGACGTAGGTGAACCAAGTTATTTGGATGAAATGTAATGCACTGCCTAAAAATGCACTTCTTGCTGCCCCCAAAAATTAAACCAATCTCTATGCATGTTTTCAACTTGCTTCAAATCAAACTATATGTTTTGCTTATCTTTTGAGCCATTTATTTTAGTGGGGCTTCAACAACCATGGGGTTACCATCTCTTATGCCTATTTTTTCTGGTAATGCTTCTTTGTACAGTAAGTGTACGTTCTAGCTCAGTCATATTTTTGTTTGGTCATATAAAGTCATATTTTCTAAAAAAATAAAGTCATATTATCAAGTTTTTCCCGCCATAAAATATGACCCTAGTTATGACGCTCAGTGAATCAAACTTAAGCACGCGTGTTTGCATTGATTCTGCTGAATTAGGTTTTAATTGCCATTCTCTGGTACAGTATCCAAATGAATTGATGATCCTGCAGTTTCGGAAGAATTTGATCGTATTTCTCCATTTAGACTGTGGAATGAAAGTCCCTTGATATTTATTGCGCAGAATTAACAAACTCATTCATTTTTTTGCGTTTTTGTCAGGTTCAACCTCATCTTAAGAAGTGTTTTGACAACATCAAGTCTCTTTTGATGAAGAAAATTGGCCATGGTCAAAAAACTGAAGCATCGGGAATGTACTCGAGCGAAGGAGAGTTTGTCGAGTTTGGCAACCCGGTATTACTGGAAGGTAAAATCTTTTATATTGCATGTTTTTTCGGTAAGAATATAAAAAAACAGGCTTGCACTTAAAGTAAAACTTTTGATGGTAAGTGTGCACACAAAATGGACTTGTTGGTACCGAAGCACTGTGTTGTGAAAACTCTACGAATGGCCGCACATGGCACTGTCTACGAATACTTTGTTCGCACTTTATACTGAATCCAGTAGTTGCTGTTTGAAGTCACAACATTTTCATTGGATTATGTTATCTGTTTCCATTGTGGGGTTGACTCTGCTAAATAACAGCGGCCGCTTAGTGGGAAGTATACTCCAGCCCTAATCATGGCTTATGTCGTCGCAAAACCTCTCTCGCAGGTCCAGTCGAAGCGTGGCTGTGTGACGTTGAACGAACCATGAGGTGGACCTTGAAAGAAGTTCTCAAACAAACCAGAAACGCCCTCAAGAAGCTTTTAAGTAAAAGAGATAGATGGGTGAAGGAGTGGCCTGGGCAGGTTTGTTCTTTTGTCTTTTATTTCCTTCCAAATACGTCGTCAGTTTTATGAAAAGAAGAGAAACGGTAGTGGTGTTTACTACTTTTGTGAGCAACGCTATAGTAATTGGCGTGAAGTTTAGTTTTAAATGTGTTAACTTGAGTAATTTCCTTCCCCCAAAACAAGTCGACAAAATCAAGACGATGAAAACCCCGCGTTGTGTAGCGTGTCACGTGAGCAATTGCTTTGATAGAGCTTATGTCCTACATGTGGGTGAAAAACAAGTAAATTGTTCTGCGCGTAAAACTTTGAAATCGAGATTGATTGTTTTCATTTCGAAATTTGTATGGATGGAAGTTTGGCCTTTGCCATTATATGCATCTAACATGCAACATCCATCTGAACTATTCTATTTGCATGCGAAAGTATGGAGTATCTGTCCGGGAAAGTGAACATATGTTATCTTGTGTGAACACAAATACTTATTTCTTTCAAGGAAAGGTTTTTGAGAGAAGAGCTTTGATTTATGCCTCACGTAATCGCTCCTGTTTAAACTTTAACTATGTTGATTCTCGCAAATCTGTGTTAACATGAATTTTCAGCCTGTCATCACTGCGAGTCAAATTCAATGGACCGCTGATTGCACAAAAGCTCTTGTAACATGCAAAGAGAGAGGAGACAAGAAAGCACTGAAAAGTGTCAAGAAGAAGCAGGTGATGGATGGTTTCAGGCAATCTTAGTCTAACTTTTATTTACTTGTGGTTTCTAACAAACGTGTCATTTTAGTGTACATAACAAAAACTGTCATGTTCGTTAGTTTTGCTTTTCTCTTGCACTTTAGCTTTTCTCTTGCACTTTAGCATTGCTTTTGTGAATACCGAAAGTAAAGATAATCTTTTCATGGTTGACTTGAAACACGTGCATCTTCACGAAAGAGTTTATCTCGTTAGGTCTCCATGCTGAACAAATACTCCGAAGCGATCCGTGGTAATCTCAACCGCAACCAAAGGTCAAAGATCGTTGCATTGGTAACGATAGAAGTCCATGCCCGTGACGTAATCGACAAGCTGATTAAAGCAGGCACGAACGACGTGACAGCGTTTGATTGGTTACAACAACTGCGTCTCTACTGGGACAAGGTCGGTGCAGAAGGTTTTGTTTGCAGTTAAAATTTCTTCCTTTGTTGCCAAATTACACCGCGTTTGCGTTTTTACCGAATGACTTGCAGCCCTTGTGTCTCCAAGCCGCGTAACTGCATTTCAGGATATCGATGACTGTGTGGTGAGACAAACCAACACGCATTTTCAGTACGGATACGAATACCTGGGTAATTCCGGTCGTCTTGTCATCACCCCCTTGACTGACAGATGCTATGTTACCTTGACGACAGCGCTGCATCTTCACAGGTAGTTTCCCAAAGATTCTCAGAAATTTACCGCCACCGTTATCATTAATAGCAACTGTAGACAAGAACATTACCTGTCAACAAAATATTAACCTCTTTTAAATGAGAAGTAGTCAACTGTAAGAAATGGTAACTAAGCAGTTTTCAAAATTTTGCAGCTCACCCTGGTTTCATCATTTGATGACGTCAAACTTAGAGCCCTTAGTGTCGATGCCTGCTTCCATGCAAGAAGTCGCTTGACTTTTGTTTTTGCAGAGGAGGAAGTCCAAAGGGACCGGCAGGTACTGGAAAAACTGAGACAGTGAAGGATCTCGGTAAAGCACTCGGCATGTACGTGATCGTCGTCAATTGCTCGGAGGGCCTGGACTACAAGAGTATGGGAAGGATGTACAGCGGGCTGGCTCAGGCGAGTGGCAGTAAAAGTGGATGAGTTTGTTGAAAGTTACTTATTAAAAGTAAGCTTGGCGCAAACGCCTTTTGTGACTTTTTTCTTTCACCTGTGCCGTAAATATTGAGATGCGAAGTGTGAAGATCGCGATGATTTATCTTCTTTCTTTGGCAGACTGGGGCATGGGGATGTTTCGACGAGTTCAACCGCATCAACATTGAAGTATTGTCCGTGGTGGCGCAGCAGATCTTATCCATTTTGTCAGCGCTCTCAACTGGAATGCAGCGGTTTGTGTTTGAAGGCAGAGAAATCAACTTGATCTGGTCGTGCGGAATATTCATTACTATGAATCCTGGTGAGAGCAACAGCTTTACGTCTATGAGTGAAGCGTAGACGTGTCTCTTTTTCGTATTTACTAAAATGTAAATATATAATTGAACTGGTAACAGCAAAAGGGGAAAACTTTAATTAAATGCGCTGATTATTGATCGATGGTCGGCAGCGCTTAACTTGTTGTTCTTATTCAATCACAAAGCAATCAAAGTGAATATTGAGAACTTTGGCGCAGAAATTTGTGAAGATTTTTTCGTTTCTTTTTCAAGTTACAACTGTTCAAACGTCGCGTCAAGTCAAATGCATCTATTTTGTATGTATATATATATATATAATTTGAAACTTAGAATAGTTGTAAAGATTCTGACTCGAATTAACCAAACGATTGAAATTATTATAAACTATCAATTCACAAGACTTTTGCGAGATGCGTGAATTTTAGGCAATTAAAGGAATTAAAGTAGTTATGTCTTTTGCCTTCATTTAAACATGGCAGCTTGAGATCGATTCGAATCATCACAAAACCGAGTCGGTTCAACGACTTAACCCTGGCACTACAACCGTGCACCACATGTCAAATGCAATCTTTTGTCCACACGCGCCAACAAAACTTTTACTTTTGCTCTTCCCGCAGGTTACGCTGGCAGGACAGAGTTGCCCGACAACTTGAAGTCGATGTTCCGGCCGATAGCCATGGTTGTGCCTGACTCGAACCTGATCTCCGAAATCATTTTGTTCGGCGAAGGATTCGGAAATTGTCGTGTGAGTGGAATGTGTAGCGAATAATTGTGGCCACGACGTCAAGCGTTCTTCTAATGTGAAGCAAACTCTCTTTTGCTTCGTTTCAAAAAGTTGAATATTTCTAAAAGTTTTGTGGTCACAAAGCTAGTTTGGATTGCTTTGTCAAAATGTTGGCGATTTGGCCACTTGTGTTGAATAACTGTAGATGTATTAACAATGACACTCAATTTTTCAGGCTCTGGCGAAGAAAGTCTTTACGCTCTATTCACTGGCTGTGCAGCAGCTGTCAAAGCAAGATCATTATGACTTCGGTCTCCGCGCGCTTGTCTCCGTGCTGAGATATGCTGGGAGGAAGAAGAGAGCCAACCCTGACATGTCTGACGAGGAGGTATTCTAGCTTTGTCTTGCTCCAACGTAAAAATATATTCGAAATTGCGATCGAAACAAAGTGTGTGTTTTTGAAGCTGCTCACTTGTTGGAAGAAAGTGTCCAATTGGTTTCTGCAACTGTCTTTGAAAAAATCCGTTTTTGTGTGGAATGATAGAGATTCGCAAAGACAATTTATTTACTATGTTTTTGTAACGCTCTGGAGTTTGTTTTCGTTTTATTCACGACATGTTCTTGATATTTTACAAAAAATGATAGATAAAAAGGCAGTTTGTCTGGTTGTTTGTTGAGTAGGATTTTTACAGCTTTACTTACAAAGTGGAGGGAAACGAGTCGAACAAAAGTACAGTAGTTTTCGTTGCTAATTAATCCTTTGTTTTTAGATTCTGCTTCTGGCTATGAAAGACATGAATATTGCCAAGCTGACCTCGGTTGACCTTCCACTTTTCAACGGCATCGTCAGCGACTTGTTCCCCGGCGTCGACACCCCCGTCATCGATTACGGAAAAGTGGGTTTGTTTTGATTTGTTTTGCCGTGTGGCAAATATTTTTTGCATGAAACTTGGCTGCTTAAACCACCAAACACCAATTCACTGCAGTATATGCAGCTAATTTGTGTGCCACGAATGATGTTTGTCAATTTTTTTCAACAGTATTAGGGTTGTTTACCTCAAGAAATGTATTTTTATGTTGTAAAGCCGTCTCTGCTTTGCAATAAAAGTAAAGGCCAATGCGTAAGAGTCATAATTCCAGACTTAAGGATAATAATCACTGTCGTCATCATCAGTACGGTGAAATATTTCTTTTTCGTCACTTGAATAACGTCATATTTCCATCTAAGCTTCGTGACGCCATCAACAAGATACTGGCGCAGCAACAGCTTCAGAGTGACGCACACATCGTCCTGAAGATCATCCAGTTGTACGAGACGAAGAACTCTCGTCACTCGGTCATGATCGTGGGCCAGAGCGGATCGGGCAAGTCGGTCACGTGGAGAGTGTTGCAGGCCACTTTGTCGAAGTTAAAGAAAGATGGTGTTGCGGGATACAATCTTGTTCGGGTAGGACAGAGGAGTTTTTTCTAGTTGTGTCATACCTTGTATTGTATAACGTCTTCACTCCCACCCACAACGCAGTAGACTTAAGCATGCATGGCAGTAACAAGGAACACACAAATACATGAAAGAACACGAAGATAGATATGTTGGGTTAGTACTTTGATGAAACACAAGTATGAAGGGCATACTAATCAATGACGCCATCACGATTATTATAATGTGGTGCTGCGTTGACTTCCAAGTACACCGATTTATAAAATGCATGGGGGGAGTGGGAGTCTGTGAATGACCAGGGTTCATTTACGCTGCAGACAAGAAAACCAGTTAAAGCGTTGAGGTAGCGATTGAAAAGTTTGATGTTATTGCGCAATGTCCTGCTCTATATTACTTTTAAAGAACAAGACAAAGGAACTTATTTTGGCCGTTTTTGGTTCGTCTTTTTTTAATTATTAGCTAATTTTTCGTGAAACATTGTCGATAAAATGTACTTTTTTGTGTTTGTCCGCGTTTTTGTTACTCAAGCAAAAATTAGCATTCCACCTCTCGCCAAACCACAAATTTAAACTCCATCGTCATGCCAACACGGCAGTGCTGTTTCGCTTTGTTTCTGATAGTTTTGTTTTCCTGCTTTGAGATGTCGCCTTTCTTGGCCTGCATGGTGTTGTGCCGCTTGGGGGCCGGGTCGAAGTGGCGGCTTGTTATAACAACTTCATTCTTGACAGTAGGTTTGTACTCGCTTAGCCTTGTTCTCGGTGTCGTCGCAGGATTTCCCGATCAACCCGAAATCTCTTTCGCTCGGCGAGTTGTACGGCGAGTTCGACCTGAGTACGAACGAGTGGACGGACGGCGTATTGTCGAGCGTCATGCGCCACACCTGCGCTGATGAAAAGCCAGACGAGAAATGGCTCGTGTTTGACGGACCTGTCGACACTCTGTGGATCGAGAGCATGAACTCCGTCATGGACGATAACAAAGTTCTGACTCTGATCAATGGCGAAAGAGTCAGCATGCCTGAGCAGGTGAACAAACTTGTTTTGGATTTAGAGGGCTTACTTTTAAGAGGGTATCCAAAATAAACCTAGGCTGCATTTTTTGAGGACTTAGTATTTCGCCAGTCACCCTATATATTTTTAGCGGAAAATGGGCTGTTTGCTTCGATTCTAAACGTTTTGGGCGCAACTCTCATGTTTAGGTATCGCTGTTGTTCGAAGTCGGTGACTTGTCGGTTGCGTCTCCAGCAACTGTGAGCAGATGCGGAATGGTTTATTTCGATTACAGTGACTTGGGATACAAACCTTTCATCACTTCCTGGCTTCAAAAAAAAACAGAAAAGGTGACCGGATAAAGATCTTGTTATAGAGTCTCCTTCATTCCCATGTGCTGAACTTTATCTGTACCTTTGGATGGCTTAATGTTTAACGTGATAAATGCTATTATGATTTAGAATTTCTCATTTTGAATCCAGTTCGATTTCTACATTGGTTGAATATGCATCTGCCGTTCCAAACGTGCTTCAAGCTTAAGATGTACTTTTATGTGCTTGCCAGGAACTGGTTTCTCTTCTGGAAGAGTTGATTGAGAAATACGTTGATAAGACCATCAAGTTTAAGGCCAAGAACTGCCAGGAATTGGTCCCTATTGCTGAGATCAACGGGATCCGATCGCTTTGCAATCTTTTCGACACGCTTGCTGTTCCCGAGAATGGGGTATACGTCTTGACCCACACTGTAGAGATTTATAAATGTTGTTTATGTTGCACCTATGAAAATATGCTTGAAGAAAGATTTGTTGACATAGACAACTTTTCTACACCACATCTTCACAAATTTCAATGCGTTTGTTCTGTTGTGCCGTGGATAGCTTGACACAAGTTGCTCAGTTACGTATACAAATGTTTTCACAAGACGGCGTGTGCTGACAATATCAAATCCAGCTGGGTGTGAATCAAAGCAATAAATTTCATGTGGGCCACGATTGCCAGTGCGCACGCCTTTATCGTTTTTCAATATTTCGTATGCAAGTGCATTGTTTAAGATAAAGCAGCGAATTACCAATGCTGCGATGCTGGAATCAATGGCTATGTTTTTCGTCCGCGATGCGTTTCATGCTCACAATTGAACAGGTGAACCCGACCGATGCTGAGAACTATCCGCGTATGGTTGAACTTTGGTTCCTTTTCTCCCTTATATGGTCTGTTGGTGCTTCGGTCGATGAGGATGGAAGAAGAAAACTGGACAACTTCTTGCGGGAAGTCGAAGGGAGTTTTCCTAACAAGGTTGAGATTGGGTTCTTACGAATCATGTTGCATTTGTTTGCCGATATTTTTCTGGTTAATTACCACATTCAGTTAACTTAACCCTTAGCGGATGATACCTTTTCCTCATCTAAATACATTTTATAGTGAACAGTTGTTGAAGTCTCACAGTGCCAAGATGTTACAGCTGGCGTTTGGATTGTTGCAGGACACCGTTTACGAGTACTTCGTTGATCCAAAGAACAGAAGCTGGGTCAACTTTGAGGAAAAGCTGCAAAAGGGTTGGAGATACCCCCCAAAGTATGCTGCGTTGTCGGTGCATTAGCTGAACTTTTTTTTTATTTCACAATAAGTAAAATCACTTCCTTGCCATGATATAAATGTAATGTATGTAAATCATTTATTTTTTTGTCTTGCAAAAGGTGATATTCGTTTGTTTGTTCAAAAAAATATGAAAATAAGTGCAAGAATCAATTAANNAANAAATTTTTCTTCATTTTGCTGAGAGTCAATCGTCCTCCGTCAACCGCGCTTAGTAACTTTGCAAACTCTCTGTACAACTCCACCATCAATAAACATTCTTTCAAGAACTCCACCATCAATAAACATTCTTTTCCAGCGCTCCTTTCTACCGCATCATAGTTCCCACGGTCGACACTGTGCGCTACGATTTCCTGGTCTCTTCTCTGATCACGAAGGGCGTCCCGGTCCTGCTGGTTGGCCCGGTCGGGACCGGGAAGACGTCTGTTGCGCAAAATGTGCTCCATAAACTGGATCCAACCAAATACAACACCTTGACCATCAACATGTCGTCCCAGGTAGAGTTTATGGCCAAGATCGACAGATTTCCGAGTCTATTGGAAAAGCAAAACAAATGTTTCTGCTACATAAATTTTGGCGAAACGCATATTTTGGAATTTATCGTTCTGCAAATGCTTTTAAAGGTTTTTCCTCTTTTGGCCAAAATGTGTCAAGTCGCCAGAGGCAATGAATCAATTTTAGCTGTTTTTATGTACGTTATATCCGTGAAGACAAGAACATTTTTACGATTGGCTGCTCGCCCTCTACCGCCGTATGGCGTCGTTGCAGACCACGTCGAACAATGTGCAAGAGATCATCGAAAGTCGCGTTGAGAAGAGAACCAAGGGAGTCTACGTTCCGGCCGGCAGCAAAAAGATGATCACGTTCATGGACGACCTGAACATGCCGGCCAAGGACACCTTCGGGTCCCAGCCCCCCCTGGAACTGATCAGGCAATGGCTCGACTACGGTTTCTGGTACGACAGACTGAAGCAGATCACAAAACATGTGAAGGTGGGCGGTGGTTGCGTTGGTCGGTCGAGCAACTAAGTTTGACCAAATATCTCATTTTCACGTTCGTCGACATTTTTTCCAGGACATGTATTTGTTATGCGACATGGGCCCGCCCGGTGGCGGCAGGCAAGTGATCTCTCAGCGCCTGCAATCTCGATTCAACTTGATCAACATGACGTTTCCCAGCGTAAGTTGACGATTCGCAACGTTTTTGGTTTTTAAAGCGCAGGGCAGCGTATGATGTTACGATCGTGCGGTTTTTGTCTGTTTTTAGGACATTAAATTTTAACACCAAAGTGTGATTGTTTCTTCACTGTTAAGTTCATTCCAGGGTTCCTACGGAGTCTGGAAAAGTCTGGAAAAACATGTTTTAGTCTGTTAGCATGGTAACAGAAAATCTTCTTCCAGACTTGATCTTTTGACATGCAATTTTATTCAAGATTGCTAAAAATTTTACTTTCATCGTGCAAACTATTATAGTGCCTGTATTTGACCTGGGTATGTCATTTGGAAAAGTTAAGTCTGGAAATTTATTTCAAAATTGCGTAGGAATACTGTCATTCGTTAAGTATCATTCTTTTTCCTAGTGAGCTTTTTGCCACCGAGCTAGTCCACAGCACGAAATGCACGTAGTTGATGGTTGTTAGCGCTGCAGGATGGACGTGTAGCTGCTCAAGGCGAAGTCACTTTTGTCTCTCGTAAAATCAAACTTAATTTCAACCATTCAACTCTAAACAGGAGACGCAAATCAAGCGAATCTACGGCACCATGATCAACCAAAAACTGCAAGATTTTGAGGAGGACGTCAAACCGATCGGTGACGTCATAACGCAAGCGACGATCGATGTCTACCGGATGGTTGTTGAGAAATTCCTCCCCACTCCTGCGAAGATCCACTATTTGTTTAACCTGCGTGATATTTCCAAGGTATGACTTTCACGCTAAACTTTCGTCCATGCTTTGCAGTTCACGTTGATTTGCTCAGTAAATCTCCGTTGCGTGGGATTTGTCAAAAATCTGATTTCTGTGCAAGTTATAAACAGAGTAAATTGTATTTTCAATTAACCTTAGATTTGAGACAGTTTTCCTCTATAGGTTGACAACTAACACACGGACACTTCTCTCGTTGTAATTAAGACTTCAAAACTCGATCGTTTGAAGATGATCTGAGAATTAATTTTCGTTTCCTTCAACCTGCAAGCTTTGCTAGAAGTTTCAAGCATTTTTTATACAAGCTTAAAAAGACATTATACGAGTTTATAATCAATCGGGATGTCCCACAACCTGGCGTAATCAAATAAATCCGGATCAATTGGACGAAGCAATTTTTTTCATAGATTGACAACCGCTACTGGCGGGGTATAGTTACGTTTTCTGCGAGCACAACCTTCCAGAACTTTCCGTAAGTTGCGTGTCACAGGTTTTTCAAGGTCTGCTTCGCGCACACAAAGACTTCCATGACACGAAGCAGAGCATGACTCGACTCTGGATCCATGAATGCTTTCGCGTCTTTTCGGATCGTCTCGTCGACGCGAAAGACACCGAGACATTCATCGGCATGCTCAGCGACAGACTGGGTGCTCTGTTCGACCAAACCTACCACAACCTGTGTCCTAACAAGCAACCTCCTGTTTTTGGTGAGTTGTTGAATGGAACTTGCAATATAATCGCTTTGTGCTCCTTTGGAGTGCCACGAGTGGTTTGCGGCGACCATCTCCGCTTGCTCTGCGCCATGACCACGCGGCTGCCTTCGCAGTGGTTGCTGAACTGGTCTGGTGGTCTTGGTTTCTGAAAAATTGTCGTTTTTGTCCACGCACATACATTTCGCACGTTAGTGTGGTGTACAACATAGATGTTAATGTTGCTTAAAAGTTTTTCTCACCATTTGTTTGGCTTGCATCATAAAACACGATATTTTGACGTTGTTAGGCGATTTCTTGAATCCAAATGGAGTATACGAAGATTTGACTGATTTCACCCTAGTAAAGAAATACATGGAAGAACAACTCGAGGATTACAACATGACGCCTGGTGTCGTCAGCATGGATCTGGTGCTTTTCAAAGACGCGATCGAACACGGTATGCGTTGTACCGATTGCTGTATTGGATAGCTGCTCGCTTGCGATGTCGCGATTGTGCTGATGCATCTTTCAGCATTTCTAGTGAGCTCTTTACAGTTATCAAGTTACTGTTGTGCAAGCAAGACTGATGCTGCTGAGAAATGAAGATAATAATTAGGTCCTCACTTTGCTTTTTTGGATAAACGGTTTCCCTTATGTTTTTCAACCTTTGGGGCAAATGGTAAAGAGCGTTCTAAATTTTTCCAGTCGCTCGTATTGTTCGGGTGATAAGACAACCTCGAGGGAACATCCTCTTGATTGGCATCGGTGGTTCCGGTCGGCAGAGCTTGACACGCTTGGCTGCTTACGTCTGCGAATTCACAACATTTCAAATCGAAGTCTCTCGTCAGTACAGGAAGCAGGAGTTCCGAGACGGTAGGTTGAGAGATTGAGCAATGATTAATAATAATATAAACGAAAGCAACACGCCTTCTGTACGCAAAGTTGTGAGGCGCTTCTGTGTGTGAGTGCCAAACGAGACCAGAACATAGTTCAAACAACATTTTGAGCAAGTGAAAAGTCTTCAATGCAGTCAAACCTTAACATTTTTGTGATGATTGCAGATCTAAAGCGCTTGTATTTCCAAGCCGGCGTCACCAACAAACCCACCGTGTTCCTGTTCACCGACACGCAGGTCGTTGAGGAGATTTTCCTCGAAGACATCAACAACATCCTGAGCAGCGGCGAAGTTCCGAATTTGTACAAAGTTCGTAACTGGCTCTTACTGGTCCTTAAAAATGAAAAAAATGACACTTTTCGCACTTTGGTTTTGTGCTGTCACTGGCAACTGGCCCTTAATAGAATAAAGCCGCATCATCTAATTACTGCGGTTAGCAATGGCTTAAACTTTTCTCTTGTCCCATTCTCACGTCAAACGTCTGTTGCGCTGCGCAGCCGGAAGAGTTTGAAGAGGTTCGCGATGGTTTGGCAGAAGACGCCAAGAAAGACGGCGTCGCGGAAACAACAGACGCCATGTTCCGCTACCTGATCGACCGCGTCAGGAACAACCTCCACGTTGCTCTGTGCATGAGCCCCGTCGGCGATTCATTCAGGTTACTGCTGGACGTTGTCGTGCTTCAGTCGCGTGTCTTGACTTTTAAGAAAAAATGCTGGAGCAGTTTTCTTAATGGGTGTGTTGCTTCTTAGGGTGGGCCGTTGGTGAAATGTAAAATGTTGCGATTTTTTTAGAAATCGCATCCGACAATATCCTGCTTTTGTCAACTGCACCACCATCGACTTATTCACGGAATGGCCGCACGACGCTCTGCTCGAAGTTGCTGAGAAATACCTGGAAGGGCTGGACCTCGGTAGCGCTGAGGATGTACGTTGCTGCTGTTTGTTTACCCGAGTTCTCAATGTTTTTTTTTCCTATGCGACAACTGACGATCATTGAAACCTTCAGGCGATGGATCTGCTTGCAAGCATTCTAATCCACGTTAAATCGCGATGTCTTGTTTTGTCTTTATTTGCAGTTTCTCATCTATTATTCGTAATGCTATTTCCGAGTTGCTCTGCAGCAAACGTCTGCTCCTGTTCCTGCTTGAAGTTGTCAGTTTGTTTCGTTTCGCAACTGATGCGTTCGTTACGCGGTGAGTGTTTTCGCAGATCACGAAGAACGTTGCGCAAATCTTCGTGACCATGCACAGGTCGGTGGTGGCGTCATCAGAGAAGATGCTGTTCGAACTGAAAAGACACAACTACGTCACACCGACCAACTACTTGGAATTAGTGTCTGGATACAAAGGGTAAACACTGGCTAACTAACTCTATGTGTGCAGTGTGAATGGATATAAATTGCAAGGAAAATATGGGTCATGAAACCTACCTTTCCAAAGGGTTTTTAGGAAAGATTACAATGTAACGAAATCAGTACTCTGGAGTTGGCTTAGTTAAGGTTTACAGGAAACTGCTCACGCTTAAAAGTAATTTTTGTGCAGCTTGCTGTTTGAAAAGCGTAAAGAGTTGGGAAATCAGGTGTCAAAGCTGAGAAATGGTCTGTTTAAAATCGACGACACCAGAGCTAAAGTTGAAGCTATGTCCATCGAGCTCGAAGTCGCGAAGACCAAGGTTTGTGGATTGACTTAGTGCTGTAACTACTAACATGATTCAATACTTGCTCCTGTCTGAATCAGTAGACGAGGTCTGGACAAAATTAATTTTACAACGCAAAACTTTTTCTTGACGTGCAAGCTGTTGCCTCTGCCCTCACTCATTCTCTCTGTGCAATCGTCATAGTTTAAGACCTTTACAGGTAGCTCAGTTCCAGAAGCAGTGTGAGGAATACCTCGTGGTCATTGTTCAACAAAAGCGAGAGGCAGACGAGCAACAGAAGTCTGTGGCCGCTCACAGTGAACGCATATCTGCTGAAGAAGTCAAGTGCAAACAGATGGCGGACAACGCACAACGTGACCTTGACGAAGCCCTACCTGCGCTGGAAGAAGCCAAAAAGGTCGTTTGTCTGTGCAATGCCATCCAGTTCCTCATTAATGAAATAGTTGTTTGTATATCGAAATTCACAAGATGACTTCACCATATTGTTGAAGTAACTACTCTCCACGAAGGTGAAGGGTTTGAATCCATTAGAAAAGTTTTTTTTCGGTTGATTACTCGAAAGCTTACAGAAAACCTTGAGCTTTTAATTTGCCATATTATAGATATTTTTTCTGACTCAGTTTGACATTTACGATTACTGTTCTTCTCCCAGGCATTGGAAGCTCTGAACAAAAAAGACATTACGGAGATCAAATCGTATGGCAGACCCCCTGCATTGGTTGAGATGGTGTTGCAGGCTGTCATGATACTTAGAGGCAGTGAACCCACCTGGGCTGAGGCCAAGCGACAACTTGGTGAGACTTTGGCCAAAAACATTTTGCAGCACTATTTTGTCATGAATGTGGTCTAATTCAACCGGTTCTAAAGTTAAGCGCCTGGCAATTGACTTACACATTTTTTAGATATCGTGGGTTTCTTTTTAAGTTAAAGGAAGCCGATTATTGGTTAACGTAATTTCTTTAAATAGATCTTGTGTGTGTGAAAATCTTCGACCGGAAAGAAAATTTTACCGGTATTTAGCAACGTCCAAGATATTGTAATTACGTATTTCATTGTAGTATGCTGATGATGGGTAAAAGTTTTTTTGAGGCAGCTCGCTTTGTCTAAGCGCTTGGTAGTAACGTATGTTGCAGTATTTACGAAAGTGGAAGGTATAATTCATGTTGGAGTGCATCTCAACGAGAGTTGGCAGTGATTGTAAAATTGGTTTCTTCTTAGCTGACATTAAACATTTCCTTCAGGCGACAATAATTTCATCAAACAGTTGATCAACTTTGACAAAGACAACATGTCGGACAGAGTTCTGAAGAAGATCGGTCAGCAATATGTCGCCCATCCCGAATTCCGGGTAAGACGATCGCAAAAGCCCGTTCCTGGCTTCGAACAAATCAGGGTTTTTGATCGAGACCGTTGTGTCGAGTTGCTTGTTCGTTGCGATCGTGTCTTTACTGTGATAAACTTTCCAGCCGGACAACGTGGGTCGCGTGTCGTTCGCTGCGCAATCCCTGTGCATGTGGGTGAGAGCGATGGAGCTGTACGGCAGAATATACAGAGTGGTCGAGCCGAAGCGGCAACGTTTGCAAGCTGCGACAGAGCAGCTTAAAGAGAAGCAGGCCTCTCTCGACGATGCCAAGAGAAAGCTGGCCGAAGTCACCGAGAAAATGGAGAACTTGAAAAAGAAGGTTCGGCAAATTGCCGCGCGCAGTGATTACACGCAGTGATTTGCTGAAATAACGTATGCGCAATTGTCAGTGTATTTAAACACGTTTTCTAATCGTTTTCATATCCGGCTGCATGGGCGTCGATAGGATTTTTTCAGGGCGGGCAGCAGTGGTGAAATTTCATTTTACCAACTCTAAAATAAGAGAAACATTTTTCTACTACACCTTTAGTAGGAAATTACTAAATTTCCAAATCCGGGGGGAAATCCCCCCTGTCACCCCCTTCCAACACTCATGTCCGGCTACAACACCCTTTAGAGCTTAAGCATTTGATGTGCACTTCATTGTGCCAGACAATTTCATAAGAGATGGAAGTTTGCCAGAGAGCAAATCATTATGTCACTTGACCTTCACTTTCTCCGCATGTGTTCATTCCATGTGTGGCTCTGCCGAAGGATTCAGTACAAAACCCCGCAATTGTGGAACCGATGTGTTGTAGTTTATCACAACCTGGTGTAGCTTTCAACCATCACGCATTTTTAAAATTTTGTTCTCAATTAATGTCAGTTGCTAGAAAAATCAGTAGAACCAATTTGGGCGTATATCAGATCAAAAAGCGAACGCTAAACTGTGAAACAACAATTCATTTCAGTACGAAGAAAGATTGGCAGAAAAAGAAGAGCTCCGTCGAAAAGCCGAAGAAACCGAGGTGAAGCTTGCTCGCGCTGGAAAGCTCGTTGCAGGTGCGTTATATTTTGTGTGTAATCCCTGTCGTCCGCGATTCCTGTAAATTCCTTGACCTTGTTTTGCATCGAAGGTCTTGCTGGTGAGAAAATTAGATGGGAAGCGTCGGCCGAAAATCTAGAAGAAGCAATGACCTATTTGGTGGGGGATTGTCTCATCGCCTCCGCTTTCCTTTCGTACGTGGGACCTTTCCTGTCCAACTACAGAGACGAAATGGTCGAAAAAATTTGGTTGAAACAGGTGCTACATATGTTGGATTTTACTGGTTTGCAAGTGTTGGTCTAAATCAGGGGTGACGAACCTATTTGCTATCGCGGGCCACTTTGTCAGTTAGCGCTGAGCAATCGGGCCGCACAACTTTTTAGTCATACAATGAAACCTGTTAGTTCAAGACTGCTGGTGTCGCCTGAATGCTTCGCGGGTCGCACGAAATTCTTTTGCAGGCCGCATGTTCTTCACCCCTGGTCTAACTTTAGGAGACAGCAAATTGCTCGTGTGTAAAACTAATAAAGTTCGTCTCGTGTTTGTGACCACTGTCGAATTAATCCTATTTACTTCCGAAACAAACGCTTTCACATTTCTCTTCTTAACTACGAGTTGTTTCTGACCAGGTTCGCGAGCTCCGCGTTCCTTGCTCCCCGAACTTCACCTTCTCCGAGTTCCTCTCGAAACCGACGCAAGTTCGCGAATGGAACATGCAGGGTCTCCCGTCCGATGCGTTCTCCACCGAGAACGGAGTCATCGTTAACAGAGGAAACAGGTTTGCTGTGAACTAATGGTAAAAACGTGAAGAACGTGCATCCAGTTTGATTAAGATACATTCGAACGTGTTTTTTTCTTACTTTGCTTCATTGCAGTTCATGGTTCTTTCGCAATTTCCAATATGTGCGAGGTATGCACCAACGAATCCTCGCAGCGTCTGGTGTGTTTGTTTAGGCACAGACTAGACGGGACTTGTACGATTTTCGTTCTTCGCAGGTGGCCGTTGATGGTCGATCCGCAGGGCCAGGCCATCAAATGGATCAAGAACATGGAAAGCTCGCGCGGTTTGAAAATAATCGATCTCCAGCAGCACGACTACCTGCGAACACTCGAAAACGCGGTGCAGTTTGGAACGCCTGTGCTTCTGCAGAACGTTCAGGAAGAACTCGATCCTTCTCTCGCTCCGATTCTTAATAAAGCTGTCACCAAAGTCGGTAAGCAATTCTGTGTGTTTGGTGCATCGCATCCAGCCAGGGTGTGTCAAATGGCTGGTTTATCAATGAGCAACAGTTGGTTAGTTTTTCCTGCAGCTGTATCAGGCTTTCGAATTTTTGTTGCATTCATCGGGATTTTTGCTGACGACGGCAAATGCTGTGCTTCGTAGCGTTTAATATGATGCCACTTAAATCACTGGTCTTTGCGTTGTAGTTTCTTAATGTGAGTTTTCCACAGGCGCAATTTGAAACAATGATATTGTCTCGAACCTGCTGATTGAATTTTCGTGTTTTCACTTGTTTCACTACTTCAGTAAATCCAATCACGGCTAGTGTTGCGTTGCCACGGTTACACCCCAATCCAGAGAACTATCCGCCATTGCGAAGTTTCCGACTTTTTTCCTTACCGCAAAGTTCAAGTCTTCGTTGAAGCGTTTGCGTAAAGTGCGTTTTCGATTTAAAAAAATATCGTTTTCAACAATTGCGTGATATAACGCGGCTATTGGGGTAGCAGTAGTAGTCCACGTTTTAAAACCAGTATTATTCCCGATACGGAAGTGGCCGGATTAACCTCATGACCTTCCAATTAATTTCATTCCTTTTCACTTTAATTGATTTAAAGCGTCCTCTTGACCCAGGCCATACCAACTTTCTTGATTTCCTCTTCAATCTGCCTTCGCCATGTTTTTCCTGATATTCCTCTTCTTGGTCGTCCTTTTACAACGAAATATTGTTTATTTGCCCCCTTTGCTTAAACGCCATGCACCAACAATACATTTGGTCAAAAAATCGACTTTGTCCTTTTTTGCATAGGTAGCTAGTTCGTTATCACGCTGCATTATCTTAAACCAGTGGTTCTTAACCTGGTGTAAATTTCATATTACAAGGGGGAAATTTACTGAACCACAAATTGCAGCAAAAATAAATTTTTATGAATCATTCTAAACTGTAGGAGTTGGTTAATTTCATTTTTTGGATGCAAGAAACCACGAAGGGCAGAAATAAGCACCATGGAGTGTATTGGGGGTAAATCTGGTAATCTTGTCTGATAAAAGGGGGTAAGATATATAAAAAAAGGTTAAGAACCACTGTCTTAAACCTTGCGTGGTTGCTGGCTTTTGTCACTGTGTTGCAAAAAATCTTTCTATAGGCCATTAATTTCGAAATGAGAAAACAGTAAACTGCAATAAGTATCAGTAAATGTCTGCCGGCGGTGGAAAACAAACTGATTACCGCGATGGAAGCAGGGCAGGTGTTACGAGCAGTGTTCCGTCGATTAAATCATGTTTGCTCGAATCTGCTGAGGCATAGAGGTCTATGTTCTGCTCACTTCATAAGTTTCAAAGCGTCCATGAACTGGCGATACATGTCGCCTTATGTTAAAATTTATCTTCCCAAATTCTCGCAACAAAAACCGGTCGCCTCAATTTTGGTTGGTTCTGAAAAATTAAGGTAAGTCTGTCCGAATTAATGATGTAGATACGGTTTGCGTATATAGAATATGTTCATCAGAGCGGAACGTATTGCAAATGCTTACGTGTTTTTAACATTTCTAACAAAAGTTTCTAACGGCAGTTCATTTAGCTACATGGTCTTGTATCATCACTGCAGGAAGGCTTAATGTCTGTGTTCGGAAAAATATCCGCACAAGCTCAATTTTTTTCACTCGCATGTCAGGCGGGCGACTGTTGATCAAACTGGGGGATAAGGAGGTCGAGTTCAACGCCGAGTTCAAGTTCTACATCACGACCAAGCTTTCCAACCCTCACTATCCTCCTGAGATCTCCACCAAAACGAGCATTGTCAACTTTGCTGTCAAAGAGCAAGGTTTAGAAGCCCAGCTTCTCGGGACTGTCGTGAGGAAGGAAAGGCCCGAACTTGAAGAACAGGTACTTTTGATCTTGAAAGCAGCGGTCATGCTGCTCTCAATACTTAAGATGCTATATTAAATATTATGTGCCAACGTGAGCATTTGTACACTATTCCACTAACTGGACATTGGTTAGCAGAATTGCAGGTGGTAAAAAATTACAACCTTTTGCACCTGATAATTTTTGTCGATTTCTGTCAAAAGGGAGGCTTTCAAGGAAACATCGTCTTTGACTGCGTTTGATTCGACGTCGCAAATACTGGTTCCAGAAATTTCGCTGCTGCTGCGTCTCATGCGTCGGTTGCGTTCTTGCAGAAAGACCAGCTGGTGATAAAGATCGCAGACGGCAAGAAGAAGCTTCAGGAGCTTGAAGATGAGATACTGAGGTTGCTCAACGAAGCGCAAGGCTCCTTGCTTGACGACGAGCAGCTGGTCAACACTCTGCATTCTTCCAAAACCATTTCGGCCGAAGTTTCCGAACAGCTTCAAGTGTCGGAGCAAACTGAGATAAAGATTGACGCTGCGCGTGAGGTCCGCCCCTCTCTTGCAAAGTTTCGACTGTTGTGTGCGTGTTCATGCGTTGTTGTGCTGAGAAACATGATCGTGCCGTTCATTATTTGTGTGTGTATTGACGAATGCTTCTTTCTTCCAGGGTTATCGGTCCTGTGCTCAAAGAGCATCCATTTTGTTCTTCGTTCTGAACGACATGGGTCGAATCGATCCCATGTACCAGTTCTCACTCGACTCCTTCATCGACCTGTTCAATCAGTCGATCGACAAAAGCCAGAAGAGCTCCAAGCTTGAGGAGAGAATCACCAACCTTAATGAGTACCACACGTATGCTGTTTATAGGTAAATTGAAAGAAGAAATTTTGCCGTACGCTTGGTTTTGAATTTTATCCATGTGGCTGAAGTGGCGCTACGTGTTCCTGCTTTTATTTGTGCGCTTGAGCGCATTTGCTTTTCGGCCCTTCTCCGTGGACTCTACTTTCTTGCATCCAACCACTGCTTAGCTGCCATTTTGTGTATATCGTTTATTCAAACCTTAACCTATATTCATTACTCATGTGTGAAGTGTCAAACACGGAAATAACAATTGAAATCCTTACGTCTACGTTTGATTGCCACCTTAAAGAAGATACAAAGGAAACCAGGCAAATGTGCTCAGCTTTAATCGCCAAGTTTTGTTTTCTTGACGCGTAAATTGTTTTTATGAAATCTCGCTGTCACGGTTGAGCAGGTTCTGTTCAAACCTTAACCTACGCACGCGACGAAGCTGCATCATACGTCACAAATTTTCGCTGATGTTACCCACACGCACACAAGTACAAGATAAATCTTTATCAATTGCTTGACGACAGGTACACTTGCCGGGGACTTTTCGAAAAGCACAAGATGCTCTTCAGCTTCCAGATGTGTGCCAAGATACTGGAATCGTCTTCGAAAATAAACATGGACGAATACAACTTTTTCCTGCGCGGTGGTGTGGTGAGTGTCACGACGAACACGCCTGCACTTGTGTGTCTGACTGGACGCGACGTCTGACGTATTGCAGTGATTTTTGCGAAGCTGCCGTTGTTCTGCTGACTGCACGAGATTGAACATACGGGATCTTCCCAGCTTTGCGTAAAACCTTTTATTTTATCTTTCAATACGTTTCTGCTTTTAAAGGTTTTGGATCGCGAAGGACAGATGGACAACCCATGTCCCGGATGGCTCGCTGACTCTTGCTGGGACAACATTACTGAGTTAGACAAGCTGACCAACTTCCACGGCATCATGGCATCCTTCGAACAGTATCCTCGCGACTGGAACGTCTGGTTTACGAGTCCTGAACCCGAGAACGCACCGTTGCCTGGTAACTTCTCTTTGCGAAAAAAGCTGCGCAATTTCCGGATTTTTCTGAAGGTTGCCTCGCAGTTTATAGATTTAGTGAGCTCTCAAGTAGTCCTTGGTTTGCAGCTTTTCACAAACTGAACCAATTACGGATTAAATCATGGTTCGTGGCGCAGCGCGTTTCGTCATCGTTGCGTGATGACGTTTGCGGCATACAGTAAGTGTTTCAGGCTTTTGCCAAATGCATGGCGCATCAGGTTTCCAAAGCACAGTTTCTTTTTTATTAGTAGTGGAGCATGCGGTGAATCTCGATGACGACCAATAAACATTCTTCAAACAGGGGAGTGGGACAACTCGTGCAATGAGCTGCAGAGGATGGTCATTGTTCGTTCACTGCGCTCCGACCGCGTCTCATTCTGCGCGACAAGTTTTATCGTCAACAACCTCGGGGCAAAGTTCGTTGAACCTCCAGTCCTCGACATGAAGCAGGTTGTGGACGACAGCACCACCAGGTCTCCTCTCATCTTCGTGCTCTCGCCTGGCGTGGTGAGTTCCTACTGTACTCAGTTCTGATTGTTCACGTGCATAAAAGGGCTGGTACTTTACAGGAAAGCCAAAGTGTTGTTTTTCACTTGCAGGTGACTTTTTGCTTTTTTCGCAAAGAAACTTTTTTTCATAATTTTGCTTTCATTTTTCTTAAAACATTAGAAAAACAGTAAAAAATTTTAAAATAGTTCAGCGTTTCTACCTTTTGTGGTGAATGACAAATTAAATCCGTCTGTGAAAGAAAACAATGACTTTCGTGATGAGATCTTGACTCTTCCAGAAAGAGCTTTTCCAATTTTTCAGGACCCCACCAGCGCTCTCCTGCAACTAGCTGAACAATGCCAGATGTCGCACAGGTTCCATGCCTTGTCGCTGGGCCAAGGTCAATCTCCTATCGCTACCAGGTAACTCTTGTGCACATGCTGCTGTGCATGATTCACGTGGTTCTGGCCGCTGTTGATGCTGATGATACTCCTCATCTGCACGCGCTTTTCTCGCCATAGTTCTGGTTTTCCGAACTACTGGAAACTTGGTACTGGTACCTTTGTGGATAAATGCATTTGATTTGTAAAACCAGTTGAACAGCACAGAAATGGGATACGTTTCCCCATACCAGCATTGCACGAATACCTGGAAGATGATAGTGCTTCCATCAAACTTCTTTCTCATTAATTGCAATGCGTGCCGCATTGCCAGCAACTCGCAATTGTGGCGCAAGTAGAATATATACGTTCGCTCGAGACCACTCATAGGTGCAATACGAGCGTAAAAAACTGACTTAGTTTCTTTTCGACTATCTGTTATTCGTTCATATTTTCCACACAGTCAATAAATCGTTCATGTCACGCACAGAATGATCAAGGAGGGAGTCAAGGAAGGCAACTGGGTGTTCCTCGCCAACTGCCATCTCTCACTCAGCTGGATGCCGCAGCTTGATAAACTCGTCGAGCAGCTGCAGGTAATCCAAAAAAACAATCAATGTGACAGATCTTCCTTGGTCGAATTGTCAGCGATAGAGTCTTAAGTTTGCCATTATTGACCATTCTGCTCAAGGGATACCAACATTTCATTCCAACCGCGAAATGTTGAGCCGGACCGACTTTTCTGCAGACGAAATACGGGACCAGTTAATAGCAAATGAAAAAGCAAGTCCCGTGCTCGGTACTTTTGGAGCGCAGCCTAAGTTCTGTGAACCCCTGAGTTGGGAGCATTATGTGGAATAACGTTACGAGGAATTTTGCTTGAAAGTATGTTTCGAATCGAAATTGACTCTTTCCTTATAAAAACACTCTTTTCTCCTAAAACAATTTTGCAAAACGGTATTTTCTGACATTGTTCACTGTTGTTATTCAACTGAATGTTCTTGTTCTGTTGTAGTTGACTGTAATGGGGAGAATAGACGCAAAAAACGGCATTTTGAAGTAACATCTATGATAGAAAATGAACGATTGTCTATGATTGATACCACGTTCATTCTCTCTGGTGCCCTGTCCCTACTTAACAAAATGTGTACAGCATCACGTACCTTGATTGAATCGCAACCGGATCGCAATGACGACATTGCTGTTGTAGATTGAGGAGCCTCACCCGGACTTCAGGCTTTGGCTCAGTTCATCACCTCATCCGGATTTTCCTGTTTCGATATTGCAAGTCGGCATAAAGATGACAACCGAGCCTCCCAAGGTTTGTTCGAAAAGAACGTTCACCCTTTCTGATTTAAGAAGGATGTTTTGAAGCTTCGCGTTACATTCCGTTGCGTTTTCGCCTGACTTGAATCTCATCACTACGTAGCGCTGTCCAAATGGATTTCACGAATAACCTTCACGGATCACGGTTTTCCCGCTAAGGAAAACCTTAAGTGATTTGAAAACACTGCACAGCATGTCTTTACAGAGAAAGTTAAAAGTGATGGTGCGGATTAATAAATGAAAGCGAGCTGCTTTCTCGAACTGCGATGTGCTGCATAGTTTTCGTGAAACTGATCGCAAAGTACTGTGTGTGTTTGGTGACCAGCTCTTGTTGGTTTTTGCCATTTTCGCAGTTTTTGTGTTTCTTTGAAAACCAAGTTACTTTTCAGGGCCTCAAAGCAAACATGAAGCGACTGTACCAACTTATAACGGATCAGCAGTTCGCGAGGTGCACGAAGCCCAGCAAGTACAAGAAGCTGCTCTTCGCTCTTTGCTTCTTCCACTCTTTACTGATTGAACGAAAGAAGTTCCTCATGCTCGGCTGGAACATCGTATACGGCTTCAATGATTCCGACTTCGAGGTGCGTTTGATTAAGTGTTGCGCGTGTGGTTGCAGTGCATGTATGGCATTGGTGCCGACGCTGTAGACAGTGATAACAGCTAAACCGTGGTGTGCTGTCGTGATGAATACACTGCGAAAAGGGAAGGAAGGCTCAGTTTCAGGACATGAGCAGAAAAAGAGATTGACCTCCGTTGTATGAAAACTTAACACCGTGAGCTTTTGCACTCGCATGTTCTTTTATTTTGCGAAACCTCTATTGCTGTGGTAGGCAACTGTTTTATTTTCGTCTGATCTGAAGAGGCGTCCAATATAAATCTCGTGGTCAACCAAGGCCTGCAATTGAAGTTAATTTGTTGCTGTCACTTTGAAAAAGCCATCCACAATATGGTTTCAACAATTTCAATCAACCTCTTTTGGGCGAATCAATTCTTCATTGTACATTCAACATGCACGTGTGAGTTTGTAGGTGAGGCTATTTAGGGCAGGTGGTCAATGTTTTGATTTGAGTCTAAGATAAATCCAACTGTGTTAAAATCTATCACTTTTTACTCGTACGCTTCACCAGTCCCGAGGAAATTCAGCCGATTACATTGGTTATATACAAATTTGTTTGAAGATTTGTATGATAAAGCATACCTCCATGTTTGGTATGGTTAACATTCTAGATATAGCGCAGAACAGAATTCCAGCTAGTATAGGGAAACATTGGCAAATGGTTAGTTGAATGGTTTCTTTAACATCTAAAGATTCAGTACCAATGTTGATGTCGTGATCATTTTTTGCAATGCTGAAATGCTTTCCGCTGCAATCGAATTGGTGAAATTGTGTGGTTATCTTTTTGACACGATTCCATTTACACAGTTTTACTTCATTTTTTCAAAGGTTTCCGAAAACCTACTATCGATATATCTTGACGAATACGAAGAAACTCCTTGGGATGCCCTCAAATACCTGATAGCTGGTGTGAACTACGGAGGTCATGTGACCGACGACTACGACCGGAGACTGTTGCACAGTTACATCAACACTACGTTTACCAACGACACTGTCTCGACGCCCTTTTTCAAGTACGTTAAAGATTGTTTTGCGAAACAAGCCGCTTGTGAAGTGTCTTTTTCATGAAAAAAGCAGTTTTCGAACGGCGTCTTGGTTTCCCGATATTCGTAAAACTGGCGCCACTCGATGTGAAAGTAACCGACGCTGCTGGTTTTGAAGCCAATGCATTTTTCCTGCGCAGGCTTTCTACTATGGACACTTACTACATTCCACGGGATGGCGGCCTTAACACGTACAAAGAATACATAAGCATGCTGCCTAATGTCGACAACCCCGAAGCGTTCGGGCAGCATCCCAACGCGGACATCGCTTCTCAGATAACAGAAGCTCGCACTCTATTCGAGACTCTTCTGTCTCTGCAGCCGAAGATCGCAACGCAGACTGGCGTCAGTCAGGAAGAAAAGGTAAAAATGTCCTCGCTGCAACGTGTTTCCTCCGATGAATTTTGTGACATGTGATGGCCGAGGCTCCGACCTGTCACTGCCAAATAACGCGCAGTTAATATCTGTCGCTTAAGAAAAATGAATCCCATTAAATTTTAAACTGATCTCACGTATCACAGGGGCAGTTGATTGAAACCTTGGGCTTCCGTCCAAGTGCAACTTTGTAGATAAGAAAAGGCCCTACCAACTTAACTACCCCTCTTTCAAACAGTCGTTTGGTCCATTTTGAGTTCCCAGCGAGTTTGGTTAAAACTCTGCAGGATTGTTTGGTCAACTGCGTACATCTAGTTTGCCATTTAATCGTGTGAACAAGGTGAAAAAGGTCAAAGCAAGTGACATTTTTCACCTATGAAAATATAAAAAGCTATAAAATGTCATGTTTTTGCATTAAACCTCAAGCATTTCGTTTCTGCAATTTTTTATAGAATCAGCCAGGACTTTGAATGAAAATAAAAACGCAATCCATGGATGTCAGTTATGAATGCATCATGTTTTGTCAACCTTCATCTGTGCATTAAAGCAAGCACTGTCTTTCGAGTTTAAGTGCGGAAAGTGATTTCATGCTACCTTATTCATTAAAATGTCTTCAAATTCTCGTTTATCAAGTTTGTGCGAATTGTGTCATTTGCACGTAATCTGATCGCATCTTTCAAAACAAACCCAAACATCATCTGGATTTGGATCGCTTAACACTCAAAGATTTTTGTTTTCATTTTTGTTAACAAACAGGGACTGCAAATTTTTATAGAGTTGTATTGCTTTCTATTACACTTTGCTTCCAGGCCATAACCTTAAGGGTTTCTGCGTTTCAACAGCACACTCGCCTCATATAAAACTTTAAAAAATATATGTTTAAAGAATTTCTTGTGGTTCACAATGTTGAAAGCAGAAACTGCCCGTACTTTTTATGAAAGAAGACCATATTTTGTCGACATCTAATCATTCACATCGTCATTAGCACAGCAGCCCACAGGTACGATCAAAGCACTTGCACTCGGCCAAGCAAAACCCTGTGTGAATTTTGCGGTTTGTCAAGAGTAGCTTCATCATCCCGTACCGTGAACGGTTCTTAAGTGACGTGAGAGCGACGCGGGTTATCTTCAGGTGCTGCATGACCTGACTAACCACAGAATCTATTGTATGCCTCTTTTAAGGTTTTGGACTTGGCCGCCAACGTTTTGAAGACGGTACCGGACAACATCGACTACGAAGGCACGGCCAAGATTCTTTCCGATGATCCCAATCCTCTTAACGTCGTTTTGCTGCAGGTAATCCATTTTCTGCACATTGAAGCAGCTCACTTTCATTTTTAACAAAAATTTTTGCGATCTAATGTTTTCGCGTTCCGAAAACAGTGTTTGATAAATAACGCCGTCTTCAAACTTTTCTTTTTGAGCCCATTTTTTTCTCACCTCAAGCTTTCAACTCAACACTCTGCTCCTTAACATGTATTGTGTTGTGCAAGAGGTCAGTCGCAGCAGCAAATTATGTATTTAGTCATCAGATACACACGTCTCCGCGAGCTACCGTGTTTACGAAAGTTTTTTGCCAATGTACAGGAAATCGAAAGATACAACCATTTGCTGGTGATCATGCGGAGATCACTGGTCGACCTCGAAAAAGGAATTCAAGGTTTAGTTTTGATGTCTTCTGACTTGGAAGAAACCTTCCAGTGTATTTTCGAAGGTCGGGTGCCTTCAATGTGGGAGAAGGTAAATGCAAATGGCAGTGTAGTTTTTGACGAATGTTTTGGGAGTTTTAATAGCTCGTCCGCTGTTTTTTGACCTAGAAACAAATCTATGCTAAGGCTTCTACAACAATAATTAAAAGCTCTAGGTTTACTGCAAGCTTTTGAGGAATCAGTCGACTGGGCTCTGTTTTCTTCACTTTGCAATGATTCGAACTTGCACATATTTGTTATCAAGTAACTGGTCTCCACAAACGCAACGAAGTCTAATCAATCATCAAAACTTTATTAACAGCAGATCGATTTTATACTAAAAAATTTTTGCTGATTGATTAGACTTCGTCGCCTTTAATTGTTGAGACTATTTGTTAATCTTTATCACTGTCTATCGAGAGGAATCCTGTCCCAGCAAAGAATCAGACACTAACATCTTGCAGAGTATATATTTCGCCTACTAGGTAGGCATCATCAGCTCTTGTTCAAGTATAATCTAATCTATAACATTTTCTTGCACGATGCGCATGAGTAGCCGCAGTATGTTGGCCGTTTGCGCCATGAATAAATTTTTTTGCAATTCAAATTAATCAATGTACAAGTTATTTTAATAAGATTTTTTGAAACAAAAAGATTTCCAAAAATGTTTCTTAAAAGTAAAATAAAAATGTGTTTCTCGTTAATGTTTAATAAATTCCCATACTCATGGAGCATACACATCGCATTACCGTTTGCCAGGATTCGACCACATGCAGATTGCATCAGGTCGTCTGCACTGCAGGCTTGCATTACTTTCAAGCCTGAAATTCCGACAGTGGAACGACTACCTTGATTTAGGTTTCAAACGTCAGATATAAACTGCGTTTCAACGCACTAAGAATAAAAACTAATTCTTATCATGTTGCTTGCAACTAAACACTACAAGCAACATGATACGAATTAGTTTTAAACACTTTAAAACATTAAAACACCAAAGAATTGCGAGGCACGTTTTAAATCTGACAAAAGGAAATAGAAAACCGCGCAAGTTGCAACTCCAAGCTTAGCACTATATCTACTTTACCTAAATTCTAACCAAACCATTGTGCTGTAACTAACCTAAGCCTAATCTATCAAATATAGTGCTGGCAAATGGGAATCAATCTTTATTTTAATCATGTCAGAGTTCTCCTGTGCTACAAGCCTACAACTGGTATATTTATAGCCTACCTAATTCTAGGAGCAAACATCAGTCTGATGCAAGTTGAGAATCTTATAGAACTGTACAAAATTGTCTGCTGCTAGCGTCATTACAAACAAGAATCATGACCTTTTCCAATGCTTCATGGTCTAGTATTCCTCGTTACACCTGTGACATATATCAACTGCACGTAGACTAATCTAACTGACAGGTGGCAAATGTCATGATATCGTACGCTTACCATATCACCAACCATAGTTTAAAGTCGACTTCAGCAAAGATTATTATATAAGACAGACTTGGTTGAGAGAATGTAAAGCAGCATTTCGTAGAACAGTGGTTCTCAACGTGGGGCGTACGCCCCACAGGGGGGTGGGGCTATTTCATTTTTAAGGAGGGCATTGATTTTCATGGATGCTGTGCACGTTGGAAGCTTGTTTAAGGTATTGGCGTTTTAGGCTTTTTGACTGAGTTAACTTTTTAAATCATAAAATTTATATTTAACCACATGTGGGCAACCAGGATTTTAGAGGTGATAAGATGGAATATGGTCAGTGGTGTGGGAGGTTGGGGATGTAGGGGGTGCAGGCGCACCCACAAAAGTTTTAATCTGTCGAAAATTAGGGCAAAATCTGAAAATTTGGGGAAAGGAACTTCGACACTTTTTAACAATATAAGGAATTTATACTTCCTTGTTATTGAGTGTATAAATAAAAGTTTATTGTGTCATAGAAAGCATAATATCAAATCAACAAACTGTTTCTGGTGACTCTGTGCTTTAGTTTGTGAGAGTTGATGAGTAACTGATTCACTTGGAAGTTTGGGCAAAAGAAGGCATTTCATTTATGTGCTTTATTAATTGTACACTGAGGTAATCGAATATGCTGCAGGGCACCTACTTCGTATCATTAGAGTCCATGCCAGGACCAGGAAAGGGCAGAAAAGCTTTTGTTTTAATTTTACCTACAGTATTTGGATGAACAAATTTTGCGTTACAGTTTATTGCACGTTGCATGTATGTATAGTTGAACAGACAATGTTGTGAGGCTCACGGCATAGTCATAATATAAATAATATAATACATGCCACATATATCACATTATATGTCTTCAGAGAAGGAAGCAGCTTTAGACCTACCTCAGCTAGGTGTGAGGTTCCTTACTGATAGCAACAACTGGAATGTGAATGGAAAATCTCAGAACTGTGAGGCAGATGCTCAACAGCACTGAGCCAGCTGGTTTCTGACGATGTTACTGCACAGCCAAGCGTACTTTTTTCAGCTGGTCATTAAGGACCAAATTTAAACTACCAGATTTTCTAAGTCTATGGGTCAATGGTAACGGAAACTATAACGCACCAACAGCTACAGAGAATATTTGTAGGGAGGTAGTTTGTCGCATTAAAGTTTTTCGAGCAAATTTGGTCAAAAGATCCTTTGCACCCCCAAAACATTTCCTGCTCCTATACTTGTGACCATGGGCAAGAAAAGGTTGGGAACCACTGCCGTAGAATAAACACGGTAATTGACTTTTTAAGACAAACAACTAGTAAAAAACGAACATGCAACATGAATTTACAAAATGGTTTGTTCGCAAAGCTTATGGGAAACAGTTAGCTGTCGGAGTTCGGCATAGTGACGAGAAAAAAATTGTCATGAACTTTTTCTTGGAAACAAAGACTTCGCGAATTGTTTTTTTTCACAATTTTTCTTCATTTTCAAAGAACTTTCCAACTAAAATAAGTTTTTTACAAAAGTAAATTTTTTTATGGCAAAAAAAATCACAGTGATATTTTCAAAATAACAAAAATTGTGCATGGTCGAAACAGGTCGCCGTACTGAAGTCACACCCAAACTGACTTGCCTCTTGACGTTAAGAAATAGTGTAGAAGCCTCCAGCTTCATGATTTTGAATTGTTTGCTCTTGTTGTGATGAACAATATATCTGTATTTAAAACGGGCAAAGGCGAGACACAGTGTTTAAACTCAGAAGCACGCGTATTTAGTGTTCTTTGGTCATTAAATTTAGTGTTTTTTCCCCAGGGCTTGGGCATGCGATCGCTTCAGCCCCGCCCCTGCGGGCGTCCACGCTCAGCCAACCTAAATAGTTTCTACTCTGTCTATGACAATTTTTTGATCGCGCCCCCCATACCTACGTTCATAGACTTGTATTCTCACTCTGGGTTCTCCGCACAGGCCTATCCATCACTCAAGCCACTCGGCGCTTGGACCCGAGATCTCGTGTTGAGGGTGGAGCAGTTCGCAAAGTGGGCGGAAACCGCTCATCCTCCCACTATCTTCTGGATGTCTGGGTTCACGTTTCCGACTGGATTTCTCACCGCAGTGCTTCAGACTTCAGCCAGAGCAAACGCTGTAAGCACGCCTCTGTTTTTCAAGCAACATTCCACACAGTCAGAGGTTTCGTGTTTGTCTAAAAATTGAATAAAAACTGCTACAACTGCCGATAAGGTTTCTTGACGCAGAGTGAAGGACGCAAGCAGTTGCGTGTTCAGTACGCTCTTATCTTACGTTTTGCCACCAGGGTTCGTGATCGAAGAGCTTGTGAAAGTGTGTCTGTTTGTCAGGTGTCTGTTGATTCACTGTCCTGGGAGTTCGTTGTTTCGACGGTCGACGACAATCACATCACATCGCCACCGAAAGATGGGGTTTGGATTAAAGGACTTTTCCTGGAAGGAGCGGGCTGGGACAAAAAGAACTCATGCTTGATCGAAGCCGCGCCTATGCAATTGACTTGCCCCATGCCCACCATACATTTCAAACCGAGCGAAGCGAAAAAGAAGTCTGGGAAAGGTTAGTGTTTGTGACATATTTTCAAGCATTCAGTCCTTTTTCAGCCAAGTACACACACAAAGTACGTTTTGGCTGTTTTCGGCATCACTTAATGGAAGAAGCGGTTTGTAATTTATTACGGAGTTCTCCAGTAAAGACCGCGTTGGATCAGTTGTAATAGTCTATCAACCCAAGCATTGCAAATGCCAGTATACAGCGCAGAGCAACTCTTGAAAATAGATCATCAGCTAACTGCTCTTCTTGAATTCATGTTGCAAAGCATTTAATTACCAAAAGCAACTGCGCAAACGGGTTCCACAGTCGCGGATCCGAACCTGGTGTTTGGTGGTGCGGCCAAAAAGCAAGTCGCCAAAAAAAGCCGCTTAAACCTGCTGTACTTGCTAAACATCGAAAATTTTCGCGTCACTGTTGACGAAAACCTGCTTGTCGCTTTCATAGTTTGGTGTGTCTTTGTCTGCAAAACAGGATGACGGCGCTCCCTAGCTACACCTATTTTATCAAAGCACAAAAGCTTTGGCGTAGCATGCGCTTAGTCTTAACAGACTAGGAAGCACTGATACGAAACAAAACATTAAAGGTTTTTCTTAATCAGAGGTTACCGAATGGGGCGCCGCTCTGACATAGCAAGGGAGTCGCAAGCTTATATCCAGCTGCTTACATCCATTTTGCAACTAAAGAAGGTCCCCCGATTTTTATTCCATTTGCTGCTTCGCACTTGCGCGAAGCTGACTTTTCCGCTGTTGCGGTAATAAAACAAAGTATCGCTCGAAGATAAGCATCGAAAGAGAAATGCGCTCAGCCGTTTCGAAAATAACATCGCACATTATGTGCCACAACAAGCATGCTAGTGAGTCGCATTAAGTAATAATCTGTGAATGTCTTTCGTGCAATGCGTCGTTTAAATTTATGCGTAGGATTAATGCGTCGCCGGGATTTCAGGCATGTTGGGAACTACTGACTTCAAGAAATATGTTTGTGAATTTATGTCAAGAAGTTTTTCTGAAATTTGATGCATATTGTCAAGGTTAGGTCACGTGTCAAAAACGTTTGAGAAGGATTATTGTGCTTGGCATGCAGCCAACAATTTGAATTACACTGTTTGTGATTCGAGATTTGTATCAGTGTTTGTGATTTGTGACGGGGAACCGAAAAGGCTAAAACGTGCGTTGTGGCATCATACGAAGTGTCTCTAGTATAAAAGAAAGACGGGGTCACGATAGATTTGTACAATTCAAAGGCAAACATTTTAAGCAGGCGGGAAATTTCGACATGTACTCAGTTTTTTATTGTTGCTCTCCAGTCATATAAGCCGAGACAAACATACTTACTTCGTGTCTGTGATAGTTTTTACAAGAGAAAAGTTCCCGCAAGTAGTAAAGTTCAACCCCCACAGCAAATTATTTAGTTTTCGTGCACAGTAGAGACTAGAGACGGTATCTAAATTAAAAACTGCTTTACTATCAGATCAAGGTGGTAAAAATCAGCCGGTGTTGCTTTTTCACGTAGCTGTGCAAAAAGCAGAGTTTATGTTTCATTTGTCTCAAAATGTTGGATGACATACTGCTACAAAAATCGAAATTGAATTTTTTTTCTCCAGGTCTGTACAGTTCACCGTGTTACTACTTCCCAAACCGGGCTGGAGCTTCTGGGAGAGCATCATTTGTTGTTGCTGTCGATTTGAAAGCTGGAGCTTCAACCTCTGATCATTGGGTGAAAAGGGGAACAGCTTTGCTTATGTCTCTCGACGTTTGAAACTAGTTCATTGCGCATTTCCCCTTGTCAGTGTTTTCTGTTAAAATTGCCCCGTATATTCTTCGCTCTTGAATTTTATGTGTTTCGTTTTGCCAAAATTATTTTTACAGCACAACTGAAAAGACTTTCGTGCAGTTGTCGAATTGAATTTTTTAAATATGTTTATTATGAAGCATTTACATATTTCACTTTTACTTCTCAGTTTGTTGTTTTTCAAAAGCACCAAAATGAAAAACACTTCTGCAAATTTTTGTGTCTGCGAAGCCGTGAGCACTCTTGAGGAAAGAGGAAAAGTTACTAGAAGTGGCAAGGTTATGTCAGACCAGGTTTTGACGCTCTTTCAGTAACTTAATACCTATGACAGGGGTGCGCTACCTGCGGATGCGGCCTTCGATAAAAATGTACGTGACCGTGCACACAGGCGCGTAGCCAGGGGGAGCCAATGGAGACAATTTCCCCTCCAATTCCAAAAATTGCACCAAAATTTTCAGTTTAATCATGCCAGAGAAATATTTCAGTGGAAATCAACGAAACTGCGAAACCTATCCTACTTCAGCTCATAGTCCAACCTGATCAAAGCAGTATGGCTTACCAATTGCCCATGATTTATCAAACGTTGTGGAAGGAGTGAATACTAGAGCAGGGATCGACAACCTGTGCCTATCCGCGGGCCAAACCCGCTCTGCAAGGTATGGCGGGCCGTACTAATTTCCCACCAACAACAATCCTTTCCCTTTGCAGTTTATGATGTTGATAAAACTTGGGATTTTATGGAATTTTAATCAGTTGAACTCCTGATTTTCACAGTTCATAACAAAAGCCCAAAATACGACATACACGTCCAGTTGCGTACGCAGAAAATATTCATGGGGTGTTTTCATTGAGTGGCATATGGTAGTCATTTTGTATTTGATGTGCGTTGTTTGTGACGCCACAATTTGACGTCATATTCATGTTTCCAAACCAACGTTTGGACGAAGTTTGTTGACATAATATGTATATTCTTCTACTCGCACTCTCCTTAATTTATATGTCATTGCACTGCACATAAACTATCAGTGCTCCAAGTTAGGATATCGGAGGAAAATAAACTCAACCCTACGACACAGCAGTCCATAACTGCAAAAATATCAGGCTATGTGTTAAAACGGGAGTAAAACACACTCATCACTGCGCCAGAGCAATTGAAAACTGCAAAATGAAGCTGCGCTAATGTCTAGTCGAATACGAGCAGTCGAGTACGGATGGACTGGCTGGAGCACACCCCGGTTTGCAAGATCGAATTTTGCCAAACCATACAAGAACTGAGAGTACGCAAGAAAACTTTCGATTTTTTATCATTTATAGAAGTCTGGCAAACTTTTAGTTTCCTTTTTCACTGCTGAGACATCAAATGCTTCTATGTTAACAACTCCTGTTTCTGAACTCATACAACAGTTCTATCATGCTACAGAAAATGGTAATGAAGCCAATGCGGTCAGCGCTTGCGCTGATTAGCCACAGTAGACAAAATAAAGACAACTGTTTTCGATAAAGTGAACTATCGCGGAACACAATCTTAAACATGGGCCGTGGACGAAACGTCTTCAAAAAGTGGCTAGATGGTTTCTGCATGCAGACGATAATCCAGATTCCCGCCAAACCTAATTATTACTTTTTGGTCCATTAACAATGTTCCTTGAAATTTGCACGCAAGTTCATTCCGTGGTACTTGCATTAAGTCGACAAATTAACAAGCAAAAAGTATGCGAAAACAGTTAATCCCCTTTGCGCAGGTAATAAAGTTTTTGTAAAATATCAAGCTGAAGACGGGGGTTAACCAAAACCCAACCCCCCTTGTGTACGCCCTTGAACAGGTCAATTATAGCACATACCGGCTTCTCATCATAAGTAGTTCCTCATAAGTATGCAATAGAAGAAGTTACAAGGAGGACAGATTCATAAAAGATAAAACCGCCAGGTGGGTAATAGAGCTACTACAATTTGTGAAGGGGCTGCGGCCGAGGGCGGTATGATTTTGGTTGAGGGCCGGATCCGGCCCGTAGGTTACCGACCCCTGTATTAGAGAAATCATATCATGGCTGACTTCCACGAGGTTTAAGAACTCGTTTCAGTTAATTAATTTACCTGAATTTATCCAGGCTGCTGTATTCCATTCTGCTGCCTTATGTATACGACTTCGAAACATCTTACGTAAGTGGTTCGTGACTGCAGTTTTAACTCTACCCATATGTCCTGCAACCTCATAGAATTTTGTACGAATTTTCTGTAATGATTCAGAAGCAATTCTTTCGGGTATTTCAGCTCTTTGACCTGGATGTCAAACACTTTTATCAGAAACACACTTGAAAGAATGCACAAATCATATCCATTTAGTGAAAATGATTTAAAACGTGAAATAACTTTGGCAAAGAATTTGCTTTGGAAGGAGCCGAAGGTGTCTATATCGCTCGAACAACTTTTTCAGTTATAGCTAGTTTAAAAAGCTGCGTTTGATTGCTACTGGTAGCTGTAACTCTTCCCGTCACCGGCGCTTCATGCGAGAGAAGTTTTTCAAAAATGAATAGTGAAAACATTTCCGAGAAATTCCATGACCAGTGAAAGATTGGGTAACATTGATCTACTTTAAATGGTAAGACAGTGTAGCTTACAAGCTGCAAAACAGATTTAGATGAGTTTGTTGATGAATTTGACAGTCGACATGATAATCGAGGGATTGAGTTACACTGAGGTGATGATGATATAAAATTCTAACGTAGGCTGTGCAGGGATCTGTATGAGAATTATATTGCTCATTGTCTATTTGTCTGATTTTTTTTTGGTTTGGAGGTGGTGCGTCAGTGGCGATTCTAAGGCGGGGCCTGGGTGGGCCATGACCCCCAAATTTTTGGCTGGCCTCCTGCTTGGCCACCCCAGTTTTGTGCTTAATTTCACGTTCAAGTTTGTTTGATTGACATATACAGCAGATAAGTTTCAGCCAGAAAAATTTGAAACGATTTTATAACAGCATGTTTCGGGCCTATTCCCAAAGTGCTGTTTTTAGATACAGCATTATTTTTACAGGTGGGTTCGCGTCATTGCCGTATCAAGGACAGTAATAACAAACCTCACTCGTTTGTTAAAACCGCCCTGCTTACTTCTGATACTTCATTAAATCTGTCAACAACATAAAATGCAATCTGTATTTTCTAGTTAATCGTATTTTATTTGATTTGATACACAAATACAAGCAACAACGGGTATTCATCAATATAAAATAAACGAACTATAAACGAATTCTCTCGAATTAAATTCACAACCATGAGTTAATTTCTATGACCATCTTTACAACCAGCAAGATCATCCTAAAAACTAAAACCATTACTCAACTTAAAACCTATTGGTACTCTAACATATTGTCAAATGAATGGGTTGCATTTAGTGATCAGCCCTTTAGATAAGTCTGATCGTGACAGAGGTTTCCAGTGTGGAATGTTTCATTAATCACAAAGTAAGTCTCAGTCAGTTTCCGAAGTAACTGTCACGTTTTTAACGCCTTTCGTTTGTCAACGTTACAAAGTTTTAATGTCAACAAAGATAGTTTTTGGTTGGGCACGTTTGGAAACAGTTGTTTTGAAGTTTCCAATTTTACGGTTCTGACTGTCATGGATTAACCCGGACAATGCCACTCGTGTTGACCAGAACAAGCCTTTCGAAATGACTTGTTCAGTCAGAAACTCTGATTGTCTAAAAGCCCGCGTCGACAGTCCAACGGTCCGGGTTTAGACAACTTGACGCCAGTGGGGCAAGTTGGTTTTACTTCTACAGTCAAGCCTTATGGGCTTAAACTGTCAAAGGAGTTCAGTACCGTCAGAAGGTCATAAGTACCAATCTGATTTTCATTGCGAAAACCAGCCTATTTATACCTAAGTTCACCGGAAAGTCCCCAAAATTATGTACGTAGTGCTATGTACAGGATACTGCGTCATAATGCTTAGCAACGTCGTCATTTGAAACGTCATTTTGCTTAGCAACTCCGCCATTGTAGTTCAAGGTTGGATTATCTGTGTCATCAGTAAACTGCTTGAGCAAGGGCATGTCCATTACGTGGTTCATGCATGGTTGACTTTGTTTCACGTTTGGGTAATTTGGTGTTTTTCCGCTTTTGCTTCTGTTGTTTCAAGACTAGATTCAGTTTGTATTTTGCAATATGATATTTCAATCGTAGTAGACAGTTTCTGTCTGCTACATTCCTCCGGGGTCCACAGATATTGATTGTTTAATCAATATGTTAGTGTTTTCTTCTTGTATCGTTTAATGTTTCGTTGGGGGAGTGATCTTTACTTCTTCAAGTTTTCATTTTTTTCTTCGTGAATAAGTTGTTCTTCTTCTGGTGATGCTGGATATCTCAGCATTGATCCATAATCCGAAGTGAAGTTTTCGGAATTACGACTTGAATAATCACTCGGTATTTCCCAGATGCCTTTATCATCAGACCCAGATGCTGTGTCTCGGAGATCTTTTTTTGTCTTTGCGTGTCTTTTTTGTTTCTTTCTTCTTTTGTTTTTAGCAGTTTGACTTTTATAAACCATTTTTGTTCTTATGGCGTCGAGGAGCAATATGAGGACGAACAGGGTAGTGATAGTGACGATGCTTAGAATGGTAGCCAAGGGCAATTTGGATTTCCAGTGGGATAGTTTCTGAAAAGCGAATATTCACTTAATAGAATTCTTTCCTCCATGATATTCTTCGTATTTTTTCCAAATGTGAAGACGTAAATGAATATTCGTGGCCAGGTTTATGTTGGCTTTTTCGTGTTTTTCTTTATAAAGATATTTGTAGGCAATGAGGAGTATTATAATTCCTCCCAGTATACTGGCAGCTATGATTATTATTTTTATGGGTTCACTTATTACGCTGACTCCTTTGTCAACGATGTCCCTAACCAGGTTTGATCCTGTTTCAAGGATTTTTATTCCAGCATCACTAATATCCTTGATGACCCCTGATATCCCGAGACCCATGTCTACCCCTGGAAAAGGGATAGGTTCGTAATTGTTAGTAAACTCTAGGATTTTTATTGGTTTAATTGTTATCGTTGCCAGTTCTTGAAGTATTTTAATATTTTCTGAATGTTTATTTTCATCTTTTAAAATTTTTTGCATTTCATCAAATTGTTGTAATCGTTGTGATTGATTTCTTATACCAAGTGGGTGTTCCTTGACCCATTTGGTTAGATTATGATGGTCGTTTTTTATTATTCTATATATTTTTGTATTATAAATGATCCCACTTTCAACTTGATTACGATAGACAGTATCATTTCTCAAAGAAGGGATATTTTTTAACTTTTTTAGAGCTTGTAAAATTAATTTCCTTGAATTACATTCTTTAATTGCTAACTGGGTTTCACGTGCATTTCGACTTAATATTAATTTTCTATTTTCAATAGACCTTCTGGTCGTGACAATCTGTTGTTGCAACAGTTGTCTATTAAATGCCAGTATATAGGTTTCAAATCGTTGTTGTCTGTTTGCTAAATTGCTGGTAATTCGAGAGAGTGTAGTAATGGCATTAGTCAATTCAAGTTGTTGAACTTGGAGTTCTGTAACTTGATCTTCTACTTGGTTCAATTGGAGAGTAAATCTACTCTCTAAATCTTCCAGTTTTTTTGTTANCCATATCATTGTAATTTTTCATTTGTACTTCTATTATACTTGCTATTAACGCTCCCATTAGGACCGAGATGAGGAGTACTACTGCAAGAGTGACCTCTCTTCGTGTCCTGGGATCATCATGTATTCTTGTTGCATTCCCATATCTCGTATAATTGTTTGGAAGAAAACAAGCATTTGAATATGCAATTGAGGACTTGTTTTCCTCATTATCTGGAAGGATTCCTGTTTTTTTTAACGCAGTTTTCATAGAACCTACTGTGTATTTACATTCTGGTTCTTGTGTTTTTGCACATATGTTCGTGTTGTTATGGTAATTGTAACATTTTTTATATGGCTTTTGTAGTGAATTTTGAGCATTGTGCATATCTATTTTTGCTGAACTTATTCTTTCACAGTATCTTTCGCCTTTATGATAGGCCATGAGTGTGTTTTTTGGTAATAGGACCTCGTTCAACATGACATCCGATATTGCCGTTAAATAGGATGACTGATGTTCTAAAGCAAAATGAATTGTTGTTTATCTGTTTCTCGTAGGTCCATTTATGATAAAGATTGTATATCAAGTGGGTATATTAATTGTTTCATGCAGCTATTACTTTTCTCATTGGGAAATATTAGATTATCCATGAAAAGTTTTCATAAAAATTTTGTTATGGTAAAAAGGAATATTGATGAAACTTATCTTTTATATAGATGCTTTATACAGCATCTATCTCTATGTCTCCCTAAAGATTTTTGCAGGAAACGTTTTGAATATTGTGTCAACGTTTCTGGAATGTTCCCAATTGGATCACTTCAATGCAATTTGGTTGGTGTGAATATGTTCGTGACTCGATGGTGTGACAAATTGACTGAAGAAACTTTTTGATGATGTGTGTGGATAATCTGAAACACTACTCTGGCAGGTGTGATTATCAGCTCAGAAGTAGCATAGAGCTTGTGATTGTTGTTGTTTTAGAACAGAGGTCGCAAAGCAGGCTCAGATTCATCGGTTTGCGCCTCAGGCTTGCCTGTGCCAGATGCTAAAATATAATGAAGACGTTCAAATTATAATGATCATTAATGTTAACCTATTCCTATCTAAAATGAGACAGTGCAGGTTGCATCTTGCACCGCAGTTTGTTGTTCAAATGTCTGCCAGTGCAGAATTCCGATATGTTGGCTAGCGGTGATGACTATGTCTTTGGAGAAGTCAATGTAAAGTATTGCTCCGTTCATTGTCCATTGGAGACGGGTAGCTCGTATATGGGGTGGTGGTGTGAATTTCACCAGTATCTTGTCATCAGATGTCCGTAAACCTTTTAGATGAATGCCAATGTCACCGTTTTATTGTTTCGTGATAGGTATTGGAGAACGAATAAGGATTTTATCCAGTGTATTTGTGAGATAAGAAACGTTGGTGGAAATTATTTGTAATTGCGGCATTTTTGTCTTATTTGAATATCTAGATGTTATCTGAAGAACAAAAAGGAATTAGCGGATTTTTTGTAGTCCGTTAGCGGTGGTTGTTAATTCGTGAATGAATGCCTTCACGTATGCTTGTATTGTGACAAAGTTAGAACAACCAAAGTTGAGAATATTAAGATGCTGATCGAGTAAACTGTGTAAACTTGTATTTTGTTGTCGAATGTTATCTTTGTAGATATGATAAGTTGTCAAATGTTCGCATAATAAAATTTCGATTGGAGCTGTCGACCGAAAGCTCGTTTTTTTTATGAACTAAAGCTGTATGAGCTCTTCGAGTTCGTGTCAAGCGTTCGTGTAACAAGTTGAAGCCTTATAGGTTTGGATCATATGCATGAAGCGAATTGTAATGATTTCCCTATGGAAAATGCAGTTAAGTGTAAATTTTGCTTTGAGCACCTGATAGTGTGTTATAGTCAGGAATTGTAAGACTATCAATTTGCAGAAAAAATTGCATGCATATGGCATGATTGAATGTAGAGAGTATTGTGTGTCTTACCTATTGGGTTGTTTATTGTTTATGTTTCGACATATCAGGATTATTTTAGTAAGAGGTAGTGTGCATTTGAGGAATAATGTGTAAAGCACCAAGGTGGGTGCCTCGCGGGAAGACTGTTTGTTGTTTCATAGCCAAATGTTTGAATGTGATGTTAATGCCTTTGCGTATGGCTACTTTACCGTGAACTAGTAAGTCGCGGTAGGTTCGAATTGGTGTGAAGTGAAAGTGCACTTCATTATTGTGAATGACTTTAAGGTCAGTTATGTATAGACCGTTGGTGTAGTGTTGGACACGATCTTGCATTGGTGCACGTTGGTCACGCGAGTCACGCCAGAGTGGCTCGGTATCATATCGATGTGGTGCTTTGATGATGAGCTGTTGGCGTTTAGGACACCATTTTATGTAATGCGGGTTGTGAATGCAGAAGACCACTCGTGCTGTGGTAGTTGTCAATTCATGCCTAAATGCATGGATCCATGAAGTAGTTTGTTCTGTGAGGTTTCCATGTCTCTGTAGAGGCTTATTGCTTCTTTGTGACCAGTTGACACGAGCTAGGTCGTGGTGAATTTTGTCAATTTTGCGAACCAAATTTTGTAAGGTTTGTTGTGTGTTGTGCAAGTCGTCTCCGGCACTTTGCAGTGATGTATCGTGTAGGTCTATTGTCAACAATTTGTCTGATAGCACCTCTGTCACACTTTGTTTGTCATTCTGTGTGTCCGACCAAGGAATTGATGGTGAAGCAGGCATAATATTA
>JGI24158J21664_10000030_pt1 | contig 64740 bp, 34 predicted proteins | sample Ectturendosymbi3_FD_21664 | JGI IMG/M metagenome (IMG submission 21664) | reverse complement strand
TCTTTCATGGTCACGAATTTCACAACAATCGGTGGTGCAGTAACAGAAGAAGATGAAGTAATGGCAGACGTTTTCCGTGGAAGGTGATGAACGTTCGAGAAAATGATTCGGTCGAGATTTGAAGCAGAAAAGTGCAGTTTCTCAGAAATAAATATACGAAAAATCTTCTCAGAAGTCTCAGAAGTTTCGCTTTTTTCATTCATAGGAATACCATGGAACAGCAAGTTAAACTCTTTCGAACGAAGTTTATGCATGATTGCTGCTTTGCGATTCTCCGTTGCTTGTAGTTGGAGTTCAGTTTCAAGACTCGCCAGTTTGCTTTCTAGGTTCTCAATTTTCTCATGAGCAACCTCTAAGCTTGTTTCGACAGCTGTGATACGTAGATTCAGGCTGGACTCAATCTGCACAAGGCGCCGTTCAATTGATTGGAGTAATTGGAATACTTCATTCAGCGTGGGTTCACTTTGTGCATTCTGCGTAGTCGGATTTCTTGAATGCCTGAAGGTGACATTCTCCATGACACTGCAGGCGACTACTCTGACAAGGCGCTCCTTACTGCTCGGCTGCCTGGACGGAATGAACAAATATAATTACTAAATGTCATTATTCTTGATATTATGCAAAACGTTTTGAGGTTACAGGACGCAATTGTTAGCTGTACCCCATGACATAGGTCAGCGGTTCCCAAACTTTTTCTGATCGCGTACCATTTGTGGGCCCTGTATTTTCACCACGTACCACCTTGAAAACACCTTGTTCCAGAAAAACTTAATCTACCCAATATCATTCGATCAGAAGTTTGGCAAACTAGACCTGACACAAACACGGCATCAGCAGCATGGATGTGAGAAATTATAATGGCCATTTAGTACACAGAAATGCAGGAATTATCCGAATTATTAACAGAACCCGATAAGTGAAAACAGAATGTATTCTTTTTGTGTAGAACAGTGGTGCTCAAACCGTGGCCCGCGAAGCAATTTTCATTGGAAAGAAAACTTAACACTTTAATCATTTAAGAGAATTTTTTAGAGAACTTTTATTGAGATTATTAATTCTTGTGGTCCGCGAAGGATTTTTGAAAGACAAATGTGGCCCACGAGCCAAAACGTTTGAGCACCACTGGTGTAGAAGAACAGAAGGGTCTCGCGTACCACTTTGAAGGCCTTCGCGTACCACTAGTGGTACGCGTACCACAGTTTGGGAACCACTGACATAGGTAGTACAGCATTGTAAATGACAATAAACAAAGCTATAGTATAACATTTTAAAACGGCAATAGGAACGAATTTCCGAATTAAAAAAAATTAGTGAGATGCATGCGATAATTTAGTTCTCACCAATTGTACATGAGAAGACCAGTGCAATTTACTATCCATGAGTACGCCTAGGTATTTGGCACATGTTTTTTGACTCGACGACACATCATTTAAACGTATTAAAAAGGATGGTCTGATTATCTGACTTGCTTGTTAACATAAAATGATTTAGAATTATTTGTTGATAATTTATTTGAACACATCCATGTGTTTACTTTAAGAAGTTCGCTGTTAACCGAAAATTGCAGGTAATTCAATTTGATCAGATAAACAAAGGTACGTATCATCATCATAAGAGTACAGTGGTGAAGGTTCAACAATTTGGCAAGTCATTTATGTATATAATAACGAGAAGCGGCCCTTAAACGAGTCCCTGTAGGATCCAGAAAGAAATATTTTTTAAACAAGATTTACTGTTTCTGTTAATAGCACACTGCTTTCAATTCAGAAGAAAATCGGAAAACAGCAGCAAAGGGACCCTGCTTATTACACAGCAAAATGTAGTTTTTGAAGTAAAAGTTCATGGTTAACTGTATTAAATGCTTTTGATAAATCAAAATATATTGAACAGGTATAAAACCCATTTTCTCGATTGAAGGTTAGAATAAATATTTCCTACTGCAAACGCAAAGGCAGCGGCAGACATGGGCCCAAAACCGTACTGATGATTGGATTACAAATTAAACTGTTGTAAATATGCATATACTCTGGTGTGTAGTATTTTTTCTAATATTTTTATAAAATGCAATAGGGTAGAGATTCATCTATAGCTATTACAACTTATTTGATCAACTGATTTGTAAATACATGTGATTTGAGCGATTGTAAAGCAATCTGGATAGCTACTTTCACTTATACATCTATTAAAATATGTGTAAGAATAGGACCTAACACTAATTTGGATAGTTTGATAATTTGGTTGGAATATCCCTATGTTGCAGAACTTTGCCTTCTGCAAGATTTTCTATTAAAAACTGAGTTTCATCCTGAGAATTTTCATATAAATAAAAAGAAGAACTGCAAGAACGTTTAAACTTTAATCCACCACCCACTGAACGGATGTTTTTGATTAGTTTAGACCCCATTTCACTGAAATGAGAGTAAATTCATTGGGAATATATAATGGCCCATAAGTATCTCTCCACTGATACCCACAACTTTCTGGGGGCCTTGCTTTCTTCTACATTTAAAATTTATTAATTTTTTAACAATACTTTAGAATTTTTGTATTTTTAATAATGATTTTCTCAAAGTAATTTCTTTTGGCATCTCTAATATTAAAACTTCTCTATATGTTCAGCTGATGCTAAAAAAAGATAAAATCGCTAAAAGCGGAAAAATTGCTTGAGCGAGTGAACATTTCGACAGCTTGCAAAATTTTTTCTCGTCAGGTCAAAAGCCTTAGAATGGTGAATGCTGATAGCCAGAACTATAGGACTATGTAAGAAGTCGTTCCTGGCGGCAGTGACTGATGATTAAAAAAACTCAGCAGTGGGCATATCCACACGCGACAGGATGAAAGTTCAAGGAAAAGAACGCCTCACAGATTAAAATGTTAAGCGACTGAAAGCAAACAAGACATCACTTTCTTGAAAATAAAATCCGGTGAGTTTCAGACAAGGATATCTAGAAGGAGTTCTAGAGAGCGCGGATATGGAAATTAGTGCGGATATGGAAATCAGCTTTAACGTCAAGCACTTTTCCCCTTTTTCAGTCTATCTTGTGATGGCGTGCAAAAGCATGGTCTAAAAGCGCTCCTGTCAGTTGGTTAGGCTTTAAATCTAAGCTGTCTGCTTTCCTGCGACCGTCGAGGCTTATTTTGTTCGCCAACGTAGCGTTTGCTACAGTCACTACAAAGGATGAAGTGTACAATTTTTTGTCACACCAGATTGTCTAACAAACTTTTCTGCGTACGAATTGATCTTACTACGAATTAAGAAAAATGAACAAGCAAGTATGCTGCTCTACCGAACAATTTTAGGCTGTTTTATAATCAAAATGTTCCCCTATTCTAAACTTTGGGCTACGGGCATGGTCATAACTTCGAGGACTCATGCTTTGACACCTTTGCAAAAAATCACAAAATTCTGTGCTGAAGTTTCTTGTTGACCTCTGTCAATAAAGCTTATAATATTTCGAAACTCTAATTTTCGCTGCTATGTGTAAAATTATTATCTTTGTTGGTATCAGTGGATTCTAATCGTGTGTTGTAATTCTTGCATTTTTATCTGTGTGTTGCCTATGAATGCACTCGTCACAATGTGTATTTTTGAGGCAATTCGTTTACGCCTGATGCAATTGTGTCTACTACAGTGGTCCAAACTTTTTGTATTGTTGACATTTTTACGATATTTTTGATATCTATTCTTCTTTCATGCAAAGGGACGTCAAACAGAACGTTTTCCCATTACGTAGGAAAAGACAAATTCAATAAAACGATTGTTCCCCACCCGAGGTCCGCGAAGGTGAAGCAGTGGTCCACGAGTTGGCAACCTCTTACGAGAAAACATTGGCCAATAACATCCTATTATCGGTTAAGATGACAATTGCACTGCTTAGCATGGTTCAGATCCATGATCTGAAATCAGAATCTTCCCATCATATCTGGCTTATAAAAAATATTGTGTGTAAACCTATTGGCTGTTTGAATTCTACTTGGCTAAGGTGCATTATGAAAACAAAATTTTTCATGACAAATATTGTGCAGTTCAGCTATCACAGACGGAGTGTTTACGTCCATAGTCATCAGCAAAATTTCATCCAATGGGAAACGTCAACATTTTGCTTATCCTTTTCAGGTTGCTCCTTTGTCATCGTTTGAGCGAGTTCTTTCAACCCACTTCTAGGCCGCATGGATCTCGGGGTAGGTGTTGAGCAGCCTTCGATTGTTTCGCCATCCAGAACCGTCAGGCCATGGGGAGGTCGATGGATTGGACATTGCAGGACCACATGGTGAACGGTCTGTTCTGCCGCACACTCACAAGCTGCAGAAGGGGTCATACCCATTTGTGTAGGCAGGAGCGAAAACGTCCGACACCGGTGCGGAAGCGGTTGAGCCGGACCCATGCTGTTCTTGGCAGGGCCATTCCGGGAGGGTGAGTATCGATGCTGGGGATGGAAGTACGGAGTCTCGTAGTGTTCTCCAACCACTCCGCATTTCATTGGTGATCCGCTAATGGCGCCGCAGTTCTGTTGTTGTCGTAAGATGAACTGATGAGTTGGTGTATGGCGGGTAGAACTGGGTGTCTCGATTTGAGATGCCGTGCGTTCCCACCCGGTGCACGAGTGAGGGGTGAGTGGAGCAGATGTCCAGGCTCCATGGCACGGCGTGCTAGAGATAGTGTGCGCTTATTTGCAATGAAGCTCAGCAGGTTGAATGCCCGCGAGGGTAGGAAGATTGTCGGGGTGCCAAGACTGATCCCTATGGGACGCCATTCTTGAGGCGTCATGACCTGCTCCGTTTGTTGTTACCGGTGATAAGGGTGTAACTGAGATTGCCAATCAGCTCGATGATCATGTGGACTATGTGCCATGGGCGTAGCCAAGGGGGCCAGGGCCCATCTCCCCAAATGTTTAGAATATCTAGTCATTTTGTGCTTTGTGAGGCGGTATCCCAAAAAAATACTGCTGCTACCCTAAACTCAAAAATTTTGGCCCGCTAAATTTTTGACACAAAAAAATATTTAGGGCTGGCTACGCCACTGCTGTGTGCCTGTCAGGTTACAATCACACTAGCTTGCAGATGAGGCGCAATGCCATAGAGTGTCTTAGACTGCTGTGAGATCGACAAACTCAGTCCCGGCCTTCTTCCTAGCGAAAAAGCTATCCTTGATGTCTTGCGTCAGCAAGGTGACCTGACCTACGGTCAATTTCCCGTATCGAAAGCACGCCTGTTGCCGAAGTAATGGGTCGATGATTGGTTCGACACAAGCGTAGATGAGTCTCTCAAAGATCTTGAAGGAAACAGACAGTGGAGATATGGGGCCAGAACTCTTTAGGCCCCTCAACTCTTTAGATCCCCTCAATCGGATCGCAACGATTAGTGCTCCTCTCCTGATAATGGGAATTTTGCGTTGGCGCATGCAGGAAGTGAAGTACTCGCATAAGTAGGGCTTGAGAGCTGATCCGGCATGGAATATAAACTCCGGGAAAATAGAATCTAATGACGGAGGCTTTCCTGGCTTTCGGTGGTTGAGGGCGTTAGCAAGCTCCTATGGTATAAAGAGGATAGATCCCCACAAGGCTCCGCACTTTAATTCCCGACACCGGCACCCATCCTCCCGGAATGACCCTCCCAAGAAGAGCCTGGGTCCGGCTCAACCGCCTCTGCACCTGTGTCGGACGTTTCCGCTCCTGCTTGTAGAAATGTCGTATGGCCTCCTCTGCGGCCTGTGAGTGTGGCGCAGAAGAACAAACCGTCGACCATGTTGTCCTCCAATGCCCAATCCATCGACCTTCCCATGGACTGCATGGCCTGACGGTTCTGGACAACGAGATAACCGAATGACTGCTCAACATTTGCCCCGAGATCTAGTGCGGCCAAGCAGTGGTTTGAACAACTAGCTCAAAAGAAGAAGAAGAAGAGGGCAGAGATACTATCTCTCTCAGGTGCGGGGACAAACCATAGGTCGGACACCTCCTTGTTGACGAGCCTTGTGGACTCTCGGTCTCCTGCCTTGTGTTCCCCGTTCTTCACGAGTTGTGAAGCGATGGAGTATGCAGAGACAGAAGGCAGACGAGAGGATTGCTCGGACCTGCCAGTATGTTTATTGATGGTGCTCCACAAACTTGCGGCTGGAGTGCGAGAAGTGGATGGAATTGACAGCTTCTTCCCAAAGCTACTGGCTTTTCTTTTTGAGCCTTGAAGGTAGGGACGAAGCGACTCTGTCAGAGTCAGGCCCCACTGGAGGTTCAGGTTGCTGACGATCAAAAGCAAATGGAAGTTCACAAAACGCTCACCCTGTCTACACAACAAAGAAAATGACTTCCCTATGTTACGGCAACGTCGCAAAAATTGCGCTTCGTTGGGAGCAATGCTTCTTTTCACTCATGTTCATTTCCACACATTTTATAACTGCATGGCTTACCGCTATCAGCAGTCACTATCTCGCTGCAGGTCCGCAAGCAGGGGGGAAACCGGGCAATTACCTCCTTCCAAAATTTTCAAAAACATTTTGAAAGCGCCAAAAACTTATTAGTTCTTAGGCAAAACAACAAGGTGCAATCATTTTCCCCACTCTCAAAAATATCAGCTGGTTGTGGCCCGGCCTCGCTGCATTACCTTCCAAAGATGTCTGCGTTCAACAGTCACATGCGGCAAAACGCCTACTACCGTAACTTAAAGTAAACCTTTGAAGATTTGTTGCCAATTTGCCATGTTATTTTTACGCAATAAAAACTAACAGTATAACAAACCCCTCGCAAGTTTCGCAACCTGTTTGTGGTCAATACAATTACTGAACGAAGGGATAAGTTATCCATGGCAGATTTAGAAACAGTTCGTATGACATTTTCATAAACTGAACAATCTGAGATCTGGGGATCCCCGAGAAAAGTTTAAATGAACTCGGGGTACGCAAGCAGGAGAAATTTGTGAACCTTTGCAATTAAAAAGTAACAGGAACGATAATCATTCCTATTATTAACATTCTTCGAACTTCAGATGATACATATGTTATCAATAACAAAGCAAAACAACATATTTAACAAGAATGTCAGCATTTGACAACAACTCGTCTGACGTTTACCTACCACTTGTTGACCCTCAAACGGTGTTTGATCATATTTCGAACCACAAGCGTTTTTCGATTCCATGGATAGCTCCATTGACTGTTTTGGACACGCGCTTAATTTTTTATTGAGAAAATCTTGCTGTTGAACTCACAACACGCCCGTAGCCAGGTTTTAATAGTTTGGAGGGGCAAAATACAATTTAGGTGAGCAAGATTTTTGTTTTTATGATATGTTTAAAATAAATTTTTCTGGAAACAACAACCTTTGGGGAGTCACAGAAATATTTGAGGGGCACTGCCCCCGAATGCTCCACCGTGGCCACGGGCCTGACTCAAAATGCTGTAAATTGTTTGAAATCGTGGTTGACAAAATGACATACCTTAAGTTCTGATTTAATTGTTTTGAGATGTGGAAATTTCTCTTCAGAAATTTGTAAGGTCGCTAGTGAACCTTGTTATTACAGTACTTAGAGCTAAGGCTTTGGTAACCTTTGGAGTTTGCATGTTGTTTGAAATAACTCAACCAATTGTAAAAAGCGCAAATATAATATACCAGAAAAATAATTAAGGTTCTAGCGATAGCCTTTTTCAACGAAACTACTGAGGAAAAGAATTGCATTCTTCATTTTCGGAGAAACTTGAAGTCTAATTTACCTGCTGAAGTAAGAAAATTTCCAAAAGCTTAAAACCAAGACAAATCAAACTCTTCAACAGTAACACGAACATCGCAAACGAAAAATTCGGAAAAACAAAAGGCACACCACGAGTGAAATTGCGTAACCTGTTACATATGAAATCTTTCAATCTAAGTTGAAATTATTCTTTTCAGCATTGGCGCACAAAATGGCGTTACTGCCACGACTTTATCCTGCAAAAACCAGCTCTTCGTGGTCACAGCATTACAGCGGAGCTCAGCAAAGATCGTCTAGGAACATTGGTGAGGCAATGAGCGCTTAACTCACCAACTGCCACGACATTGTGTTTGCTTTGTTCGTTGTCCGACGTCAAAATTTTATGATCATCTGCGTTTGGCCATTTCTGGTTTCACCACCTTAGGCAGCTCGAACATGCCTTTGTTCAAATGTATGCTTAGCATACCACAACCTTCAATGAAGCTCACCTTGCTTTGGACAAGTGGTGAACCTAAATCAAAAGTACACCGATAAAACTGTCTGTGTTCTACTGTAAGTAACATAAACCCTCTTTGACGTCTATTTTTGTTCAAACGAGCCAAGACTTGGGAAACAGGCACTTAGCAAACTTAACGCGGCAGGACTGTAAGCTTACTTATCCGGCAATCAACAGGTGCCGATCAGGTTATTTAGCGTAAAGCAAATAATTGAATGGCTCGGGTGCAAACACAGTGTATATGGATGTACCGCAGCGGTTCGATTAGTCAGTGTTTTTTTCTGACAATGGTGAGTAGTTGGACTCAGAAGATTGCTATTACAGTCCGTCAACCAAAATTTTTGGTGCACTTGACAGAGTAAATAAGACCAGAAAGAGCTATTTGAGCTATCAGAAAGTACTTTGCAAAAGAAAGCTTGCGAGAATTCTTTATGAAAGTAACAGATAAAGCTTCATTCTTATTCAAGCTTGGTCAGGTTTGGAAATGAGTTGTTATCTACTTTTTGCCTGCATGCAACCAAACCTTTGAGTCTAAGTAGTCTGGGTTTAAAAAATCTGTTTGTTAAGAGGAAGTTTGCAAACAGCTTAAAGCATAAGTGGTGCTCCAACTCTAAACCGTTTTGTGTTAAGATAAACTTGGAACGTTTTTACAACAATGAAACCTACTGAATAGAAAAACTGATACGCATGCTATGATAGCTACCCACAAACAAATCTAAGATCTTATTTGACTTTCCAGTCATAAAAATTCACCATTCGACAACTTTTTTAGCAAGGGCACAAAAAATTACGTCACAAAGAAAAACTCAAAAAAAAATTTTCAACAGTTGTATCTGCGTTATTTAAGTTGCTAAGAAAGATTTCAAGACTAGTGACTAGTATTTTGTGATGATCAAAGTTGGTTCGTCTTTTTTCATAGGGATAAGTATGTGCTTATTAAAGCAGTGTTATAAAACAAGTTTGGAGGATGAATGCTTATGTTTGATTTGATAATCTATGACTTTATTGGAACAAACTTGCTAAGATTTTTGCTTATACCATCTATCTACATATCAGTGTCAAACCCTCTGCGTACAGTGCGGGCACAACATTTGTCAAAGCTATAATATAGATAACTTCACTAGGAATGTGAATAAATATTCAACTGAAAATATTGGCTAAAATTACAAGGATCATTTTAAAGTGGCAGTTAGTTCAGGTTTGCATGAGCGAATCGGAAAACCCACAAAATTCCTGACATAAACCGATAACGGCATGGAACGAAATAGGGCTACTTTTCATCAACAAAAAGGCTGAGAAACGCCCGGACAGCTGTTGCAGCGAATTCAGGGAAATCACCAACCCGCTATTGAAACACCTTGGAAATGATTAGTGTCAGGTGTAAAATAACAGGTCACGGCATATGAGTTACAGTTCAATAGCGCGAACAGTCCGACGCTCACTGTTCATTACGAGGTCATGCACGCCAGCTGGTCTGTCATTTTCGTCCGTGCTCGGCAGGAGGCGGAATTTTGACACTCGCATAACAACCTGGGTAGCCTTTTGGGGAGGGAAAGCCACTGTACTGACTCTGAAAGTGAGCTAGTGGCATTACTAGCTCGTCTCATTGGTCGTAACTCACAAACCGTTTGTGGCAGAGAGAAAACGAAGACATCTTTGCATACAGAGTTTGATGAACTTTTCGATAAAAATAAAAGTGGTTTACCTACTTTTTATAATTTTCCGGTTATACATTATTATGTCATTGCGGTTTCCACCAGAAGGCGTCACAGTGAATTCACACATGCACAAAACCTGCGTCATAAGATGGGTAAAGTCTTATCATTTCCAGCAATGTCTGAGCTTTTGATGCAGCTCTGGTTTGTGAGTTATGACCAATAATGCCTGTCAGTATAGTGGCTTTCATGCCCAAAAGGGTTAAAGGTACACCGAGCGCGGAGTCTTGCGTTTGGCGAATGACAAATTGAACGGGTAACCATAACACAGTGCATACTCGCCAAGTTTGAGTAAGTTTAGGTAAAAGCCGGAATGATGCATGCCTTTGTCACTTGCGTGACTATCACGGTGTCGTAGATTATTAATTCAAACAGCCGGCAACATTCTGCTTCGGCTTGTTTGCGTCAAGGGCTCAGGCGCGCTGGCCAATGCTTCTTTGTACAGCTGCAGCAACGCCTTACATCGACTTCTCACTGCAACGGTAAACCGAGTGTGTTGACCAGGTGCCGATTAATTTGTGTGCTGTATGATATGAACAATGTGTACCTTGCCCGGCCATTTACGGTGCGCGCGTCGAGCGGCAACGTTGAAGTTTTGGCAAAGCTCAGCTCCGCCTTTTCGCCATCTGTGCACGTGAGCCCGCGTGTAATCAGCTTGTCACGGTTTTTTCTCAACAACTTCATTTTGACCGAACGAGAACGCTGATCAGCTAATGGCGGCTGCAAAAAAGGGGCTGTGGCAGGTGGCACTTTTCAAACAAATCTGCTTGATCGTCTTGGAAATTCATTTACGCTACACCTGAAACCGCTTCGCTTTTGATGGCTTGCGAATACTGTAGTTTCAACTTGGCTGAAACGATGGAAAATCGGCGGCGCATCGTTGGTTGATCAGACGTTTGCAAATCGGCCCCTTAGAGCGTCGCGAATAATAATCGAGCCATTGATGAAGCAGGCGATAACGCAAGGCTTATATATAAGGCAGTTAAACCGATTCGTTACAAAATAAATAGTTTCGGGAAAGCTGGGAACAGGTGCGCGCATCCACTACATTTTCGGCGTTCTGTTTTGGCCTAATTTGTCAATCTGCGCGCGATTGGTCGACGGTTGAGAAAACTTTATTGTCCGAGCCACAGACGGTGCTGAACAGCCCCTGAAATATCGAGCGGCTCAATATACGTGACTAAGCCGGGGCGGACAACAGGGTGGGTGGCTTGGCTTGAAGTGAATGAAAGCGCAGTTATGAAAAGCGATGCTTTCAAAAAAGTTTTCTCGCATTTAACTTGTCACGCAGAAAGCGCAATTTGATTATGCGTAACGATCGCGCCGTCCACTGAGATGCGGACTGCACCTGCTTCAGGTATGCTCGTAGATCTCTGTCCTCTGGGTCATATGAAGTAGGTAAATAAACGGATGAAGCACCTGAACACTGTTTATTACGTTCATGCTTTCACTGAATTAAAATTTTGTCGAAAGTTGAGGCATAATTGTATGCGTCTAAATGCGTTCTGTTTATCGCCACCGAGACAAGCAGGGTTTCAACTTCAACCGCATGCCACCGCCTCTGCGATCTGGATGCCATGGGCTCCAAGTACATTCGTTGCTGTTTACATATGAAGCAAACTATTGAAACTGTTATTTTGTTAGCGAGCGTTGGTCTTATGTGCAATGCAATTTTGGCGCTACCACATCAGGAAAGCCGGCAAAGCTGTTGCGCTGTGTGACAGCTATGAAACGAATGTCGCATGCCATGAAATATAGCCAATGTGCAGGTTGAAATAATACAGTGAAACACAAAGTCTGCCTGCGTTTGATGCATCCTACAAATTACCTACAGCAGCTCAACTGCTCAACTCAGAAAGCTGGAAGGGTCAAATTAATCAAAATAAATTCGCAGCGGGCCGCCTAAGTCTATTTCGTTGTAGTGTGGAAGAAATACTGAAAGGACAATTAATTAACTATCTGTAGTCATGCCTTTGCAAATTTTCTGCAACTGGAAAATCTCTCGCGGGCCGTATGTTGCGCAGGCCTGACCTACAGCATGACTGGATATGCAAAACTCACCTGACCTAAACTGCAAAACTAATAAATTGCTCAACAACATTTTCTATCTTAAGTGGAGGAGACGAAAGTTTAAAACCACATTTTTGTGAAAANCGTTGTACACCCAATGAGATTTTCATCAAATAATTAGTTTTAAGTCTTTTGCTATTGCTCGAGAACCACAACTATAGTGCGGTGACGTTTGCAACTGAAAGCATAAGCAGTCCAGAAAAGAAGCGAAGAAGCACAGGCACATGCTGCTTCACACAAGAAAACTGAAAAAATGAATTTAAAATATAATTCAAGTGATTTGTTTCTTTTCCGATAACACCAGTAAATGCAGATAAATGCATGAACCATGACGATCATGTTGAATTTGTTGATCGGAAAAAATTGACGAATGAGTTATTCATCAAAAGCACAAAATATCTTCGCATTACCAGAAATTTACGCAATATCAAAAAGCAGTACAACATACTTTGTCACAGACATGATTTTTTACGATTTTACAACGAATGGAATATGCGCTACAACTCTTATCACGACTGACATAAAGAAAAGCACCAAACTTTTAGCTTTTGTTCAAAATGCTTCTGCGAATACAATACTTTTTCTTTCTAGCTACACGTTACAGTGTTTTTCATTGCTACGAATCTTGAGACAAATATGTTTCTCATTGTTGTGCATCTTTCCAGAAATTTGATATTTCATGTATACGCGAGGACATTGAAATTCTGATTGCACACTTCTCCAAAAATGACACCTAAATATTTTTCTATGAAACAAAGGTATAAAGAACGAATTTTGTGACACATAAAATGCAAATAGCAAATGGCATACCTACTAGAAAAGGAAACCCTGGCGCTAATCCGGTTATCTCAAGTTGAAAAGCCTGACTAGTGTATTTACTTTTCCTTGCCCAAATTTGTAGTTTTCTTTTCGTTACGGCGCATCTCAGAAGATTGTCATTAAGGGAAACACAACAAAACAACAAAATTATTTTTTCATTTTGTGATTTTGTGTATAATTGATTTATTGTGTTCATCTGATGCTGGCATTTGTTCCAGACGGAATTAAGTTGAGTTTAGCAGATAGATGTTAAAGTTTCTTTGATTTTACAACAGCAATACAATTATGTGTGAAGCAATTTTATGCAAGATTGCCCACTTAGTTCCATGAATCACTCATTTTGAGGTCTTTGTTGTCTGCTCTTGTCCTTGGACTTTACACTGCCTTCAGTACTTAGAGCTTTTGATTCGTTGTTTTATTATCTGGCCAAGAGTGATGGCATAATAATTAGAGTACCGATAACACTGGTGTTTACCAAAGAGATTGGCAGTTACAAAAGAGTCTTCGAAGTGTCCATCATGATATGCTTCAAAGTTTTTGACGCTCATTGGTTTGTTTTTAACTGTTTAAGGTTCTCTTTTATTGTTGTAACTGTATCAGAGTAACTTTTCTTCAGTTCAAATGTAACGCAAGGTTCGTTCAGTTCTTATGCACCACGAAAATTTGTACAAACTTGTGGGGTAAATACATTCTTGAATACTGCAAAGATGATAAGGCTCTTTATTGGCCTTGTGGTCGGTCAGCCACTTTTGAAAACGATCACAAATCCGTCTTGAGTTGCGAAAACTCAATCGCAGATTAATTTCTGTTCGCTACTTCATGGTGCGTCTGATTTGGGAAAAATCGCTTCAAAAATCAAATATATATGGCAACGGCGAAGTAAGTTAAGAGATCAAACGTCGCCAACAGACAACATGCATTCATCACGGGACACTGGTTGCATCCTGTTGAAACATAATTTAAAACTTTTTTAAATTGTTACAGTTTTAAAACTGCGACAGCTGGAAGCGCATGTCTCTTGACAGAGGGCAAAAGGTGTAGAGATTTTGAAAAAATGCCGGAGTGCAGGTTGTGTAACACTGCTCAAGCATATGAATTTACTGCAGGAGAGAGACGTGCATTTCATCATGTAATCTTGTAAACTCTGCCCGATAACCACGCACGAACGTTTTGAGTTATGTATTAACGGCAAGTGTTTATGGCAGAGTTTCTTTGATGTGTCTTTTCAACGTGAAGTAGATGAAAAGTGCAAACGCTGTGTACATCGTCTAGCAAAGCATTGTCCGCGTGGTCTCGTTTGCTGGAACCTTCGTCTCGTAGAGCAAAACTGTCGACCCATTGTTTTAAATGCAAGGATGCGCCTCAGTACTTTGCGACGGTTGAAAGAACCACGATTAAACATAAGGCTTTTAGCAGCTGTAAGCTAGACCACTCTTCTTTTTGAAATACTTGAATGAGAAAATCTGACCCGGTAGAACGACCACTGTAGAAACAAAACGCTCCTTCGGTTGGCTACGAGTTATCTTTAGCAAGTCGGTCTCTTACATTACCTTCTTGAAGAAGATTCGTCTGTTTACTCTGGGGTTGATTTCGTAAAAGTTACGTTGTCTAGCAAAGTGCTCAGTAGTAAAGCATTACCTATGGCATATTTTGGTATTTGCTTTTTTAAATTAAAACCACCCTCTAATTCCAGTTTGTCAAATGTGTGCTTTGGAAAACCGCGGCCTACCAGCCCCACACGAAAAACACAACATCTCTGTTGATTAGAAGCAAGCAGCTACACTGTGTAAACAAACTTTCGACGAACGATTATTTCCACAAAAAGCGACTTAGTCGTTCGAGTAGCTTCCTCTAACGATCACAACAATCAAATAGATTGCTGAAGACGAAGAAGCAGTATATTGTGAAGCACATCTTCCACATTTTCTCTTCTTCCAGCTTATGCAGAGTAGCTTTTTGAAAGAGATTTTCCTATATCAAGCATTCGGTATTTGAGCTATTTGATCGCTCAAAGTCTAGTCGAATTTCCGGAAAATATGAAACGTTTTTTGGCCAACCCAGTGAATCTCATAGCTCGTGACAGTATCCAATATCCACTTCCAATTTTGCTGGCTCCAACATGCCTTCTTTCAAGCCTCTTTGTAGGTAGGCTGGAAGAGGGTGAGTTATGTTAAAGGTAGACCCTCCTTCTCCAAGTTGCTTATTGCGTTGAAGTTGCTCACCAAGACAACGGTATCTTTCTGAGTGATCCGTGGGCGCAGTTGCGTAATATTTCATTTGTTCAGACGTCATACAACAATTTATTGCGGGAATAAAGTATTGGGCCATTCAGTTAATCCTTTGCGTTTGTTTTACAGTTCCCATGTTTGCTCAGCCTTCGGCTTCTCAGTCACACGCCAGATAAATACAGGCGTCAATCGTCAAATCTGGTCCATGACTTTCACTGCCCCGAAAGTCACAAGAAAGTTATTTTGACGTCTAGATGAGTTGCGGATTTGTAAAAAACAACAATAGTGGACCTTATTCAGTTTTGATTTGCTACCTTCGACTGCTTTGAAAAAGTATCCCAGGATGCAAGTAAAATGCTCAATTTTCTCTGAAGCAGTTATTGGGCATTTATCGCGTTCAGAACGCGACACTTCAACTATCAGTGAGGAATTTCATTCATGTGAAATAATTGTTTATGAATTGCAGTGATAGAAGCAAGCAGAATAATGAAGCATAATCAGGCAGAATAATCAAGCTTGACATTCGGTTACATGTGTTGATGGTCAATAACCTTCTCACCAAGGTTTTGGCAGCTTTTTAATGCTGAAAGATAAAATGTTTTCTATAAGTGCTGAATCTTGCAAAACCATATGCCAATAGATTAAGAAATCGTGCAACATTTTTTAAAATATATTTTTTTTCTTTAAACGCTCGTAGAAGCGAAAGGGTATTGAAGTTAAAGTTTTTTTAGTTGAAACCTTTTTTTGTTTTTAAGTTCAAAACTCCTAATGAGTTGTAAAATCGTGTTTGGTTACACTGCCAATATTTGACTAAACAGCGTATACTCAGATGAAATACAGGCTGTAGTACTGTTTATCACAAATAGCAGTTGATTAACGCATTAAATTTTGTCAGCAAGTCTAGCTCTCTGGAGCAGTATTGAATAACAGGAAAAATTGCTACAGGGAAGTAAGCCCTTTGGCAGCAGAGCAAATTTTCTTTCACCTGATTCCATCAATGCCTCGTTAGTTGAAAGAAAACTCATACAAATCGCAGGATAAGCAAATTTGAGATCAGTTGTACACATATCACTGTAGCTAGCATTTATTGAAAAGACATCATCCATACTATTTTGTGTAATTTACTTATTTCTTCAAACTGTGTAGCTATCTAAATTATGTTGACTGGTCATTGATTTAACTCCTTAATACTTTTACCTATTTCTTTTAGAATTTCTCACAGTTTTTTACTGCTCACAGTTTTCACAGCTTTTACACAGTTTTTACATCTCACGTGCGACCAACTACTTTTGGTGAATAGAAATGTTTGTAAATACTCAAAGTAAAACAGTGCTATACCACAGTCATGTACTTAGCACAAAATAAAATGAAAATAATTTTTATTTCAGAAAAATTTTTTGCTAATGATACTGTTTTTCGAGTTTAAAAATGCCATTGTTAGTGATGTACTTTATTGTCTCATTTTTGTGTTTCCGCTTTACAAGCGAAACGACCGCAACGTGGCGTATTTAGGATAAATTGCGGTATAATGTTAGCACAGTATTAAAACCAACATAATTAATTGTTGAAACTTTTAGTCCGTTCGTAGTGTAATATTTTTTACGCGTAACGTCTTGTTGTGGACAGGTAGTTACTATGGCTTTCATTCATTAATTCTACAAGTTGTTGGAAATCGTTCTGGAAACGAACAGGGGTATTTTTGAAAAAGGCTCGTCGTGCGAAATGTTTTGCGTTTGTTGACAAAATCGTCATTATGGAATTCACATGATTGGTTGGAAATACCTAAAACAAACGAATGACGGTTCTGGACAAAACCTAGGAAATGACTTTTGCAACAGAAGTAGTTAAGCAACAGTGATTTCAGTAGAGCCGTAGTTTTAGGCTGTCGCCAAAACAAACAAAACCTCTCCCGTACCTTGCCGCCCACGTGCGAGTTCTAACACAATGTAGTTGGTGCTTGCTTCGACTGCATGCAAAGAATACTTGAGCCGAAGTTTCTTTTGAAACTACTGTTGAAAAGGTCAAGATTTTGGAAGCCTCTGACTAAAAATTCCGAATGGCCAGAAAAATTCGATTGTGAAAGTGCTTGAAAATATAAACTTGAATTCTATAATGTACAACAGAAGCATAAAAACTTACTTCGGTCACATTTTATCTCAGATCTCATCATTTTGCAAACAGAGACATTGCCAGTGGGAGACCGAAGCACAAGGCTCTCTATGTCAGTCGTGACACCTCTGCTTGCAATGAGTGATGACCTTTTTCCGCTTTTTCAGTGATAGTGGCCCAGTGTTACCCGTTTTGGTTGGCTTGCCACGGCTACAGCCATATAACCAAGTTCACCCTTTTGCTGATATAATCAAACTGTGGAAAATATCATTAACTTAATAACATACAAAACAGCTGGTTTTCACTTTTGCTTGTGAAGCTCAGCAAACTTTCCGGGTAAATTTGCAAATTTTGAAAAATCCTGAACATTTTGAACACATCATCGTCTGAAGCAGACCCGTCGATGGCTGAACAATTTCCATGTGTTGTAGTGACACAAATTTGTAAGAAAAAAGTCGTCCTTTTCGTCACTAGAATTCGAACGTATTTTCAAACACACAATAATAACGAAATACAACGTTATTTTAACTAAGATGGGGAATTTCGCCAAGCGCATTACACAAGGGCGTCTGCATCGAAGGAACGTCATGACGAATACAGCGCAGCATGGGTTGGCACGGACTTGCTCAAGCTTAATGACGTCGGATGAAAGAGCTCAGTGCGTGTCCGATCGCAATCCACATGACGTCCAGAAATCCAAGGCAGCTTCGCTCATGGTACGCACCTCATTGCGGCTTTCTGGTGTCAGCTTGCCGCGGGGGGGGGCTTGACAGCCGCGCGGCGGAACACAGTTTAACGAGGATATCATTTTTTAGGAGTTAGCCAGCATGAGTTGATTGAAAAACTCCAACGCACTATTCGGCTTTCCTTGCCAGCCATACATATAAGGTGAAGAGCTTGTTCGACTTTCTTCAGTTGACATCACCACCATGATGGAGGATATTTGAATGCAGACAGGCAAAGCTTTACTGCAAGTGCATTTTCAAAAGATTTGTGAAGTCAAAAACATTACCGAGTAACAAGTTGCACCTATGTGAGGTTTAAGGGCGTTATTTGACTTCAAAAGCTGCCATAATTAATTTTCCTTGTTCCGTCGCACATGTCTCAGTGAACCCACTCATATATGTTTTCATGATTTGGATGGATAAGTGTCACGTACATTTCTAGTTGCACAGCATGACTGTTCCTTGACAGATACTTAAAAAAACTATTTGAGTGAATTTTATTCTCTCTAACTTCCGAAAATTCATGGTGTTCGTCCTGCTATTAATAAGCTATAGCTGAATGTAGACATTTTGCCAGATATTCATTTTCATAATATTCATTCATTTTATGTAACTTGTGTGAACCAGGGTTGACAATATGTACATGGAAACCTAACAAGTATTGTGAAACGCGCAACAACAATTGAAAGGTAAACGGGTTAAAGGAAAAAGCAAGGACAGAATATTTGAGAAAAATAAAACTAAGTAATTGGGATTTCATGTTATTGTTATAATGGTGGTTTCGCTTGCGTTATGCGGTTAAATGAAAAAGTACAGTAAAATATATATTTGAAGGCTTTGTATCATTAAGTCAACGTTTTCACGTTAATTAATGCGCAAAACCAAACTTCTACTTATTGGGCGACGTTTGAAAACACTCGGAAGCAACGCCAATATCGCAGTCGCTGCTTTGAGCAATACTGCAAGCAGTTTGGAGAAATCGCTCCGTTTTTTATATGTGGAGAGGGATAGGATAGACATAGGGTGGGAGAGAGGGTAACGCAGAATATTCTATTCTTTGTAATTAGAGTAACGTAGTTCGTAAATAAAGTAAAGTAGATTGTAACCACAGGAAATTCGTCTTCGCGCGAAGTAAATACGGTACGCTTTATTTAAAGCGGAATGCTCTGCGTTGAAAAAACAGTAGACAAGTGCTTATCAAATTAATATGGTTAAGTTGTTGAAGGTGAAGTTGCTTGCCAAGGTTTCTCTTCTACATGTAGATACGTTTGTGTTACTGATCCTGAGATTTTTGAGGAACTTCATTACGTACTTCTTGCGAAAGGAAAGCGGTTGTAACTTGATTAATTAAAATCAATATTGAGACAAATTAAGCTCTTTTCTTCTTTAAACAACTGTACGTGCAGAACGTATCAAAAGCTTAATATTAATTTCACCGTATTTAGAAAGAGTTTTAACCCTCTTGTTCTATCCTTGCAAATGCGTTTTCGTTGTGTAAATCGCGTTGAGCTTATCTTCCCGTCAGTTAAACAAAACAATTACTTTCATTGCAAAGTAGTTTTTTCGGGGCATATTGCTGCAACGATATTAAACAGGCCTGGCTCCTTTGTGTTGTGCTACGTGTGTTTCCAAAAGCGATGATAGGCAACCATGATCTTTCTGGTTTTTATTGCCACTCATGTATTACACTCCAATCATTCCACCCAGCTTGTTTGTCCATTAAAAAAATGTTTCTGAATCCTTCAACGAATTGTTGCATTGTTAGGACTTCAATGCTGGCGCCCAAGTATTTCTAGGGACCCGAATTTAATTTCCTTAAATGTCTCTGAATGATTTCTGTGTGGAAGTAATCCCATCAAAAAGCGTGGTGGGTGGTTGGTCACTTCCTGTCAGACTGTTATGTCATAATGCTTTGGCAGTGACGCAATCGACTTGCAAACAAAACCTCTTGCAAGTCGAACGAGGCCTTGTCTTGATGACAAGCTACATCTCTCATTAGCATGACGCAATATTTGAATTTCATCGCAAAACGCTGAAAATCATGTGTGTCTTCTATCCTGTCACGGAGCTGCTGATAGGTTGACAACAGCCCATCGTAAAATTAACTGACACCATGCCTCTGGGTTACTCACGCGTTTCCACAGCTTGATCAAAAAATTTGACTGGTGTACGTGATACTTTGAAATTCGCACGTTCAAAAGGTTTAAATTTCAGCACTCACTGGTGTCATAACGTGGACTCGTGAACTTTTTGTTTATCAGCGAGTTGTTTCGCAAGTCGAGCATGAACATATGACACGTCGATGTCACTCACACGCTAACCTCATGAAGACAATTATATTACATAGCGAAAATGCTTTCATGTCGGTGATTGATGGCTAGTACGGAGGCTCAGAGCATTACCTGAGGAAAATAGTGCTGTAATGCGGGTAAAATTTCCTTGTGGCTGTGGAGCCGAAATACAAAAAAAAATTAAATCAGATTGGAAACAAACTAACAGGCGACTGCACAAAGTGTTGAACCGGCTGCTTTAACATGCAGAAGATCCGTTTTATATTGTTCAAGCTTTGGGACAACTGCTCCTTTGTAAAACAGACAAAAATTGCAGCCCAATTTTCAGAACAGGTAAAGGTGCAATGATACCAGAAAGGCGACTTAAGCCAAAGCAGCCTTTTCCGGCTTTTCCTGCCAAACAAGATCATACAACACGTGAGTTATTCCACGGAGGAAGATTTTAAGACCCAAAGCCTTCGCGGAAACAATACTGAAATTTCTTCCGAAAACAACAAGCACATGCGTTTCGACTTTCGCAACTTTAGTTTGTCTTTGTATTCTTGAACAAAAATATTACATTTTCAACGCACTACTGACATCTCACACAAAATTAGTTACTTTGATGCATGACCTATTTACAGCCAACAAAATATTTACATATGAAGAAAAAAAACGTGAGTGCTAGCACCGCCCATTCTTGCATTCACAGCAAACTACACAAGGTGCTGCAAACGCTGTTGTCTGAGGAGAACAATACCATTATGTTCTTACGTCACCAATCACCACACAGTTGCACTTTTGGTCGAAAAAATAAGTTGCGTGTACCAAAAAAAGTAACCTGTTAGTAGTAAATGCTCCTTTTACTTCGACGAGAAAACGTTTTCCAAAAATTCGTTTTCATCTCTGCGGGTCTGAACTATGCTTTGTCATCTCTGATGTTGCGAAGTGAAAATTCCTTGTCAGGTGACGTTTGCTTTTCAGGAAAGCAAAACCAGTCTTTTTGCAACAAGAATTTGAATTTTTGTGAAACAAACCCGCAACTAAAGGCGTGAGATACTGTTCAGATACTTCTGCACAACAAAACTTGTTATGTATAAAGCATTGGCTGGTGCATGTGGCCAATAGTTTTATTTTTTAAGATATGCATTACCTGTTCAAATTAAACAATCCAAACTACTTGCCCGGAGATGTGAAAACAATTATGAAACTTCAAAAATCTGCCGGCGTTTTTCGATTTTTACTGAGGCCATGCAGGTTTTCATGTTCACCAGGAATAGCACCTATATAGCCAGTGATTCCATAGGCCCCGCAAATATTAGCTGAAAATTGCGATGGTTCTAGAGCATGGTTTCCCAAACTCTCTCTGGCCATGTACCCCTTCAGCATTTTGACAGATGAGCACGTACCTCTAAAATTTTTTATGACAAAAAGACTGAAGAAAATAATAAAAATATGTTTACCAATAAGCACATAATGATTTTTGAAAATAATATTCACTGATATATGTATAAATAATTCGAAATCAATAATGTATAAACATATTTTTCCTTCTATTGCTAAACTTAATTGTACCCCTTCAGATAGGCAAATTTACCCCTAGGAGTACATGTACCCCAGTTTCGGAACCCCTGTTCTAGAGGATTCCTGCGGCGATTGTACATCAGAACATTTTCTCTCATTGAATTTATCCCAAAGACATTTCACGAAGTGGTCCAATGTGCAACTGGTTGAAATCAACTCTTTTGCACACACTGAAGCACCTTTGGTCTTTTCTGCTTGTAAGATCGAAAAAACATACACATGAAGTTGTTAAAACATTATGTTCGACTCTTCTCTTTTGTGATGCAATTGAAAACTGATAAACTTCCGAACATAGGCGTAGCCAGGGGGAACAAAGGGGCCATCCCCTCAAATCTCTATCATATCTTTTCCTTTTGTTCTTCGAGAGGCGGTGTCCCACACCAAAAACTGTTGCTCGCAAAAATACAGTATTTGGCCCTCTCAAAATTTTGGGCTGGCTACACTCCTGCTTCCGAAGCTTACCTTGTGTTTCTACGTAGTCACAAAAAGTATTTACAAATTGCTTGCTGCTTGAATTTGTATGGAGAATCCATCATATGTTTTGGATGTTCCCTCTCTTCGGAATAGATCACTTTAGAATGCTGAATCTGTGTTGCCACGTTGTTTTTCTGGAAGCAACACGAATTCCTGTTATGAGGAGTTAAGTGCACTGAGGAAGATTAATGACAGACAGTATACAAATTACAAACCATAGCTGGAGGGTTCCTGTCTCGTATGGTCAGGTGTTAAACTTACTTGATTGTGTGTTTTTACCTAGTATTAGTATCGGAACTGTAGTTTGCCCGCTTTGGTTAGTTTATTTGTCTCTAGCATTTGTGTAGTGATTTTATGTTGTCGGACGCTCCATTAAAATCCGACTCAGGTGTTGTCGTAACCAGGCAAGTGTGATACCAATTGAAGACTGTCGACAGATGCTGTGGCGCCAAACCAAAGTTTGTTGTAGACTTGTTTCAGGTACTTGTTGCTGCTCCTCCATAAGAGCTAGCTACCGGAAAAAGCCATGCGGGAATTACGACGCCTTTTTATACTACAATCACAAAAACGTTACAGTATTGTTTTTCCACAACAAAAATTAGAAACCTTAAGCAATCTAGGTATAGATTGCATGGACAAAACACTGTCATCACAACATCCATCGTAAAAATTACACCGGGCAAATCTGCCTCCTCACATCCAAAGAAAATTTATCAGGGTGCTGGAAAGGTAAGGACAATCGGGAGAGTGAAAGCACCAAATATTGAAGCCCAACTTACACTCAGATTTACTTCAAGCCGTACCATGTCAACTGTTTGAAATTTAGCAGTTGTTTCAAAGCTTTCGAAAGTAAATCTTTAAAAACGTGCAACTGTGCTTTAAGAACCGCTTTCTTATAACCCAAACTTTTTGAGAAGCGTCAAAGAAAAAGTAAAATAATTTCTATTTGCTCTGATTTGATCTCACTGCGCCTTGTTTACAAAAAGAAGTCCGTAACAGCATGGCTCACGACAAAGTCGCAAGCTGGAAATTTAATCACAAACTTTCTGTAAATAAACTAAACATGGCCACAGAGTTGAACTCTTCACTGATGTTCGGAAATATTACGGTTTGTTTGTGCGGTCAGTCTCATACATCTTATTGAGACTCAGCCGTTGATTTGAAAATACAGGTAACGAGGGCCGACATTTCCTTGACAGCTTTATCCCTGATACAGCTCTTAGTATACAATTGTTCTGTGGGCGAGAGCAAACTGGTTTATCTCATTATACTGTATTTAGGAATCAGTATGTGCCAGCCACGTCCGTATGCTGTCTGTTATCGCAGTTGGTTGCTTTGCTGTTAAATCTTTATATTCGCCGCCCGGCTGCGGAGTTGCCTTTCACGAAACTATCGTTGCTAGCAACGTCTCTGCTTATTATTTACATTCCCGCTGCCCCGTTTCCTGTTGCCAGGTTCCTGCGTTATATTTAAAAGCAACATCAAATTTCGTTGCCAAGCGGTGTTTTTTAAGAGTGCAACCCATGATCTCGCACCCACGAGGTTTTCGTGATATTTCGACAATTGCTTCTTTCTCACAGAGACATCACGCTCGTCAGAGTGATCGCGACCAACAGTTGAAAGACAGATTATCAACTTAATCCTCACGCTTTTCAGCGAGTCGTGATTTTTTTGTGGTCGTCACCAGAAATACGCCGAAACCGGTCCATGCGATTGTTAAAGCAGTTTAAACAACATTTTGCAACCTTAATGGAAGCAAGTAATGATGAAGTTTCTTACAAAAAGTGCAGTAAGATTTAAAACTAAATAGCCCAAACACCAACCTGTGACAGCTTGTTTGACTTGCAACCGACAGGCGTATCTTTATTAAACTATGCGACATGTTTTATTTGCAATGCGTCAGTTTTGGTGCTTTAGGATTTCTTCCCAGAAAGTCCCGATAGCATATGTAGAGAAAACAGGCAACACTGCGAGAGCGGTCAAATTGCGTTAATACTCTTGTGTGGAAGTTGGGCAACTAGAAAGAGAAGGAAGAGCTGCGCAATTAATGTTTGGCGATCACACTGATGGTGGTGATGAAGAGACAACGTATTTAACCTAACTTGCAATGGGTGGCTATATCCCATTTGGTTTTCTCAGAAAACATGACAAAACTTTCTTTTTAGTTCTTTCTGCCTAACGTTAACTACAGCTTACAACCGAACCTCTTGATACTCGATTAAAAATATGATTATTGTTTTTCAAGAAAATTAATGACTGGATGCGATTTAAGGTTTGACAATCCACGATGCAACACGTTGCCGGTCAACGTCACTTTGATCAACGCAAACAATTCAACAGGGATAAAGCAGGCTGCATCGAAGAGCTTGGTAAAACAGATCAAGCACAAGCAGGAGTTGGAGATGTAGGTTATCTGCTTTCCTAGTAAGAGTTAGACATTTTCTCCGAAAAAATACTCAAGATTACAACAAAGTAGAACCTGACTTTGACAGTTCACGCGTAGAGGTTTCTCGGTAGCAAACTTCAGTAAATTTTGATGCTTCGTAATGAAACCTGTCACGAAGATGATGATGTGAAAGTTTGCGGTAAACTTTTCTCGATCTGTACTTTTACTGAAGTAGGTAGCCACCACTAGAAAAAAGAGCTTTTGTAAACACTACGGGATAATGCATACCCTTCATATACTCATTTTCATTCAACAGAATGAATTCTATTTAATATCATTCGACACACAACGTTGCAGATCTGAGGATAAACGTTCGCTAGCAGCACTTCTATCCTTCTATCACGCATGGTTTCTATCATAGGTTACAGCTTTCGGAATATTGCACCCGGTACTTCCAAGGTTTTCTGCAACAATTTTCCTTGGTTTTGAGGTTTGCGTTTTATCCAAATGTAGTGTGCGCACGCGTTATTTCGCTGTTGTCCACGCAATATCAAATTTGTCCTTTCTTTTCTGCATAGACCCAGCAGTGTCAAACCAATGAATGCATTCGCCAGCTTGGCTACTCTTCTCCGAGCTCAGCGTATGGCCTGCAGAGGCTTACCACCTCCTTTAGTTGTTGACAGATACAAATTTCCAAAGCTTTCGGTTTTCCACAAAGACACCCAAGTAAAACGTGTACTGGTTGAATGACGGGACCGCATACAATGCCAGACGCTGCAGATCACAATGTGTGCAGATAACTGCATGCAAATAGATAACACCAACGTTGCTCCGAGACTATCCACAAACGTACTTGCTGCGATTCAAACCACAATAAAACGTTCAACGACGCGAAAAGCGATAGAACAAAACAAAACGTGCTTGATAAAACTGTCTGCGCATGCACGCCTACTACACTTCCAAAGTTTGTTTTGTATTTGTTGTTTCTTTCACTTGTTTTGTTTGAACTGCTCCCACTCACCAATTACCAGAGGCGTAACTGACGGGGCAGAGGTGCGAACCGCTCCCTGGCAATGCTTAATGCAAAAACTGATCCCCAATTAGCTTGTCTTTCGGTATTTAGTATTCTTTTGGTTTTTAGTAGATAGCTGTTTTTTTGTGTTTTTCGGACTTTTTTTCGGAATGTTTTCCAGTGATTTCGGGTTTTAGTAAAGCCGTCCAAAAACTATTATTTCTCATTTCTCAACTTTTTCTGCGTGTTGCGAACCGTCTACATGGGCATCAACATCTCTTTATTTCTTTTTACTTGATGATCTTTGTTGATTTTTGTAGTACTGATTATGTAGTACAGATTGCAGTCTCGACGACTCAATACCAATAGGTGCAACACAAACATACAAAGTAGGAGTAAATATGAAATCTGGTGCTCAAAAACGTAAAGAGAAAACACAACAGCAAATTCAAGTTTCTGCAACAAAGTTCAGAAAGCTGACGGAAATTTTTGCTGCTCCCATCACGCCCACTAACAATTTAATTGAAACAAGTCAGTTTGTCAGTCTACAACCATCAATGCTGATTTAGTCAATAATCTGGTTTGGCGTAGTTGAAGCAGAGTGCCCGAAACCACAAGCAGAATATCTTCATCTCACTAGCATCTTACAAGTGATGACATAAAACCACAACGTTTACCAGAGCCGAGTGTTAGTACTGATTATATTCTAGATCAGTGATTCCAAACCTGGTCCAGGTGGACCGCCGGTGGTCCACCAGGAATTTCTAGTGGCCCACAGAGATTTCCATGAATCATTGATTATTTTATTAAGGACTAGGATTGAACATGCCCGTGAGTTCACTAACCTATGTGCAATAGTTTCTTAATGAGGTATCAGCATAGCAAAGTGGTCCATCGGATAGTTTTTTTGAAAAGATGGTCTATGGGCCAAAAAAGGTTCAGAAACACTTTTCTAGATGATACCGCATCCTTACCCACGGATCCTGGCTTGTTCAGTTCTCAGACCCAAGTTAGTGTACTTGTTAGAAATGTCATTTAGCACGGAGCATGTCAACCAGGCCTGTATGACAATTTTGCTGAATTTATGGCCGAATCAGACAAAATACACTTTCCTCATAAACTGTCGTTTTTCTGATTGTTCCTCATCTTCCCAAATCCTAATCACAACAAAGTCAGCCCGATTCAATTAGATAATTTAGAGAAATAAGTAGACATGTCAACACAACATGCAAATTATTGTTATGCGATCGTGGATATTGACAGTCGTTCATTTCTGTTTGAGATTGTTTGGTGTGCAGCTTCATATTTAGATAAAATTGTTCAGCATTATTTGCTGACTATAGTTCCTAAATGAATGCATTTTTATCACTGATGCAGAGAAATCAAGAAGCTCCTCAAAAAAATTCCGTTTGGGACTTTCTACATTTGTTTTATTGTTTACTCAGGCAGTGCCCAGAATCTACCCCCGTGTCCCATTATTGCATCAATAATAATATATCTGGCGCTTAGAAGAAAGGTAAAATTACTTTAGAAGTTAATTACCAAGATTCAGCTGTAACTGGTCTTAAATCAAATCATAAGCCTACTTTAATCTAATAACAAGTCGTTGATGAGAATCAATTTTAGTGAGGATATGCTACATGCAACCGTCAAATTCAGTCATATACCCAATTAAAGTTCATTACCGACAATGATTAAAACTCATTGCATCGCCCGACAACTATATTGTGTGTTTGTGAAATAACCTGTATGAGTTTTTGGGACCTGATTTGCATACCCCAGCGGTGTCCAGTGGGCCTCCTTCAGCTCCGTTTTCCTCCTGGCTCAAACCTCTAGTTGCGTCACTGCTGATTATCCACTTGTGGCGTTGCAATGAGGACAGAAATAGGCTTTCACATGAAGGCAATTTTGTAGTATAAGAACCTTCGTCCGACATTCTGGGCAACGACCCTATCATTTTCGTGATACACACCTAAAAGTTGGTGTACATTCACAATGTACTTGTGCCAAAGACTGCGAACTAGGGAAATTCCTAAAGCTTTTCACATGCTAATCAATGTATAGCAAGCATATGTTTTGCTTATCTTGCACTGCCGCCTTAATCCTAGGAAAACTTAGTAAAATTCAAGTGATGTTAAAAGTAAGCTAAAACCAAAATTTGCATCACTTGGGACAAGTAATTAGTTTATAAGAACTCTTCTGATATGTGAAACAGTTGATTTGAAAATATCTGCATTTTCATATGTGAAAAAGTTGCTTTGAAAATTTATACTTTTTAATTTTTTCTAAACATTAAGCAACTAGCTCCCGCGGTTCTTTTACTGATTTCAAAAGAAAAACTTTGGCGGTGTTGACATGCTCGCAGTGGTATGGTACCAAAATCCAAGGTGAGGAACGTACTGTTGCGAAAGAATGGTTTTCTGCAGTCAAGACAGTTGGTAATGGTTTGTGGGGAGTTTTATTTCGAAAAGACGACATAACCTTCAAAACGTTGAAGTCACATGGGGGGCCGAGTCCCTCGACTGCAACTCTGGGTGCCCGTTGGATAAAACTCCATCCAATCGTTGTTTCAGTTTCCCTCCACTGTTTGAAAGCACTGTCGCTCTTGCTCAGAGTGACAAGTTTCTGTTCAACCCTGTTGTGTCGCTCTTCTGTGGTCTGGTGGTTGACTGTTACTGCTCACAATCCAAAAGCTGTTTCTGTCGAACTACTAGAACGCAGGATAGAGTAGCATAGCCAGCCCAAAAGTTTTTTTGGGGGGGCCAAAATCCTTGAGTTTAAGCTAGCAACAGTATTTTGTATAGGATACCACTTCTAAAAGCACAAAATGACTAGATATTCTAAAAATTTTGGGGGAGGCATGGCCCCTTTGGCACCCCCGGCTACGCCTATGGCAGGATCCCAAGCTTTCAGTACAATTTTGTGTAACAGTATTGCGTGAGATTAATTTTGCTGGCACACTGGTGATATAAGTGTCTGGACTGTGGGTTCAGCTGCAGTTAAAACTACGCGCTAATAAAGGACGTTTTCCGTGAAGTCTTGCCGGCTAGCTTAAATCGAAGTTTTTTGAAATTTTACCCTGCAATTGGTTCCAATATATCATAATCTGTTACTATGATGCAATAAACCAACGTGCTCTTTGATGTTTGATAAGTCTTGCTAAGCGTTTATCGTGTAAAGACATAGTTGAAGGTTTGAACTCTGCTGGCTAGCGGATTGTTAACTGTCGTTGTTAGATTTGCTTGGTGTTATTTGTACACCTATTCGATTTGTTGCTAACACACATCCAACTCAGAAATCATAAGTCGCAGCATAACCATCACGTCGTGATAGGTTTGGGACGTCAGGTGGAACGAAGTGATTTATCGCTCTCTCCAGACCGTGAGCAAATCGTACCAAGCGCGGGATACCGTTATGGCGACAGATCAAAGACAATGGCCGGGTTTTAAGACTCAGCAAACTCGATCATTAAAGCAACTCTCCGTTCCACAAACTTTGATGCATTCCTATCATCTCAGATACGCTTTACAGAATTGCGGAGCCTGTCAGCGGGGTATGACACTTCTAGCAGTTTTCGTGCGAATTTTTCAGTGCTTGAGTGACAACCCCGACAAAATTGCGGCCAGTATTTGTTAAACACTCTTGGAAACGTTTGTCGTTTTTTTCCGCACTGTGCAGAAAAGGCAGATACAAAGATTCGACCACATCTTCAGTTTGAAAGCGTCGCCATCCTGCAGGGTGCCATGCCCCCACGGGGATCCCTGTCAGCGATATATGAGGCAACGAGCGTAATGGAAGCAGAAGAAAAAAGGCCAATGCCACCAAATCGTATTGAAAAAGTCCGTCCAACGTCGCAGCTCAAAGTATACCGGTTCATATCGACGCCTGAGTGTGTCAACTGGTGAAATTTAAAGACACTTGAAGAAATCCATTGCAACTTCGTAATCAGGCGGGTAGGATATTGGATCTTGAATACGTGGAGAGAAATCGCTCATTGGAAAGATCTTCCGTTTTCAAAAAAATGTTTGCAGTTCAGCCTTTCATTGGAGACATTATATTTTAGGTTCTACTTTCATTTTCAGGTGTTAAGCAATAATTGCTTGCAGGTAATGGATTGCTTTGAACCAAGCACTGTCTACTGTTGAACGTAATATTGGTATTCTGATCAAACGTTGCAAGATAAACTTCGCAATGAAGCTGCAATCCGGAAAACATTGCTAGCAGTGAATAAAAGTATGAAAATTTTGTTTAATGCATTTAAATATATTTTCTTTACTTGAAACCGCGTTATAATTGATGAGGAGACCGTGCCCACACGAAGGTTGCGTAGTTAGCACAGACTTGCTGAAGTAAAATCTGCGCGAAAAATAACTAGTCGCACATATCTATTTTTTGTAACTTAATTCAAGTGCATACAGTGCTTGACAGGATCAAGCATGAATTACCGGAGAAACTCCGATTTTGTACAAAAGTAGCTATGCCAGCAAAAAGTGCGCAATGGGAATTTAGCTGCTGTAGTTTCAGGTAATGGTTTAAAAAATACAGCCACAAACAGTGGTAATGACGTCATAAAGGTAAAAACAGCCTGTGGCAGTTGAGATCTTGTCATAAAGTTACAATTTTATTTTATAGAATAGGCAACTTGTAATAATTTGTCGGGTTTGTGGCAGTTTATCGTTATAGACAACAGCATGTAAATAGTCATAAGTTTTACCTCTTGGTGTTCCATGACGTTGATCTTTCAATTTCTTCTGTTCACAACCATTCGTGGAGGAAAGGCTGATAACGTTGATAGACATTTTTAAAGTATGTATATGGAATCGGTATGCAGCCACTTATGGCTGCAGATTTATCCAGTCGCTAAAAATGGTAGATTTCAAGAACTCCTTGTGATTGCCGACTCGTCACGCGTAATTTCCCTTTGATACGGTAAGACGTCACTGGACGCGCGTGTCGATCGTACGTACTGCTACTCGGTAACCGACCTCCATTCACTAAAACACCGTCAGAGCGGCTCAGCTTCGCCGTAGTATGAAGCCGTGTTTTTGCAGGTTTTTAAGTTGGCCAATGCCAACCGACCTGAGAACAGTTTTTCGACTGCTAACCTGGCAGCAAAGTAGTTCGAGACACAAAATAGGCTATAGTCGTATATCCAGATAACAGATATCAGTAGAAAGGAGGTGGCATTTATTCTAGTGGATAACAGAAGTTTCGTTGAAGGTTTGGCATTGCTCACAGCACAGTGTCTCATGTCGTCTCTCAAGGCGCATTAGCTTGCGGAGAAATGGTGTTTTATACAGCATGTGTTATGTTTCAAAACACTGTTAAGTTGTGGAAAAAGCATGTTCAGCATACGTTTGCCGCTATAAACACAGGCTTGTCGTTAAAAATAAATTTACGAAGATTTTATGACAGGCTATGATAAACAAATATTTTTTGTTTTTACGCTTTTCTTCCAAAGCTTTGCCTCCTTAATATTTGGGCGGTCAGTTTCACTCGGAGGAAGGAACACAGAACAAAGTAATTTACAGTTGTCATTATAACCAATGTAGTTTGCTACTCTGCGGTATTATCCAGGTGTTGCTTCGCCCTCGTAGAGCAATCAGGCAATCAAGTATTGCGCCACCTGCGTCGGGGTCGACGTTAGTGAAGATCAAAGCGGACCTAACCTTCACAAGAATATTCCGTTCACGCTGTGTCGTCGATCTCGCTCGCAGTACATATCGTCAATGGTTGTTCACGTCAAGTAACCAACCCATGAAACTGTCAAAACGCAACTCATCTAACCCGTACATGCGCCGCGGTAAAACACTGTGTTTGCAAACAAAAACTATTGTAACAAACGAAAAACTGGGGTTTGGTCTGCGGTCGCGTCGATCGCACTTGCTTGCCACTGCGCCTTCTGTTCCCTGCTGTCGCAAAACCGCTGTTTACATCGTTCTTGAAAATTTGTCCGGCTGTTGTTTGGTCATGAGCTGAACGGACCCTCCATGCCGCTTAATCCTATGTGATCTGTGATACGCATGTTGATATGTGAAGTGATCAGGCGCGCCACGCCGCCGCAGGCTAATTACTCCTCGCACTATTCTGCATTTTGTGTCTCAATCACGGGCAACTCGGCGATTATTACGTTAGCTCAGCGTAGCTGAAAACAGGCCCGCACGGGGCTGAGCAGAGTAAAGGAGTATCATGTTGATCGTTTAAGAAAAGAAGATTCCTTTAATGACCCAAAGCGGCAAGCAGTAGAGAAGTTGGTGGCCGCGATCATTATCTATAGCTGTTTTTAAGTGGCATGAAGCTCGCTCTCAACTTTCCGGCGCGATTTCATATACATTTATGTGAGTTATGGAGAGTATGGAATGAAGTCTTACGGGGATCGTTATTTTTGACGATGAAATGACATGTCTTGTTGATCAGCAAGCTGGGCCTGCATCATCTTGCTTTGGTTGTTAAGCTCATACTCGAGTAGAGCTAACTTACGTCATAGGCACGCGACGTATACCGAGTAGAGCCAAGCATCGTGACGGTCCTGTTGAGAGTGGGGTCAGCTGGCAACACAAATTGCCTGACGTAGGGTCTTCACTAGGCACTCGGCATACTGCTATCGAGTTACGTACTGTTGACACGAGTCTGAAATCAAAAGCCAGCCAGACAGTGGATCACTCTAGCTTTGTTAAGACAATCTGATGTGTCAAGCGATCGCACAGTGTCGAAACGAGGTGCAGCCAAACTTACTTGCAGTCGTACGCCCAAATCATTTTCAACACCCCGTTATAGATGGAGAGAAGGGGGCTTTGGACCGCTGCTCTTGTCAGTGATGAATGAAGCACGGGGCGGATCGCGCGCCGGGGATCACGCAGGCCGTTGACATCTCGTCCATACGCGCATGTCTCCATTGTGTGAATTTCTTGACTCATCTATACAACAACGCAGCAGGAATAAGAATTTTCAGACGAAAGTCCTTCAGCAGTTGCCACGCATTCCGTTCACCCAGGGGTCGAAACGTGGTTGCGGGGGTGAGAGTGGAAAATCCAACCGCTGTCCAAACTCGCTGAGATGGTGGCCATTGAAGCGAATTAAACAAACAAATGTGATGTTGGCAGTCGCTGCCCAGGGTACCGCATCACGTTCTGCCCACAGCGAGCGAGAGTCCTGCCGGAAAACGCCAATTAATATTTGCTCTCTGACCGCTGCTGCGCTCTGCCCTGAGCTCGACTGCCTTCAACAAGAACAAGGTGAGCAAAAGAGCGCATCTGCACTTGCTGCCCTCTATATACAACGACTGGTCTTCAAAGGTTCTGGGCAACAGGTGCTGGATCGGATGCCTGTAAATTTCTCCACGTAGCAATTAAACACCAGAGGTGAAGTCGCGACAGCTTCGCACATTTTTTTAGCCAATCTAATCCCGTAGCAAATTAATTGGATGTAATTTTGAAACGAGCTGCCAGACAAGCACTTGCCACATAAAGTGCTTGTACAACTAAGCTAATCGCATGTTGTCCACGGCATTTATAAAGCCGAATTACGACTTTAGCGACTGACGAAATTATTCGTTGGAGTACATGTCCTCATCGAAACAACAGTACGGATTTTCCGTTAATATTCCCACAATTTTACAATTTTCTTTACAGTGAACATTGAGATGAGAACGTCGCCACAGTTGTGTCAAGTGACAAAAATAGATGAACGTGTTCTTAGCGAAAAGGCGAAACTTTTTTGTCATAATTGTTCTCTTTTTAATTTCGAAGTGCTGACAATGTTTTTTTCCTGCAAATTACCAGTTCGCGCCGCTGCAGCTGACGTTGCTTTTTCAGTAGAGGTTTTTCAACAAGTTCAAAAATCCACGACTTCCGTCTTAAATCAGGTGTGTCCAGTGAAAGTGATTATCTGGCTGGCATCTTGCAATCTGCAGCAGAGATGTGAATCAAATGGGTATCTTTTACAGACGTTCGTATCTTCGCTGAAAATCTCCAATTTGAGAAAACAACATGCGTAATAGGTCTTTAATTAGGTTCTGCATCGAATGCTTTTTTCGTATTTCAGTCAATCTTTTTTTTAAATGTCCAGTCGTTCAACCCACGCGCCAAGTAGATTTCCGCTACAACTTTCGGGCAGACAGTTGTAAAAAAGAGCCAAGCTCTCCCACTAAGTTTATTGCCTTTGTGAACAGCAACGTTTTGAGTCACGTGTGGTGGTTCTTGTGCTTGAACTGGCTGTCGTTAAACTGCTTAAAGATCGCTGGTGAAACTTTGCCAGACACCCGGAGAACTGTTTTTCCGACTTTGTTACACTTAATTGTAGGAGAGCTTCAGATTTCGATTTATCTACAACTACAGGTAAATGCGTTGTCGGGCGAAAGTAGCGTGCCTATGAGTGGTGGGAATAACGATAATTTCCCGTAAAGATTTTGTTTCCCCGGCAAAAATCCCTCTGCCAGCTACGTAAATCATTTGTTTATTCGATGTAATCAGGAGGCCCGGTTACATCTACGTTTATTGCCTTGCTTGAAAAGTGCTCCCAATTTTCGTGAAGTACGAATATACGTTTTGTATTTGCAAACCACCGGGTTTATGTTCAGGTGAAACAATTTGTTTACGTCCATTTTTTACCATTGATAAGGACGTACAGCAATCTACCGCAGTGTCTTTTCTGGTGATAACTTTTACGCTGCTTGAAAAAGCCACAAACAAGCAAAGTTGCTCATCCGATTGCCAGTTTACTAAATCCGCGAGAAGTGCGAACTGTCTGTTGTTGCCGATTAAATGGCTGGGATTTCCGCTTTTAATCTTCGGCTCGGTTGGGGCCGACCTCGCGGGGCCCCGCTCTTCCTGAGGAAAATTCGTCGTGCCGCTGACTGTTTCTCACACGCAGTCAGCCGGTGCAACTCAGTCGAGGTAGGAGGTTAGAACAACAACTCGTGGAAGGCGTCTCGAGTGCCGGACTAGGTCAAATTCATAACGCTGTATATCGTAAACTTGAGCTGGCGACGTCTCATTCAGTCCTTGCGTCGCCAATCTGGGGTGCGCATGAAGTCGTGAGATTGCAGGCTTAAGCGGTCGGATCGCAAACGAGATGAGAATTATTACAGCTGCATCAATTTTGACTCGGCCAGGTGCGCCAGCTCAGAATGTTGCCTTCCGGTAACTTTCTCACTCCTGTTCGGTGTCTCAAATCGTAGGTTTTGTCGAATGTTGTCCTTAGCGCTTTTGCACGTTTAATTCACGGTCGGCATTTTGCGCTAAGTTTAGCTGCATCGCGTCCAGTGGTTTCATTGCTCGATCCCGATTCAGTGCGTTTTACCAGTCAAATGCTTAATTTTTTTTCTACAATTTTTGGGAGAATAATGGCTGATGCGGAGAGAAGCAAGAAAAACAATGCGAGAAGGACATCCTTAAGCAAGTTGTGCTAGTTTGATCTAAACTGCAAGCAAAAGTCCATGAGGTAACCATGCTGTAGAGCTAAAATTAAAAGTGGAACTGTGCTGTTCAATATAGAGTCAGACTACGTTGCTAATATCAGCGAAGTTAAAGTAGTGCTGCACATGGAAATCTTGCAAATGCAGGAAAGCAATCATAGTGCTTAAAAAGCGCTAACTAGTGTAAGAAAAGGGACACAAGTAAAAAATGTCAGCAGACATTTGCACATACTAAGAAACTTCTGAACAATTGCTATTGCAAGAGGTTGTTCAAACACACCATTAACATTAAGCGAAAACCCAAATATTTTGAATGGTGGTGCTGCTAGAGTAACTTGTTTATGTGTGTTGCACAGCAATATTTTCATTGGTCAGATCAGCCAGCGCAGAGTTGAACGAGTTACAAACTACAAGAAGCTGCAAACTGACGGTGTAAAATCGAAAACCAAATAATAGGATTCCTCGTCGCTAAGCGAACGGTTGTTTTGCAAAGCATTGCAGAGTTGCTTCTAGGCTTTTGTAAATTCAGAATGAACTGGCACACAATGGCAGTAAACCGCAGAGGCTTTTTTCAAGTTTGCACGGTCAACTGTGCGTACTGTGGACCAACGACGATGCGTTGTCTGCAGATGCAGCCGTTCGCAACACCACCTGGACGTTGCAAGGAAAAGCTGAGGTATGGTGTACAAAATGGTTGACACTCGGTGTGGCCAAGAAAATATCCGCAGCAGAGGAGTTTATTTCCACACAGAGTTCGTTTCAGTGTCGGACACCCGAAGCGCGATTGTTATGCAGGATGAAGTGACTGTGAAAGGGAATTGGTCAAAGCAGGAAACTGCTCGGAATGTCGCGTTGTTTCGGATTTTTATTTATTCTACTGAGGCGCTTGCGTGGCGAAACGGCTGATCTGTCGGCAATGTCAGTTTATGCTAAGGCTGCCAAAAATAGCGCAATTAATTAAATTCCCCAGCAATCCAAAAACCGTGGGCCCCCCTTTGAAGTTCTGTGCGAGGGAATTTGTATTCACTTGCGTTCAAAGCCGTGGGTCTTTCGCCGTTTAGCGCAGCAAACAAAACACCAGGAGGAAAAATCACGGCTCGCTCAACTTGCCGTGCCACGCCGCGTGCTTTCCATTCAGCGCTAGGCGCCCGCACCGACCCCAAAACCCCGAGGGTCACGTTTTGCAGCAGCGCGTGTCGCACGCGCGACAGGAGGCTACTTGCAGGGTTTTCAAATTTGTTCTCAGTCCTTGTAACCTTCAGCATTGCGAATTCGCAGAGTACTTTTCAGGTCACATCGTCTTCACAAAGAAGGAAATTATTTTGGGTCTTAGTGCGGTGGGTTTGAAAACACGCACACGTAGAATTTCGTTCAGACAGGAACGGGGAACACCTCCGAAATTTATGAAACCAAACTGCGAACCTTCCTACGCAGTATTTAGAGTACTTTCACTGAGGGTAAGTCTCGTTTTGTTAAATATCTGTAGACCGCATTTAAAAAATTGAATTTAGCATTTGAAATTCGAGAAAATGCTAAGATCGTTAATCTTGATTTTAAATTAAAAGGCACAGTATTTATTACGTGCGAAGGTTCTTCTACAGTTTAAATTAAAAAAAGCTGAGAATTTTCAACTTTTTAGCAAATATTCAATTGACCTTTTGGCACTTTCGCACTTCTTTGAGAAAAACTTCGATTGCCACCCGTGTGTAAGTCCCCGCCGCGTGGTAATGCGATCGAGTCCGGTGTGCATGCCATCGTTCGAGCCTGCTCATGCGAGAAAGCGCACTGAAGTGCGAAGAGCACGTACGCTTCTCTGATGGCCAAATTAAACAAGCCCGACGACCAGGACAATGGCTCAGGCCACCGCGAGCAGTGGACAGCAAGCGAACCAATTAGGTATATCAACATTAACGCATTAGCGCGAAAAGTTAAACTACCGCCAGACGGCGTTTGTGGGGTGCAGCTATCAAAATACACGAGACGCTGAATGCACTGAACAAAAGTCCAAATTGAAAGCGGGTCTGTGAGCATATGGGCATTATATAGGCGGCGACGCCATTTTGATGCGTTTTGGGGTCAAATTCAGTTTTTGCTGTTGATCTTTTCGAACTTTCGGTGTTCGATCAAACGCACTTTGGCTTTCATTAACTAATTGAAAGTTATAGCCAACAAGAAATTAGCTTTAAAATAATTGGTGATTGTCAATGATATGAAGATAAACACAGTAGATCAAGCTAACCGCCTTACTTTTATATTTACGTCATCGATTTATCTGTAATCTCCTTTGTTGTAGAGACAGAAAGGAGACAAAACGTTTGTCCCCATTTCTGTGTGGTTCATCATGAATCTGTCGTGGGTCCTGCATTTGGGTGGAGGAGTCGTGAAAAGAAGGGGCCAGATAGGTTATAACGTTTTACAGCTTGCAGTGCAATAGAAAGGCGAACCCAGGAAACGATGTGCGTTTGCTAATAAAGGGTGTCATTGCCAAGAGATACGATGGTTGTTGGAGGAAAAATTACCCCTGTGAATCCCTCAATGACTTGAATACAGCATACGTTTCGACCCACAAGATTTCAACCAAAAGAATCACCTACAGAAATAGTTTTTATGTAAAACAGTAATTCGTTCTTTTATGTGCACAAAAAGCATGCATTGTGTTAGTCAACCCTTCTTGTACAACATACAAAAGCGCAAGCTTGCGTTGGCGAATTCTGAGAAAAATTGCTCAAAGATAATTTTCAGTTTTGGCTGGCGTGCAAATATCATTCATCTCAACAACCAAAGTAAAGCTTCGTAGACTGGGCACGAACGCCTATCGTTGTTCACATCACTAATACTGCTTAACAGTCATCACGTCAGGGGCATAACGAGGGGACAAGGGGAGAACAATGCCCCTGGCGCCGAATCACTGGGGGGCACCTAAAGTTCTAACAATATCGCAAGTACCTTCTTCAATACAGTACATTTACTCCCGAAAGACCTTAGGCTCGAACATGGGGGCGCCAAGCTTGTTTCTTGCACCGGGCGTCATCTAACCTCAGTACGTCCCTGCATCACGTTCGTCCATTTATCGCTTAAATACAGCATCAAGCTATCAACGACAGTTCTGTGAGTTGCTATAAACTACGTCCGTTTATCTTCGTCACCAAGCCTTCATAATCTGATTTGCAAGAAACAGCACAACGGCGAAACGAAGCAAACAAGGTTTGATTCGCAGGTGTCTGTTGTTTGGAAACAATTAATTTGAAGTTGCGTCAAATACAGTCAATTGATTGTAGACATTTTGCCGCGAAACTTATCCAAATGAAAGAGAATGATTTGGATGATTGCGCAGGAACTTGTTTTTGCTGGTTCAAAGTGGAGTTCCTGGTAAAAAGCTCACTTTGTTGCAAAAATGAAAACCGTAGCAATTGAAATGAATGCCAATGCCAGGAAAATTTTTTGATGATGTTTGCCTATTTTATTCGAAGATCCACCAATATCTTGACAAAGATTTTTAGGTCGAAGAAGAATGCAAGCAAAATTTTTTCAGGTTTGAAAGCAGTTGTTTATGGTAAGGTCGAAGCGCAGAAACAATTTAGGCGTCAGTGTATCACTTGCTATTTTCACCTCACAAATATAGTTGTAGAGTGATTTTTTATGTTTTAAACTTCTATCAATGCGAGTAAAAGTAAGTGTAATTAAACCATTTTTCAAAACATGTTCGAATTGCTTTGTTCACGGTACCGCGAAATTGGACTCGGTCAAAAGTGCTAAATTGATGTTGAAACTGACGTGCAGGGGAATGAAGTAGTTGGAGACTATGGAAAATAACAGCCGTTTTTTAATTTTGAAAAGTTTGAACTAGCTTGTTAGACAATGACGATGGCAACCACGGAATAGCAGGAGGAAAAAAATTGTTTATTGAAAATGGCGTCCACAGTTTGCCAAGACACGAGATCTGTTGAGAAAGTTGCCACTGATTTTTTTCTACGCTTTAAGAAAACCTCAAGACAAATGTGCTGGAATTATTCAGTTTTTGTGCGCGTTTTCTTTTAGTCAAATACTGTCCTCACTCAACTTCCATTTATCTTTTTCGTTTAAAAGAATGCATAAAATGCAACGTTTATGCAAATTACTACAGGACTTTTCTTGTCAGAATAGCGGGACTGAACACACATTTTCGCTTGATTCAAGATTAACACATACATTCAAACGATACTCCTTCAATTGCGATTACATGACCTTTTCATTACAACTAAATTTCCTAAATAAAAATGCCTGCAACGGGATATTTCAAGTAGCGAAAGGTGTCTGACTGCTGTGCTGTCGCAAGAGTTTGATGCGGTGCTTCAAAGGCGAAAGTTATTTGATCACTGCAAAGGTTTCGAACGGCAGATATATTTGTGTAATCCTAACAAACTTGAAGTAGAGTCCACGTCAGAAAATTTCGGAAGTATTTTTTGCATTTATTTGAAGAAATTAATCAAAAAATGTTAAAACTTCGCTCAGAGGTTTGCCGAAAATGTTGAAATGCTTGATGAATTTTTGACGGCGAAACAGTGAAATTCGTCGAGATATTAAGTTAGTTGCTATGTGTATAAGTCTTACTGAAATACTTTATCTTCACGCTTATTGAGAATGCACTGAATCGTGAAAATATAACTTGAGTACAACGTAGCGAAAAAATTTCTTTGTCTGAAGGTTGTAACGTGCCCTTTCATTTATTATTGAAATTTATTATTGGAAACCGTTCATTATTGAAAGGTGGAATGCTACAAATCAAGATTTTTCAATGCATTTTTGCGTGACAGGCACAAACAATTTTGTGAATTGCCGAGCCGAGGTACGTTATGCATCCTACAGCAAATATTTGAGTTCCGCTAGTTATTTCTCTAAACTTACCTCTGCTGAACCATTCGTCATCCAAAAGCTGCGAAATGGTATAGCACTGCCTTTTGTTCAAGAAAACCCGAGCCCCCTAATTTGTGTAATATTGTACTTCCGCACGTAACCTCGCAATCATAGAACGCCAGCAAGTCAAGGCCCCGAAAAAATTTGGGGAGGCGGCGAAGTGAGCGAGGGCGACTCCGCGTCGATCGTCTTTCGCTTTTTTGTGTCACCACGCCGGGTGCGAAAAGGTGTTGGAGTCTTTATCCAGTTTCAAGACTTCGTTTTTCTACCCGCAGGTAAACATCAATCCATTCCAATTAGTTTCAGTAAACATAAAGGCATTAAATCGTTGATTTGCGGGGCAGTAGAAGACAGGTCGCCCTAAAGCGTGGCTTTCGATTGTTGCACACAGTTCAGTTGAATTGCGCGTTGCCAGGCCACACCCAGGTGTTCTCAAGAACGCGTTTAGCTCGTTTGCGGCAGCCTAATAGATGTTGGGTCGCACTTTAGCAAGTTTAAGATGACTTTGAAGAAGACTGGCGATAAGCAGGTAGAAGATCAACTGCAGGTGCAGTCAGTCTGCCACAACGAAATCGCTTTACCGCCTGGTACNATTCAGTTGCGCAGAGTTTACCTGAAAACTACGATTGAGCTGCAGATTTGTTGAATTAATTAGATAGGTCATACTTTGTNAAACGTTTATTTAAACAACGCACCTGGCTTTTTAAAATTAACCAAGGGGACTTGCGAGTAATGCAGCAAATGGACAAGAATCAATATTTTTATCAGCAAAACTTTGGAAATAAAATCACTTAGAAATTTGAAAAACGCAAAGTTTGCTCTTGCACTGAGTTGTATGAAGTTACAAAAACATTTTATAAGGTAGCATTACCAGGCATGCTGTAATATGAAGTGCTCGTGTACGTTACCGAGATCTGCAAGAACTGCTGTCTTGGTAAAAGCCTATCGTTGTTCTCGTACGGGTCGCGTCTTTGTCGCGGTAAACGGAAACGAATTATTCGGCCAGGTGCGTTTAAAATGCCCGATCCGCTCAACACAATGCCGAGAATTTTCACCACAATTGCCGGCGAGCAATCCAGAAGCGCTAACGAATAATTGAAAGGCCGTAAAAACTATCGAAAGCGCTCACGCGACAAGAACACCGGAATGGGGACCCCATTCACTCTGTCTAAGCATTCACTCCACGGCAGGACCTCTCTTGCTCTCATTGTGTTGCGAACACCTGCACAGTCGAGTTGGGCGCTTTACCTGCTACTTAGTAACCGGTGCCGCGCTGAAACTGCTTTCTTTACGTGATTCTTGGCATCCCGTTCCGAACATCGGAAAAACACCTCGTCGAGAGCGACCTGCTGCGCAAGCGGCCACTTCTGTACCAAGCGCCGTTGACAAATTCCACTTCAAATATGACTGCTTCGATTGCGTATACTTTGTAGTTGAAAAGAGGCAAACCAGTGAAGTCTTCGAGTCTTCAGCGTCAGGTGCTGTTTTTCTTGCCAGGATAGCGTCGCTTTGTCATTTTAGTTAGTCACGTTTCTTTATCAGACAAATCGAAACCGTGAATGACCAAACAAGACAGGCGTTAAACCGTCTATAGCTCGGAACATAATCTGAGTGATTGTGGTACAGTGGTAAATTTTTAATTGACAGTATTGCCGAGCGTCCGCATAGAAATCTTCCAGATGAAGGTCAAGACCCTTGTTCTAGTCTGTCTTCCAGGCAATAAGAGGTTTTTGCCAAAGCTGTGTGGAGAAATTTAATCGTTAAAAAAGATGAACTACGAACCCGAGACCAGCAAACGGCATCTTTATCTAAGGTTGATTAAACTGTCAAATCAAGCGAATGTCAAGGGCATCTTAGAATAAACAAAGCATTGGTGCGTTTATTTCACAGCCACTGAAATTACCCGTGAGTACTTTCAGTGACCATTTCCTAACGATTTACGCGCGTCTTGACTACAATGAAAATACCTCAATGCTGTGAAAACAGCCAGCCGATATTAAACAATTTGTTTTGATGTCATGCAGTAAAGACCGTTTTTAGATACATCTAGGTCCATCGATTTTGGCATCGTTGGTTAAAAATAGTTGAGGTTTACATGTTTTAACTCTGAGTAATGTGCTTTTTTCGTCAGTTGCTGTAAGTTACCTTCATAAACAATCCCACTTATTCGATTGACTTGTGAAAAGACTTCTACATAGTCTAATTTTATAAGTTATTGGAGAGGTATACACGATCCATAGCAAAGACCGTAGCGAGCAAGTGTTTCAAATCGGAAAGTCTGTGATGTAGCGCTAAGTAGCAGCCACTGTGTTCTATAAAATGCATATTTGGAACATTTTGATAGGTTTTGTAAAAACGTTTTGTTGTCATATGTTAAAAGTAACAATTTGTTTGGATGCTGAATCAGTGTTTGACCACGGTCATCCTTTCAGCATATTCCGATCTGCGGAAAACTAAGGATTTCCAGATATCCGCAAAGCAGTGATCTGCAGTGTGGTGACTCTCGACTTTGAACAAACTAGAGCATAGAAGCTCGACTTTGAACAAACTAGAAGAACTGTGGAACACAATCAGTGGCATCTATTGCCCTTGGTGCATTGTATCTGGATAGTTTCAACGCTGCATACCGCTATTAGTAAGAGGCCTTGATATTAAAATAGAAAACCATGCTGAAAGAATGGCCGCCAAAAACAGAAGGAACTGCTTGTTCGCCAGCCACAGAACAACGGAACTCGAATTTCTACCGCTTAAGAAAATGCCCGCAATGCGGATCAAAAAAAATCAGTTTTGTAATATTTTTAGTGACGTGCGTCTTGACGACTGAATCCACAGGTTCCCATAGATATAAAAACGAAGACCCTTGCTACGACAACGGGGCCCCGCGCATGTGTACCCCAGAATTTGACAATGTCGCGCTTAAGCGCAAGGTGACTGTTTCCGAAACTTGCGGGGTGCCCGAAAGCGAGAGGTACTGCCACCTCGTAGAGCGCAACGGGCGCGTGGTGCGCGAATGCGACGCATGCGAACGCACTGGGGTTAAGTCGCACCCTGCAAGCTACCTGACCGACGTCAACGATCTGGACAATCCAACTTACTGGCAATCGAAAACCGTGTATCACTCGAGAAAAGACGTGAAGCTCACTTTGTCTTTTGGCAAGCAGTTCGAGCTGGCGTACATTTCCGTTGAGTTTTACTCATCGAAACCGACGGCGATGGTAATCTACAAATCGATGAACCACGGCCGGACTTGGCAGCCTTATCAATATTACGCGCACGACTGCCGGGAGAGCTTCCGAATGACCAGCAAGGTAGCACCTAACACCACAAATGAATTAGAGGTGCTGTGCACAGACTTCGATCTGCTGCCACATGTGGCAAGGCGAAAACTGGTCGTTTACAATCCCACCAGGGGCCGGCCGTCGGAGAACAGCTTCGAAAAGAGCTATATCCTTCAGGAGTGGGTAACAGCCACTGATATTCGCTTCGTGCTTGATCCTCATACCCCGGGCTCAATGACAAGAAGAGAGCGCGCTGCTTCCGCTCTGCGCAAGCGTCTTGCCTCGGGTCGGTCCGAAGACTCCAAACACCCAGTTGTCTATCCTCCCAGCTCGGTAAACCGAGTTCCACTCGGTCCGAGCGAGTTCTATGCGATCAGCGACATTAGTATTGGCGGGACGTGTAAATGCAATGGTCATGCCTCGCGCTGCATCACCAAGAACGGGAAGCTGGTATGCGATTGCCGCCACAACACCGATGGTGACAACTGCGACAGGTGCAAAGCTTTTCACTACGATCGGCCTTGGAAAAGAGCCACTCGAAGAAACGCAAACGAATGTGTTGGTAAGTAGTAGGCGTGGATGTTTGTTTGAAAACTATTATTTTTTTATACCTGCGATTTCATGAGCATTCAACACTCAGTCTTGCTCCACAGGGTGGGTCGCGGCAAACTCTGCTGTGAAACAACTTTTTTGAGGGGTTTTAATGGATTCACCTTATCTTAAAACATGCGTTTGACAAAAGCTTGTAGGTCGACGCTCCCTTTCGAAAACGATCAGGTTTAATTAATTTGCTTTTCGGTGCAAGAATTTGCAGCCAAATATGTAATTGTCAGGTGTCCGTTGTTAAGAAAACCTGTTGAGCTAGTACCCGAATCCCTGTGTCGAACCACAACTTCCCCTTCTCCCGGGTTGAACCGCAACTTCCCCTTCAGTTGTGATCCACTCGAAAGTCCCGAAAAAAGGAAGAAGAGAAGTACCAAATGTCGACGCAATTGTTTCACAAAAATATCTGCCTGAACTTTTAAATTGTCGTTAAGATGTGTGTGTCCAGACGGTAGTCAAAGTATTTTTGTCCATTAGCGTAACCGAGGTAAAGGCGAGAGGTTCCACCCACCGGTTAGTTTAGACCATATGATATCAACTTTTCATGGCCCGTGACCCCACTACCAAATCCCTCAACACCGGTGGCCCCCGTTCTTAGATTTTGTTTTAACATATTTAAGTTCTTTCATGTTTTGTCCTTTGAATGCGCGATACAAAACGCATGGACAAGAATAACATGCACTTTCATTCTCCAGCATCAGCGGTTATTTGACGTCCGTTGATCTTTTCATGTTTGTTTTGACTTCAATAAAGATTTTCACTGCAAGTGGAGACCAGTTTAAAACTTTCGTCTCGTCTGGCCTACCTTACCTTTTTTAGAAAAGGGTCAGTGCATCTGGTTGTTCGGCAAGGGGCGGTGAACAATAATTAATTCATTTCATCGCGCCAAGTTTCGTCTTTACGTTCCACAAGTAACGAAAGTTGAGAACCGGGAAACTTTGCTCTCATGTTTCGGTGAAGCTTGACATTTGTTCAGAACGGATTCCACCAACACAGAACAAATTGACATGCTTGACACTGCACTTAACCTCAACCGCGCTATCGCCCTTAAATCATGTAGATTATCTTGTCGACAATATCAGCCAGGCCAATCTTGATTTATATGAAGGTTTGATTGGTCACAGCAGCATATTGGCTTTCTCTGATAATAATAGGCGATTCAAATTTGAATAAATGCATATTTTATGTTAATGGTAAACTACAGCGCTATAAATAAATAACACGAATGACCTGAAGCTCAGCTGTTTTTCTTTAGTTTTCTATAGTCACGATCACGAATAACCTGAAAGTTCCTTAGGTATCGGTTCGCATTTTCGACCTGTCTCGGTTCGCATTTTCGCCTTAACGCTGAATTTCAGTCATCCCTTCAAAAAATAAATGCACTGTCACGTTGGTTTCCACGACACAGGAAATAGGATATTTACTAGCAAAGGAGCAAATTATCGTGCTGGTCGTCTCTTACTTTTTTAATCCGCCGCGCTGGTGACAAATGTTTGGACAAAAAGTCGGATGAAAGTAACCCGGCTTCCCTTCCCCGCTACCACTAATCCGCCCAGGTGCTCTCGAAGGCACGCGCTGCTTAACTTCAATGCTCTGCTCAAAAAAACACTGCTTCCTTTCAGCATGGTCTCGAAGTTAACGAAAGTTTTTTTTTGCTTTTGTTCCAGCCGAAAATCGTTGATATACATTTTTTTCCCTTGATGACTCCTGCTTTTGCACAGGAAAATCTAATTGCCTAGGATAAATCATTAGAACCAGAACTAAATTACAAAAACGTGCAGTGAACAACGAAAGGTGAATTTTTGTCAACCGAAATTGGTCGGCCAATGGCAGTTAGAAAACTGCCAGTATTTGTTTGTCCGAAGTATTTTGTTAGGAAAACACACGACCGAAGAAAGTTGTTAGAAAAACACACGACCGCTTTTTGTGTAATAATGCGAGTGTGGCAGTATGCAAAACGTCTGTAAACGAAAAAATTATTTTCTGCTGAAATCACTATGTAAAGCTTTGAGAGGTTTGGCAGACGGATATTAGCAAAAAATTATTTCGACATCATAATTTTTTGAACTGCCTTGGGCCCAGAACAAACGCTAAGCAGAACTATTTATAGCCCTTGTACTTTATCAATCTTTTAATCACGCATTTCTGGGCAATTCTTCCCTCCCATTTCTTCCACTTTCCAGGAGTTTACCCACCAATCAAAAAGCCTTAACGACAATCGAAATCGTACTATCAACATGAGTGGTAAGCGTAGAAAATTACGGCTGCAGGTGGTTCAGTCTGCATTTTTGTCCCTAATCAATCTGTACTATAAGTCCTGCAAATAATATTTTCTCATGTGTCGCTTATTGAACCCATCGGAACTTCACACTGTATGGTGGAAAACTTACTAAGCTATTTTTTTCAATTTGGAGAGCCTTGGCATATACTAAGTCATTGAAGGCTGATCTGCTAAAAATCTACAGTATCTGCCGAGTTTCGGTCATCTGTAAAGTGTCCTTTAGGGAGAATAAAACCTACGATCATGTAAACCTGTCATCATTGTCCTACATGATCTGTCTCAGTATGGTGCAGCGAACGTGGGTGCTGACAAAAATTTAGTGCATGTTTTTACGCTCAGCTTGCCGTGCGATAAACATCAGTTCTGTCTACAGGAGTGAATGCCAGAAAGACATAGAGCAATTGTTTCGCAGCTTGAAAGAAGGCTACAAGCACTATTTGCACAATTCACAAGGGTTTCTGTGTTAGCGGAAAAATTTTACGCGTTAATATTTATGACTGTTACCTGGAAGTAATTTCAGAAAAGTTTTAGTACATCATACTGATAAAAGCATTAATGGATTTTGTTAATTTTGTGCATGAGAGCCACTGCCCAGTTTCTTAAAATAGTGTTTTCAACCCACTTGCAAAGTCTTAAATGATGGTAGCTTCAAGCTTTCCATTCATTGTGATGAGTTGCAGAATAAAGGGATGTAAAAATGTAAGGAAAATTCATTGATATCCAAATGACTAACGAATATGAGAAAGAACGCACTTGTCATTAGGTTTGATGGTCTTAAGTAAGCCATTTTCCAGGTCGTGTACACCCCTCTGTCCGCAATCTGGATATCCTAACCCTTGAGCAAGAAGGCCTCCGGACGTTGATATGTTTTCGCCTCCGAAAATGAGAAACATGGGCGTTTTTTTGGTTTAAAATAAATACGACCAAATTTACATTTAAAATTTTGCATAATAGCCAGAGATATCGAAATCTTACAACTCCATGTTCTCATTAATATATTAGTAAGGCTTTTTCTCTGAAAGTTCATAAAATTTTCTGATTTTTTGATCGCATGATTCCTAGCCTATGGCCAATGCTTTGTGTATGTATTAATCAGAGGTTTCACTCACGACTTCTGCAAAGCAGTGTTATGAATGGAATTGTGTTGAACAGATGGACAACTCTGCTTGCACTGCGTTTTCCATTTCGTAATGTTTCAGTGACAACCTGACACTCACGCAGAAATATTTCCTTGGTTCGATGTTGCATTTAAACGTATTTTCCAAACAGAGCCCTCCTTAATTATTAAAAATGTCACTAGCAAATTATTGATGTTGATGACAACAGATAACGCCGTTGAAGAGTTTTTAGTCTGCTTTTCCCGTAAAACCAGCTGGCATACAGTTACTTGTGCTAGAGTCTTTTCTTTACGAAACAAAAGACTCCTCTCGTCTTTTGTGGCGGTATTTCTGTGGCTTGACAAAATACACACACTGGTCAAATCTGCTCGCACGGTTGTTTACTTAGCTGCGCGCTGGCCACTTCTAGACGGGCAATTTATTGGCTCTGAGAGCTACCACACTGTGGCGGTGACAAGCAGTGCTTCGAAAAAGTGACCGAATTCGTTTGAGTCATCTCAGCAAGAAATGAGTGGGAATAAACATGTAATGAATGGTGGTAGAACGAAACGAATTTGTTTATTTACAAATACGAAATTAGGGTTTTGCGGTGATTAAACAATAACATGAAGTGGAAATCTTCAAACGGAAAGCCCTTTCGCCACGGCAAACAGTAAAGGTGCGTGTGTAACTGTTCTTTGCTCAGTCGTGGCTTGCTTATGTAGATAAATTCACGAACGAAGTATTTTGCTTTACGCTGGTGACACTACAGGCTTTTATAAGGTATTTTTGTCCAAGGCGCTCAATTACAGTCACAAAAAATTCCTGTGACATAATCTTAAATTTTAGGTGTGCTTTAGTTACTTTCGCATTATCAGGCGTTTAACCACGTTAGGAAGTGAAATTGTCGTCACCCTCGCCCATATTTTTAGGACCGCAATCTTCAATGTTAAAAATACTCCCCGATTTGCAAACAAGCAAGTATGGCTTAAGTTTGAGGAGAACTTTCGGATCAAGTTGGTAACACTAATGATTAATCAAGTTTCTTTTCGAGAGGTTGGCTTTTAGCCATGTTACAGAAAAAGACATAGTTTACGTCCGAACGCATTTGATGGCATAATTACCAACACAAATTATTCACTGTTACTATATCTTGTTTCGGTTTACAGTTCCGGGTGAAATTGCGATTTTGTAAAGCACACCTTTTCAGTAGTAGGAAATACTTTCTGGGCTTCGGTTGTGTTTGACTATCACCAAAGAAAACTGAGAGTTGCACTTGGTTAAGGCGTTTGACGAATGGTTGGCATTTCATGAACATGGGAGTTTAACACCAAGCCTAATCAACAACACTGTTAGCGAATGTTACCATTCTTATAAATTTGCGATCGTCGGAAAACTGCCAGATGTGACCACTAACCAAATACTGACGCCACACTAAAGAATTTGATGAACACGCACCGTAATTGAATATCAACGAACGAAGCGCTTCTGATCCATTCTTGGCACATTTGGTAATGGATCTAATGTGCCAGACACACCTGCTTCAAGTGGATGCGTTTGTCTACCATCAATTGCCTCCCGCTTGTGTGTACCATAATCATCACACCAGAAAGTTCACTTATGACGAACGTTGTGCGAGACTCGATTTTGAATGACCGCAAAAAACTAGCTGCGTCACGTTGATCAGGAAGCCAGCGATTTCGTTTTTTGCGACTTCACTGAGAGCATTATTCTTACGGCAAACACCCCTCTGCATTCAAAATTTGAGTAACGCATTCTGCGTAGATAGTACCACTGTTGCTTTTGAGTTCGGTAAGAATTGCCCTCACAAAAACGTTTACAATGGTTGCGTCGTGTTAACCGCTTTAATCCACACCCAGTGTTCCCCCTAAGAAACTTTTGCACTGAACAAATGTTTGTTTTACTGAGCAATGAGCATGAATATTTTAGGCTGAGATAACAGAGTTCTAAATGATTTACAAACTTTCTGAATTATTAGAATTTGCATAAAATTTTATAAAATTCCGAACAAATTACACATTTCATTTAAATAACTTCTCTTTGCTTTTGTGCTTTTCCAATGTTATGGAATGTTGGAAGTGCGCGGGAATGAGATTTCACTGCACAAATGGTCTGGTGGTCCTGACAGCGCAGTTGCGCGCCTCAGAGGGAACGTTGTCCACGCCGTATGCGTGAAATCACTCTCATCAAACGTTACAAGAAAAACTGTCAGATTCATTAGTTTTCTCTGCAAAACTAGTACACACCGGCAATTTTCGTGCTTTTTAAAATTCTGTAGCGCCCAGCAGGTGGGTCAGTAGCCGCAGGTGCATCGAATGCGATAAGTACTTGATTTGCGGTGAACAACGCTGTAAGTTCCAGGCAAAATCAATCCTCGACGTCCGCCCGACAAATAGCGATAAAATCGCGCGAGCAACGCAAAGTACGCGCCGCCCGCAACCCACCTGTTGGCGAGCGGGCCACGCTCATTGTACTTAATAAAAGGGAGAGGATTACTTCTTTGTGTTAGCGCCGAATGGCTGCCGAAATGAGGGTGATCTAGCCTGAGTCACACCCTTTGTATGTTTGCTTGATTTTAAGCGGCTGCAGCGTTTCAAATAGAGACCCATCACTTAAACAAACCCAGCCAACAAGAGAAGTAAGTCTGTCGCAGTTGTTATCCAATGCAATGAATTGTCGCCGGTCACCGCCAGTGTCTTCCACGTTCCTGTTGCCACTTCCTTTTGCCCTGGAGTCATGTCAGGCTCCCAATGCGTTTAAACATTTGCAATTGTTCGTTAGGTGTGACTGCTTGAATGAATCATAACCTTTTGTTTTGCCGCGCGTTGGCGAATTGCCTTTTCTGGGATGGGTTTTCTGGGATCTGATAAGATTCATGTGGCGCTTGAATCTTGTGCGAAATTGTCAAACAGTTCTGCAAGACGTGTCGCAAGAATCTTCGCCTGGCGCTGAAATAACATTTTGGCGTGAGGTATACGTTTCAGGTTTCTGCGTCGATGACCGCACATCATTTTGCTTGGGCAAGTCTACGGTTTAACATTTAATTGTGTTCGAAGTACATGTTCAGAGTTTTCAACACGCGTGATCGAAAACGAAACGCAGCCGTGATGGCACAAGCATTTGAAACTTGCTTGTGGTTTTACCCAGTTTAACTTTTGCAAGGTTGAAGAGCGCATGTCTCATGTCGCCCTTCGTTCAAAGTTGTTGTAAGGCTGCGTTACTACCCGCTGACACGGTGTGTCCGTAATTTGATTCCCACTGAACTTGACCCTCAATAGCAGCACACACGCACGCCGCACTCGACCCACCTGTTACTACAAAAGGACAATGGAGCGACAACAAACGCTATTGGCTTAAACGCTGGAACCCTTGAACTTGTCGCAAAACAAAGAGTCGTCGAAACTCTGAAATCTCTTTCAAAAACTTCCTCGATATTTGAATGAATTAACTTACAACAAACACCTAATAATGATCTTTGTTCATGCCTTTCTGCACGTAGTTGTAAAATTAGCCTGTATAATTTCGCGTTAAATCAGTTGCTGACAAGTTGCAGTAACGTCATGGTAGCTCTCTTCACCTTTTTATGATAAAATAGCGATCTCTACTCATCAAGTCACAAATGATATTGTTTTGTTCTTTTCCTTGATGCTGGAGCAATTACTGCCAGTTTTGCAAAATTTATGGCGCAAGTTGTTTTTTTCTGTTATGACAAGAACGGGAGCAAGAGTGTTAGATAGATCTGCAATTCTGCAAACAAATGCCGCTGTTAAAGCTACAAGCAATGTTAGGTGTGATGCTCTGAAAGCCAAAGTGTGATGTAACATTTGGGTCGTCTTTGTTGTGCGTTTTGTTTCTTAGAATTGTCTGGCGTATCCACAAAAGGGTTCGTTCACTTGTACATTTTCAGCAAAAGTATTGATGCCTTTTGTCTATTTTCTGCTGCTACTTTAAATCGATTTAAACGATACAAAGACTAATCTTAACACCTTTAGCTAATTTTGGTCATTGCTTTGCCTGTCTTTGTTGTCCGAATTACCGTCTTCGCTTGTACCACTACGTGCAGTTTGTTTAGGTGGGATGCTTACCATCAAACACATTCGTGTCTCATTCAACCAGTTGGAGCAAACATTCAAACAAATCTTTTCTTTTAAATGCTTGTGGCAATTTTTTCAAATTAGAATGAAGAAATTAACGTATTTTTTTGTCTGAAGATATAAAAGTTTTTTTCGCAAACAAGCTTTGCTGACTTTCACAGTCGTTTTATTTTACCTGCAGCGTGCAAGTGCAATCTACACGCGAAACGCTGCCGATTCAACGCCGAGCTTTATCAAAAGTCAGGAGGTCAGAGTGGAGGCGTTTGCCAGCGATGTCGTCACCACACCACGGGTCGGCATTGTCATTTCTGCAAGCAAGGTTACTACAGGAATAACAAAACAAAGTCTTTTGCTGACAGGAAGGCCTGCAAACGTAAGTCATGGACAGCTTTTTGCAGTCAAACTTTTTATAATACTTTTTAATTTTTTAGTTTGTAACACCACATTAGCGACATCCTTTCCCTGCGTAGATCTTAGCAAAGATTTCACGCTATCGCGTCGAGAGAGCACGCTGACAAAAAGCTCGCAAATACGTACAAATGTTTCAAGTCGTTTGAAAAGCATGTTGAAGCACTCTACGCTGTTACAAACGACGTTTCTCACGAGACATTTTGCATCATTTTTTCAATACAAGCAATCTTGAGGATTGCTTGTGTTGAAAGAGTCGTGTGCTTTTCTGAGATTGCCTGTACAAGAAACCCATAGGGCATGGTTGTATCGTTGTTGTCCTTGGCACTTATTGGCAGTTTGTCTCTGCTACATCGCACGGTCGTAGTGATGCAATGTCCACAAGCGACGAATGTGAATGCTGGAAGCTTTTAGCTACTTGGATAGATTTCCAGACACTTTACTTCGTTTCTGAGATAAATTTAACCGCACTGGCCTCGTTATCTGCTGCGATGTTTTCAAACTGTTGATTTGAATTTGAATTTCTGTCATTTTATTTTTATAAACCCACCGCTTGGCTCACCGTCCTTTCACTTGGTTTGAAAATGATATGGCCTCTTTGGGTGTTGTGCCACCGTATAATGTATCTCTTCAATTGCCTCTTGTTCACGATATCAGGCACGGAAGCTGAGCACTCCAGACGAAAAGAAAAGCCGTGAGATTAGTAAATGTACCTCCTTGTTGCTGTCGTCCAAACTATGCAAAGCAGTGGTCCTTTTTTCAGTAAATACCGTGCTTTCTCGCTTCACTTTGCAGCCGGGCGTGGGTTTACTTGCCCAACGGTTTGAATTACATCAAAGCACCAGGTTGGGTAAAAATGCTGAAGAGCTGAACTTCTCGCACGCGTGAGAGAAAAAAACGCCTTGCAAGGAGCACTTCCTGTAAACACGTGGGGAAGTAAAGCACAATTGAATGAACAATAAAATTCGATTTTCAGTATAAAGACTACACTTTTGTTAAACAATATATACTTTTGTTAAACAATGCCACGTAAACTCACTATAACATATTTTTGTTTATTTTTTTATTGATGAAATTTGATGGGAGTGTACTTAACTTGGAGTGGATTATTGCACTGTAGCACATTTAAATGATGTAATCGATTGACGAGCCTTACACATTGCTTAAATGATATCAAAACTTAACAAATGTAAGTCAAGGGGTGGTCCATTTCTCTGCCGAAGTGAAAAATGTAGTGAAAAAAGTGGCCAGGATGAATTATTCAAAAACTACGAGCTGTTTAAGGTGCTGGATTGTGTTTGGGGTAATATTAGCTGCAAAAGAAGTCTGAATATTTCGAAGACTTGTTGAAATAGTCGTTCCGCTCGTGTAGAACGAACTTGAAAAGGTGATTTTCAAGGAGTACAGTAGGTACAGCTCAGTTGTACCGATAGTTGTTTAGTAGGTTTCTTTTAATGCAAATCACACGAAAGAATTTCACCTACGTTTACCGACCTTTAGTGAGAAAAGCACAGCAGGTACTTTCTTCTGCGAAACGATAAAACCAAGCCTTGAATACAACTTGTGCCCAAACTGCCTCAAGAAAATTTATTAAATTCCAGCATCAGCTGTGATAGGGGGAAAAGCACGTTCAACCTCTCTCCGCTGTTTAACGTCCGTTGCCGGAAAGTTTCCACTGTCTGGAAATGTTGGCATAACGCCTCATTTATCCTAACCTTATAAAAGAAGGAAACAGCACTGCCTGTTAAACCCGTCTAGAGTTGGCCGTGATAAACTGTACGGAATATACGATGTTCAATCGCGGCACATGAATTTCTCCACAAATCGCAACTTATGAAAACTGGTGGCTTTCAGTTCCAATCGCATTGTGCCATCGTTGTAGTTCGTCACGCTAGATTCATGGGAAGGCGAAGCTTGCTATTACTCAATATGCTCGCGCAGTCTGCGCTGTTAGAACAATTTGTTTGAAACAAAGAGACACGGCCAGCTGACAAAAGACACTGGACGAGAACAAAGTGCCCGGTTTAATCGTACTGACGTTCCCGCACACCAGGCTTGGAAAGCGTCGGTCTCACGCCTTGTCACTTGACACTGGGCATCTCCACGTTATCAAAAACATTTGACAACGTTTTTCACACCCGAAACAAAACCGTGCGTGTCCAGAGGTGCGAAGAACGCGATATTTGACTCGTCGCGACTTCCTTCCACTTCGCATTTGCTGCTACGAATATCTGTCATCTGCTCTGTCGCGTGATCCATCTGGGTCGTTCCCATTTTGATCATGCCACGGCTGCCTCGTTGTCAATGTTTTCACTCGAGATTAAAAGCAGTTTTTCTACCCGACGGTGCCGGCTTCAAGAAACCTCCCTCCGCAGGTGCTGCGCGCCATCATCACCTGTCCATTCAAACGTTGCCACGGGATTTCGCAGGAACGCCAGTTCCACAGAATATGTCACGAAACCGCAAACTGGGAGCGTGTGTCGAGTCACACCTGACAGATTAAGGCGAAAGTGCCTGCCTCGCTTCCAACATAATGAAATATCACCCCAGACCAGAGCGTGGCAAAATTGCAAAAAACGAGAGCTCGTTGCGCAAGGTTTCACCACTGCTTATTTCGCACAAAATGGCATAGCTTTAAATAAAAATGATCAGGTCACTTACGAAATATCTTTTCTATGAGACCACTACGTTTGACATTTCGCATACCAACGCATTCCTTACTTGGGTACCCACGCGTTCTTTTACACCTGGCAACTTAGCATGTGTTGTTCAACCTTTTTTGCTTATTTGCGTTTGACAAAACTTTTGTATAATAGGAAGTAAATGTCACAGAGCAAGGACATTTGAAGAAGTTTTCTTGGCTATCAGCACGTGTTTGAGTCTTTTTTGCACAGCCACAACGTACGTTGACTAACTGCCACAAACACTCAGCGAATATTTTTTAAGCGTTTGAAACTGATGTGGAGTTAACTGTTTCATCTCACCTTAGAAACCGTTTTGGTGTTTGTCTTGTTGCAGTGCGTTATGTTTAGTTTGTAGTGATTTGAAGTAATGCGTAGACAGCGTAGCAGCAAAGTGAGCAGGTGACGACAACCCGACGTCGCAATGGCTGCGACTTGGTTCTTTCAAAAACGCGGCGTGGACGTCGCTTTTACTTGGCGAATGTCTTTTTGCGTTGATGTAAGCTAACGTTCCAGTCCCGATGCTCACAAGCACTACCGAAAACATTGCGGGAAGTGTTTTCTTGACTGAGCGACTCGCTTGCAAGTGTGCACTGCTGTAGTGTTTGTTGCCTAGCTGCGCTGATTAACCGAATGTGATTTCTATTAACAAAGCATGTTGATGAACAGTTGCTGCTGATCGCTACTAACCCGTGCGTGCCAAGTGTTTATCTTCCCGTTGCCCTGAAGTGCGTAATTCTTTCCGGTTCACTAATATCGAAGCAATAGTTGTGCATATAACGTGTCAAAGCAGCTACACAATAACGAGTGGTTCAGTTGCCGAAATATTAGAAACATTCTGTTTTTTGACACATAAACCACTGTGTTGCGCAAGGGTTGTCTTTCCCAATACGTAAGTTTTTCTTGATATTGTTAACCTTATGGAATAATGTTTTACTCTAAGAATTTTGAAGAAGGTCCAGTGTAATTCCAGCACGGTACATCGCGAATGTTTTCCGCCGGTGTGGATTGCTCAATCTAATCCGTTCTGATGTATTTGTGTAGCTTGCGCCTGCCATCCAGTGGGCGCTGCTGGGAAAATATGCAACCCACTGACGGGCCAATGTCCCTGCAAAGACGGCGTGACTGGAAAGCGCTGTAACCGCTGCGCGAAAGGATACGAACAGACTCGATCCGTCGTCGCTCCTTGCGTTAGTACGTGCCCTTTGAACCTGTGCTACTTCTCATTTTTTTGCCATGCACAGTGGACGTTGCTGACGGAGCGAGGCTCTTTCGACTAAACTTATTGGCAGGCACGCGAGTGTCCACGCACCTTTACGTCAATACGTCAATGAGCACCTAATATCAAAAAGTTACAAACGTTGTAACGAATTCGAACATAAAGGTTTTCTCTGTGGGGTAACTGTGAAGAAATTTCTCAAAAATGATGCGCAATTTAAAATTTTTATGGTCTGCGTTTTGACAGACTACAGAGTATTTGCTTTTCGTACAAATTAAAAAAAGAGATCGGTATCTCGTTTCTTTCGACCACAGTTTCTTTTCAGTAAACGGATACGTCATTTTGCAGCTGTCACTGAACTCAAGGGTACTTTCATGGCGTCCATGAGCAGGAACGCGATGCAAGAATTAATTTTCCTTAACCGTGCTTAATGCTCAAACCGATAACGCATAACGTTCTTTCACTGAACTTTTCCGAAGCATTGAGGCAGCAGTCTCGCGTGGACCGCGGCAGTCCTGCTTGTCAGCAGCGTCCATCTGCCATGCCTACTAGAAAAAATAATTTTGCTATACTTACATGTTTGTTCTGCTCATGCTATTGCTGGAAGACTTGATTCCGATTCAACGCAACTTGTGCTCATAAAAAAGCAGCTACTAAAAAAGGACGAAACCTCGGCACAGCAACTGTTTCTACAGCGCGCTTTACATAAAAAAAAACAATACTTAAAATCAAGAACGAGGTGCTGTCCAGCATGGCCGGTCGACGATGGGCCTCTTTTATGGCAACTTGCATGTGTGCATGTCTCAATATCGCGCTGTTATGATGATGATGATGACGAATCTGCATCGCTCAGTGATTGTTGGGGTCGCTTACAGACTTCCAGGGCGACCTGTTTGCTTTTTCGTTCCTTCGCGATCGCGTTTGAAAGAATCAAGTCTCGCAGCAGTCGCGTCGAGTGGAGTTGCCTGTAGCTGTGGCTTCGAAAAAAGCTGTTGGATTTGTCTTTTAAAAACCGAAAATTAAAACTCGAAACCTGTGCACTACGATCCAAAAGAGGTTTTGCATTGCATACCTAACGTACTCATTAGTGTTTTCTCAGATGTTAAGCCTGTTTCTTTGCTCGCAGTCCGAAATATTTGTTTGTTAGGCTTTCATCTTTTGTTTAGGAATTCGAGTTGCACCAACGCCTCCTCCACCAAGTAAGTTGTTTTATGTCTGCTTGTAAACCGCTTTAAAGTTGATGAATGATGGTCTTGACAAAAGTTTTCTTACACTGAGTATGAATCAGAAGTTAAAAATGCTGAATAGGCATGCACCCAACCGATGACTGTGCATCATAATTGTTTGTTTGCCTATTTATCAATTTCCACAATTTCTTGTGCGTTTTTAAACATACTTACAGCAAGGTTTTTGACACCTTTGTCGATTGAAATAACAGAAAACCATTTTCTCCTATTTTTACAACTAAAAGTAATTGAAAGGCATTTTTTTAAAAGCAGTATTTTTTTTTAAATAAGTCTTCGAGCGAACTTCTATTTAAAATTAACATCGGTAGTGTAGCCTCAGCAACGAAAAGCAAATGCATGAGATTGTATTCAAGAATTTTTAAATAATGCTTCTTAGGAGTAGTAGATAACGCTCATAATAAAGGAAAAACAGCTTCACATTTTTCGCATTTTTAATACGCCTTGTTATAGGAAAATTGGAGTGACAATACATTTTATTCTGCAGGATGCTCGGCAACGTGCAAGTTCCGTTCAATTGACCTTACGCTTCGCAAAGTGTGTAAGATGGGTTATGGTAAGCACTAAACTTAAAACATTACATGCTGCTTTCCTAATGTTATTGACTTGAGGACGTTAAAGGACAAATTGAAATGAGTTGTGCTTCTTGCCACAACATTAAAAAGTTTAGAGCAAAGTTATGACGGTAGAACTCAAAAAATAGTGAAAACGTAGTGGTTCACGGTAGAACGCTTGTGCACTGCAAAAAAGAAAGCACTGTAGGTTATGCTGGCCTAGCTCCCGCTTAAAGTTTAACATTATTTTGTGTTATTTGACTTGAAATATTTGTTACCAATTTTGCGCATTTATCTGACGTATTTAGGAAAAGTTTTAAAGAATCTGAAAAAATAATCCACACAGGTTTTACAGTTCTTCGTCTGTTGTTCGAGCATAAAAATGCATTTTTCTCGTTTTGCTCAATTTCAAAACAAAAATGATTATTGTAACATGCAGACGTCAATTGCTGAAAAATTTAGCAAGGATCATAACTCAATAACAATAATGCGTACATTTGACGTCAACACTTATGAAGCTATGCTACTATTGCATGCACTGAGCCATACGCCGAACAACCCTGACCTTGTCTTGGAAAAAAACTATTTTTCATTTTTAATATTTTGTTTGCCAAGTAGTTGCCACCAGTTGTTGTCTGTGTTGCTCCTGCTAAACTTGGGATCCGCCTGGAAGAGATTAAGACACCTGTTGACACTGACGTTTCCAAACCTATAAAGTGATTAAAATGTTTGCACAACAGCATCAAAAGAGACAGAGGTGTACTTCCTCCTTGCGGCATGAAGCTGGATTAATTAACTTTCCCAATAAGCACATTGACCTCCAGGTGCGCCGCACACGCCCGTTGGTCAAAAAGCTTGACAAGAAAACCTTATAACCTTGCGGATCACTCAAACCGCGGTTGTTGTAACAGATTATGGCAACATGCTGTAAGTGGACTTTTCAGCCCCTCGTTGTATACGGCCATCATCGTTCCTACGATGTCGATCTCCGCCGTAAATAAACTTCCCTGCGTCGGAGATATTTATCGATGTCGGTGGTCGGACTGTTTGTTCATCGCTGCTGGTCCTGCTGCTCGTCATTGCCATCTTCTTCGTGTGAACGAGTTTACGTCGGACAGCGGCATCGAGAAAATGCGAATGCTCCCTTGATTGAAATAACCTGAGTCTTGACTGTTCTTTCATTGCAAGTTTAACTTTAACTGCAAAGACATCTGATGCATGGGAAATACGGTTGTGGTCGTGTGACATGTTGATATGAATAATATTTTTTAGTTGAAACAACGAAAAATCATCAGGAATTCTGGTTAAAGCGTCAAGTCAATGCTGATTTACTTTCATTTACAAAAAAATTTGAAATGCACAAAGCGATGAGACTAAGGGCTTCGTCTCCCCCAACCAAGTTTACGCGAACATCATTTAAGTTGAAGTAAATGTGTTTGTTTGGAAATTAGGAGAGTAAAAAGAAGTGCCACTCCCACCTTTCCTAGATATTTCTCATTTTATTTCTTATGCGATTTGATCCTATTCCACTCCAACAATTGTCCAAGCTCCATGACCTAAGCCATTTCCACGTCATATTCATTGACTTCATTAGCAAGCATAAACGGGTTCCCTCTCAATTGTTTTTTCTCGACGCACTTTCACCTCTTGTGAAGTATTTTTTCGCAAAATCAGTTGCAAGATTTTTTGCAATAATTTTTTTAATGGAAATTTGAATTTTTGGAAGATTTTCATTTTGGGGTCAGATTGCACTCTGCTCAACCGTTTGAGATTGATACTGCGTTGCCTTCACCGCTTGCGATGGAGGGTACATTGTGGTTGCGCGCATGCTTCGACAGTGCTTCGCAAAAGCACCATCAAGATTCGACTTTGGTTATTTGCAGCCATCCAAGTCAAAGTGAAGGAGACGAGAGACGCGGGCAGGAGCTCGCATGTGACGCTGGCCGTCAAGCGAGTCTACAGGAGCGGAGATGTCAAGCTGCGCCGCGGTCTTGTGGACGTCGCTGTGCGGCAACGCGTGATGAGCTGCATGTGTCCGAAGCTGCGCGTCAGAGGGAAGTTTTTGCTTTTGGGACAATACGACCGCTCGTCTGGGGAAGCAACGTTGTCCATCGATAAGACGACCATCGCGATACCGTGGAAAAAATCCTTCAAACGGAAAATTCGACGTTTGGCAAAACGAGCGAGAAAACGAGGCTGCTGAATAAAGGACAAGGAAGACCCCACTGCAGCAAAAAGTCCTCGCTCCATACTGTTGCTTACAGTCCAGGTCACGTTGTGGCAAACCAGGGAGAGAGGCCCGGAAGCACGCCATCGCGAGATTTAGGAAAATTGTTTAAACTTTGCTTTACCTTGAAGTGCATGTCCGAAGCATCTGCCAGTAGCGGCATGGACGGAAACAGCTTTCTGCGCAACTTTCTTCGCCGGAACACAACATTCTCAACGACACGGGCGACGGTCACATCGCCAAACGTCGAACACCGAGCAACTTTTTTCGCATACGAGCCCTTGCAGCTCAATTGCTGCGCCGCTCAATATGACTTGTCCTGCGACTTCCTGGGACTGCTTTGTTTGTGCTTCTTGTTGTTGCGAGCAAACGTAAATTATTTTTTAAATTTAAAATTATTTTGATTCTGCGCGTAGAAAGTTTTTACCGCACGGTCGATAATGCCTTTTGGTTTTGCGATCATCTCAACTTCGCTGTCCTCTGATCACCCGAACCTTTTATTATTTTTCAGCGACTTCATATGAGCTAAGATGCAACGAGATCGAACAGATTTACTGTTTACTTTTAAATATTTTGGGAATGATTGTTTTTTTTCAAGGAATAAGTGCTTAATCGCAAAACAAAGAAACAAAGAAAAGCCGCACAATATATATCGTGGTATCTCACACGTTAACCGGTTTTTGCAATATACACAAAAGTGCATATACTAAAGTGAAGCAATCTCACAAGCGATCATTTACCTTACATTTTAATTAATGTGAGATATCAGCGAAATTTTTTAAAATTTGCTCATTGCGCAATTGCAAAAGCATCGCTTACTGTATAGTGTTTAACAGACATTTTCCAAGAACAACGTTGGCACTAAAGGAACAAATTAAGTGCTGTAAGAAACACGTGTTACTGGCTGATTAGAGCAAATCTGTAGAAAGCAAATTTTTTTCTATGCTTTGATACTGACAGCCGTGCGGTGAAATCGCAGAGCGTTTTGAAATGTACAAACGTTATTTTTAAGCATAGCAACACATTACCTTAAAACTTGACGTTGAAGACATCTAACAATAATCCGCTACGAAGAGTTAACGTGAACTCTTCCAGCAATGGAGCAGTCTCTTTTGATTTGCATGCTTTTTATCGACACGTGCAATTTCACACGAAATCCGCCATTTATCTTCGCGTCTGGAGCACAGCTCCAGAGTTACTCAGTTACCACATTCAGCTGATCGGCGTCTTCCCTCACGCTGCTTGCTATGACGGCCAGTTTCGAGGCTTCTGCTTGGAAACTGGCACACATTTTTTGCACCAAATTTTGACAGAGGCACAAAAACGAACATCCTCACCCTAGAACTTGTTGTGGCTTAAAGCTATGTGCGTCACTTTCACTGGCAAACGATGTAAACGAACTGTACTTAGCAAAATCGTGTGCTGCTGAAATTTGCATTTTGCTGACATCGTGTGTACGCGACGACCGTTCGATGTCCGATTTTGCGTTTGCTTCACTTGACACAAGTCTGAGGCAGCGAGCTGTTGCACAGGAACTTCGCTTTGAGTTTATCAACTGGCCCTTGTTGCGCAAAAAGTTTACTGGAACTAGTGCTCATGCACTTGTTTGAACGTTTGATTACGATTTTCGTTTTTTGACTCGTTGTTTTTCAACTCGTAAGCTCACACGGTCCTCGTTGGGAGCATTTTCAAAGAAAATTGCTTTTGCATCCGCTGCACACGCTGACCATACCTGCTGAAAAGGAATTCCTGGCCAGGCACAACGGCGGAGAGCGCTCGAACCCATGCGCGATCTAAGCAATTGATTGACATCTGGTGCCACCACCGACGCCTGAACAATATTTCCAGCGCATACATTATGAGTTCTGAAACCCCGTCTATCTCATACGTGATTCGTCATCGGAAACGAGGCTTCGCAATTTTTATTTATTCTTTCAACTCACTGTTACCCGTACGAAATTTGCGGCGCAGGCGCTTTGCTGAGCCTATTGCCGTTTCTTCCCGTCGAGCTTGTTCTTTCTATTGTAAAATACAACGTTTTCCGTCAGATCGCATCGATTCCCACGCACCGTTGTACTCGTTGTTGTAGTTTTCCTTCTTTCGCTTTTTGATATTGCTCAAATAAAATACCGTTTCTTCAAGTAACACCGGCTCCTGTTTTGTTGCACCAAGCATTTTCCAACCATGGTACAGGAAATTTGTTTCGCCATGGTTCACCAAGTTCGTGACATGCCAGACTACCCCGAGGAATCGACATGGATTAGCTGCAACCTGATAGCAGTGCCGATAGGGTAGGCATACAACTTACGTACCTACTGTCGGGCAGCATGGTGGTAAGAAGCACGCCATACAAGCACACTGCTGAGTAGAAATTTAACAGAATATCTTACAAGCAGTCATAGGCGTAACCAAGGGGCGGAGCGGATGTATCCCCTTATTTTGACGAAAAAATTGCACCAAACCCTGAAAGCACCAAGCAGGTTTGCGTAGACGTTTACATAAGGTCCTCGAAATACTTATATTTCTGATATGTGCCCATATTAAAAATATGCTGTGACTTTTTATCCAAGTGTGTTATTCAAGGTAAGCATTTTGAAAACGGGAATAGTTCTGCTACAGAATAAACTTAATAGTAGGAGCTTGTCTTGACTACCGTGACAACCAAAAAAGCACCCACAATAGCAAGCTTTAAGCATAGACGCAGCCAGGAGTCACGCACCCTAATTTTCTTCAAATCAGTTGAACATCCTAATTTCCTGCAAACAGTTGTGTAAAATTAAGTTCTGAAATTGTTCTCAAAAGTGGGAATTTTTAGTTGTGAAAAATGCTCTTTGTCGCCACCCGTCAACTGTTTTAGAAAATGACTAAGCATATTAAACTTGACATATTGTATTCGTTTAATGTATCCTGTCAATCTGTAGTCAAACTCTATATCACATTGGATAGCACTAGTACACATGAAAAATACAAACAATCACGCAATAAACAGCAGAGTGGAATTGCGTGTGCAAACACTTATACATAAGTAGAACTGCGAGAGAATCAACATTTAAAAAGTGTTTTAGCAGTTCAACAACTTTTCACCACAATGCAGAAGTTTGAAAATGCATCAAACAGAAGTGTTTTTTACACAGGTGTTACAATTTGCCTCTCAGAGTATTCGCACGTTGTATTACAGAAAGTTTGTCATGTACAACTTTTACAAGTCACAATGCAGGGACGTCATTATGCTTTGTAGCGCACACGGACATAACTGCTTGGAGATCGTTTAGCAGACACTTCGTAGATGTGCTGAAGCAAACATTACTTCTCGTGCACAGACCGAGATCAGCCCAATGTTTGCTTCGGCAGCACTGTTTTATCTCATTCGAGAACGTTTGTGTTCGTTGCTCAACCTGCTCGCCAGGCCTGTAGCCACGGGGAGCATTCGGGGCAAAGCCCCCCAAATTGCCCTCCCACCAAATTTTGTTGTGCCTAGAAAATTTTTAATTAAAACGTATATTAAAAACAAAAATTTTGCCTCCCTAAAAATATATTTGGCCCCCCAAACTTTGAAATCAGGTTACGGGCCTGCTACTCTCTGGTTGTGAAAGTGCGTGCAAACGTTTTGGAATGGTTTGATGTCAGAATATGAACTTCGGAGACAAGAAAGTTGGTGTGAGGAAGTTGCACAAAAACTTTCTATAGTTTAAAATCTCAGGTAGTCTTCACAGCGTACCTTACTTTGATCGACATGCTTCGAAGAGCATCAACTCTTTCAGTATCGTCAAGATAACAACATTTGGGATGTATTTCTTCGTTTGGTTGGTTGTTCCAGGGAGTTTCTCGATTCTTACTTCAGTTTCAGTTTCAGTGAAAGCTCGCTGCAGACCAAAATCTGCTTCATTTTTTCGTAAAACCACGGATGCTCACGAAACAAGAGAACCGCATCACCGCATGATCCAATTTTACTTGACAAAAGCTGTTGCTCAACTGTACCGAAGCTTGTCCAACGTGGTCAATGGCCACCAGCTGTGTTTTCCCTTATAGAAGCAAAAGTTTTGCGAGAAAACGAAGGCGCAGTTATTCCCATTACGATGCGCAAAAAGATTGCTGATTGCTGTTCATCTGCAGAGACACGAAGAAAAATATAATTTACCATTACGCGATTTTAAGTTTTTCACTAAAATAAGTAATTTTAAATAAATCACACTTAATTAACAATTGAAAATGCTTGTCCGGTCAGAAGCACAGAGCACTTAATTATATCATATACAAATTGTCGAAACAAAAGTGTGTTGTAATTGCAATGTTGTGTAACCTACAGGTTTAAAACTTGTGAAAGAGCGCTCTTACTGTGCTATGTGCATTATATAGCTTAATTGGTCATCATATTTAAACATATTAAAACAAGTTAGCTTTTGCCTCAAATGTGATTTACAAAACGAGAAACATATTACCGATAAATACGCTCAAATTACTATACTATAGTTTTGCATACACATTTTAAGTTATTGTATTACAGCTTGGAGATCTGCAACCACGTCACATCTCAAACCAATCTATGTAAAACACAATAACACATTGCGCAACATGACGTTCAGTAACTATTATACACAGGTAAGCCCCATTTATAAGTGATTGAAGTTTCTTAAAGTGCAGGGTATATATAAACTGGAATTGGCCAATACTGCACAGATTTCATAACGAGTTATTGCCCAGCTATAGTCTGTTCCAGAAATCATCGGATTTACTTAACTATAATACAAGATATGGTAGCAATCAAAACTCTTTTATTGCTAGTGTCCACACTAACATTGGCAAAAAACTAATATTATCTAAAGGAACAGTGATATGGAGAGAAATCAATGTGGAATACCAAAATTTACCTTTTCACCACTTTAAAATAACTACGTGCAATTATTGGCTATCGCAGTACTAAATTTCTCGTTTCGTTTTCAGAAATGCCTGTCAAATTGCGAATACTCATCAACAGAATATTGTTACTTTTGTCGTTACACCGTTACTTTTGTCGAACAACCAAGTTGTCACTCTCTGGATATCTGTGAAAATCAATGGTATCACCTAATTGACGCGCAAATCAATATTCAGAACATGATCCTCCCCCATGTGAAATAATTATTACGATGCTTTGTGTTGTTTGACTCAATCCGA
>JGI24158J21664_10000029_pt1 | contig 64884 bp, 51 predicted proteins | sample Ectturendosymbi3_FD_21664 | JGI IMG/M metagenome (IMG submission 21664) | reverse complement strand
CAATTTTTTGCCCCCCCAAATTGCTAGGCTGGCTACACCACTGTGCTCGACTGCTCGTATTCGACAAAACATTAGCATAGCCTCATTTTGCGGTTGTAAATTGCTCTGACGCAGCGATGAGTGTGTTTTACTCCCCTGCTTTAACGCACTGCCTGATGTTTTTTGCAATGATGAACTGCTGAGTCGTAGGGTTGAGTTCATTTTCCTCCAATATCCTAACGTGGAGCGATAATAGTTTGTATTCAATGCAATGACACATAAAATAAGGGGAATGGGTGTAGAAGAATATGTATATTATGTCAACAAACTTTGTCAAAACGTTGGCTTAGAAACATGAATATGCTGTCCAATTATGACGTCACAAACATCGCACACCAAATACAAATGACCACCATATGCACTGAATGAAAACCCTCCCATCAAAATTTTCTGCTTATACCACTGATGCTACAGTTTAAATTGTAGATGCGAGACTTCGTCTGCTAAGTGAAATACTCTTGAAAGGAATGCAACAGGAATGCAACTTTAACTTTATTACGAATGGTTGGGCTGGGCCAGGCTCGCCACCAGATGTGGGTGGGCCTAGCCACTTTTACTAGGACTGCCCAAACAACACTTAATAACTTTGAGGCTCTTTTGAAATTCGAATTTCGCCTGCAACGTTAGAGCATGGCTGTGAAACCTCAGTAACGGTTAAGCACTGAACATAAAATGCAAAAATGCTTAAATAGTAGCCTACAGTAACCCCAAGCAAACGTAAAGCTAATACAATATGAACATACGAGCAGGCCTATGCTGTTTCTGTCACCGGGCATAGTCTATTGGGTGCAAACTTAGTTCTGATCCTGTGATAGCAATGCAGTTTTTATCGTTGACGTTTCAAGAGTGTATGCAAACTCTCTCCCTCAAAAGATGGCAAGAAACAAAATCAAAGCGTACACACACTGCATTTATGAAAATTTTCAGAGTGGTACACGAAAAAAACGATAAAAAATACCTTAGAAATAGGCTACCAACAATTTAAACGATCTCTCAATTCCGGCATATTTGTGGTTAAATACCAATAATTCAGGAAATTTTCGATCAGATTGCCTGTTTCACGATATATCCTGTAAGGAGATAATTAACCAGTAAGACAAAGAAAAATTCAAGTAAAACTTTCTCTTAAAAATGGTTAGAATGCAAAATTTTGACTTCATTATTTGAAAGTTTTTGCATATGTCAAAATTGCTATGCAATGTTTTGAAAATTTCGGGGGGGCAAATGCCCCAAATGTCTCCCCCGCTGGTTGCGCGCCTGATTGGTAGTAAACGTGTAAGTTAGATATTACTTGAACTGTCTCTATCACATGCTGAGAAGGCACTGTGGATATACCGAGAAACACATTGAAAGATCAAAGACACTGACGTGACTTACTTTTGGCATAGTGTAAAATTTTTGCTATTAGAATAAGACAAGAAATTTCTCCAGTTTTACATGCCAAGTACAAACAATTTGTGACTGACTTAAGTAGCCACATTTTTGCAGCCATTATTTTCAAGTAAACAGGGATTCTGGAAAAAGATTACTGAAGCTTTCAGTTATTCTGGCGGAGTTAAGCCTCACAATAGAAAGTTATCACGTCTGATAACCTAAGGTTTAAACGAAAAACAACGTCTTTGCTGTTTTTATCAAAGAAAAGCTCTTTAATTTGATATATTTTTAACTTTAATATTTTTACAATAGACTACGAGCGAACGGTAAATTCCTACATCTCAAACATTTTGACTTGCAGCACACCACGGCATTTGCATCTGTTCGGGTAGTGTTTGTCCAGGCAGCAGCTGGTTTCCAGGCGGCATTACTGGAAGAACCATATGTGCTAGCTCGCAACATGCACAATACCTTGCGAAAGGGTCCAACTAGCTCTATCCGAATGAATATTTATGTAATTAACATTTACGCACAAACTTTGTTTTATAAACTCCACTGGATATATTTCGAGTTGCACACGTCACTTAGGTTCCTTCGCTGAACTTAATGAACAAAATACGAGTATTTTTGTTACCATCACGAACCAATTAAGAGCATGGTTTTGGACAAGGATTTGAGTTTTAAAATTATTGTTTTTTTTAAGTTACTCAATTTTAACTCGAGTTTTCAATGTTTTTGGACTTGAATTTTAAATTTTGTTGTTATCTCTGCCACGCTCCTGTGCCTTTCTCCAACTTAGCATTTCCGGGTGAGTAATCCTTTCAGCGTTCATTAAATGCTTTGGAAAAGCCCCTTCACGGCAAAAACGAACAATCGTGAGGTGTATATCAAACATATAAATTGCACAGTAGGAAGAGAAACGTATCTGAGCTTTGCTGTCAGTGGGGAAAGGTTGTACTTCGCCAGAGGCGTAGTTCAACCGCCTGAAGCTCACCACTTCCGTCAGAGCCAGTATCAGTTGAACTTTTTGATGGTGTGCGGACTATTTCGGAGAAGAATTTGAAAATATTGAAGAACATTGCAAAATGTTGAAATTTATCCGAAAACGCAAGCTTTATACCGCATTTTTTGAAAGGGAACAACTGTCCGTTTTTTTCTCCCCTGCATGGGCGTGATCTCCAGCAGCGCACAGTAGATATAAAATAGTAATTTCGAAGCTGAACGATATGATTTGAACCACTGAACGCTGTATAAACGGACTTCAATTCTTTTCAGGCGTTTGATGTAACAAGTACAGCTCTGCGGATGTTGGTACTTCATCGGCTTACCACTTTAAAAAATTCCCATATTGCGAAAGGCAAAGTTCTACCTGTTGAGTTACTGCTAGCCATTTGCCATCGTACACGTCCAACGACGATGTGCCACTGTAGTAGCCGCCACCATAAACCCAGACCATCACTGCCAGTGAGGAATTGTCGCCGACGAGCTCTGGCGTCCACACGTTGAGATATAAGCAGTCTTCATTTTTGGGGGTATTGGTATTCCACATCGCCGTGCCCCTGAACCCTGCAAAGGCAAAAAGTGTGTGAGGCATCCTTCACATTTGTTTCATTTTTCACACGTCCATTCAGCTGAAATCATATCTGATAACCTCAATGCAATGAGCTCCGGGTTTATTTGAACAATTTTTTACCACAACCTTTCAAAAACTCCCTTACTGTCACCACTCGCAATGAATGACTTGATTCTTGTCAGTTGGCAGATGAGTGTAGCTAAAATAGCTTTTGTTAGAAAGAACTAAAGAACTACCACCAGCTGCTTAAAAAGTGCAGATAAATCCCATATCCTTGTCCAGTGGCGTAGCCAGCCTAAAATATTGGGGATGGGCAAAAATTTGAGCGGAGCCAAATGTTTGACTTTTTGTTTGGGACGCCGCTGAGCTCCCCCGTGGCTACGCCTATGTCCTAATCTTTATTGAACGCTTTTATCATCGATCTACGCCTGTGGATAGATTGAAAAATAAAACCAACACCTAAATCTCTTTTGTGAACACACGGGTAGGCTCGATGAAAGTTTGTCAGTAACGTGTATTAAAGTCATGAGGCTACTTTGTCAGACTGTCACCTGCAGTGTGCACTGATAACAATTAGACTTGGAGTGTTGTGTGGATTTGTGTAACATTTAATTGTTCGTTCCAATCCGTTTGTAATATGAGGGCATATTATCTAAATGCATGACTTTAACTCATGAATTGCATTTTCTAAATTTGTAAAGTTTTCATCCACCGGACAAAGAACGCAAGAAGATGCAAGTTTGTGGCAAGACTGACCAGATAAGAAGTTAGAAGACGGCCGACAGATTTTTCGAAGATTATAAGCAATAACAGACTTCTAACGTCAAACCTCGTTGCAGTGAACGTCGGTAACCCATGAAAAATATATATTGCCATCAAAATCCATCTAAGAATAACTCTTTCTACAGTGTAAACATGTTTGGTTTGTTTTACCATCCTCAAGTTCTTTTGATTACCTACTCGCATTCTCGCATTCTCCTTCAAAACTCAAGGCCGCGGTTTAACAAAACCCTACTTTTCTTTCTGTCTTCCTCAAGCTTGCCCTTGGGACAACGTCCTGGTATCACGAATCGCTCACCTACATTTGTAACATATATGACTGTTAAAAAATAATGTAGGGGCAGAATCCCACAATATTGACTTTAGCGATCAGAACCAATGTGAAGCACAAAATATGCACTATTACAATACTAGCAAAAATGTATCTTCCAAGCCTTATAGCTGTCTCTACCCTACACCTTTTATTGACTTTCTTAATTAGTCAGTTTCTAATTTGTATTCGTTTCCTCTTACCACTGCTGGTGAAGTAAGCCAACTAATATCATCTATAAAATGCAAAACAACATCGAACTCTTATAACATTCCCGTAAATGTTATAAAACAAATTTGCTAATACCTTATCGTTATGGTAATCTGAATTTTTTATTAATGGTATGGCATAAGGTGAATTTCGTAGCTTTTCAAATGTTTCTCAAACTAAACCCATCGCTAAAATAACCATTCCCAAGTCTCCTAATGACTGCAGATCAATGTTACTGCTTTCAAACCTCTCCAAAGTATTTGGAAAAGTGATTTGCAACAGATGGTAACCGTTTTTCAAGTAATTGCATGCTAAGCCTATGGTTTTGTTTTAATATTATAGTGAAATAGCAACTACTACCACCTATGGCAGCTTGGTTTGTGATAAACATAACAAATTAATTACATGTATTTTTTCCTAGACTTGAGTAAAGCCTTTGATTGTGTTGATCATAAAATTCAACTTAAAATAATGTTTTACTACGAAGTAATAGAAGTACCCATAAAACAACTTGCTGCCTACTTGGACAACAGGGTTCAGTGCACTAAAAAAGCAGATATTACATCTTTCTTACACGCCACATAAGGTGGACCTCAGGGATCTTTGGGCCTTTACTATTCCTTACATATGTTAAAGATATTGTAACATCGCCCAATGTTAATAATGTTTAAAATGTTGTTGATATCAGTCTTCATATTTCAGGAAAGAAAACTACAAAAACGTGTAAAAGATGAGCTTAAAAATTTAACTACTGGGTTCGTGCTAACAAATTTAGTATCAGTTATTCCGAAGTAATTTCATGCTCATGAATAAAATCAAAAATAGACATTTTTCTGTTTTTACTGATTTAATCAACCGATATAAATACGAAGTAACCTAAATTATTTTGGAATTGTACTTGATGAAAAACTTAATTGGAAGCCTGAAATAGAAACGCTGGCAACATCAGTTCCTAAATCATGTGAAATTTTGTGCAAACTGAAACACTACGGCAGTATCTCACTATTCAAATCCGTTAATTTTGCCCTTTTTCATTCTTATCTAACTTACTCAATACTTAATTAGGAAGAGCGAATAAAACTATTTTACTTCCATTAATAACATTGCAGAATGAATCTATAATAGCCGTAACAACACGGATTTGCTTTCTTGTAATTACCAAATCGTAAAAATGTCTGATTTATTTAAATTATCAGTTGTCAAATTTATGTCCTCGTTTAAAAACTGTAAACTGTCTGAGCACTTTCACTTTGACAATGATTTTTGTAAGATTGCATCAATTCGCAATTATCAAGAAAATGATTGATTCTTATTCGCAAAAATACCATTTACCCAGAATGAAAACATCTCTGGTTCAGCCTTCTTTGTATTTGTCCCAGAATATCGTCCGAAATTCATGAAATCTTTAAGTCTCTCTCATCTTTTACATTTCGAAAGCAATGCAAAAATATCTTGTTCTCTTGCCAATATGCGAGCTGTTTCTTGATTCATATGTTTGTTCCAATGTTTGTAACTTTGTATATAGTGCCTCTTCTTTCTGTGTACCCTTCATCTTTCCATATGCTTACCCCAGTGACCCCACACTCCTGTACATAGACATGCTTTTCTCTCTCTGTGCTCTTTGTTCTTCGTGATGATGTGCTTTGCTAGTAACTTATGTTGGATGTTCAAATTAGTGCATTTTGTCACTTCCTTTTTCCTCTTCACTTAAAACGTCTTGATGGCATAAATCAACACAGAGTTGAAGACATTTTAATATTTCTGCCCTTTGGTGTTTATCTGCTCTTTTTTAGTTTTTCGTGGCAGGTAATGGTAATATTTGAAAATTGCTGTGAAATAAGTACTGTAGAATCTTGTGAAGGGTTCCTAGCAGTACCTAGATTGAAATCTTGTGTCTTCCAGCATCTTGTTTGAAAGGAAAAACATTGTAAGGCTAACGTATACAACGAGCGTTCTACTGTATGTACAGTGCATTTCCTGATTACATATTTGGTAACGAAATAAAAAATCAAATAAAAAACGAAAAACTTGCCTTTCTTGTATGACTCAAACGAAAAATCTGCCCACTGATAGCACGAAAAAGGATATTCGAAAGCGTCACGAGTGCCTTCCCAGGATTTGACAGGAGTGGGCGCTTTAAATCGTTTCTGGCCGACCGGCGGTTCCCCGTACGGTATGCCCAAAAATGTCGATACACGTTTACCAAGCATGACTTCTACGACCCTTCCTCGCACTTTTCCGCTTTCAGTCGGGACAACAACACAGGACTCGCAATCAGGAACCGTCCTGAAGTCAAGTGTGTGGCCGCTGGCCTCGTCCTGCAAAGTAGTAAAGTCTTTTTCATCGAGTTCAGCCAAGGTAGATGCGGCAGTCGTGGATGAAATTGAAGGCCGATGGCGTTTCGAATGACGAAGCGAATTTCTTCTTCTTGAAGATCTTTGCATTCCGTTGTGAGCAGTTTTTCTGTCGCCATGCGCTTTGCTCTTCTGCTTGTGTCCGCTTGCTCTCCGGCTATTGGATCTTGCCTCGGCACACAAAATAAAAATTAGCATCACCACTGCTATCGCCAAAACGATTTTCAAATGCTGCTTCATTTTGAAGGCTGGCTAGGGATATTCTTCACAGTTGGGTAATCTGCAAGTACTTGTCTCGGCTGCAATCCAAATCACACCCAGTAAAACCAGCAAACATCTTAGCAAACAGCACAACCAACTTTGCAGGTCTTCTTCACTAAAAGCAAACAAACAGCCTACTGTACAATAAAGAAAAACCTACGATGCATCAGACATCATCGCATAAAAAAACGGTTGTAACAAGTAAAAATGGACAAACAACGGCACTTCACCTGCTTTTTAAAAGATAACGGCGTAGATGGTAAATTTTCTCGTTCAGCTAACAGAAAAGTTATGGGATGGGGCTAAGTATTGGTACCTTGAACTTTTTTTATTTGGTGTGATGCTTTTAAGTCATGAGAACGTTTGAACACCTCGCACTTGAAAATCTACCTACAGAAGTTAGCACCAGCCGCTCTGTTCTTCAGAACAAAAATAATATTTCGTGATTGACAAAATTTGTAGTTCAAAATTTCGGCAAGGACTGGAGCTCAGGGCCCCTCGCTCTCCAGACCCTACCTACAGGCCCATATTGGCATCTGCGCCTTAAGTCAGTGGTTCCCACACGAAGACCGTCAAGGTGGTACCCGAGACCCTTCTGCTCTTCTACACAGAAAGAAGACATTTTGTTTTTCCTTATCGCGTTTTGTTAATAAAATCCTGCATTTTTGTGTACTTCCCTTATTAGTTTCGAAAAATGGCCATTATAATTTCTCACAGCCATTTCATTCATGCCGCATGTGTGTCAAGTCTGGTTTGCCAAACTTTGATCGAATGATATTGGGTAGAATGAGTTTTCCAGGAACAAGGTGTTTTCAAGGTGGTACGCCGTGAAAATTTAGGGCTCACAAATGGTACGCGATCAGAAAAAGTTTGCGAACCGCTGCTTTAACTGATACTTATGTTCACGTGAATGTGTAACGCGCTTTCGTAAGTGTCTATGGAATGTAATATAAGTAATCTTCGGAAGGGCAGGGGCAGGGCCCAGTGGAACATCGTCTGGCGTATTTTTTGAAATTCATTTTTCTTTCTACAAGTAGCCTTGATTCATGATGACAACAGCATGTTGGCGCGCAACATCCTTTTCCCAGTAACAAAAAGTGCTGTATGTAACGTGTAGTTACATACAGCAGGAGGCCTGTAACGCGTAGTTCAGGACAATATAAAAGCATAAATTAGGAGTAAAGCAAAACCTATTTTCTTAGGCAGTATGTTGTCAAAGCAGACGAATTTTCTATAAACGTAGGCAATATGACGAAGAGTGCGGCATGATGTACACCATGCTTTTCAGGCCTGCAAGGTGTACTGTTTGATCTGCAACTTTGTTTCTTCTTGAACTGTGTCAAAGGGCAGGTGTTTTCATTCTACTGAGAGGACAAATTTCATTTCAGTATTTCCGTTGAATTTCATGCTGTGGTCCGTGATCCCAGGAAGTCTTGCCTTTTGCAACCAGTTTTATGTCAAATGCAACGCGTTTTCATGTTTGATAGATATATGACCCAGTGCAGCCAGTTTTCATAACATGGATATACTGCAAGTGGTTTCGAAAACGTTTTGCACTAGAAATATTTTATGAAACTTCAGCGGCCTCGTTAAATGCATGTGCATTTTCGAAACGCTTTTTACTACGAGCGAAATTTCACTTAGTTTTGTTTGATTAAGAAAAACAAGAGCGCATCACTATGTTAGCTATCGTTTTCAATTTAAATATAAAAGCTCTTTGAAAGTTTTATGAATGCGTGTGCCATACAAATAGTCAAAATAACTTCAGTCAAGGATGGGTATTTCGTAGTAAGAAAAACAACAATAATATCAAATTGCAACATATTCACCCCCCTCAAACGAAGTCTAACAATGCGATACAACGCCATAGCAATCCGCACGTTTTCTTGGCCGTGTGGACCTGCGCACAGTGGGGGTAGGTGACTTTGCAGCGTCCGTTTGCAAGCTTTCTTCTGCTCGATTACCGCCGTCTTGTTTGACCATTCAAATGCATATGCTTTCGAAACACCATTCCAATGCATATGCTTTTGCATTATAGAAGGTCCATTCTTTTCAAAACATGTAGTCTAAAGCAGGGGTTCTCAATCTTTTCAATCGCGTGGCCCAATTGATAACCAAACATATGGTCCGTGGCCCACCTACTGTACAACTTCTCCAATGCGACAATTTTTGCACATGCACTGAGCAGAAATGAAAACAGCTAAAGAAAAATTTTAATAACACAACATGCTCTCCAATCAAATGCCAAGGCTGATCTAATTGTTGTTAGAAGCATAGATATTCCATGGTCAGGAGGGTTTGTTGCAGAAGCATAAATATTTTACGAAGAGGTCCAACGCCGGAACAGCGGTAGGGGTTTGACAGCGTTGAAGGCAATGGGAACTTATACAAAACAAAAATATCTTTACCAATTATGCTTGTTTCTGATCAGCAGCAATGTCTACCTCAAAAAGAATTAAAAAGGTTACAGAAACCCATTTTGAATTTTCTGTGTGGGCAATAGTTGCAATAAGTTGTTTAAAGTCTATCTTGATAAACCGTTAAATTACCAGTGATAACCTACTGCTTTCAAAAGGCATCTCTGCCCCTCGTTGGCCCCCTTTTGAAAGGTAAGGGGTCAATGCTCCCGTCATACCCCCTGTCCGACGTTCATGGTGTGACGCTTCGCGACAAGGTGCGCAGCTGTGAAATTCGCAAAGCCCTGAATGTCGAACCACTTCTCCAAATCGAGAGATTCCAGGTACATTGGTTCGGGACATGTGTCCAGAAAGTCCCAGTAAAGATTGGCGAGGCACGTCCTACTGCAGTGGTTCCCAAACTTTTTTCTTTCAAGGCGCATTTTAGAAAAAAACAGAAATTATTTGGCGCACTTCGAAAATTTGACAAAAAAATTTATTTGAATTTGTAAATTTGCAACAAATCTGTCAGTGAGACACATGTGCTTGATGTTGTTTGGCATCGGTTTCAATGTTAGGACGTATTTCAGAGAGACAAACCCTCATTTCTTCTTCAACACAACATAGCCACTTTCGTTTTTGGGCTTATGTTGTGGAGTGTTGAAAATCCAAGTTCACATAGATATGATGTTGCAAACTGCATCAAAATGGTCAAAGCCTTCTTAGCTAATGAAGGGTATTCTTCTTTTACAGCAATCCAAAATGCATCTATAGGTAACTCAACTTGTTTGATTTTAAAGTCCGCGGTCACTAGTAATACATGCCAACTCCTCTTCTTCACATGATAGAAGACCAGTGTTAGATGAACTCTCTATGAAAGGATTTCGAACCCAGTCGTACTCATCAGTCTTCGGTGATGGGAAATAAAAGTTGAATTTTTCTTCCAGAGTTGTCAAGTGTTGAAATACAATGGGACTCATTTTCTTTATGCAGCTTTCTCGTACCAAAGGGAACATATCAAAGCTGCCATCTTTAGCTCAGTTTTTCCAAATTGCAACTTTCTTTTTAAATGCAACCAGCTTATCTGATGAAGTAAGGATGTTTTCTTCTCTACCTTGCATGCGACCAGTTCGGAGTAGTTGGGCGCAAGCTGCTTGCATCGCCGTCACGTGCTCTGCACGCGATAACAAGCGCATAAGCTCTGGAAGAAAAACCGTATAATTGCAGAAGCTAGCAGCATCCAATTTTGCGTCTAATGTCGTTTGCTCGTCTCCAGGGGTGTAGCGCTAAAACGATGATGAAATGCTTTGTTACAAAAAAATAGATTCCTAGCTAGCTACAGTCTGAAAACAGCTGAGTACTTTTTTTAACAAAAATAACAACAAAGACGGCAACAGGTAGGCGTCTCATCAAGACGTATCGGAACGCGTTTCACCCTTCGAAAGAGATTGGACGACAAACGCGACCACTCACATGCGGCCGAACCTGTCGACAGCGAATCACCGTAAACACCGTGTCGTGTCTGCATGCGGGAGGTAACGCCATTGGCAGGCACAGTGTAATAGTTAAAGCACAACAAGCTACTTGGGAGACCAAAGTATTGACTCTATTAAATCCGAAAATTACCAGAAAATTTTGCTGAAGTAATTTTTAAAAGCATGTGAAACACCATCACAGATTTGGAGACCAACAAGAAGCAATTGAGTCAAGGTCATTTGATGTGACAATTCCATTACAAGATCTGCGCATGCGTAATTCTGATAAATTTTCGAGCTTCAGCCCGGAAGCAGGGTTTACGAAAAGACATGCTGAAATGAGTTTCAACGAAGCAAAGAAATTTCGGTATTGGCCAGGGAGTTTTAGCCTAAGAATCATAGGCGTACGAGGCGGGAGGGCGGCCGACCACCGTCTTGAAAAATTTCAGGGCAAACTCTGTTTTCAGGGCAAGCGCATATTGTTCAAAAATTCTGAATGATAAAAAATATATATTCAACAACGTGAATTCAGGGCAAACTCTGTTTTCAGGGCAAGCGCAAGTTGCTCAAAAATCCTGAATGATAAAAATATTTCAATACAGTGAAAATTTTCAGGACAACTCGTGTTTTCCAAGGCAAGCGCAAGTTGCTCAAAAATCTCTGATGATAAAAAATATATATTCAATACAGTGAATTCAGGGCAAACTTTGTTTTCAGGGCAAGCACAAGTTGCTCCAAAAATCCTGAATGATAAAAATATTTCAATAAAGTGAAAAATTTCAGAGCAACTCTGTTTTTCAAGGCAAGCGCAAGTTGCTAAGACATGCTGAATGATAAAAAATATATATTCAATACAGTGCCCAGTGAATTCAGGGCAACTCTGTTTTTTCAGGGCAAGCGCAAGTTGCTCAAAAATTCTGAATGTGAAAGTATACTCAATACAGTGAAATTTTTTTCAAGGAAAACTGTGTTGCCGGGCAAGCGCAAGTTGCTCAAAAATCCTGATTGGTAAAAAATATATTCAATACAGTGGAAATTCCACGGCAAACTCTGTTTTCCAGGGCAAGATGAAAAAAATTTCAATACAATACATTCAGCCAGTAAAGGCAATTACCGTAAAGTTTCTTGTCTGGGAGAACACAATACGCAAGGAACTTCAGCCCCTTGAGTTAACAAGCAAGGTAACTACAGAATTTTCCGATAACGGCACCTCTAGGGGATTGCATAAAGCACGTCATTGCCGAAATAAAATTATGAGCGAATTGAAATGCATGTAGAAAATGCCATCGGCACCGAACAACATGTAATGTTATAGGCGAATCGACGTTACATACGAAGCCGTTATAAACGAATTCAACTACATAGAACAGATTTACAAGAGGTTTCAGGCCCAATTCGGATTAAATTTAAAAAGTTAATTTCAGGGCGTATTGTTTATTTTTAGGGCAAATTGTTATTTTCAGGGCAATTTTTTTCCGCCACTCCAGTAAAATGCCATCCCGTACGCCTATGCTAAGAATCACACAGTCGCTTTTAGTTGCACTCCGTTTTAACCAATCTTTTTTTGTCAACTCGAAGAGTAGGTTCAAGACTTGGAATTAAGGTCAGGTTGTGGGTATCATCTTTTAAATCTGTAAACAAATGGCAGAAAATTCCTGTTAAATATTATTTTCGTCGGCAAAGCCCCGAAATCAGTTCTCATTAATTAGTTTTTGTTACTTTTTTATTTTCATATTTTGTTTAAACATATTCTTAACCACACCCAATTCCTTCAATTAAATTTGATACACTCGTCTGTGTACATAGGCATGCTCTTTCATCTGTACATTTCTTCACCATGCTCTGTGTTTGTTTGTTTTCCTAATTGTGCTTATTTTATTCCCAAGTGTTGTTCTTCAACACTTCTCAAAAACTGAAAAACAGGGTTGGTTGACTAGATAACCGCCATGGTCCCTTACCAATCCTATATAACACAGCACCCCTCTTTATTTGCACTGATCAACTATTGCGCCATTGCATTTTCATTTGCTCTAATGTTCACTAATGGTTGGTTTGCTTAGTGCAATGGCTTCTTGTAGTGCTTGTCATATGAAACAATAAACTATTGTCCATTGTCTTACGAAATATGTATGTCATCCTGGCAAGCTGCAACTACCAGTGATCCAGAGATGAGCGGACTGTGATATTTTACGATCCAGATCCAGTCCTGAATTTTTAAAACTCAGGTCAAGTCCAACCATAGTCCAAGATATTTAAAAAATGAAAGGTCCAAATTAAGTTCAAAAAAATGACAAAATACAGCTTTTCAACAACAAAAATGCTGCAATTTTTTCCATTAACTTAGTCCAAATCCGGTCTTGATCCTAAATTTTTGAAGCGATTTACAGTCTGGATTCAATCCAAATCCAGAAAATTATCCAAATCCAAAAAATTCGTTACACTCCGGATCCAGTCCAATCCAAGTCTAGTCCGTTGTTTATTTCTGCAGTGATCCTCACTACTAACAAGGACTGTCCTGCCTGTATGGGATTGTGAAATAACGTCGAATTGTTCAAGTTACTTCTTTCGTCAGAACATGTGGTGTCTTGATTACAAAAAATGTTTTGCCTTTCTTAAACACTGCTAAGCTTCACTCAACTTTATTATCCACTTACTTCAACTGTCTGATGCTTTTCACAAATCTCCCTTTTTTTCTCCCATGTGTAACGCTTCTGTATAACGATGACCGACTGCAATAGTCCTGGTGCCTTGTGTCAGCCAATTGATCTGGTTGATTGGTAGAGACACAACTTTCATTTTCAGAGAGATGGCCAGCTTATCGAACCATCTACATGACCGGTGAGAATCGCGTATGGAGCCCTACAGAATCGTTTTACATTATTCGATCCACCTGCTAATTTGTACAAAAGAGACAAGGTACGTGAAGGTCGAAAAATCTGTAAATGACTGTTAAGGAGAGAGCCAAGCACAGATTACAAAAGCTTGAAAATATTTTATGACACTAGCTGCCATACTGCGCTGCATTAGTTCGAAGAACAAGCACCTTATCTGAGCACCTTATCTTGCCAAATCGAGCAGCCTCAATTCTCTCGGCTGGTGGTCTGCAGCGCGAGTAGGGTTGATTTAATGTTGAAAGCAGTTGAGTCATCTTTCGACTGCTTGCTTTGGAAACAAGGCTCCATAGTTATTATTTATAGCGCAGTCGGAGATTAGTCTGCCAGCATCACAGACGCTATTAACTTCTGAAGAGCAGGAGGCATTGCAGCGATGGCTGTAGCAGGGTGACATTTATTGAAACCATAAAACGTAAAGGAACATCTGACGTGCGTTTTGCAAATGTTCTTCGCCCTCAGGGTTTTGCGAAATTTGACGGTAATTATAACGAGAGCTATATAGCCACACGCTCTCACTATCTTCTGGATGCACCGAAGAGGATGTCGCCAAAACGTGACAAATAAAGCCGGGTGACAGCAAAGTAAAATGTAATCACGCGTCGAAGGAGAGTTGGCAGGCAAGCACTGCATTCCTTGCATTTGAAATCGACTAAAACTTGGGACCACTTCTTCAATATTTCATGACGACAGCCCCTGTGCGCTGGTAGCTCGATACATCTGTTTACCACCTGGGATTACACCAACAGTCATTTTACATGAAGGAAAATCAAAACTGGCTTGTCGAATATCCTCCTGTCAGGTACAAACTGTACTAGACAACACTGTTCATGCACACTGTTGTTCAAATACTCGAGCTTGTAACCGGTGCATTTTTTCCTCTCTCATTATTCCACAAAATCCTGTTGTTTTTCTTTTTACGGGAAGCTCCCAGGAAAGACGCCACAATATCTAAGGAAAAAAGTTTCTTCGTCACACTTCGAAGCATGTCAGTATTTTTTCACAATGAGAGCGTAATACGACCTTGTACAACTACAACGTTCGAAGATATCTCACAACATGTTTTTACTGACTTTACCATAACCGCAAACGTTCAGCAGACGTTATTCATCGGTGACATATGCGTTTTTCTGTAACCGAAACTTCGTCAACACGTTTTTAAAGAAAGTTGAAAACGTTTTGGAAAAGAAACGTACTTGTGGTTAACATAAGGCATGCAGACAATGATTCCCACAACGACCTGTCTAATGAACTTCATAAGCAATCTTTCAAGCGTTACATATAGTATAGAACAATCGTTTTTATGTGTGGGATATTAATGAAGTAGGCTAATCTCATGTGATGGTAACATGGTAGTAGCTGGACAAGCAGCAAACAGTATTGGTGACGAAAGTGCATGTCATGCCAGAACAGGGCGCTTTGAATAAGACGATACATTGCTGCAGCACAAATGTTTCTTAAAGAATCTTTCGTGTGCTTTTGTTTTGGAGTTGCTAAGTCACTCTTCGATTTTTGTAGATGCTAACTGCATTATCCATACGGCTAAGACTACAGACTACAAACTGAAAAAGTTTTTGATTCGCAAAAAACACTTAAGGAAGTCGAGTGGGAAATCGGTTAAACCGATGCAGTAGTGATTATTAAAGAATTCCTAGAACTCCACTCTATTCTCTAGCTGAGGTTTGTGATTGTAGTAGGCAGGCCTAAATAAACATTCAGCCGAAAGTCAGTATAACCACGGCAAATGAACAAATTTTGGGAGAATAAATGCAAAAACTTCACACTGCCTAAGCTGTAAGTGACCTCCATCTCATTCAACTTGGCTGAGCTTGAAATAAAATAAACAGTAATGTTTGGATCCCGGTAAAGTTGCAATATTGATCAAAGTTTCTCTCAAACCAACATGAATCAAAACCTAACTTCCTCGCTCTTTGTCTCACAATAATTCGCTTGTCTGCTTGCTCAATGGTGTCTGCTGGCAAATGTCATTTCTCAGCTTCGTAGCATGAAGGTCACTGCCACAACAAACTCCGTCATAGCAAACGGCGCTGACTAATGCAGAGCGCTGAATTGAAGCTTGACAAGCTCGTCAGAGCTTAATTCCCAAAGGCATTCTGATGGTTTGCTAGACTTGCTCGTCGTGACTTACAAGGAGAACCACTTGAACTGTTGCGCGGGCAAAGCTTCTTGCGGTCTCCATCACCAAAACAACCTCCTTCGCGCCGCCCAGTCAGTGGTTAGCTGGAAGCGGATAGATGCTATTTTGATATATTTTAAATCTTAAACTGTTTCCAATACACAAAAAGGTGAAGCAATGAAAACATTCAATCGTTTCAAGTTCATCATTTCAACAAATTTGCAAATTTTGTTTTTATCTCAGGAAAGACTCCTGTGATTTATTGAAAAAAAACTGCTCATCCTCCACAAATGATTTCAGCAATACCTTGGTGTGGTTGCATCATTTATAGGCAGGAGACCAACCAGGAAAAATCCTGAAGGGTTGAAGTTTTTTGACGAGGCAACAACCAGTAACGAATCGAGACCTTGCCTTTGTGGAAAGTATTTTTTTAATGGGCGACGACATACGTTGTTTGAACCTGTGGTACTTGCTCAGTCAGCACAAGGAACTTTCGCAATTCCCAAAATTTTGTAATTTTTCTTTGAAAAACAAATGAGCAGCAAAATGTGATCGATTATTTTTCAAACCAGAACAGCACTGAAACAAGTCAGCGTCACCCTGTCAACCTTGATATTTTTCTTCACTTTTCCTTCTTTTCCCGAATCGAGCAAAAAGAAAAAACTGCATGGCATATCCTAATCGTGTAGAAAATGCTCTCCGAAGCGAAAGGGGTGTAATATCACTGAATATCATTAAACTATGAAAAGAGCGCTACTTTTTCGGGGGCTCCGTAGTTATTTGGGAGGGAGTTATTGTACCAGTTTCCCCCTAGATTAGTCACTGACAACAACGCTTTCTTTGCCTCAGACTTCGTGAGCGGATTGTTGGGATAAGAGCATGAAATGATTGAAACACTTTCAAAGGAAGCAATTTACTTGGATTCTGTTTCTCAATTATCGACAACGTTTTACTTCAAGCTCCCGGCAATAGAGTTTGAGAGTGTTAGCTGATACAATCAAAGTATATGAAGCTGTAGTTACAGTAACTTCAGCGGTGTTTGAAGTTATCAGTGAGTATTCTGCTCGCGGTTGAGGATTTTAAATCACCGTTATGCTTGTACACAGGAAATTGAAGCCTCAAGAAAGTTTGAACTATTTGTAGTTCGATCTTCTTAGAGCTTAATTCCGTCATCTCACAAGCACAGATTCCATACGTTCCATAAAGAACCGTCATATATCACCTTCAGCCATTGAATAATAACCCAAACACTTAGCGCCTAGCGCGTAAGACCTATTCAAGCCAAGTGGCTTGATACGAGATAACCGCAACCGCACACACATTAGAATCTAACATAAAAAGCGGTCAGAGGAGTTCAATATGTTTTAAAGGGCAGCAGACCGAAAAACTTGCCCTCAAGTCCTCAACTGGAACTGAATTTTCGATGTGGGTCACGTCAACTTTAGCCCATTGTTCTTTCTTGCTTTGAAATGATACCTTTAACACTTCCCGCTTTAAAGCGCTGCCACTGAAGACATCTACCAAGAGGTCGAGGTCTTTTAGGTTTAAACTTTAAGATTAACGAGTAAACCAACAAACTATACTAAAATGAAACTGAAACCAACTGGACCACATCACACAACAAAGCAAAAGGACTCACTTTTAACAAACAACTTCCGACATGGCTGTGATTGCAGCATTGCCTTTGACGCTTGGAGTTCGTATTTAAGATGCTGGATTGGATATCACTTACAGCTGAACCATTTTACGATCACACTCCCCCCAGACACTACATTACATCATAAGGTCTATTGCAGATAGCCAGAGTCCACGGAATAAGGATGTTCCACAAGCAAGCGCATGAACTATCTTTTTACTTTTCCCAAAATCAACACTACCTCCGGGAGGAGGCAAGGACAAGACCGGTGTAAACTACGCTTCTAAATCTTGCAAAAATTTCGCAGTGTATACTTCTTTTTTACTCGAATTTTTTTCGCGACATGCTTGGTGGAGCTGCTGGTGGCTTTGCAACTCGTCGCCCGAAATTGCCTGCCTGACCTTCGAGTAACCTCCCACGGACAAAAAGCTTCGCGTAACAAAGAGAACGCCACACACAATGCGTTCTTTCATTCAAAAAAGAACTGCGAAATGTGGTTATGCAACGTAGGAAAATCCTTTCAACATGTGGGAAACAATGTCTGCGAGCAAGTATCATGAGTTTCATATTCTCCGCGTCTATCTCTGTCGTCACTAGACTTCCTTATAGCGCATAGATTACATCAGCAAGTTTTTCCGGTTGGCGGAAACATGCCGCCTTGCATTGAGTTCCGCACACAGCTGGCAAGGACAGCGTTGACTGACGGGCAAGTTCACCTGCAGATTATATATTCTGCTTTACGAATCTCATTATTGTAATAATAAGCAAGGTAGCTTGAGGACTTGGGTGAAGATGATGGATTTTCGAGAACGTTTCAAATATTATGAATGGCTTAAAAATAGGAATCAAGACATACCAGGAGAATTTTCGCCACGCCAGTGAATACTGTTTAAGACCACGCTTCCAAAATTTTGTATGACAAACTGCTTCCTTCGCCAACATGGGTGTAAATGAAAGATCAAATTCATAATCAACACCAACACAGATTTGCTTTAACTAGTGGTCGACAAACTGTGGGCCGTGCACATTTTGCTGGGCTGCATAACACTTTGTTGTAGGTGGGGTGGTACGTAAGAGCTACAATCCAATGCCGGTTGCGTGGGCTGAAACCCGGGCTGTGGAGCCGGAACTCAAACCTTAAGCTCCGGCTCTACCATCCAAAAGTTTTTGGCCCGGCTCCACAGCCCTGGCTAAAACACAGATTATGTAACAACTGTGTAACATTGATTTTGTTTGACGTAGCAAAGCATTGCTTTAGTCATTACACAGTTTATGACATTAACATTACACTGTTATGCAACAAGTAACTGAATACAGCTTAAGTTTGAAATAGGCCTTCAAAAATAAGTATGGGGGCTTTTTGGACCACCATAACGAAAGTCTGCCGTTAACTGGTGTAAACGATCAAAAATTGACGGGGAAGCAACGGGCAGGAGTGGATGTCTAAGGAACCGGTTTTGATGGCCTTCAAAACTTTTTTTCCAGATTCTGTATCAGTTAACAGGTTTCGGTAAAACCGCTCCTCAACAATACTCCCGGGATTGAACTGAAAATTAATCATTTGACTTGAACGATCAAATGGTTCACAGTCAAATGCAGGCACTTTTACCGGCAACCTCCTTGCGTTATATTTGGCCCATTCGCTGCGTGAAGCACATCTGTTGTTCGACGGCAGCAGATTTTAATTTCGAGGGCATTGATTTTCGAGTCACTACGCGCTACTACCAGCAAATCACAACACGCGCCTCGGTCAATTTCGTTTCCCGCAGTTCCGGCTCGATTCGACCGCCGTGTTATTTTGTACTTGACTTAAGAGCAGCGACATTGGTTTCAGCATGCACCAGGTCAATTGCTTCAGCTGATGATGCCATGTCGATCGGAGAAAGCACGTTAAGTAGTTTAGTGCCAACGAGGTTCTCGGCTCTGGCAAACGCGAATGAAACTTCCCCTCACTATATCATTTAGGGTCTTGCGCATTTTTTTCAGATTTTACGTCTCGATTTCGGTGAGCGCCTGTCAAGGATTTAACAGACATTAAATAACTCGTGGTCTATACAAAATGGCAACTTGATGTCCTTCGTCGAGCAAAGCTCCCTCGCTTGCAATTATCATTAAAAAAGCGTACTTACTCGAGTGAGAGCGAACAAATAAGTGAGGCTGACATCCAAACACAGAAACATCCTGATGGCATAGAATTGAATTCCCGGAAGCTACTAAATAACCTTCAAACCAAACTGAGCAGCAAGCTTCCGTTTCCCCGCACAAGGTTTAGCTGCCGGTGCGCCAGCATGGCTTTACGCACTGCTGCACTAGTACACTGCGTTACACCTGCAAGCAAACTAATGCCAATTACAAATCCACATGTTGAAATGCTGCCTGAAAAATCAGATGGGGCACCAATGGCTATGGAAAGTTTGTAGGGAGTTATCCTTTGAACAGGTTTGGAAAATGTCACTTCAGTTTCACTCAAGGGCATCACCTGCTTCCAAAATAAGCCTGCACTCTCGGGGAAGCACTGGCAACTTTTGAAATCATGACGTCTCACAGTGGCGCAAAGATTCCCGCTTTATCTGAGCGATCCGCTCGTGGAAAGAGCTGGTTAGTCTCGGTCATTCAACGCAAGGCGTCTCGGCGCCGAGATGAACCCCAGCAGAGCTCTCTTGCGAGCACGACGCATCTGTCGCTGACGTTTCCCAAGGCTCAGCTGCTTCGAGCAACCATCTGTGGTGAGCACCAACACACAGCCTCGCTGAACAAACACCCGGCTTAACCTTTTCAAACTTTTATTATACTTCCAAAAAATAAGCGAAACAAACGAACGCAACTCTCGACCGCAAAGCCCTGCATCTCGCTCCTTCCCGCACCGGATCAAGCAGCAGCAGAAGCAAATCGAACTAGGCCGTCGCTCCTCTGCGCGCGCAAAAAGAACGAGAGAGAAAAAATTGATGTTTTTCCCTTTGCCGGAGCGGCACAGAATTAAATAGAGATCGCGGGCGCAGAAGTCTCAGCGACGTTTGAAACGCAGACCTGAACCCTGTTAAACCAAACCGAAAGTGGGTGCGCGTCGCAAAGCCGCGGAACGCCCCCGGATGTGAGATTTAGCGAATCTGCCGGGGACGGATCAGGTCAACAAGCAAGCAGTCCTTACGTCATCGAAGCGAGATGAAAGGGACATTGCGTTCGGTTACTCGCGCTTGTTGCCGACGCGCGCACAATCGATCCCAACACTTACGACACAGCTCCCGGCAGAGGATCGCGAGATCGATATGCGGCGGCGGCGCGACATCGACCGCTCCACTCGATAACAATTTTATTACAGCCAAGTTTTGGGCCGGTCGAGCGGGTGGGGCGGCCAGTCGGTCGGAATGGCAAAAGTGAAGAACGAAAAAAAAAGAACCGACCGAAGCGCGACAGTCAAAAAGACAGGAGTCGCCGGCGAGGCCGCAGCAGCAAGAAGTGCCACTTCGCGAAAATCGATCTCGCGTTTTAGCTGCGCCCGCGCGAAAGAGCCGACCTGATGGCAGCTTTTAATGAAATTCAAACCGAGACCCACTAAGAAACTCGTCGGCGCGCGAACGAATGATGCAGAGGCTCCGTTCCGATACTTGCGGCTTTTCCTGCGAGAGACGAACGCTCCGGGCAATAAGTGATGCCAGTACGTTGTAGGTGGACATCGCTGTTCAAGTGCAATTTTCCACTGGAGAGTTTTAATTGCGATCCATCGAGTTCCCAACAATAGACACGCAGTCACGAAAATATTTGCATCGCGACCTTCGACGAACTCCTTACGAAGGAACTCGAAGCGAAAAAGGTTATTTCACGTTTTGTAATTTGAAAGCAACGACGATTTGTTTTTTTCCCGAAGAAAAGCAGGGTGCTGGTGAAAACAGAAGTGACGCAGTCGAATCGAGTGGGACACGCGGGTTTCGTTTCACTGTGGGGTTCGGTTTCGCTCTGCGCTGTTTTGCTTTTGACCAGGCGAGTTCAAAGGTCATTTGCGCGGTGCAACCTGAGGATGTGTTCGAGTGCGGTCTGAGGAACCCAAGTCGACCAGAGACGTCAAAACGATGATTTTAATGACGGCGCAGCGAGGAAACCAACAACGCTTGCCCGCGGTCGCATAGCCCCGAACACAACAAGCGTTAGTTTTTTTTTTAATTTAGGTTCAAGCGGGAGTAAACATGTAAACGACGCGCACGAGGGTGTAAAGCAAGAGGGGGGTGGCGCTGACAAAGGCGCGCATGTGAGCGGGCCCGAAACGACGGCGTCAGGTTGCTGAAACAGAAGCCTACAAACCCGGTTCCGGTTCGCCGAGAGACCCGCAGCGCGGTTGCTGGGCCTGTAAACGGTAACCATGCGCAACGACAACAACCGACAGTTCCGGAGAACACGCACGCGCGCGAAAAAAAGCGATATCGAAATGTTGAGAAAAGCACGACTGAGGCGCGATGCAAACTTGAACGAAAGAATAGGGGGGGCGTCGTGTACGGTGCGACTGCAAGCAGCGGCGAAAATCGAACGGTCGATCGCGACTTTGCGTTCGACACAAGGCGAAGGTTATTACGCGGGACAAGGGCGGGTCTAGTGGTATTGCAANAAAAGGAAGATAAAGAACGAAACGAATCATCGGCCCCTGCGAGGCGCTAGCAGCGATTCAGGGGGTCACTTTGCATTGACTTGGCCTTCGTCGACGGAAAGAAGAACGTCATTATCAGGAGAGTCGCTGCTGGGATTTTTCGGAAGCATTGCTCTGAGTCTCCCACTCATCTTGAAGGTCTTTGCGGGCCGCGACACTGGCGAGGCCCGGCGGCGGCAGGGAGCCGTGTTCGGCCTGCGCTTGCTGGTTCTCGAACGACGAGCTGCGCTGGTCGTATCGCAGCGGCTGTGGCCGTTTCGGCACCGATTGACGCTGCATCGCCGAGGCGTCCACAGGAGCCCGGATCGGATATGGCTGTCTCATGAAAGGACTGATCCACTGCTGCGGCTGCACAAGTACAGGATGCGAGGCCGCGAAGGCAGAATGGCTGTTGTAGGGCACGTACGTCATGCCCATCGGCATCACGTACGGGTGGCGGTGATACATCTGCGCCGCGAGATCCGCGTTTCCTCCTGCGGGTCGAAGACGCGGATCCGCTGACGGGTCGTTTAAGGAGTCGCGCGATCCGGCGTTCCCTGCCGGCCGCGACGTCTCGTAACCGCTGTCGTTGCGCAGCGCGGCTTCGGTTCGCTGCTGGGCCACTTCCGTCGAGTCAGCAGCGCCACCGCGCGTGGGAAAGTGGTCGCGGTTCGCTTCCGCTGGGTCGCGCTGCACGGGGAAGTCGACGCCCGGATGCTGATGGCGCAGGGGCAGCAAGTGGGGGTAAGCGTTCCAAGCTGCCGACACGGACGCGTCCGGAGCCCGGACCTCGGATCGCGAGCCGCCGAAGTCCGGAGCGGAATAGTACGAGCCGCTCGTGGGGGCGAAGCGGTAGACGGATGGTCTGGCGCCGTTTATGTTGACGAAGGCGCCGGTGTTGGCGGAAAACGCGGCCGGCGGGATCATCCCGTATGTTGCAGAGCCAGTGTCGGTTGCTCGGTTGGGACGATCTGTGGAAACAGGAACAGGTGTAAGCGACGGCACACGCAGCAGAATTGGGTCTGGCATTGATTTGGGAATAAGTATCGCGCTTTGTACGAAACCACTTTTTGGCTCGTTGCCAGAAACAAACAACAACCCAGCGAAGCGAAAATGCAAAGCAACGAACAAAGACTGTAAAGTGGCCTTTTTCGAGAGCGCGGCTCGCAGCCTACAACTACGATTCGCTTGAGATGATGAAGTCAATAAAGGTTTGAATAAAAGTTTAGGTTTTGCTCTTTTTAAGTCAACCGAAAAACGCGAATCGGCGAAAAACGCGCTGCACAATAAGTCACTAAAACGCTCAAATGATCAGTCCACGACAAGAGTATACGGTCAAACAGTTGGCAGGCAGTGCATGCGGAGCATGAAGCAGCATGCACACAGAGCAACAACCTGCGACTATAAAACGCAAGCGAGCGAAACACTGCTTGTAGCAAGCAGATATCACTCATGCAGTCCTACGAACTACGAACCGCGACAAGCAGACTGCTTGCCGCAACATAACTCCACTACTACAGCTGGGGTCGCGACCTCTTGTCGTCTGCGCCCCGAAGCAGAATTGCATCAAACGCAAAGCATCCAGTTGCTGTTGTTGAGTGCAAAAGCCATAATCGCGCACTGTTGGCGTAGTTCAAATTAAGAACCGTTTTGCAGACTTCGTGGCGGAAAATCAAGTCTTTCTCTTTCAAGAATACGCCTTATGGCCGCGAGCTTGAACCGAAGAATGCGTCAAGCTATGATTTTGACGTTTGTTTGCCCGGATGCTACAGTAGTTATGATCTCTGTCCTGGTATGCTAATAACGACCCATCGGGGAGTGTGTCATGGATGGACAAAAAAAGAACAATGAAACTTGCGTTTGGATGATAGACAGGTTTGGTAATATGCTGCGAAACATTATTTACATTTAGCTTCACTTCAACGTCATAAACGTGACAGAAATTTTCAGCAGAATTTATAAAACAGTTGCGCGAAATCATTCAGATAAGTTAAATACTAAAACGTTTGCAACAACACAGCTGCTGGCGTGGACATTGCGCAAAACGATGGCAAGAGAAGAGCAAAAGGTCGAATGGCCTGTCAAGTCCCGAGCGACGAAAAGCTATTTTTGTCAGGACAGACTGTGACAGTGACAGAAGCGCATGAAGGCGAGCACCGCAAACTGCCGTTTCAACCTCACCGATCAATCAAAGGTCTAGAGGCGGTCAAGCGATAGGTCAAACGCATCTGCCGAAAAAACAACTTTGTGATTTGCACTTGGCTGCATAAAGGCGATCGCGCGTTTCAAAAAATGCGCAGTATGGGGGAGGGACAAGCGTGGTTGCAACGTCGATTTCGTCGGAAGTCCCCGGTTCTGCCGCGCGCCAAGTCGCAGGCAGCTGTGTGGAAGTTTGATTACCGCGCGGCGCAGCAATTGGTTCCGGATCGATGACCCTGCCACTTGACGTGCACACCAAAAACTAAAACTGGCGCGCTCTCGCGGTCGCAAAAAAGCGCTTTTGTTAGCGCAGATAATCATCAGTGCGACCGCAATCGGGCTCTATGCCACGGCACGTGACCAGCAACCGGCACAGATGAACTGTGGTCGTTCCGAAGGTTCAAACCAGTGGTTCTTAACCTTTTCTTTACCACGCCTCCCTTACGTACTTGCCTTTGATTCAAGACCCCCCCGAATATATTGTCTGGTAAATTTATTGATGAAAATTTCAACGTTTTACAGCATTTAAGGGCTCGCGTCCCCCCGGTTAAGAACCACTACTACAAACGCTTACTGCTTTGCAGCATGTCCGGTTAAAAATATTCAATACAAACTCTTGACAGCTGGGGGGTCGCGACCCCTTGTCGTGCAGGTCTATTCTTTGAAGACCATAAAGTGGTGCATATTTTCCAAAGCGAAATGCAAACATGGCCTTAAAAAAGCACTGGACGGAAGTAAGTAGCGTCGCCTGAGCGGTATGTGGAGCAACTGTGTACGTTTTTGCAACGTTCGTTGCCCGAAACGGAACCGCCGCTTCCTACGTCGAAGGCAGGCAACAGGCGTTGTCCTGGTTACTTCCGTGTGTGTGCTGACTGTGACTGACGCTGCTCGCTCAACTACGGTTAGAAGCGTATCGCGAATTTTAATCACCAGCTAAAGTGCCACCAGGGCCGACATGCAATCGCCGGAAGCGGCTCTAATGCGTGCCAGGGGGACAGCGGCTGTTGTGCGCCCACGACAAGGCGCCTGTGATGAATTACATCAGCAAGCAAATGGCTTCTAATGCTCCAGCTGGCAAAAAAAGGCTAAAATTACACACCGCGCGCCAAGCTGAACGCTACATCAGCAACGATTGAATCAAGGCTAAATCCGTTCGGAGCTCATGATAAACTCGACGTCACGCCATGCTTCAGTGGAGACACCTTCACGCAAAGCTTCCAGATTCCAGCTCCGGACAGAGGCGCCAAACGCGCCCTCGGAGCCGCTGGCGGAGAGTGGGAGTGTCGGGCCCGCCGCCGCTGACGGGAAGGAATAACTGAAAGAGCCGGGCGTCACGAACGAGGAGTGGCGTCGCAGTTTGAGTGACGACGGTCTCCGCTGCCGATAACGCGGCACAGGGTCGCGACCTGCACCGTGAACACAGTGTTCCCGCGTTAAGCGCGAAATCACTCTATACTACGACGATGACGAAGTCCATCAGCTGATGAGAAGAAGCGCAAAACAAGCGCACTCGAAAAATTAACCTGGCAATCGCTGAAGCACCAGTACGGCGTAAACCTTTTGCAAGCAGCCAGAACTGTTGCAGTTATCCACCCGCGGTCTGCTTGGGAGTACACGCAAACACGTAACGATAAAATATCGGAGGACGCAATTGACAGTAACGGCGGCAGTGATGGAACGCGATAAATAGATTTCGAGCAAAGACACATGCAGGAGAGGCCATCTGTCGCGACCGTGCCCAGGGCCATTCATCAACCACAGCAAGCGGAGAGAGAGAGAGCTTAAAAACGCGAGATCGCGCACCTAAAACACAAGGCTGATCGAATCACGCGCAACACCACGACGCAAATAAAAGGCGCTTTCTTTGATTCGTTGCGCACGCAGCAAGCTGGCTCCACAGTAGCTCAAACACAGGGCAGTGGTGGCAAACAAGCTTTCACCGGTGTCAATTCCCAAGTACGGCGATTGCACTCTCTGGCCCGCGACGCAGTCGCCGTTCCACCTTTCCGAGCAATGGGCACCGCTCAGCGCGGTACTGGAGTTGGCCCGGGCACTGAAACGTGGTTTCGTCCGGGGTCCGAAGTGACCGCTGTCAACACCGACGACATTTTTAAACGCCGATGCGTCGCTCCAACGGCGGCACGGTTCGCCGGTAAGCAGTCGCGAGCAAGAATGTCCGTAGCTTCGAGGTTGGTCGTCGGAAGGCGCGACGTCGTTACCGAAAAACTGAGGAATCGAGATCTCGCTCCAGCGTCGCGGGCTGTACGCTGGTTTTAAACTCTCTTCGTGGTCGTTGAAATGCGACTGTGAGTCGAGCGCCGACGAATCGATCCCAACCGGAGCCCACCGCTCGACTCTGATGTCCGGACAAAGCGGGGTGGACGTGAAGGCAACGGGCGAAGATCTGTCGCGAGCAATTCCCAATTTGCTTGAAGCGACGACGTCTGCAGTGGCGGGAACTTTTCCTGCAGCGTGTTCGCCGCGAGCAGTGCGTGGATGATTAATCGCTCCTAAAATAGTTGCCAGGCAACAGCTGTCAGCGTTGACGATTAAAAGGAAACCGCACGCCGCCGGAACAAGACCGAGAGCGTAGCTGCCAGAAGAGAGCCTGGGGGCCGCTTCGACGCCGCGCCACCTTGGCACGACCTGCGGCAATGGTCGGCGGGAAAGCAATCAAACCTCACTGCTCGTAAATCTGACGCCGCTCCATAAACTTAATTGCGGCTTATGCGAAAGCAGTGGCCGCCAAGGTCATGGAACAAAGCGCCTTTGACCTCTGTGACTTCGGGCGCGGGAATTGGGGAAAAAAACGAAGAGATGCTCTTCCAGCGCACCGCAAAGCCTACAGACAATCATTGACCAAGGTTGTATATCTGCTTCATTTACGCCAAATTAGCTGCCGTTTACAAATTTTTTTTCAATGTCTGTTCATCGTGGACAGGCCAAAGGTGGTTGTACATTACGCAGCTTGAATTTACCAGATATAACGATAACTAGTACCCAAGCAGTGGTGTATGGCGTGTTCTGTTCCCAAGGCAATAGACTAACTTTCAAAAACAACCACCGGCACGCTTAAATCGGATGCGTGACAAACTTTTCAATGCAATCCTTCCCAACCAGAATGCCGTGCGGGCAGGGGCCACCTGTATTCTAGGTTGACAGACTAAAACAACACGCAAGCCTTATGGAACGTCTGACAGGATGCCGTCCACTTCCAATTTACGTGTAACGGGAACCGCAAGCTTCCGACCGCGCGACAAGAATGCTGCACGCCAAAAAAGCTCTGGTGCAGCAGGCCCTGCTTGTCCGTGACCGATCACGCGGAGGGAAACATCGCAATCGAGTAGGCACTCACAGATTCGAACAAAAAAAATACAGCACCGACGACTACAAGCTTGCTGCAATTCTCCAAACGCAGCCGCGCATCAACGAGAGTGAACAGACAAGCACAATAGGAAATACTCGCTTCAGACCCTTGGAATAAACGTATCCAAAACACAAAATACAAGCACCAGTTAAGTGGTGGTTTGCGCTGTTCCGTTATTAAGTACTGACTGCGACGTTCCAGCGGGTTTTAGTTAAGAAAACAGATTCTACCATTCTACCAGGCGATTACTTCCAACGTTTAGGTGATTTCAACTTTCACGAAAACGTAAGTATTGCATCCAACAAACATGCTTTAACACAACGAATTTACGACAAAAAAGTATGTGCACACACGCACGCACGATATTTCGTCCCAAGACTTCACCTCTCGGTCAAATATCTGCAGCCACTGTCCGCATGTGCGTGAAAAAGACTGAGAAACGATTAATTATAGGTAAAGGCCAACATCATTTTTGGTGCTTTAGATCTTACAGCTGATTCTGACTAAATTTGGGGTGCTGATTCCAAAAATCAAACTCATTTTACTCTTTTGCCGTGGTCCTTATGACTGACCTAGCTGTACTTATGACTTCCCTATGACATCTCAAGTTTGAAGTCATGTTTGTTTGATATGCTAAATGTCAATTGTTTGTGCAATCATAAATACCATTTATGTAGCCTACTTCACAATAAATGATCGCTTGTACATGTGCCATGTTTTATTCCGACATGAAGGTCTTCGGTCTGATTGGAGTTTGAGGCTTGGTGGCTGGTTCGCAGAAAGTGACCGTGTCTGGTGTGAGTTAGTTTTACAATCAGGTTTGAATTTAAGCAGATTGACGGTGAACTTAGGGTTTCATCACACTTGTGAAACAATATTTCATATAAGATGCAGCAGGTTTTGTTTCTATAGTTTTCGTAGAAATCTGCTAACGAACGTTTTCTGCCATGTTTGTGGTGAATGCACGCTGTAAAGCATAACAGGCAATGAACGATTCTGTAAAGCGAACTTACTTTGCTTACTTTGCTTACTTCCAAGTGATGCTGGGTAATCAAGACAAGTCTTGCGCACCCGCACATTGTACATGTAAGCCTTGCGGAGAACACTTGCGCCAATGGACAAACAACACCAGGAAAAACATTTGCACCACATTTCTAGGATCAACAATAATAAAATGAAAAGCTGGTTTTTGGACGGTCCTCAGATGAGAAAATTAATAAATGACCATAGCTTTCCAACTTCCATGAATGAAAATGAATCCCCTGCCTGGATTGTATTGCGGAAGTTGTTTTTAAACAACGTTTGTTGGGAAATAGAAAAGTGTCGAACTACAAAGAAATTGTAGCAAATTTACTGAGCAGTTTTCAAGATGTTGGTGCTAACATGATCATCAAGCTTATTTCCTATAGAGGCATCTATCTGGATCACTTCCCCGAAAGCCTTGGTGTCTCCGAGTGATGTGTAAGGGGAGCTGTTCAATCAGGATATCATTGAAACGGAAGTACGATATCAGGGAAGGCGGGACGCCGTCATGCTAGCTCACTACTGTTGCTCCATTAAACGTGACAAAGCCTTTGCCACCAATCTTGGAGATCATTCTATTGTCCAAGCGAAAATATTTGTCCTGTTGTTTGACGACTTTAAAGGGTAAGTTGACATGTTGACCAGTGTTCCCTCTAAGAAAATTCTACACTGAGCAAATGTTTATTTTGTTGCGCACTCGGCCCGCACAACTGCAAAATCATTCAGACACACAAACAGTGAAGCGTTACCAGCGCGTAAAGCGCTATGTGATTTATATATATAGCGTATTAAATTTAGAATGTTGAAAGTGCGCGAGAATCAGACAGCACTGCGCAAATTGTTTGGTGGTACCGCGCATTTGCGAACCTTAGAGGAAGCACTGATGTTGACTGATCACACAACTATACACGTGTTTGTGTTTCTGCAACACTTTACCGCTGCGAATAATCGCATTCAACGGCTTGAAATTACAACTCGTTTTTCTCCAGCTGGCATATCACTGCAGGAAAAATGGACCTGATAGAAGAAAACGGAATGCATTTTTGAAATCAGCGACCCAAAATCAGTTGAAACATCTATGGCACTTAACAATTTTTGTTGGTTTTAGTGTCAAGCCGCCTAAAGTACGAAAAATAAGAGGTGTGCCATAAGAAAGGTTAGCAAAAAGCGCGAAAATTCACGAATTTCAACGGCAGAATTCCAGAAGATACCAGCAGTCAAGACTAGGCTGTTTCACAGCGTGTATTTAAAGACAAAAGAAATCTCGACACGAACATGGTGGATTTTTAACGCCGTACGCATGTTCTTTCAGACTCTATCATATGATGATACGCTGAACTTCCTTTTATCAGCGATTTTCAAATAAAATCAGCAATATCCACTGTTACGGATCTCATTTTCAAGTGCGAGCCGTTGCTATGCCAAATAGTTTTCGGAAACTGCTACAGAAAGGAATCCTGAAGGTGCAGCTCACTCCATCAAAAAGTCTGTTAGTAGCAACTACAGCATAAGACATTCCGCGTAGAAGTTTTCTGCGAGCTTCAGATATCGCCAAAAAGACAGCTGGTTGGTGTTACCCTCTCTCTCTACGGAGTGCATACTTTGCGTAGCAGGTTAAAGCATGTCTAGGACAAGAATTGCTCCGCCACACGTTTCTCTAATCAGTTGCCATGGTAATTTCAATATCGTTATTGTTTGAGATGCTACACACGGAGGGTCTGGCAACACGTACTTTCAATGAAAGCTTTTATCGGTGACGTTTGGTCAATCATAAACGCAAACAGGCGAACAGCGAGTCAATACCGGAACTGTTCTGGGAATGCTGTGGTGGAACAACCTTGCAAGGCATGCCTCACACAGTAAGGCCAACTAGCAGTAGAACGTAATGCGGCACAGCAAACTACCGAGTGAAAGCATGTTAGAAATATATACTAGAGCCATTCGTTCCAGTTACGTCACGCAGATGAGCATGGGCGCTACCTTGTTGTCCGCAGGATATTAAGACAAGGCAAATTAGTATCCACTCCAAATAGGCACGAAAACTTATTTTCTGAGGTCTTGCCACTTTTAGTAGCGTGGATAAATACACGTTTACCCAAAATGTAACACAACTTACTCAAAAACCCGTTCACTTCTCACTTAAACTGACTGATTTAAAACAAATCGTCAGCTTCCTTCGTCTGGCAAACGATCTTAACTGGGACTCACTTTGCTACAGGGTTTATAATGCAGAACTGAAAAATGATGTACCGCGGATAACGGTGTGACGTTGCTTTGCCCGTAGTAACAGAAATAACCCACTGGTATTTCTGGTCAGCAGGAGGAATGCAGCTCGATCGAGCAAGAAGTTAAAAAAAGCTTCAGAATTGAGGCAACCACACAGGTACCGATGTTAATAACACAAATGCAAACAGCAGTGCATTTGCAACGGAGGTTTGCACCGCCAAAAAAATTTGGCTTACTCGCCGCTACTCAGGTTAGCAACATTGCTGAAATATTTTTGCAAACGGCATAAAATAGGAAGGGTGCGAGAGAAAAAAGAACACGGGCATCGTGTGTGGCGCTCTCTTATAATTAAAGACAACGCAAAGTTTAAAAACAAATAAAACCTATGTGCCTGTGACATCCACGTGCATTGTAAGTGAACAGTTTTTGCCAAAAATAAATGCCAACTACAAGTTAGCACAACCTTAACGATACGACAGAGCGCGTGCTCGTTTCTGTAGCAGTCACTTGTTAAGTGCAACAAACGCATTGCTGCAGCCAACGCGACATAATGAGCTTCCATTACACTGGAAACTTGGCTGCGACGCACGCGATCCCACGTAGCCATTGGCAATTACTCCTGGCGGCAAACACGTCCGCGTACTACTTGGAACACACGCGCGCAATTCATTCCCGGAACCTCGGATTTGTTTCCTTTGCACAAACACTTAAGCCGCACGAACACACAAAGCAACAGCCGTGTAACCTACCTGCGGGGTCGCTGTCGAACGCAGAAATCGCCCTAGTGGTCGTCTCCACAAAATCGAGTGACCGCTCGGTGGCGCTCGCCTTTGATGCGAAGACCGTCTGCGCGAAGATACGATTGTTAGCAGTCACAGCAAACATCTTCAGGCGCCATCGACGCCGCGAAGGCAGCAAGCGATGCAGTGCCAAACATCTTGCAGCTAAGGAACCAGAATGAAGGCAGGAGCAAGAACACACGCAGAAATAGCCAGACAAAGAACAAGACTAGAAAGTGACGCATATAAAACCGACTGTTTAAATGTATAGGAACAGTCAGCTTGATTCAAGTGTAACATCAAAAATGGACAAAAACTGGCACTAAGAAAACTGATGCAAAGCAACGCGCACGCTTCCCCTTTCACATGAGGAGTTTACAGTTGACGGCAGCAGACACATCGTGCTTCTTCCCAATCTTTGAACAGGTTTACGGCCGAAATGACAGCAACAGCACTAAAAGTGCCAACCTCATTTTCGGCACCATAACCTTTCATCATTACAGGTGAGAGTACATTACACTTAATGGCGCGCCGGCTGACGCGAACGGGTGACGCACGTAAGCAGTGGCAAGACGCCGAAGAACAATGGTCACAAATGAGGGGGTAAAAGTAGCGCGTCGTCTGTCGCCATAGTGGCCAAAAATAGACTTTTTTTATCAGGACAACTCACCTGGGTGGTCGACGTATTGCTCGATGAGCTGGACGTTTTTTCCGTGGCGAAGCGAGTGGAGGAGGGAGGGTCGACAGCTTGACTTTGCTTGTCGACTTGCGCGCTGCTCTGGTTGATAGAGTTGTTGACGGAATGAGGTGCGGCCTGGTGCTGCAGACGATGGGCGAGCTTGGAACGCTGGCGCTTCTTCTGTTTGCGCAGCTTGTCTAGTTCGACTCGATGCTTGCGAATGAGGGCCTCGATTTCTTTCTGGTGCCTGAGCACAGCACAACAGAGAAGGTTATCTGTGACGCGTCCTTGAAGTGACGTTCAATGGAGGCGGGTAAAATCGAGGGGTGGCGACACTACCGACTTCAAATTGATTGTTCAGGTTGAAGGGGCGGCAGAGAACTGTCAAATCATTTCAAATATCAACAAATCGTAGCTTTAAAAAACGCTGAAAACAAGGTTTCAATAAGTCGGGGTTTTGACATGCGCTTTTTGTTTGCGTTACAACGGTCAGCGTGACAGAGACCTTTTCACAAGCGCTTTGAATTCGTTGTCATCCTCGTATTCGCCGTCGGTCTCGTCGCTGAGGTCGCCGTACTGTGACTGCGTCGGCGATTGGAGATGCCGGTGGGAACGTCTCCTCCCCGACAGCTCGTCGCCGAGGGCAGGAAGCTCTGACGGCGGCGGCTCCTGAAAAGTTGAATAATAATAATTACCTTCGTCAGTGACTGCTGACGATGGGCCACATAAGAAAGTCGACNTTTTAGAATCATNTAATTTCCGACCTTCTGTTCGCATATTACGGACAAGAAAGTCACGACTGTANAGAGATTGTGTTTTGAAGTTCNTCACAGGGNGCNAACTTCGGCCCGCTTTCACCCCAAGTCAATAGAGCTGCGATAAAGAAGCGCTGGAGCAACGGTTGTGCGCTAACGGAAGTGCGTCAATACGTTGAGGCGCGTTTGCGGCCTCGCTTGTTGAACGAAATTAAAAACAGGACAAAAAAACTTCGTCGATTTAAAATGAAGTCAGCTGCAGTCATGGAGTTCACAATTGATACAATTGGGCCTTACTCACCGCACGCAGCAGTCCATTAGAAAAAAGTGAAATATTGACGTAGAGGAATGCAAATGCGCTTCCTGGCCGTCTTGTGACGTTCTTAGAACAGCCGCGCGGTTTCGCTCGCAAGTCGTTAAAAGTCGTTTTACGCGCGAAGCCAAATGAGCGGCGGCGCAATTATCGTCGCACGGCGCTGACCAGCAGAGCTGCGATCTTTGGAAAGCCAACGAGAATCAGGCCAGGAGCATTTTTCAAAGTCTATAAACCGTCGAGATCAAACGCGCGAGCGGCAAAGCGTCAACGAGGGTACACAGCAGCTAAAAGCTTTCTCGGGTTCTCCCGGTCACTGTCTTCGGCAGCAAGGGCAGTGCAGCCGCACGACTTACGCAACTGTCGAGGAGCGTCGAAGTCGTGGCGTCCACGTTCGCCTCCGCTTGCATGCCGTGATCCGAACCTGCTGGAAGACAATGCAATCGAAAATACGAACTCGTCTGCAACCAGCGGGTAGTTTTGCTCTCAACCCAATCTTCTTGAAGTTGCACAGTTTCTGGCCAGTTGGTAAAGGTTTTCGAAATGAAAAACTCATCCCTCAAAAGTATTTTCTGCTGCAGACAAGCTATTCGAGAAGCGCGAAACCCGGTAACATATTTTTCTGCCAATTCAATACAGTATTTACAGGTTTTTAAGTTGTTTTAAAATCAGAGAAAATTATCGATGGCGCTTAAAAACACCTCTAAATATATGAAATTTAGTCGGAATATTTCGGGTCACTGCAGGTCCATACCAGGTACCCATTTTCCTTCAAAAAAACCTGGTCTTCTAAGCACACAACAAAACTCACCGTAATAAGATGAGAGATTTTCACTGTTCTCGCTATTAATGCTCGTCGTTCGCTTGCGACTGACGCCTTTCTGCGACGGCGGCTGTTGTACGGCGACAGAAGCGACTTGCTGGGGCGGCGGCAAATTTTCCAAAACACCCCCCTGAAGCGTGGCCTCGGGCCGTGACAGCAAAGTGGGGTAAGCGGGCAGCGACTGGCCGTAAGGCAGGTGGTCCATTCGTCGCTGATGGTCGTGGACGAACTGGTAGCTTTGTATTGTCTGTCCGTACGCGGGAACCGCTCCGTTGAAGCTCTGCTCTGCATATGGATAATAACCGGTATGGTAGGAGTAAGGCCGCGGTCCGGTGAAAGGCCCCAAATGAAGGTCAGAAGTGTCCAAGAAAGGTTCGCGAGGGGCCTCGTCAGCACTGGGGGCGGCGGCAGGAGCCTTCACCGGTGTAGACTGTTTTTCCAATTCAACGCTGAGCTGTCGGTAAGTGCTGCTTGGGACGGGCGGGGCTTCATCGTCTGTTGGCACCGCAGCGGCCATGATCTGGAACCTTCCGACTGCTTGCACTGTCGGCTTCCGGTCAGGATCGGCGCTTCGTCCGTCTGACGGCTTCGGTTCCGGTTCGTCGACAAGCGAGGTGATGCGCGTTTCATCGTTCGGCGTATTCGCCGCTGCGACAGTCGGCTCGTCTTCCAATACTTTCGTGACTTGGAATCGGCTAAATCGATTCGGCTCTTGCGCCACGCCGGCTGCAGGAACCGGTTCCTGCAGCTCGAAGTCTTTGGACTGCGCGTCGTCGGCGGCGCTCTCCTTGGCGGTGGACGTTTGCTGCTGGTTCTCGGACTGCAAGGACGACACCGACTCCACCAGACTTTCGACGTCGGAGCTTCGGCACAGCTCGTGGCTGGTGGTCATGGCAACGCCGTCGACCACTTTTACCTGCGCGCGCATTTCGGATTCGGCGTTTTGCGTCGCCGGATCGATTGGCGCCGAGCCGTTTCCGTTCAGAGGTATCGAATTAACAACCGGCTGCGCGACAGCCAATAAGACGACGTCTCCGGTCGCGGCCTGTCGCGGTTGGAAGGTGACGCTTCCTGACGCGACGCTCTGGTCGTTCGGCACGCTCATCTGCGACGCAACGCGCGGTATGTAGTGAATCGAGCCGGCGTCCTGGCCGATCTGGCCCTCGGCAGCATTCGGATCGTACGCCGTCAGGGGTATGGTGACCACCGGTATCCCGTTCGCCAACACGCCGCTTTGCAAAACTCCACTTTGTGCGTGAGACAAGATGGCGGTGAGCTGCTTTTCCAGGTCCACGATATGGTTGGCATCCTTACCGCGCGACATCAGCAGAACCTGGGGGGGCGGTTTGTCGTCGTCCGTAGCTTTGTTCTTGTCTTTGCCGCGCCCGCCCATCACCACCAACTGCGGATCCAGGTCATCTTGCTGCTGGAGCTGGTGGCCGGATATCGTCGGAGGACGCTCTTTCAAGTCCACACTTTCGCCGCTGACCATCGGGCCAGTCGTCGAACGCGCGCCGCTGAAACCCCCCTCAGCGCTCGGATCAGTCTCGGGCAAGTTTGTCACAGTGTCGGTTGGGGGGTACACCCGGTTGAGCGGATCGTCGACGAGGTTTGCGTCGCTGGTAGTGGGGGGCGTGAGGTCAGATTGCGGCGCTGAGAAGGCGGGAAGGTGGGCCTGGGACGGTGGTTGGCCGTTAAGCGCATTCTGAGCTGATGAAGATGATAACGGCACGGCGCTCGATGCAGGAAGGTACGGCATGGTGGCTGCGATCGTTTGCGTCGCATACTTTTGACTTTGGTGGCCGTCGGGCTCTTTCGCGACACTCTTGGGCAGAGGGCTAGGTGTGCCAGCAATGGCCGAAGTCGGGACAGTTTGGATTTGACCGCCCGGCTGCGACACAACGCTCCCGATACTCCCCAAGCTGGCGACGCTCGAGCCGCTCGGCGAGCGCTGAAGCACGTAACCCGAGACGCCGCTTAGGGCAGGGACGACGGCGGGCGTCGCGCCGTTTCGCGGGGCTTCTGTTGACGGAGCGCTTTCGCCGTTCGCGCTCTTCCCTTGCGCCGCGGAAGGTAGTGCGATGGCCGCTTCCAGCTGCTGTTCGATCGTGACGTCGCCTCCGACTTCGGTCCTGGGAGAGCCGAGGACCGAACCCGGCTCGCTGTTGATCTCGTCCACGCGAGCGCGTGGGACCTGCGCTTCGGCGTCTTTGAAGACCTCCTGAGTGGGAAGTGACGTGGTCGAAACGGACTCGGAAAGCGGAATCAGCGTCGCGGAACCGACCTCCTGTCTGAGCTTGTCGATATCCACGCCCGAGTCCACGCAGTTGACCGCCTTTTGCGAGACTGCGCGCACTTCCTCCTTGAACGCCTCCATGTGCTTCTTCTTCAAGTAGCTGGCGTTGATCATGTTGTCAGCGATCTCCTCAGGGGTGTCTTCGTCGATTATGAACTGGACAGAGCGGAACAGCGATATACTGAGCAGGGACAAACAAAGTCCGCACTTAAACAGCGCGGCCGCAGGAGACAGACACGAGTGGAATGCTCAGCAGTGGGGAACCTGTGGGCTAGGGGGAAAATGCGACGTGCGAAAACATTTACTGTGGCCCCTGTCGGAACGTTTGTTGCCCAAGTTAGAGCACAACGTCGCGTCAAAATGAAACTACTTTTGCAGCCCTTCAGCGATATTCAACAATTGATGCGGCCAGTGATTGTAAAAATAGGTAGTTCCCCAGTGATGGCTTAGTCTGAAAAGTCACAGGGTGTGTTTCGCGTAATGCAACAATCGTTTACACATGAAAATGTTTAAAACCGTCATTAACATGAATATGTTTAAAACCGCTGAAAATGTTTGCACATGAAAATGTTTAAAACCGTCACGTGCTAGTTCAAAATTACTCGCAAAATCTCATGTTTTAAACCCGTTATTTTCGACTTGAAGTTTAATATTCCGTAGCAACAGTTTCTCAAAGTCACATTATTTAAATACTAGAAGGCATAGCAGACAAAAACTTTTCACAATTTGCAGGTCATCTTTTCCGAAGCACCTCAGCTATCTGGCTTGGTTTAAAACATGAGATTTTGCGAGTAATTTTGAACTAGCACGTTCAACATGTCAATCTCGCACAAGTCGAACAATCTGCAGCAACGCCTAGAAAATTTCTATCAGCAAGACCGCAGCGCGGCAATCAATTATGCACGCCATTTATCTGCACGTCTGCACCACACGGTAAGCAGAAGTGGCAAAGAAACACAAAACAAAGGCACGTCGCAGGGAACACGAGCAGCGCGCATAGATTGTGCTCAAAAAAGCGACGTCTCCAGACGTGTTACCTTAAATGTGACCGTCTTCAGGTTGTAAGTAGTCAGCTGGCATTCGACCTCGACCTGGTTCTCGTCGGTCTTCCTCAGCTTTACGATTGTCAGTCGCGGCTTGCCGTCGAACTCGCCCTTCCTGACCTGCGTCGCATCACGATCCACCATTACTCAAATCTACTCGACTCGGCCAGCCCTGCATTTTACGAAAGACGTTCGAATTATTGCTGTCAGTCGAACTCGACCTTGGAACAAATCGCTGTTGCTGCTGCTGGCCGCCGCAAACCCGAACAACTGCTCACTCAGCACAAGCTGCCCGCGCAAGATCACACACCCGGCTGAGTGACAATACCACAGTGCTGCACATTCGCAGTGCATACAAGGTTACGGCGCAGGAAATTGCGTCGACAACCGAGCTTTCTTATTACGCGCCTGCACTACGCGTGTTTATTACTTTTATCGCGACCGCTACCGCCCCCGTGCAACAGGAAAAAGCAACGCGACGAAATGCAGCGCGCTCAGTCACCTTTTCGCCACTTCACAAGACAGGTTAAACTGCACGCGTCGCGCGCCAGCGGCGTGACAGTGTGGTCATAACGAACGCGGAGTACACAGGGGTGACCTTCCACAAGACAATACGCCCGATAACGAGGACGGCATCAAATATCAACACCGGCCGATACTCCCAAAAAGACCTTCGTTCCAATCACCGTCACACGTGCCTTAACAGTAACGACACAGAGACATGCTCACCTAACATCTACTGCAGCAACGTACAGGAATGACGTCGTGAATCCAAACCGCACGATTGACGCTTACAAGCAAATCGGTGAAGGCGGGTTTATCGCCCATTATCGAGGTTTGTCCAATGACATGACATACAAGCAATTTTCCCCTATGTTGCGATAAGCTAAAGATGGAAAACGAACAGCTCAAGAGGCGCGATTATCAGTTTCCTTCGTGTGTAAGTGACAAGTACGGCGTGTGTAAGTGTGTAAGTGACAAGTGTAAGTGACAAGTACGGCGCTAAGAAAGTCAACCTACCTTGGCCAAAATACCGGTCAGCTGTTCTACGAACGTTTCTCTATTTCCCTCGGAAAGCTTGCTGTCGTCGATCAGCTGCGACGCCGTGTCCGCCGCGTTGTCGGCGTTCGCGTCCACTTTGAAGACACTTTCCAGCTGTACAGAGGTCGCAAAGCAATTGTGGCAACTGCTGCGTTTGTCTTTAAAATAACAATCGGCGACTGAGCAAGGCGGGAATCGAATGTTGTTTTTTTTTCGATCAAGCAGAAAAAAGTGGGGGAAGCACTGCCGTTTCAAGCCGAACGAACTTGTGCTTCGGTTTCTACAAATGTGATCAGGAATCACTTCATGTAAGCTTAGAAAGTACCCATCACGACCCCTGGGAGGAGCACGCTTGGAAGCGAGAAGGGCACCGGTCGTTTTCGAGAACAAGCAAAACACAAGATAAGTGCCGCTACAATGCCGCTATGGGATGACGCCGTCCAATTATATCTCACAGCGCCACTCATGCGCGACAGAAGAAAAATAACATATCCCAAAACACGATCGCCTCCAATTCGCCTCAACGGAATTCATCAGGCCTCGGACAATTCCGTCCGAGTGCAAATGAAGGGTAAATTGCACACACCCTGTTTTTGTGAAACGCGAGACACGATGAGATTAAACGCAGTATCCGAGGCTAAAAATGTTTCGCTATCATCGCAATTGAGGTCGAGGCACCACTGCGTCTTTGTATGAAACGAAAATATTTTTCAACTCAAGAAAGCGCACTACTTTTCAGACATAAAAGCTAATGACGATGCAGAGCAGCAACTTAGCTGCGGCCAACTTGTCAAACTCGTCATCAGAAATAAGTATGCGCCGCGCAAACCCGTAACTGCGTAACATAAAAAACTTACGGCGTAAACTCATTGTTTTTAACCGAACCTAGAAAAGCTTTTGGCTGGTCGAGAATAGTTCATGACATTGCAAACCGTAAATGTCTTATCTAACAAAGTCAAGGACATAAAGCCGAGGTGACTGTATAACACGTCGGCTTGTAGACAAAAACTTTTCATATTGGTGAACGCCCATGATTGACTGAAAGAATGATTTTCCAGCTTGAACATCATTTGCATTACGGCATGGCCAAATGAAGGAAGCGGAAGTGCTGATGATGAGCAAAAGTGCGTGTAGCAAAACGGCTGCCTGAGATTTTATCTTCATCCCTGTTTACGCAACAAAACGCTCAAGGCGTGAGTGTACTCCCGTAATTGATGCATCACGACACCACGTGATTCAGATGCAAGCTGCGGTAAATGCGAAACTGGTCATGAGCGTGGGATTTAGCGGCGGATATTAGCAATTGCTTTCAACCTTTTTTTTTACGAAGTTGTCTTGCTTTATTGCTGTCGTCGATTAGAACGGCTTGACGCGGTTGAGAAACCCGAAGGGCAACTCCACACACAAAAATCCGCCAGTTACAACGTTTGTCCGAAAGAAGAATATGTTAACGGCCATGACTCACAGCTCCCTGAACTTCCAGTTGGCACTCAATGCACAGGTGCTGGGGTTCTTCGGACTTCATTTCTTCGCAGGCTGTCGTGTCATCGAGCGTCTCCGCACTGACTGACCCGTGCTTCTGGGCAGAAGTGCTCGATCTGCTCTCATTTAAGTTTTCGATATTCGGCGCCTTGTCCACCCCTTCCACCTGTTGCACAAACGGGATCGCGTACACGAACGACCAAGGTGTTTTTTTTTAAACGGGCTCAAAATAAAGAAGGAAAGTTCATCTTTCGAGCGAAGTGTGTGGTGGTCAACGGAGTATATCTACACAATGAATGTTTGGACGGTGTGCTCTTGATGTACACAATGGACGGAATATTAGCAGAACAAACAGCGCGGCGTTTCTTGTGGAAGACTCAATGCAATTTTCAGACGGAAACCGGTATACTGACAATTTAGGTGGTTTGCCACAAGCAGAATGCAGCTTCCACGAGGTGTTGGAAACTTATTGCACATTTCACGAATTTATCGGTTGAAAAACATCTTGGGAGGTAAATCAAAGCAGACATAACTCCAAACGGAAGGTCGCTCCACAAAACAAATCAGGAAATAAAAACTTTTGTCGGTAAGTTCACGTTTCGCAGGATTAGACGATACTCGAAAGTCAGGGCCGCGCCTCACTTGTTTTTTGACAGGAGAACCGTTTGCGCAAAAAAATGAGGGAAGAAACATAAACAGGACCGAGTTCCTTTTTCAGCGAGCTTGAGAGCTTGAAAGGGCACGGTAAGGTCACACGTGTGATGAACTAATTGACGTTGCAAGTCCTAAGGGCTCAAAAGATGGTGGTTAAGGCGGGAGCAGAGGCAGCATCATAGCATGCCGACGACACACTCATGGCATAAAACGGCGGTTGCGTGCGATCAACATTGTGGCGTTGGGGAGCAGTTTTCACAACTTACGGTTGCGAGAGCTGTTATTCTGCACGGCGGCATTCGCTTCAGAAGCTCGCCGTTTTATCGAACTAATTAACAAAGGTATTGACAAAAGTGGGGAAACAAGTACATTTTCCCACGTTGAATTAAACCAACCCATCCGCTGTTGCTGAACTGCGTCATTTTGCAGCTAAAACATATCTTCAAGATGGTATGGTGAGTAAAACGAAGAAACAACAGCGTTTTCAGGAGTAAAAAGAAGCACTAATAACGAGATTTGCTCGCAGCAACAACCTTCACAATTGAATCATATACGAAAAGTCAATGACATTTCGGACAAGCGATGTAACCGAAAGTACATAACAATAACAAACGAAGCCATTTCCATGCAACGCGCTCTACGACCTGTGGACTGCCAGATCAAAAAGCACTAAATATAGAAACAAAAGTCGTTTGTATTTCCTATGGTCTTCATTTGTAGCAATATTTTTACCTCATGCCCAAAATGCCTCGCGTCGCTTGAGTATCGTTCAGTTTGTGATCTGTGAGTTGCGTAGGAATTTAAGCGTTTGCTTTAATCTGGGAGCGCTGTTTACGACATACCAGCGGTGTTCTTTTAACGTTTCTTTCTTCACATCGACCTTTTTTCATTTGCACAGAAGAACCGCACAATAAAGAGCTACTGGATTAAGAAAATTAATAAAGACTGCAAATATAAATGCCGCTTGGGAAGCACGAGATACGCGCAACAGTTCGTTTCATTTGCGCTAAGAAGTCGCGAAACCCAGGAAAATGGGTAATGCAGAAGCCAACAACACAAGGTCACTATTGCATTGATCCCGAACAGTGCGGCCTGCTTAGATATTTCAATCGCGCACGGGCAATGTTTGAGATGTTTTCATGCACAGTCGCGAGTTTTCTCGTCGCCGTGACTGTTAGTTGCGCCAACGCCAGTGTTCGTCCAGAAAAACAACTTGGAAAGTGGCCTCACAACATTTCAAACGATGCTTTTTTGAATTTGGAGTTCTCAGAGACCGTCGATAGGAAATTTTGAAACAACGGGAGGCGCGTTCGGTGTATTCCAACATGCTTGTGATGGGACAAATTCAAATGAACAACCTTAGTCTTTTCAGCTTATCTCGATGAAGGCGCTATGTGCGTCAGCTCTCACTCCCGTACAAAGCAACGCGAAAACCGAAAACATGTTGATCAAATACCGCCATTGTCGGATCGATAGCGCACTCCCACTCAAGCGCCTCCAGCTCTGACCCACGCACTCACTAGATGGCAGCAAAGAATATCAGTGCCCGATATGCTGTTCTTCGCACATCAACCAGTGAGAGATTTGATAATCTGCGACTGGCGAGATTTTTCAACAGATGCTGCTGGATTTTTTTTCTCGCGCTTGGGAGAAACATACCGGGTCAAATCGTAGAGCCGCGCGTACATTTCGCGTCGGCGCCGGCAGTGCCGACGATCAGCGCAAAAGGAACATCACGAATTTGCTGCCGACGGCGCGCGCGTCCAATTTCTCCTGACAGCGAACCGCGATCGCGCACCCGCCGGAAAACCATCCGATCGAGATTTTTTTTGTTTTGCCACGAACCGAAAGGCAAGTTAGGCGGTGGTCGCCGCCTGTGACGAATTCCAAGCGAGCGGACGAGATTACGCCGTGTGACGACCACAGCAAGGAGTTAATAAGCACAGTTGCGGCCTCGGAACGCACTTGCTGCGGCATAAAAATAATCGAAAACGTGAAGCGGCCAGCAGCGCGGAAGCAGTGAACCTGACCGTGCGCGCGCCTTGTTTGTGCGTTCGTTTGTTCGGCATCGCCTGCTGTGACGTAACCGCGACCTGGAGCAGATGCTTGTAGTAAATGTTTGGAGAGCACTCGACCGCGTGCGCAATCGAATTTTAATAAAACAGACTTGGGCGCAAACGGTTCTGGGCGATGAAACAGCGGATGTTTTCGAAAGAAGACCGTCCGGGACAAGTTCGACCGATTACGACGATGACGCTCGCTCGGGCCGCAGCGCAATCGCACAAAAAACGCCACGCGTTCCAGGTACGAATTCCAGCAACTAAGAGAAAAGAACGCAGCAGCCACCGCTTCGCATCACCTGAAGCAGCAAGATCCGCAACTTGTCGTGACGACTTTTGCTCTTGGTAGGCCTTCGCTTTTTGTCCGCCCGCGATTCCTTCCTCGACCGTTCCGCCCCGCTCGCGCTGCCATCCTTAGACGACGCGTTGTCCGCGTTCTGCTCGCCCGACTGCTTGCTGCCGTCCTTGTCCGACTCGATCGGGGCCGGCGGTTCTGGTTTCAGGACAAAAAAGGAGGTTATATTTTTTTTTTCTTCGCAAACATTCGCGTACGACGTTGTGAAGACATACACCGGATGTGACGAGCGAAGACATACACCGGATGTGACGAGCGGAAGAAGAATGAAACGTGAACGCCGCGGTCGATGAGCTGCATGCGAAGTGGTGCTGCCCAAACGGTTGTCATGCGTGACAATGATGGTGGTAGCTCATCATCGTTCTGTTGTGTTACGAGTCGCACCATTCTGGCTTCAGACCTGCTTCGATGTGAGAACGTTGCTCTTTTGTTTTCTGAATATGCCTTTTTTGCAGAGGAGCACAGAATCATTCCGGTGCTACGCTTTAAACGCGTTCGCACCAAACTTGTGTCGAAAACGATCTGTTCACATCTAGCAAAGCAGTTGATTGGCTGTGAACTCGCTAAGAGTGCTCACGTCACCGAGACCAACGATGTTGAAATGACACTACAGGTTTTTTTAACTCCGGATGAGCTGAGCGTAGCTGTCGCTTCGTGAGAAGGTCCCTTTTTATGAGAAAAAACGTGACTACTGAACATGTAAACGCGTTGACAGGTCAATAGTCGCAGTGGAAAAATGAAAAAAGAATGCCTACCCTGAGAGGAGGTTGTCACTGCGTGTTGAGATGCTGCGACGTGGTTCAGCTTTGCCACTGGGTCCAAGTCTTCGGGTCTATTGAGTGATTCAAAAACTGGCAGCTGCAAAAAAAATGCGAAACGTCAATGCGAAGAAGCACAAATGTTCAGAAGCAGCACGACGCTGTGTCGTGCTGGAAGTGACGCATGTTGACTGATCGGTGCTGATGACTTTGTTAAGGCTTTGCAAAATACACATTTGCGGAGTCCCAAGCTGTTGATCAACTTTAACGCCTAAAATTACTTTAACACCTAAAAATTACTTTAAAAAAAGATTATTTGTCAACTGTCGTGCACGGGCTGTAACCCATCTTCGAAAAATTAACCGCATTTCGTGCATCAAGCCAGAGCCGGTGAAATCTGTTTTGATTCTTTGCGTGTGTGCGCTTTTTTGTACCAGTGTTGGGTGCACTGTGCCGAATAAACGCAACTGTTTTTTTTTTCAGTAATAAGTCGCTGGCTTCACAAGCGCTCTTTCTTCCTTGCAATCCTTATAATCGCTTCGTCGAGGCAGACTTCACTTCCTTTCAGTGCAGTCACCGAACAGAGTTCAACAGCCTGGCCTTCGCAATTAAACCAGTAAAGAGCGGAAACTACCAGTTCAAAAAACACACTTTGCGCCGTTGCGCACACATGCTCGAAGAAACGAAACAATGTTGATGTTGCATCAAGCAGGGTTCCGACGCAAATTTAAATTATTTCCAGTCATTTTCCCGACTTGAATCTTTTCTGAATGACATATCCAGGTCAAATACAGGCACTATAATAGGTAACACGATGAAAAGTAAAATCAACAATCTTGAATAAATATTATGATAACACATGTCAAATGAANAAGTCCGGAAAATCATTTTCTTTTTCCATACTAGCAGACCAAAAATTTTTTTCCAGACTACGTAGGAACCCTGTTCAAGCATTCTTCAGTGTTGACTTTTNTTTAATGTTCGATAATAATCAAGAACACCCAAATGCAATCGACTGTTTCACTTTTACAAACTCGCAAACATCGTTTCCTTTTAAGCTGTTGGGCATCACCTGGCTGGCGAGCACCACTTGACGATAAAAATGGAACGCGGACAAATCGCGTGTTTTTGCTTCATCTGGTAAAGAGAAGTATTCAGACGACGAAAGCAGATCTCGTTTACGTTAAGCTTTCTCACACACTGCACATTCCATTAACATATTCTGAAGCTGGCCTGTCACTTCTTCCCGCAAGCAGCAATTTTTGGCATTACCGCATCGCAGTGTCTGCCACAGAACTTATCGCACACCAACAGCGTAACCAATAGAATAGTGGTTTTCAACCTGGGGGCGCAACCTCCGTAGGGGTCGTTTGCCTTTTTATAGGGGTCGCGAGAGCTTCTGATAAAAACATTCATAATTACTTCTATATTTCGTATATAGACCCACTTTTTGTCGTAGCCAAAATAACAGGATCACCTGAAAAAAGTGATAGCCTACTTTTTCATTCACAATTGTTTCAAGTGCAATTATGAACATTACAAAGTATTGAGTGTCATTATGACCATTGCAGTACTGTTTCGTTTGGTAACGCACGAATAACTTCGTGACGTAAGAATGTGCTGTGTTTGTAAATTCTGAATACGGTAGTTAACTCGGAGTTACTCTAGTTTTCAAGTTGTGTTGTGGAGTGATTTGTATACGGCACGGGTGTCTCTCAGTGATGCTGCCATGTGCATGAATTTAATAAATGATTCTTTGTTCAACACAGTGATATCGTACGTTATTTTTTAGTCACTGTGGCTTTCCATTGTAGAAACACAACTGCATCACATACGCCTGACTGGAAATTTTGGGAAGGGTCGTTATGTTAAATTGTTGCAAAATGGGTCGCTGCATGAATAAGGTTGAAAACCACTGCAATAGAAGAACCATTTTCGAGTGAAAAACAACAAGAACAACTCTCATTTCTCTACCTGGTCAAAGTTTTGGTTCTGAGCACCGTTTGGCCACACTCCCCGGATGTAGCCAAGCTCGTGCGTGAGGCTATGCTGCATAACAACAAGCGTGTAACGTGGCGAAACAACGCATTGGTCACAAGCACAAAACAGGCAAGGGATTGTCTGGTACATGTGCGGAGAAATCTTAAATGTACGCTGTTTAGCTCAGCGTTCTACAACTGGGAGCAATGCAGTCACCGTATACTGATACTACCCGGCTTCACGTTCGTCATTTAAATAACGAGGTGCATGGTTTGAATAGCAATGCGCTGCGCCAATTAGCCGCCAATCGATACGCGACTGTAATATCATCCTGGATCAGAAATACCGTTGGGACGAGGGGTGTTTGAGTAAAAGTTTGGGTGTTAATACAGATTTCTCAAGCGGCTTACTCAAAAATTGCAAAAAGAAAGAAATGTTCACTGTGTAATTTCTCCTCTGAACACTTCCGTCTGACAGGTTTGCTGACAGCTCTGCTATAAACGTGAGTCTGTACTTGGAATAATATACAAAAAATGGAAAAAGTCGGAGGCAAGTAGACATCTGCGACTAATGCAACGAATACAATTCACCGGAATCTACCGCAGGGATGGAGGGCCCATTTGCTATCACGGGTCGCATAAATTGTGGATTGTTGCTGGCGGGCTGCAAAAATAATTTATCTTAAAAGTCGGCCATTATCTATGAGGGAGAGAAGCTTCTATTGACTTACTGTCAAAGTGGCTGCTTATCATGGAGCTTCGTTTTCATGCGGTGATGTGATCTAACTTGGGTAACGAAAATTCTGATGCGGGTCATATCAAATGTTCACGCGGGCCGCAGGTTCCCCACCCCGATCTACGGCAAAGCAGCAGAAGTGTAAATATAGCGGTTCGGCGGTATGCAAATCAACGCAACCTGAATATGCACAGCGGAACGAAATACACGAATGTTACTAATTGTCTCTAACGATTTGCTGCAGTCACAAAATCAGCATTTTTGTCGTCTGCTGCTATAGGAACAGTTTCAAGCGGATTTAAGGTTTTCTGAAAGTTTTGAAAACGGTTAAACGAAGCCCTGAAAGCTATTGCTAATGAAAAGCAAATAGTTGACGCCGTTGCGGGTGAATTCGTTCGTAGTGTACTGGACACACAGGTCACCGTATGGAGGCAAATGAGGTGTTTTAGTCGGCGTGACCAAGCAGAGTTGTCACGGCCACAACGTGAAGTCACTCTATTATTGCTTGTAAGCGCCACATGCGTATAAACTGGCTTTCGGAACCAAGAGGCATTTTGGAGTAAGTTGTAGAAAATACAATCGTTTCCGTTCCATCCTAATCTGCATTTTATCACTAAGCACAACAGATGTGTGTGTGAAGTGTTGTACTGGACCTAGTAAGTCATTATGCGTCCAGGCAAGAATTGGATTTTATTGCACAGATGAAGCTTTGACACATACGTTTTCCATTGCGTCTTGTCTGTTACTACAGGCTATGTATCAAGATTAAAACAGCAAATGTTGAAGATCTGGAACTGTTTCGGTAATAGCCGGTGTTTAGTCTCAGCCACCCAGGACCCCTCTGGTTTCTGAATAACCGTTAGGCCTTTGCACATGCACTAAAGTTAAAGGACGTGCCAAGTCAAGGGCTTCACAAATCGCCACAATTAAGCTAGAATAGGAGAAACAAACAATGATCAATTGTCAAGATTGATAAGCTAGGCTCTTTATATCAGCTGATGTGTGTTTGTGGAGTGCGACAACGTCAGAGGACATATCAACTGGACCATCGCTTCAGCGATTGATGGTGACGTTTCAAGCCCGAGAGACCACTTAATAAAATTGCAAAAACTGATCTATTGCTTTGGCCAGTGTGACTGTTGTCGACCAATTCTCTACAAGGTACACCGACTTGTATCTCTAATATTGTTACAATGCCTTCGTTCTGATTAGCTGATCTCTTAGCCACTCGCTAACAACACGAGGAAGCGCGGCAAGAAATACTCACTTGTTGCGAGGTTTGACCAACTTGCGCCGCAGCCGGGTTGATAATTGGCTGTTGCTGAACGTGCTGGTGCTGCGTGGGAATCTGCTGCGGCTGATGAACGGCTTGCGAGGGTACAGCCTGATATTGCTGCTTTAACGGTTGAAATTGCGATTGTGGTTGAAACTGTGCTTGCCCTTGTTGCTGTTGTTGCACGAATTGCTGTTGCTGGACCAACTTCTGTTGATGCTGCTGCTGTTGTTGTTGTTGCGCCAATTGCTGCTGTTGCTGCTGCTGCGCCAGTTGTTGCTGTTGTGCTAACTGCTGCTGTTGTTGCTGCGTCAATTGTTGTTGCTGTTGCGCCAATTGTTGTTGTTGCTGTTGCTGTTGCGCCAATTGTTGTTGTTGCTGTTGTGCTAACTGCTGCTGTTGTTGTTGCTGCGCTAATTGTTGTTGCTGTTGTTGTTGCGCCAATTGTTGTTGCTGTTGTTGCTGCTGCGCCAATTGTTGCTGTTGTTGCTGTGCAAGTTGCTGAGCAAATTGCTGCTGCTTTAGTTCTTGGTTTTCGCGTTCCAAACGATCTTCTTCTTGTTTTTGGCGCCGGTCTCGCTGGATATCCGTTAAGCAGGCAGTGATCGACTTGGCAACGACGTTGACGTCATCTTCGTGCAGTAAGCCATTCTGTGCCTGTTAAAAGAAAAAGAAATGTCTATGCACAATTTCGAATCGGGTCGATTTTACTTACAATCTTCAGTGGTCGGCCATTAGACGGATGACGGTTGCACAGGAAGGCGATCTGCGCAGTTCATGCGACAGCTTTTCTAAGGGCATCGGAAAATGAACCACTTGACTCAAACAAACAAGATGACGGTTAAGATTCTATCAAATGAGGAAGTTAATGGACAATCAGCTTAATAGACGGCCCTGCTACGGAAATGTGGACGACAGGCAAACCTTTGTGAAGACAACGATTATTATCCACGCAATGACGCTCACTCAGTTGAAACACAGTACACCCCAAGCACTACGGTTTGACGCTACCAAACACAAGAGCAAACTCTCCCCCACACTATGCTCTGTGAAAACTCAGCTACCGTGGTGGCGCCGCGGAAATGTGTGATTCCAATTCGTAGAACAAAACAACATAAAACTTCCCCATTCGAACAATGAGCCCAGGCCCGTGCAGTTTGTGTCGCATGTATCGCGTCACATCAAGTCGATCAACCAGAACTTACAACAATTCAGCGCCTTGGTCGAGCTACGCGTAAACGGAAAGCAGAAAACCACCTGGCGTTTCAGCATATCGGGTGACGAAACTAATATTTTGCTCAGCTCAACGGTCAAGTTTAACGCGAGTGTCTCATTCTGCATGGCTTAGGTCACGGTCGGACAAGCACGTAAAACAGCAGGAAAAATATCAAAACTGACAGAGAAGTTCTTCGCAGCATGTCGAGTGACGTCATCTATAATGGGCAACGATGTTCTTGATCTTTGCTGTTGGTGACATCAGCACAGAGCGTAATAATGAGAGAGAGAAAGCGACCGGGGAAATTTGACACGGCGCTTATTGGTTCTTAACAAGCAACTCTATGAACTAACTTGGGAGTTAGACAACTGCTTGTTCTGATTTTCGGTTTACTTAGGGTCAAACTAGAGCAGAAGTTTCGTAACAGTCCACTCGAAACAAGCTATGTCATGCGTGATGACTTCCGAGCAGCAAAGTCAAGCCGCACGCATCGCTCGGCAGTAGCAACTTGAACCACGGTCGGGTGCTTTCAGTCCGCGCACTCGCTGAAATACAGAGAACAGGTGACATCATCGCTTCAACAACGCTCTGGTAACTTTCCATGACAAAGGAGTGGAGAAACGGGCACGAGGGGAAATGCGTCTATAGTTGGGGTGATTGCATTCGGTCGCGATGACCGGCTGACCAGAATTTAATTTCCTAGTGCACGATTAAGCTGCTTTTGGTTCGCGAAGTGGCACACCAACCGAGCGCGCCGCCGCTGACACCACACACAAGCGAGAACCAACCATGCTTCGCAACTGCTCATTGGTGGGATTCGTCCTGATATCCTGTGATAATTAACAGTTTGTCGGTGTTTAATCGCAGCGCGGGCGCACACACAAAACAGCAGGAAAAGTGGCGATTTTTCAATGGAACAAATGGCAGCGCGAAAGCTGCGAATTGGGTGACCTACTTCGGCACACAAAGAACAACGCAGCAAAGCGACGTGGCATTTCGGTCACAGTAGGTAATCACACATGCACGTTGGGTTCTTTTAAGACTTGACCAATGTTTGAGACAAAAACAACAGATAGCAGCAGGTAATCCGCAACAAAAACGCGTCCGTAACATCGACAGAAATTGCTCAAAGCAATGGCGATTATTGCCAACGCTGAAATGATCTCCATTAGCGTCCAAAGAACCCTGAGAAATTTTAACGCTGGTACAACAGCTGAACACCAGTCAGAAGAAAACGGTTTCCCACCAACAGCATTTCGTGGTTCAACGCAGTGTTCTTTCAGTAGAGAAGGGCGAAGTGAGCTTGTGAACAGCATTCCACACATTCAAACGGCTGGATCAGTCACAAAACCTGCTGAGAGCGGTTCCTTTTACAAACGCTTGAGAAAAATGCATTTCAGAGGTGCATAATTACGTGTGTCTCATCCACTTTTGCATGCAGGCACTATTTCCAAAATCAACTACTCTGTACATGAATGCAAAAAGCGGCCTTCACAGACAGCTTCACAGGTGATGACGACATCACCTGTGCGCCGCGGGCGGACTAAGTTGTTTTACTTCAGCCTCCGCGAATTTTAGTGAAATAATCGACGTAAAGCGGCTATTCACAGGGTCTGCCAAGCGTGCAAAACACAAACGTTTCGGTTCCATCGGTTGATCGGTACCACGCAGCCTGCTAGGCGGACGGCAATGCAATCACGACAAGCGCAGTACGACCCCATTCCAGTGATTGCGCGTTGTTTAACTGATGTTGCTGATGTCGTTCGTTCCCTTGCAGCGCGCTGAAGTTGTACGTCGCCCGGGACAGGCAAAGTTTAAAACCACAAGCAACCGATGTCCGTCAGGGAGTCGCTATCAACTTATCGCGCAAAAGAACCTAACAGAACGACATGCTTTCGCTGGAAGTAAAATCCTGCGAGGAAATCACAAAAGAGGTGAAACGTGGTGGGCCTTGTACGCATATATCGAACAACAGGCATTCGCCCATCGACGCGTGACAACCATTGGCGGTACCATACACAAGAAGGAAATGCGGTTACAACCAAAACCGTGCAATTGGCAAAAATGGCGAGGTGTCGTTATAGTAGTTATCTGAATAATTCAGAAGACTTCAATGTCGTTTACTTCCACAGGCGAAACGCGTGCTCCACTGCAGATTTCTCGAAGTGCTCCGCCAGACGTTCTCTTGCGTGAGTGTGAGGTGTGAGTATGAGGAGCGACAAGCCCGCACCACAATTAAATCGTAAAAATACAAGTTAGCAGGTTAATTGAGGCGCTGTGTGCCTAACTTACAGGATCGCTTTACAGAATTGATGACAAATCTTGAAGGTTTCTCCTCGTGTGTGTTGTTTTTTTATTTGCAATTTAGTAAAAACATCACCGCCACGTTTTTGTTTTCCATCCGTGAAACGCGAACATTTGACAACTCTGTAACGCAAGAAAGCAATTCGATTTTCTTTGCGTAAACTTCAACAAACATTCAGTGGCTCTGTCATATATCTAAAACAAATTCTCGCATTTCGGCAAAATATCTCTTGGCCAAGACATTGTAAGACAGAACAACTAGTTAACAAGGAAACATCAGTTTTGGAAATCTGTATTCTCTCCCAATAGTACCTGTTAGTTGACCTAGTGAAAAGTCGAGAACAGGGGTCTCAAACACGCGGCCTGCGGGCATTTTGTTCGGCTCACGATGCTTTTTGGGAATTGCCCTTTAAGGTATTTAATTTACTCACCGATGTTCAAAAGTGCTCCGCCAGCGAGTCAACTAGTTCCTTTTAAACGAACGAAGAGAAGGGCAGAGATGACTTCCCTATAACTCACTATACCTTTCGCAGGAAATAAGATGCACAAGCTGTTTTTCGGTAACGTTCAGGTACCGCCATTGTTGCGTCAAGGCCATAATGCGGTCCTCGGGTCATAAAATGTCCTCATTTGGCCCCCGGAGCAATTTGAGTTTGATACCTCCGGTCTAGAGGGATTATCACACATTTGCTTTCACTGGTCTGTTTCACTGTACCCAAACGAGAAACACTGTTGAGCGATAACGATAACGTAAATCAAACATACACACGTAACTTCTATGGGAGTCGCAGCGACAGGCTAAATCGTTTCGAAGTCACCGACGCGTACGAGGTTAAGTCACTCCGTTCCTCAAATCAAAGAAATTCGCCAGATGAAGAATCCCAAACAATTAACCATGCAAGACACGCTGAAAGGCAGACCATGCGCGATGGTCTTGGAAACCATACAGAAAAATTTCTATCACGTGATCAAAATTTGCCACGCCGCCGAACTCTGCTGTTACAACGAGCACGAAGATTACACACAGCTACGATCGGCAGACAAGAAGTGACGCGGATTTATGAAGGTGCTTCCGGCACGTGATTCATGCGGATCTGACACAAGATGCCCAGTGGAAAGTATGCAGTTCAAGAACCTCTTCCACCCGACCAGCGGGAAGTCGCAGCTTGCAAACAAACGCCTACACACGTTCAGTTGGGTTCACTTTTCAAGGCTTGTAGATTAGCAAATTATTGCAAGTGCCTTATGTTGATCAACGTGTGAATTGACAAGACAGCATGATACAAATCTGACTCACAACAAAAAAGGTGGAATTGACTGGTCTACTATTATGAGTCATAATAGAATGACACCAGCGTTCGCAATGGCGCAAATGATAAAAGCAACAGCGCGCAAACATTTTCAAATGTTACATGAAGGAGTGAAACGATAAATCAATCGCACAACACCCACTTGCAACGCAACTGCGATTAGCAGAGGACTATTTTTTGCACAGCCCTGCCTCCTGAGCAGCGAATCGTGAAAACTCGCGCAATTCTAAAGACTGCTTCCCACGAAGCAAATAGCGTGTTTTGTAACTAGGAACGTCGTGGTATGCACGCTACCGACGTCGCGCAACGTACCAACAGCCTGGCAAAGTTGATCAGGTCGCTGGTGGTCATGTTTTGACATTTTTATACTTTTATTGTGCCAACAGCTCACAAGGCGCACAAACGTCGCAGTGTCGCGTAGCAGCAGTAACGCAGAACAGCCTTGGCTTAGGGTGCTTCTCTTTTCTTTAAAAAGGCATCGTTGTGATCCTGTTTGTTTCACCAAATGATTTGGTTCAAATTTTCACGGGACAATGGGTGCAACAGCTGTAATGTTTTGATTCGGGTCAGCCACAAATAGACATGAGTCGCATTTAGTGATAAAAGAACCTAGAGACATTAGCGACTTGAAAAGACAAAAAATCATGCATTTTCTAAGTAAAAGGTCTTACCCTAAAAGCAGTTGCCATCGGTAAAATGTACGGAACGCTTTAAGAAAACGCGTCACACTTTGGAAAGTTGGTTGTGTTCGGGGAAAGTCAGGCAAGCTCTCATAAAATAACTGGAAGGTGAACGATGCAGCTCTCCGCCATGGAACTAGTGCAGGAAAATTATGAAAACACTACCGAGCTTTGAATCTTGGATTTCTAAATCGAATATTTGGCGAGGTACATAAATCTACAACAGTGTGACGTAGAGCAGCATAGCATGCTGCGTCTGTGTTTCAACGAACCGACTCAACGCTGACGCAGCTGGTCGTGGGCCGGTAAAACACAGGTTTCGCAATGGCGTTCATTTATTGACTTCTACCGGATAATCGCTCCTCGTAGCCGTAGTTAAACACCAGTGACAGTCAGGAATGTTAGCACAACGTTTATTCACCGGCGCCAATACGTCACGTCCGAACGATCTTTTGCAAAAAGCTCAGGGGAAGGTCGGTAGTAGGAAGCACATGAACGCACCCGCAACTGCAGAGGGCAAGCAGTTAAACGATGTCATCCTAACGATCCAACATAGAGGCAAGACATTTCTTTTGAAAGCTTCGCAAGGAAGGCAATAAACAATGAAATTCAGACATTCACGGTTCGATGAACTATTATATCCAAGTTCTTGAGACGATCGCGACAGGTGTTTAGCTACCAAACACAGGACGTGCAAATATGCTCTAAGCAGCAGACACAGGTCGTTTGCGCAGACAGATCGAAATGTCACTGTGTGGGAAAACATTTCCACTCAAGAACCACTGTAATCAATATTCTTTGACGAAACTATTTTAGACGATGGGACACGACGCTTTATCTGTGCCATCAAGGCAAATCAACTAGCAATGACTCAGGAAACTGAATATGCACAGGACTTCACTCATAAAAGAATAACTTTGCCACTGCCTTTCAAATCAATTGAATGGTGTTAAACAGTAGATCGAAGCGGAGTGAATATTCAATTTAGTCAACCAATGACAATGGTTGCAGAAAAGTAAATGATCCACGTAAAGTATACCAATCCTGTATTTGTGCAAATATGTGAAACCGCAATCTGCAGGGCAACGATTTAATTGAGCCTTGGCTTAGACGACTGAAACGAAAGTGCTTCTTTCCAGGCAGTAGACACCATAAAAACATCGAAAGCAATTTTCGCATACCACACTGAGGCCTCTTGAATTCGGACGCATGATGGGGCGTAAACGCAACGCAGCCGCAACCTTTCTAATCCTGTGCCTAGATTCGCCGAGGTTAAAGGTACTACTTCAGTAAGAGATCAGCGAATTAATTGCTGCCGAAAGTCAAGCTGGCATTTAATACATCTGGAACGCATATCTCACAGCACACCAAACAGAGCACCTCAAAATGGCCACTGCCAACACGTGAAAATTTTTCGCATCTTCAGAGAACGAAAGTATTGGCAACATTTCCTTCGATATTTCATAACCATTTGCAGAGATGTTAAATGCATTGATCTACAATTGTGCTGCCACAAAGAAGAGTGATAGTACCGGTAATAATGATCACTCTGAACTGCAAGGCAGCAACTCGAATCGACACGCAGTTGGTGAGCCGAAGTGCAGCCAGTCCTTGAGCCATAAGGTGGACTGCACACCTCTGTGCACGACCAAATTAAGCAATAAAGGTAGCGTCAGCAACTGATTGCGAATTAGCAAACTTAATTCAATGCGACAAATTTGACAAATGAAAACATACAGTAGCTGCGTTTAGAAAATCATCGCAAATTTTTTACTGGGACAAAGTACGTACTACCCAACTAAATCTTGGTTGCAATTATAAGAGAATTCATCATTGGTGGTATAGCATGCACAAAAAGTAACGATTTGTGACAAGTTGTCCATTCGATTTGTTTACTCCTTTGAGCGGCGCTCGAAGACGGCATGACCTGCTCGGAAATAGTTCGGTCGCACCGACAAGAGAGCGCTGTGGCTCACATGATCAAAGACGAAGAAAGAGCTGCACCAACCGCACGATTTCTCGAGGGAATGTCAAGCGCCAGAATCATTGCTGCCGCAGCGCATCGACCGCCAGTTTTCAATACATTTCATTGTAGCGGGGAACAAAAATCAACACGCATGATTGCATGGCATGCAAAGACCACTGCATCCACGCGAGCAGCGTTCGAGCTAGGCAATGAGCAAAGCGAACAAGCACACTTATGCGTGGTAAACACAAGGCAGCCGACTCCGTGACCTTCGCAATTTGTGAGGCGATGCAAGCGCATCACAAGGCGTGAAGCACCCTCGAGCCCGCTCTCAGGCCGTCGTTCTGCGCGAAGTACTACTGCACTGGCAGCAACGATCGCAATTCGAAAACGGAAGCCCCACGAGCTGCTGAATAAACACCAATGCCATTTAACTTGCCACACAAACGCCGGGAGGCGGTCTCAGCGGACCAATCCAATGCAGTTAGAGTGCGCGAGCACAGTGAGCAGTAAATAGGTGAGCGAGGCGGCTGACTGGTGAACTGGTGGCAAAGCGACGCCTACATCCTGCTCGCCGCTGCTCGCTCGCTGCGAGCAGCAGTGTGACGAGAGGAGGAAGCACATGCCATTACGCAAGAGGCAGTCAGGCTGGATGATTCACGTGGCTTGGCAGGCGGACATGGCAGGCAAAATCCTCGGCAAGCTTGAACACGCACCGTGGTTGTGAAATATAACTGACCACATTCAGCACATTCGTAACGGTGTCTCAACGTACCAGAACACAGTCATCAACAACAACAGCCATGACTGCTACTAAGGCAGCATTACCCGAATACAACACAGATTAGGTCTCCAACCGTCGATAATGTCACCAGGACGAAACCACAGGAAAGGAACGACAGCGATTGCATATCCTGTTTTGTCTTTTGTACTTTCTGTAACTGATAAGATTACCTCTGGCAGGGTTTTTCCTTCAATAAGTGGGATCGCCAATCTACTGTATCATCAATTCCGTTGGGGCCAATCTCCTAGAGATTTATGTAGATAATTTTGTCATCTCCGACATACTTTGTTTTATTCTGATAAATTCTGTTGAAATTTGCAATCCTGGAGTTAGCGTTGCAACGTCCGAGCACGTCTAACGCTGTTTTAAAAAGCGAGACAGGCCGCAGTTAACTGCTAACAAATCTAACGTTAGTCGGTCATAAACATTAGGACAGGATGTATTCACGATGTGCAATTGAAAACCAACTATATTTTGCATCCACAAACACAAAGCTGAGCGCAAAAAAACGCTTGCAACCAAAGCGTCAGTGATGTATTATGCTAATAAGCACAACGCAGCCTTTTGGGATGATGGTTCAACGCGGTTGAAAATTACAATAGCGGGTTTGACAGTTAATCGAAGGACACTGGGTCAGTCTCTTAAGTGGCAAACAATTGGATATTTTCATCGTGAAAGTCACTCTAGTCAGATAAGAAACTGTTTACCATGTGAGTCTCGCAAAGAAATATCAGTCACAAAGGTGAATTCCACGTGACACACTAACAAGGCGTACACTCACAGCAGCAAACGGAACCATAGGGTTAACGCCTCAAGCTGTCGTAACCAGAAAAAATTATTGAGATTTCCGTGCATTCATCACAACGGTGGAAGGGATTGCTGTGTTCAACAATGGATTAACATTGCCGTTACCTCAAAGACTTTTCTAAAACCTAATGTGCAGCTGCAAATATGTTCAAATCGCTTTACCAATGTTCAACGGAGAAAGTTGAGGGAAAGACGAGAGTGATTGCTTTCTAGTCATTTGAGCAAGAACCATAAACACGATCGCTCAACCGCTCAAAACTCAATTGATTCCGGTCCTGTATCAGAGCCACCTTAAACAGCAGTACAGTATAAGCAATATGGCAATTTTCCCGGTGAAAGCGCATTCAGGAACAACATGGGGTCTGCAGAAAGCAGACCCAACGTTGGCGAAAACGCGCACGCGTACCGCTCAAACTGAGGAGGGTCAATTTTGGTGGAACTTTACGCTTTTTCATAAAACTTAATGATCATTCACCACAACGATGATGCATAATTCGTGAAAAAAAAACTACTGTAATTAACGAAAAAACTTTCAAAACTGTATGAGTTCATGCCATGCGCTTGTGACAGGGGGAAAAGACGGGTTGGGTTCACAAGTACCGTAATCCCGATGGGCTCCGAGGTTTTCACCACATTTGCACTGATTTAAATTTGAAAATCATCACCATCAACGTTTAAACAGAAATATATTTGAAATAAAATAAACCAAAGGGATAAAATGCATCAAGTTTCACTACCCATGTGGTTGAAGCAGGCTTGGGAACTTGACTTCTTTCGTTTTCATAAATGGCTTGGCCGCTAATATTTTACATGGCTATTTGCGTGTACTTTTGAAGATTTGGGCGAATTCGCATGTGGTACCGCATTGCGGAATTTAACACCACTCAAAATGTCGCCATGTGCAGTTGCGCACTCCCACAAGCACGATTCCATTCCGGGCACTTGAAATTATCCAGTTTAACATTCGAAACTCAAAAGAATGGAAATAGTTAATGATGCATAATGAACATTGTTACGTAGATCAACCCATCGAACTTCTTTAATCTGCAGTTTATTTCCTGAACGCATTAAACTAAGTTAAGCTCACGCTCCTTCGCTGAGCATCTAAAATACCTTGTGTGTACGTACGTTTACTTAAAATACTGTCAATCATAACATTAATAAACACATGTACAATGTACATAGCGCGGTTTGCTCTCCAAAGGTCTCCAGATTCAAAACCGGAAAAGCTGCGAGTATGGTATCAATTGGATCTGTAAGGTTTTGTGACTTTTGTGTTTACATACTGTAGTTGATTTCATATGCTGTGCTTTGTTTGCTGATCACACCAGTCGCCAGTTGATGTACACTTCACAGTATGAATCATAATACAGAAAGATTGGATAAAAGTTGTTTGCTTTACTACTATCAAGTCGCGGAGTACGCTAGTAGCCTGAATTGTATTTAGAAATAAAAAACTGATCAGTCAGGCAATATTAACTTGCCAAGTAGTGTTAACGAAAACATTTGTTTGTGAAAATGAATAAAAAGCACGAAGCTTTGGCCGTTCGTGAGAGTTCACCTGGCCATTGCGCTGATGAAGTATCTACCAAACCTGGGTTGAAGCCTGCGACTAACTCGAACGATAATAAACTTCGATAGATCATATGAATAAAAGCACAACGGCGGCTTCGTTGGAATAGCGCAATTGTACATGTACAGGACGGCAGCGCCAAGAGCGAGAGGATACATCCATTTGCCAAAGCCTCAAGTTCGGCGTTCGGACCTCGCTTATCAAGAAAAGTGGCAAGAGCGACTTGTGCTAACAACAGAGCAAACTCGTTGCGGGTGAAGTTTACTTGCTGCCGAGGCATCGTAATAATCAATATCGGCGTGAAACGGCTTATCGAAACTTCGATGGCCACTGATCCGCGCGCAAATGCTCGCCAGTCAGAAGCACCAGGAACTAAGCTGATAAATACCCCCGATCAGAGGCTTAACGAAACGAATGAGCGTCCGACAATTGCCGGTTTTCTCGTGGGATTAAACTACTTTTTCCGAGTAAGAAGGCACGCTAGGCAAAAGTAGGCATCCGATACCTTCGTAGGAAAACGCCGAAGAAGGACCATTTAGACTCCCGAAAGACTTACAGAACTTGCCAATGTTGCGAGCGACACGTTTCATACAGGAAACAAGTACATCTTACGTCAAATGCATACGTCTCGAGAAAAAGGAAACCCGTATGCAAGAACTGTCTCTGTGCAAGGTGTGCAAAAGACACAGACCGTGTCATGTCACCGTGAGTGTCAAACAGTCTGAATCGCCACAACAAGCCATGGCACCGAAACGGCCTTCGGTAAAGGGCGCCGCAACGGCCAAGAACTTCAACGTACCATGAATTTGCATAAAATACACATGTAAACTAGTGGTACATGACTGCGTGACGAACAGCTACCAGTTTTGGCGTGCTAACCAATCAGATTCAAAAAACCGTAGCTCGGCAGAAAAACGTTGTTTTTATTTGAGATCGACAGATGAGCAGTTACCACCACTTTCAAAATCATGCGGATTATTGTTTTGTGTGGTAAGAGCGATCCTTTTACGCCCACCCGATTAATTATGATCATAGAATGCGCAGAAAGTTTTGTTCGGTTTTGAAAACAAGATGATTTCTAACGTGCTGCATGCGAAATCAGTCGATGATATCCAGCGGCTACTAGCTGGCATCATGTTGTTGGCAGAAGTCTTACCTTCAAACGACAGCCAAGTCACGAACGGCAACAAATATAACCACAGGGCAACACAAGCGAAGTAATCCCCGGGCGTATCACGAACAAAAAACGGGGTGAATTCACGCTTGAAATGAGGCACGTTTACTACATGTCTGTCGGCGACCACTAAATGCGGAGTATCAAAAGCAAGGCCATCACAAATACATGGTAAAATTGGCCACTCGAATTTAGGACGGCAAGCAAACGTAACCTTTCCCCCATAAGGCACAACAATCGCATCAGCGCTTGAAACCCTTGCATGGTCCCCTTTCGATGGGACCTGCATGGTCCCCTTTCGATGGGCCTGTTCGACTGGCCTTTTAAGCGAATGCAAAGGAAATTCCTTGACAAACCGCGAAAAACGTATCATGAAACTCACCATGTCTTTGGCGACATCCACAGGTATGTCTTTGGTCAAGTCGAAATCGAATTCGACCGCCTCGTCGTCCTTGTGCTTTTGCTTTAACTTCTTGTTGTCCTCCACGACCAAGCGCAAGGTCACAGTGTCGGAAGGCGGCTCGTTCGATTCGCTGTCCGGTTGCTTCGACTCAACGGCGTTATTCGGATTGGGTCGCGAGGCCAGTTCGACTTTGACGCCGGTTACTTCTCGAAACAGGGGTTCGTTGAGGAGTTGCTGAGCAGTGTACCTGAGCAAGAAGCGAAATAGCAGTTAAAACACGGCCGAAAGGTCGCCGCAACACGAAAGGTTCCAGAAAGAGCAACAGCCGTCCACCTTTTTGCCTTGTCCTGGTGAATGCAGATGGCGATGATTCGCTTTTCTTCCACGCCCTGCACCTTTTCGAAATTAGCAGGGGGAATACCCTACAAAGAGAAGGGTAAGATGGGAAACGAACAGACAAAGAAAAAACATCAGCGCAACATGAAACAAAACACGAAATGGAAGTGAACAAGCAGTAGGCGCCTTTAGACTTTCTGGCGTCGATCTCGGTTGCTGACCAGTCAAAATCGGTCGAAATAGCTGCTTTTGGTCTAACGCGCATCTTGTACAGAGATCTTGTGCTGTGGCTGCGTTTGAACTACTTCACACGCTGTATGAGCTAGTTATACAACAAAGATAAGGCAACGTCAGGCAAGCGTTTCTTTCCAACAGAGCCAGAGCGACCTGGCGTAAATAATTGAACGCACTCACGCGCAACAGCAACAATAAACACGGACCTCAGTCACTTTTCTGTAGATTTGGCCCGCGTTGTTGCATTCCGAATACGGGTACTCGCCAGTGATCATCTCAAGCATGCACATGCCGAAGGCGTACACGTCGACCCTTTCGTCGTAGTGTTCTTCGTACATCTCGGGTGCCATGAACTCGGGCGTGCCTGAGGAAGACAACAACAGGCGTATATTTGCTTTCGCCGAGCGTCGCCTCGTGAATGTGGACGCTCAAATCGTCAGCAAGAATGTGGAACAAACTCGTGCGAGTCGCACACCTATAACGCTTTTGGCGAACGAAGTCCGCTTCAGAGTGGCCAGGCCCAGGTCGCCGACTTTCACGGAGCCAGTTGGTCCAGTTATAAAAATATTGTCACACTTGAGGTCGCGATGGATAATAGGCGGATTTCGAGTGTGTAGAAAATTGAGACCCTTCAAAATCTGCCTGCACCAGCTTCGGAACACTTTCGGCTTGACGAATTTAAATCTTTTGAGATACCTGAGCGAAACAATGAATAAATCATTACAAACATATTGGGTAACCCTGTTTCATTTCCTCGATCCATATATTTTAGAAAGCATATATAACTTTTTGACTACTAGCTATCAGCTATCAACTACCAGCTATCAATGAGCTATCAGCTCATTCTAAATCCGGACCACATTTTACAACATAACCATTTTTATATACAGATAACACCACATGACAATTCGGCTTATGTCGAAAATCTTCGGTATATACACATTTTTAAGGTTTTCTCTTGGGAAGATACAGCACTGTTTGCACAGAGCTTTCACATACGTTTTAAGTGTTCCCGATGTCATCAATTCCGTAACTAAAATAATGCACTTTTTCCCCTTTGGCGACTGATAATCCCAGGAATCATAAAAGCGGACGATGTTCGGGTGCTGTAATCCTTTTAGCATTTCTGCTTCTTCACGAAAGCGCAGTCGTTCACTCCTCGACAACTTGTGGTGCTGCAAGACGAATTGGAAACTGAACGAAACGTCAACTCCAATACGGCATTTCAGCGAAGAGGCGGGATAAGACAATACTGACACGACGTTCTAAGGGTTTTTCGTTCGCGTCATACACAAAAGTGCACATTATTTATTTGTCACACGAGCGCAGTGCTGCAGGGCAACTTATAATTACTTGTTTATGCATAAAATCATTCCCTTACACGAACAATTTACCTGCAATTCGCACCACGCCACAGCGACGCCCGTTTCCGTATCGAGACCTTTGAAAACCGTTTTGAAACTTCCTCGGCCAAGCTCAATGTCGAATTTCAAAAATCGTGAATCAGGCGACTCTCCAATCGCTTTTCCTTCGTCCTCTACTTCCGCGATGCCACTGTCCGCCTGGCCGTCGGTACCGTCACTCGAGCCCATAACCGTCTGAACCGATCCCGGAGCCCCGCCGTCCACTGTGTCGCTCGTTTGTTCCTGACTGCCATTTATTGGAGAACTGCCCGTCTTCCGAGACGCCTCGGTTGCCGTCATTGGCTCACTTGGAGATACTAAGTGCAACGCAAGAAATGATGAAGTTGAAAAAAGTGAAAAATGTGTCGCACAGCGACCACATGCCACGTTAGTTTGACATCATCTGAATTGGTCTATAAACTACAACTTCTAGAACAAGAAAACACATCTTAAGTTCGCCCAAAAAACCTACAAATGTCAATTTCTTTTTCTTATAAACTCCTGAATGAAACATTGCGTAACCGCCTCGAACCGCTAACAATTCCAGATGTTACAGTTAACCACTTGAAACTACCGCTTATTAGATCAACTGCATTTATACACAACACGCAAAAATAACTACGTTTAGAGACGTACATGATCGTGACTTATTTCTTTCTGGTGCTGCATCTTCCACAAACGTTACTTTTTTATTCGTAGTTTCCACTTGAAAATCGCTTTCTGCCGATGCTTTCTCTTCCAAGCTTATACCACTTTTGTCTGTATTGCCTGACGTATTGCGATTTTCCTCTTGTACGGTTGTTTTTTTCGAAAGTACTTCAGAAGAGCTTTTGTCTACGACTGCAGAATGTAAATTAAACGATTGTGCATGATTTTCTGGAGAACCGTTACCAGCAATTAGGAACCCAGGTTCTTCTGTTTTCGCTTTCCTCTCAGGCAAGCAGCTGGTATTAACCGTTCTCGGAGATGCGACCTGGGCAAGTGTTACAACACGCTGTAGACTCTGTGACAATCCATAACCTTTCTCTTTATCAGTGTCATCGCCAGGCAACTCACCATTGCAAACGTTGCCTACATGTTCATGAGCGGCACAATCGCGGTGGATGTCGCTGTGTGATTTTCCGCCTTTTTCTGCATTTGATTGCGCGTGACCCCAATGGCTACCTTCTTTGAGTGCTTCAGATTTGAGAGTTTGAACAGGTAGTACGAAATCGCTGTCATTTGTGATTCTACCTTTTCCACTAAGTCCAGGTTCTGTGCAAACAGTATGTGGACCACAACCCTCAGGTTTATTTTGACAGCCATTAGCAAGAACCGCAGGTTGCTTTGCCGCTTCATTTCCTGCCATACCTTCTCTGCTCATGGCGCAGCACACTGGAACTATCTGGTACATAAATGAATCTGTAAATAGCTGGCAAATTGTGTCCTGCCAGCAAAAGTCTATCACAGTGTTTTAAAAGTTTGGCCCTACCAGGCAATCAGCAACTGTTATCCACAGAGCAAGAGGTAATAAATGTTCAGGTGAAGGTATTTGTCTTCACAAGACAAGTCCCTCAGTTTCAACCAGTTAACACCAGCTGCAACCATGGTGAGGCATTTACTTTCAACAAAAAGTAAATAGACCAGAGAAACATCAACCTAACAGTTGAAGATTTAATACCTGCAATGAAGTCTTGTCAATGAGCTGCTTTATTGTTACTTTCTAAGTTGCCTTTCACATACTAAATATTTTCCACTATTCAAATAAAGACCATTTTTTGGTGAACGACACGCACACGGATGGATCGACATGTAAATTAAAACCCAGTAGGATACGCAAGCACGGCATGGACTGGAAATTTTCAACTAGCATAGTTTCAAAAACGTCTTGAGATGAGTTTCACGTTTAATGTTAATTTGTTGAACAGGCTGACAAGTAATTGAAGCTGAAATATTTTTCTTTCACTGAAACAAGTTGGCTATTTCAGGCAATGGAATGTGAAAACTCCTGTTCCTGCTAAAATTTTACAAACTTTGTGTGTTTCTCTAATTTGCAGAAAGTTTTCTATTATAAATTTTCAATGCACAATTTTTCATTTTAAGCCGAAAGCCATTCAAATGCACATCCAATAGACACATGAAGTAAAAAATAAACCCTTAAATCAGTGATTCTCAACATTGCTCCACCTGGAACTTCTAGTGGTCTACAGCATAGGTTCTCAAAGTGCTCCGTACAGAGCCCCAGGGCTCCGCGAGAGAAACCTCGGGGCTCCGCGAGCTGTTCGCTTACTTATGTTTTTATTTTTAGAAATTTATTGTGGGGCTTCGTAAATTATGGTCAATCTCTTCATGGGCTCCATAACACCAAAAGTTTGAGAAACCCTGGTCTACAGACTTATACTAAGGATTAAGATTGAATATGCCATTGAGTTACTTGACCAATGTGCAATACATTTTTGACTAGTTGTTCATGAGGTGTCAGCATAGCTTAGTGGTCCATCAGATATTCTTTTGAAAAAGATGGTCCATGGGCCAAAAAAGGTTAAGAACCACTGCCTTTAAACTATTAGAATATAAAGACAAAAAAGCAAGAATTATTGCACTTATTTTACACGATCCAAGCTCGAATCATACATTATTAAATATAGTTCTACTAAACAAGGATTTTACTCTAAGCAAAATGTAGAAAATCTTTTGTGAATTGTTGCATGGTGCATGGAAAAGTTACAATAAAGTTGCAGTAAGAGGTAACTCAGTGGTTCCCAAACAGAGAATTCCTCCCCAGGGAGGAATTTCATTAGTTCAGGGTAGGAATTTCCACCT
>JGI24158J21664_10000027_pt1 | contig 66555 bp, 34 predicted proteins | sample Ectturendosymbi3_FD_21664 | JGI IMG/M metagenome (IMG submission 21664) | reverse complement strand
TATAATTCACTGTCGAAAATGTAAAGTTTCTACCTTACGTGGTTTTTGCGATATAAAAATTTTTAATGTGTGCAGGACTTTATGGACACCCTGTATTATAATTTTAAAGGTGCCCTGTAAAAGGCGGAGCTCCGTAAATAGCGGAGCTTTGGTGGCGGAGTTGTTGCTAAAACCGATATTTTTCGTTGAGCAAAGATAACTAAACGGTAGTAAAAGTAATTTTACTGTGAAAGGTGATATTACTTTAGGGTAAAAATAATCTATTCTGAAGTTTCATAATTTTGGTTTCACAACGGTTCAGAGACAAAAAAATAGGTTTCAACAGTTGTGAATGTATAAATTTTTTAACATTGCAAACATCCATGCATTAGATGTTTGGATGAAGCACATATACATTTGCAATAATGAAATATTTTTCCTTTGTTTTTGTTCCGTTTGTTCCTTTTGCAACACAACTTTTTTCCACTTCGGTTGCGTCATCAAACCCCCACAACCAAGCTCAGCTATTTACGGAGCTCCGTCTTTACAGGGCACCATTTTAAAGATGTAAATTTGATAAGCACTTGAATGTATGTTTTGTCTCATGAGGCAAAAACTGTTCAGAAGTTATTGTGTCAGTAACTGTACATAAGTGTTTGAAGTAATCACATGATAAGTTCACAACACATTACAAGTTTGGAACGCATGACCTGCAGAGCTGACTGCAATGCTTAATTAAGGCTTGCTCGCACTTAAATTAGTAATTTAAGTGTGAGCAAGCCTTTATTGTTGTTTTGTCTGTGTTGCGTAAAGTATAGGCTAAGCCATAACTCTAAACCTCAACATTTTGTGTCTCTGTATTGTGCTTTTCACGTGACCATTTCAACCATTTTTGTTCGATCAAAGACAAAAGAAAATAGCTACACTGTGTGTGTGTGTTTTGCCTCATGAAGCAATAGTTTCAATAGACACCAATTTTTTGATATGAGTTACTTGGAAGTTTCAACAGCAGTCGGAGTTGATGTTTCAAAAATATTCAGAATTGAAGCAAGAGCAGGAGTCTTAAAATGTGGAGCAGGAGCGGAGTCGGAGTCTGAAAAATTAAAATGTGACTCGGCTCATCTCTGCTGTACGGGCTTGTAATTAATCATATGTCTGCTGGATTAACTTTGCAAGCTTTGGTATGTTCAGTGATAACCTTGTGTCTCATTTTGCACACGAAATGAGTAATTTTCAGCTAAGTCCATCAACATCAAAGCTGATTTTTCATTCATTTTTTCAGGTGAAGTGATAGTCCGATTGTGAGTTTTCAATACTACTGTATAAAATGCTGAGGTATCAATCACCAGTTACAAGTTAGTTTACTTAGCAACAGTTGAATGTAGGCTTACAGTATTCTGATACCAGCAAAAACCAAGTGTTTAAATGCTGTGAATGACACTTAAAAGCACTAGTGTTTCTACATGCTCTCGAGGAATCAGTCAACTGCCATCTGCTTTCGTCTCTTTGCGATGATTCAAACTTGCACATATCTCTATTTAAGTATGTACTTTCCACGGTGGGTGTAAGCAAGGAATCGATCAGCAAAATTTTTTAATAAGAAATTAATTTCACGTAAAATTACGCATCCCCTAAGCAATGTGCGGGTAGTACTGTCTGCACATTGCTTACTATTTTTCTCTACCATGGTTAGCCATTTCACCAAGAGTTAGTTTTTAGTTGGAGAAATTTTTCAGCCATTAGCATCAACTAGTTAGATGTTTCAGGTCATTTATTTATTTGAGTAAACGTCTTCTTAATTTTTGAGTAAACACTTATTTCGTGAGTCAGTTTTTTGCCACCAGTATTCTTGACGTCAATCAGTTTGTTACGATGTTGTGATTTATCAGTTTGTATTACGAAAATTTGATTGTAGTCTTGAGTTTGTTTTTTCTCTGTTGTTACTTCAACTTTTCACCTGTAAGCTTTGCTTGCAGTTTTCAGGACTGAGGATGTGTAATTTTATGTGAAATCGATTTCCTATTAAAAAAATTTGCTGATCGATTCCTTGCTTACACCCACTGCGGAAAGTACATACTTGCTATGAATGAGTGATCAAACTTTGCAGTATCAGTTTGATTGATGGCGTGTCAAACCACAATGCTTTTGCATTTTACCTAGACTTTCTGTACAACATCTTCTGCTAAAAAATATATAACAATGTCAATTATGCAGAATGGTTTAATTTAAATGGAATTACCTATTGAATGAAATTTTGGAACTGTATATGGTACACACATACAGAATGCATATTAGATGACCCAGATCAATGCAGCGTTTTGGCATTGACTGCAAAATTATCAATTCCAAATTTTCTGGTTGTATTTGAAATGCAACTATTTTTCTTGTTGAAATTTGAATGCCAAACAAAGTTCTTTTAAGGTATACAGCAGCAACTGTTTCTGTTCATAAACATTCTTTTCTACACTGATCCTTTTTCCTTCATCTATGTATTTCTCAATTCTTTATAACTACATTGTTTGCTTTCTATCTCCATCTTTGCAGTGTGTGTAACTGATTTGCATTGAGTGTGTGTTTTGTTTTGGTATTCAATCATTGCAGTTGACCTTATGTTTGTTGTCCAATTGTGGTTGGCATTGGTATTTTGATATACTTAGCATGTTCTTGTCTATTGGTGTCTTTGATGCTTTCTATCATATGTGGAATTCATTAGACTGCAAATCTGAAAAACGTCAGAAAAAGATAGACTGTAGTGTTGGCAAGCATTACCTAGCCACCAGTAATCATCAGCCAACGTAGGAACAAGTTTTCAAATCCAGCATTTTTCTTTTTTTCATATTCAAGTGAATCAGTTAAGTCTGGTATAACTTGTAACAATGGAAAGTGTAGAAGCTTGCTTGGAAAAGTATGTTCCTGAGAATGAACTTGCTGAAGTCAAACGTGTCATGTATGGAAATCCATGCAGGTAAGATGGAAATTGGAAACAGTTTTGTTTTCCAATGTTTAGTAGTAAAATGATAAAAGAATTTGTAGTTTGGGGATGTCCATTGTCCATAATGTAAGTATGGGCATATGTTATTCTGATAATCACAATTCTGAAGTTGTGCAGCGTCTTGTTGCTATTATGAGTTGAAAATGTGAGGTGGTCTGTCCATAGATAATAAATTTCATTCCACCACATATTCATGCTATTTTCATGAATGAAATAGGGAAAGAGTCTCCAAAATAGCTTTGTGGACTGGATTTGACTTACAGGCCATAGTTAGGAGACCCCTGAGGTAGGACATTTAAAATTGTGTAATATTGCTGATTCAAAATTTTCTACTGCTGTATTGTATGTAAATATGGAGTTTTGGTTCTATAAGAGTCCAAGATGCAAATATCAATTTAATGCCAATTGCTAATAACCATTTGTCTGTTAGCATCTTCTTATGTTGCTTAGTATCGTTAACCATCTATAATCCTTTGGCATTGTATTATTGAAGCTTATAAGTAAAATTCATTTTGTTCGTTTATTAATCTTAGAGTAACCTCATTGCAACTGTGCTGCTATAGTCAAATGGGATATCAATATCGGCAAACTCAGACATAGCTATTTATATGATAGTTTGATGGATGACTAACCGCCAACAACCATTAAACTTTTCTGTGCATGACAAGATATTCACATTCTTTGAAAGTGTTTAACCATCATCCGTATTTGAAATATGAATCTTATTAAAGAATAAAAAGCAACATAACAGAATAATCTTGAGTGGTAAGTATCTTCTAAAATGAACTAATGTGTTTACGTGCAAGAACCTTACCATAATGTGTTTACGTGCAAGAACCTCACCATAGTATTGTGTTTACGTGCAAACACAATACTATGGTGTACACGTAAACACCATAATGTGTTTACGTGCAAGAACCTCACCATAGTATTGTGTTTATGTGCCTCACCATAGTATTGTGTTTACCATAGTAATGTGTTTACGTGCAAGAACCTCACCATAGTATTTGAATGTAACCTGCCATACTGGCAACGTACTTTTTCAGAAATGGTTGACTAGTTGAACATGGAAAAAACAAAAAAGATGTATAGTGCAGCAAATTAAAATTTACATTTCAGATCAATTGTTTTAAGCAGATTATTGATACATGGTTTGTAAGTTTGTCAAAGTTTGCACGATTAATTGACAGCATGTTATGGCTTGAAAAGTTAGAGAAACTTTCTCTTCCTAAATCTGTCGGAACAGCAAGTAGTTATGATGTAGCTGCGTAATGCGGTGTGTAGCACAGATAGCATAAGATGGGTACCACTGAAACATGGCCTGCAACTTTGAACAATAAAGGAGCATGAAGAAGCAAGTTTGGGAGCTGTTCATGTACAATGAAAATCTGGAGCACTGAATTTACATAATTTTCTAGAATGAAATGAAAATTATTNAAATTCAGTGCTTAACTTTGTTTTGTATAATACGTTTTGTATAAAACAAAGTTTTAATTCATTTTATTTTCATTGTAAGTGATAAACACATGGTCCATGTTACTAGGGCTATCAAAAAAATCCAAAGTCACAAATACTTCAGCATGATACAGGACTGCTGTTATATACAGTCAATACTGAAGAAGAAACACTGAAACAAAGCACTAACAGCATCTATTACATTTGGTCACCATTATATACTGTAGATGTTAGACTGTGAGAAAAAAGGAAAATTTGTGAAAAGCATCAGACACTTGAAGTGAGCTGATAAAAAAGTTGTATGACAATATGCATCATTTACTAATTTTTTTGCTCAGCTGGATACATTGATTTGGTCAAAAACGACTTACACATTAAGCTAGTAAGTCAGTGATTATGAATTTTTAATGTTTGTGTAGAAATATATTTTATTGAGGCAGGTGTCAACTTCAGTGTATCTGAGTTAGTGTTCTATATTTGCTGTTTGCACCAATGACACTCATCTGATTTTTCAAATGTCTGAGTTTTAATAATTTCTTAATCATGGTTTACCAGTTTGCAACACATCACTGTATATCCCTGATACCAAGCAAGCTTTTAGTTAGATTATTAGTTTATTCAGAATGCCATCCTATGCAGCAAGTTTAATGTCCTGAAATGAAAACTACACAAATGCCATTTAATTTTTTGAGAAAGTAATACAACTACCAAGCTGTAATGGCTGAATGTTGGATTCATCTTACATTTTGTCCATAGTTCCTGTTTCTTCATTAGTAGTGTTCTTTGAATGTTTCACTTTAATGTGATTCAGCAAATAACTTATGTAGTTAACTGATGCCACAATGTACTACTTCAGGAACTTTTTCAGGAATGCCCAATAATTTTCTGTGTTATCCTAGTTACTCCTATGTAATTAAAAATATTTTAACAATACACAGACGAAATTCCATTATTTATAGTATAAGTGAAGTGGTGGTTTACAAATGTTTTGAAATAATGGAAGAAGTTATGTCCTAGAAATTCTTGGCTGTAGAGCAGATAATTACGAGGTTTACCAGTCCCCAGGTATTAGGCAATGTAGAACTATTATCTATTAGTGAACCAAAATTATTTCAAAATAATGAAATAGTTATCTTTCTGCATGCTAATGACTGGATTAATTGCAATCATTGTGAACAATCTTGCTTGATAATTTAGTATTACTAACTCAAATATCCAACAAAAGCAAAAAAGTGTTAAAGCAGTCTTTTATGCTTTCATGGCATGTTTTTCAGCATTCTGAATCTTCCCAAAGAGGCTAAGGATGCCGCATTAGATTTGGATTTTGAACTTCAAGGTCAAGAAATGCCAAGTGCTGTCTCCCAAAATGCACAAAAAAGAATTCGAGTGGGGTTAATTCAAAACAAAATTGTATCTCCAACTGACACCCCACCAAGTGAACAAGTGAGCTTTGTTCTGTGATGCTAAAGACATGCTATGTCTATGTGAACATATTATATGTGGCATATGTCTTTAGAAGCAAGGTATGCCAGCAGTTGCACAATGTTTGGCTTTTAAATGCTTGTAAAGTAAATGAGGTGGTGTTCAATTGTTTTGTACCCTTAACGAAACTGAAGAATTTGGTGGTAGGTTTGTCTATGCAGTAGTAAGTTACAAACAAGTGAGGGTGATGTATTTCTATCAAAATAAGCTTTGACCTTAGAGGCGAAGAGTTTCATTTGTATTATTTTCCTTGTCGTTTTCTGAAATGGCCTACGTTGCTCAGAAAATGCAGGATTTGCGAATTTAGTGATTTCCTGTTTTACAATTCCACATAGCTGTGCTACTGGCAATTAAAGCTGTTAGTTTTAAATAAATGGTCAAACGCATTTAGAAAAATGTGTATTTTGTAGACTGATGCTTTGCATAAACGGATCAGCTCCATGACTGCAGTCGCTGCCCAGTGTGGTGTCAACATTCTGTGCTTTCAAGAAGCTTGGAGTAAGGAGGATGAGTAGGATATGTAGTTCAGTTTTATGGTGTATATCAGTGATTCTTAACCTTTACAAACCTGCCGGACACCTATGTTGTTCTCAAAGCTTGTTTTGAATCACAATTTGTTGGAGAATGATAAGAGGAAACAAAAATAGCAGCAAGAAAATAAAAATAGGTTGCTGATGAGGTAGGTTACTGAAACAAACCTGTAAAAGCTGTCTTGTGATTAAGGGCACCGAAAATGTCGGCTAAATAAGCCAGGTGAGAAGAATACTTGACCTCATGAAGTTTTTTCAATACCGGTGGTTGTGATATTCCAGAAACTTGAATAATTCTGCATTCAAAGCAAAAACGTGACTTATCACCTTTCCCCGAGATAGCCAACGAACTTTAGAAGGTTAGAGAAGGACTTATAAATGTGAGTCCGTTTCTTCACACAGCTACATAAAAATGCGATGATTGAGAGTTCGCCCTCAGACGTGGTTAACAGTTTGAACAACAATTTTGAGAGTGTAAGCGTGTATTGGTGGCAGCATTTTTGATACAAGTGCGTCATGCAATGTGATGTGTGGAGCATCACTGTTAAACAAATTATTGTAAACAAGTAAACTATGTTGATGGTTATACCTTGCTAACAGCAAAAATGGAAGTTATTGCACAATATTACGTATTACGATTTATTGAAAGTGGCGCGACGTGGATGATGATATCCTCCTTCAAACACTTGACACTACCAATCTAGATAACTTCGATTTTCTTTTTCCGTGCTACAAGCTGATGAAGGGAATATATGTAGCCATGATAGTTCTCCGTGCTGCACAGTATGTGCAGTGAAGATACGCTTCAAACAAGATTATGATGGAATTGTTGCATCACAGTTCAATTGAGTTAATAGTACAGCGAAGAGTGTCGTGATTAGTGATCGTAACTGCGCTTTTAGGTAAGCTTCATCCAAGATGTCCTATGCTGTACCTTTACTTATTTATGGCATGGGCAGTGTTGCGCTAATGCATGAAACTGAAGACTGTTCTATTTTGGCATATATAGTAGTTATTAATAAAATGTAACCACAAATTTTTGCTGAATTTTACAATTCAGAGGATCTTTGTCGAACCCCGGAAACGGCTACGTCGAACCCCGGGAGTTCGATTGAACCCAGGTTAAGAACCACTGGTGTATATCAAGCAGTTATTTTTATCATTGCAACTTATAAGTGCTGGCTACCGAGAGTTAAAAAATGAGTTTTTCTCTTTTCCGCGTTCTCAATCCGCAATAGTTCGTCTCATCGTACACTTCAAGACTGAACAGCCGTATTTGATTTATAGAGCACTGCGGTTAGGTTCCGTACAAAAAACTTAACGCTTATACTGAAGTTCGCTGGGTGGTGCTCACAGTTGCGCCGATGTTGCTGGAATGCTGGATGCATGCTCAGATCTGCAAAGACCTGGCCAGGTCAGGGAAAATGTAAGCCAAGCATAAACGAAGGTTGTCCGAGTGGCCATAGAACCTTTTGCATCCGTGCACACTAACGGCATTTCGCAGCATGCCGCCAAATGAAACCCTCTCTCCTTCGCCAAGCATTCTGGGCAGAGCTGTTCCGGTACTTGTGACGCCGAGTTCATCAAAAGCTCTGTCCGGTGGGGCATGGAGCCCGTAGCCACGGCGGGTGCCCCGGAAGCGCTCCCCGAAATTTGTTTTGCCCAGAAAAATTCCTTTTAAACGTATAATAAAAACAAAAGTCTTACCCCCGTAAAAAAGTATTTACCCCTCAAACCTTAAAACATGGTTATGGGCCTGGCCGAACATACTCAACAGAGCTGTCCTGGAACTTGTGACGCCGAGCCGATCCAAAGCACTTGTCCGGTGGGGCATGGAGAATGGCCACACAACCAACGTGTGCACCAGCAGCCAGAAAGGAACGTACATTCGACACAACGCCCTTGTTACACAACGAAAAAGCAAAAGACCGCAGCACCACCACCGCGAAGAGCGCACACATATACATTCAGTGCAAATGCAATCACCACTAGCAAATTTCTGAACCTATTGTAAGAACAGCAAAAGCAGTTTAAACGAAAATCTGAAATTTATGAGCTGTTTATGTTAAACAGTAGCCATATAATTATTTTTTGGCTCAAAGTTGTAAAGTTTGCTTACACTGCAGCGATGCCATTTGCGTTCTGCACGCGAGAGAAGACGCCGTGGACAGACTTTGCAGAATCCGCCGAAGACGGACCGACAACAAAGCTGTGTCAGGAGGTAATAAACCTTTATTTCGCTCCGCGCTTCCAGTCATTGTTTCTTGGCGGGATGTTTTCATGCTGTGCATCTTCGGGGCAGTTACGTTTTCCTTCGCAAAAGTCTAGTCGTCGTGGAAAGATTAAAGGTTAGCAGTTCGGATGTGGACGAAACTGTGTCAAAGCTTTGGCGAGCTTTCAAGCATCTCCGGCTCCGCAAAAAAGTTATTTTTATTAATCGTTGGCCATTTTCTTCCGCTACGCAATCGCCGCAGTGTTGGTTTTCACTATTGACAAATTTTGTTCTGCCGCTATTTCGTTGTTTTACCATTCAGAGCAGTTACATATTAGGAGCATTTGCCTTTACGTAAGTGTACATCAGGGTGTGTTTGATTACACAGCAGCTTGTAGTCCGTTAAGTCCCGTATTTTACTATGATTTTTTAAACACAACTCAGTAAACGCCTTTCCAGTCAGAGCTGAATACTTGAATGGATCGGCCAAATCACCCGATCTGTTACAGCGAAACTGTCATGAGGTTGTTTAACAGCTGGCCAAACGCCACAACATGGTGATCGTTTCGCCCATACTGGAGAGGGACGTCGAACACGGCGGTGTGCTGTGGAACACTGCGGTGGTCATCGCCAACACGGGCGCCGTGCTCGGGAAGTCGAGGAAGAACCACATTCCCCGAGTTGGCGACTTCAATGAGGTTGAACTGCTGTTCATAACATTTAATAAGATTGCGCTTAATTGCAGCATTAAAAGCACGTTTCAAGCGATCTCGCTGTTACACTGATTCAAGGCTGCGTTGACTGGCGTAAATAAGAAAGATTGCGCTGTCTAGAAAATCAAATATATATGTATAAAGTTTTTTTTCAATGTGTTTATTCAACGACAATCTTGCGACAGGCGCTAGCCTGAATGGTGCAATTTTTGTCGTGTCACATCGTGCTGTGAAAGAAACAACGACATAAGAACTATGAAAGTTCTTTTATTCAGTGACCGTGCCTGTGAACGCGCTCGCTGTCGTTTCAGTCCACCTACTACATGGAAGGCAACACTGGCCACAAAGTGTTCCAAACTGCGTTTGGCAAAATTGCGATAAACATCTGCTACGGAAGACATCACCCCTTGAACTGGTTGGTGACTGGCATTTTTGATGTAGCAACTGTCGTTGTTGTTGACGATAGACTGCCCAGCGTTTTGTCAACAAAATGTCTCTTTCCGTGCTTCTGATCTTAACTGGATTCCCTTTTGTTAGTAAACCACGTTTTTGTTAAAATTATTTAGTATTCAAATCGATTGCTCTTCGTTACGTTGAAGCTGCAATCGTCTAAATTTCTAAAATTACCAGTACATGTCTGTCAATTAAAGAACAGACGTCTTGAGTTTCTGTGGTATATTTTTCATCTGCATACGTTTGAGATAATTCTACTCTGTGCTTCGTAAGATTTCGAGGAAACAAGTTGATTTTTAAAGTTTCCATCTTCGCCTGACTGCTTTCAATTAAAGTTACACGTTTCAGCTAAAATTATTTATAAGCGTTGCTGGCATAAATAAAATGTTTTCCATTTTCACTCAACTTACGTGCAAACTACGAAATGGTAAAAACCTGGTTTGCTCGTCGCCTTGAACAAAACATATAACCTCAGGAAAAGCGTGAACTTTCTAAAAGTGCTGAGACTATTCTATTAGTTGACGCCAAGCAGTGGGTGCAGCAAGCGGTATGAAATATTTCGTTGATGGATTCGTTTCGTTAGAAGTGAATTTTAAAGAAGGCAAACGATTTTTTGTATTTGTCAATTGCTGCCAGTCACATTCCTGCGTGACGTTTTCAAACCTGCTGAAACGTCATCATACGTTGAGTAGTTTTGACTGGAAGTCAACTGAGCCTATTGCCTGAACAGGATGATGTTTGGCATTAACGGGGCCGAGATTGTGTTCAATCCGTCGGCCACGGTCGGATCCCTCTCGGAACCGTTGTGGCCAATCGAGGCCAGATGCGCGGCCATCGCCAACCACTACTTCACTTGCGCCATCAACAGAGTAGGAACGGTAAGAACGCGGTGTGGTCCGGTAGTGTGCTGTGCGTTCGAATATTTTTCGGTAACATAAACAAAAAACTGGTGCTACAGAATTAACATACTTAAGTGTTTGGCAGGAATTGACTTGGATGGTATTTAGCAGAAAATTGTGCCCTTTTTCAGTTTCTGGAAATTCCACGTCAGGTCATTTAGTCAAACCACACTTGACGAAAAATTAAAACTTTGAAAATATCGACTGCATAACTCATATGTCGCATTCAGTTCGAATTAAAAAGATGGTATGCTGGCAACCACGTTGGACTGCTTCAACATTTTGTGGGTATTTGCAAAGAACATTTCATTTTACAGGAGACATTCCCGAACGAATTCACGTCGGGCGACGGCAAGCCAGCTCACAAGGACTTTGGACAATTTTACGGTAAATTTCATTCCACCGGATGACGTGATGGTTCTCCTTTGACTTGATGTGAAATGTTAGCGGATGATATACTTTGTGCTTGTTTTTCAATCACAAGCTGTCTGAACGTGATATTTCGAAGAGTTTTGCAGAACTGCAGTGAAAGCATTCTGCCTCCAAGTTACAACTCCCACTTTGCCAGATGAAGAATTTCATGCTGAAAACTGCCATGTTTGTGTGCTGACCACTGCTGTCATCTCGATGATTTACCGCTGCCAGAAAAAAAGCTTTGTTTGCAATCAACTTGCATTCGCTCAAAGCTGCTACCTCCGGTCGTGGAATGTGATCATCGTCGTCGATTTGACAAACTTTTATTCCAACAAAATCAACCAAGCGTACGCTCATCTTGCCTGTAAACAACACAGCCAGCGCGTGATTGCTGTTGTTTTTCTTCAAAAGGCTCAAGCTACGTTGCGGCCCCCGACGGCACCCGAACTCCGGGACTTTCCCGAAACCGGGACGGCTTGCTCGTCGCTTCGATCGACTTGAATCTCTGCCAGCGGGTGGCGGACAAGTGGGGATTCCGAGTGAGTTGTGGTCGTTTGCAGCGGACTGGGTTTAAACCAACCTGCGTGTTGCTTTGCATGTCCGCCATGTACGGGACGCCATTTGCACAAATTCTATAGCTCTGCGAAATATTATTAGCCTACCACTTCATGTGCAGATTCAAACTTCATGAAACTCTCGAGTCAGGGGGCGGATCCAGAAAACAACTTTCACCATGATTAAACCTACAAAAACAACGTTTTTTCACCATGATTTTGTTCAAATCGGAAAACAGCATTCGCAATATAAGGCCGTTTTGCCGCCCAATGTTTTGTCACAGCAGTGTTGTGAACTTGTGAAGTATACTTCATCTCTCTTACAGTAGTGAACGCATAATGTGACTTGACTGCCAAATATTGCTGAAATCGCCCCCCTTAAAATTACTCGCTGGTCCCGCCCCTATCTCCAGATCATCTAACATCGGTACGCCCCTGCATTCAATATTCGTCGCTTCCAAGCAGTGACGAATCCAGATGGAGGGTGTTAGATGCAACTGTCTCACCAAACGACCATAACGCCCCTCCAAGTAGTGTTTTGAATTTAGTAAGCCCCCCTTTCTTGGCTTTTCATTGTAGATCGCCCTCGAATAAGACGAAATTTTAGAGCAAAAGAAGAACTAGGACCCACTAAATAACTTTGCTGGCGTCTTTAAACTACCTCGGTCGGAAAAACAGGGCAGCCTTTTAAATATTTTTTCTCGAAGGAAAAATTACGGAAAGTATTATATCTTGAAAGACTTCGTCTTATAGTGTGTAGAAAAAGACTAAATGTTCCTGTTTCACAAGATTTTTGAAACGTTTGAATCTCACGTTTGGTAATGTTTTCTTATGCCCTCCTGTCCCCCTCCTCCCAACGCCAAGTCGAGACACATTATTGGTTCCAAGCGTTGAATGCAACGGTGATGTGTTTCCTGAGAAGTCACTGACGTTGTGCGGTTGCCGATGGAAGCCGGTTAGTCTGTCACGTTGCTCTGGGCTGGTCCACGAGGGAAACCTATCAGCAGCAACACATGTATTGTCAGGCTGGATTAAACAAACACGCAATCGACTCAGCTTCGCAACGGCGTGCAAGAGCAGTTGCAGGCAGTTCGGAGTGAAACGGCACGTTTTCAGTTGTTTGTTTTTTTCTCAGAAAAGCTGTTTTAAAATTGCTGGGCTGTTTATATTGTGTTCTGTGCAACTTGCGCAGCTGCGTCTCTGCCAAATTGGCGCGCTCCTCCAAGTCACGCGGCGAACCTACGTTGTATTGGATAAATCATAATGTCTTGCGGTTTCGACAGATGACTGCGCGGCATGATCTGTACGCCGACGCCCTGAAGGCCTCCACCAGCCTCGACTACAAGCCTGACATTGTCAAGGAAAAATAGACCGAACGTGTACGGCCGGAATCAATCGTCGATAAAGCATTGAGGAAGATTATTGATTGCAAAGTTCGTTTATCTTCTGTTGCGTTCTACCTGGCCCCGCCTGTTGCTATTTGCTTCAAAGATCGTGCTTAGTTTAATAATGGTGGAAATGTCTTGCCTTAATCTTGCGAAATTTTTCGTTTCTAACAAAATAACGCGGTAGTCTACCCTATTCATCGCCTCGCTGAAAGAATCTGGGAAAGGCCGTTGCTTGTAACCGTGATTGGGAAGAAAGTAATGCCCCGCGTTTTAGCCACGCTGCTTGATAATTAAGCTGTTCATGAAATTGTCATTCGTATCCTGAAGCTTATCATGTCTAATGCAGCTGATTTCTCTCTTTTCATGTAATAAAAGCAATTGTTGCGACACTGTAGCATTTGCAGCCTCTTGCATCACTTCCGTCTCGAGGCTTTCCGTCCATTATCACATCGTGTGATGTCATATTAATCGCGAGTTTTGTCTCTTTTTGGTGCCGTTCAAGCAACTACGCACGTCATGTGAGATAGCAAGGGATCTATCGGCGAATTTCTGAAAGAAAATTTACTTCACGTAACACAGCGCGTCGTCTGTCCTGAAATCTATGAATAATATAAGATTCTTTGCATATCTCACATGTGGGAGGGGGTTACTTGAATACAGATATGTGCAAGTTTGAATCATCGCGAAAAGATGAAAGCCGAACCCAGTCGGCTGATTCCTCGAAAGCCTACAGCAAACTTGAAGCTTTTGATGCCGTACAAGCTTTGCGTTGACGATTGCATTTGGAGACGTTTGTCTCGTTTGTTCATAGAATAAAAGTTTTAAGAACGTTGAATGCGGAGCGGCGAGTACATTGCGATTCTTGTGAAGCGATTTGCGGTGCGCTGTGGAATTGTCGAAAAACCGGCTTACTGCTTTTCATCACGGTTTTCGTCACTTTTTGCCGATTGGAAACCTTTCGCAGTGGTGGGTCCAGGAATTGTGGGGCCTGAGGCGAAGAGCCTAAGGGAGTTGGGACCACTTTGACAAAAGCAAGTATGAAAAATCACAGCATATATGAAACTTGCATAACTCGCGTGATAATGCTTATTGCATATCTTACCATTTTAAAACACCCGTACCTAATGCTTTTCCCTTTTCATTGTCTTCACCAGCAGGAGCTCATGTACTCTGCTTGACCACCACAGTCACCTTCGTCTGACTTTTTCCTTCTTGTGCTTCCTCAAAATATCTGACCACGATGCCTCCATTTTTGTATCAGTTTTCATTGACTTTTGTTCTTTCCTTCGTTCATACCCCACTCACATAGTTTCTGTTCAACTGAGGCATAATTGCAAAAGGATCACATCTGCAGCACTATTTTCGAATCCGTTGTAAGTTTTACCTTGCAAAAAAGCAATATATTGGTGATAACGTGCTCAAACCCTGGGTCAATTTGAAGCATTGCTATGAAGTAGAATTGACAAGAAAACCAGCATGTACAACTAACTTAGTTAACATTTTGAGAAAGTGGGGTCCACAGCATTTCGAGAAAGGGGAGTGCCTCAGCCTAAATCCACCACTGACCTCCAGTCTGGAAAATTAGAACCTGATGCTTCGCGGTTATTGTTTCATGAACCGCTGTGTCTTTACGTCTGGAATCACGTTTGGAGACGCATTGACTGAAAACTTTGACTTTAAAATATTTTTAAATCCGCCGCTTGCGCCAAATCCAGCCAGCGTTTTGCAAATGGTCCAGAACGCGACGTTTGAAAGTGTCAGAGGTCGTAATAAAAGAGAAAGTAAAGCTGTGGCACGTGACCTCATTGCATGTTGTTCGTCGTCGCATTCTTTTGTGAAATGTTGAAAATAACGTATGACAGTTGAAAACCATTGAGTTTAATGTTCTTACTACCTAATTCTTAAGCTTTTCTTTGCTATTCAATCGGTATATTGTTTAAAAATGCGCTCGTCGTTAAGGATGTATACAAAGATTTCAAAACTTGCAAGTCTTCAGCAACGCGTTGATGTACGTCTCGCACAGATTAAGTGTTGCAATATTCGAACATCGTTTGGCTTGCAAGTGTTTTTCAGAAATTGGCTGAAAATCGGCTGAATTGAAGCAAATTGATAATATTTATTCTCCACCTGCAGCCCTCGCGAAATTGTTTGTCGCTTGAAAAACGTTGCGCAGGACTCGGTAGAACAACGCAGTTCGGATGATTTCTGCCTCATTTGTGCTTCATATTCGCATAACGGTTGATGCGGTTCTGGGTCCGAGTCCGTCCAATATGCTGGTTCGGAGAACGTTTGCTGTTTTGGTGCATTGGTGTCAAAATGTGTCGATATGTAGCAAATGTGCAATACTTCTCGTTCAATCCGTGAAGAAATAGACAACGCTAATTTACTTTGTAACTGTCGTGTTCTGCTGCTGCTTGAATATGTTTGCACGAAATCGTTCCCGAATGAAATGGGGTTTAGTTGGGGGTCTTTATAGCTTAAAGTCAAAACGCAGTGTCAAGGACAACTACAAAGTGTAAGTTGACACTTCATGACTCGCCACTCATACAGTCCATCCGCTGTCTCCCATGCAAGCAGCCACCGTTTCTATGCCGACCAGAGTTGGTTGGAGTCACATGTTTAGGCTCTGCTCCTGTTCCAAAATTTTTTAATCCGGCTCCGAATTTTTTTCAAATTTGAGAATCCGACTCCTGTTCACCCACACTCCGGCAACTATCGATGCAACCGAAATTCCGCAATGTTTGAACTCAAGCAGTGACAATTGCATAGGCAAGGGTTTCTCAAACCGAGCCCTCGGCCCCCATTGAGGGCCACAGAACTGTTTTCTGGTGGCCACGAGCAGAGGCCTTCACTAGGTAGCTTTGCCGTGATGGCATAACCCAAGTGTCACGATATATTAAGTATTCGCCAGTTAAACTTAAGAAGGCGACGGCTCATGAAAGTTTGAGAACCACTGATGTAGACCATGCAGACTCCTGGTACTGCCGAAAATAAAAAGGGACTCCGGATCCGTTTTTCCGCATGTTTGATTCCGAGTACGAAAAAAAACGAATCCTGTCGGTGTCGACTCTGGATCCGTGGCCACCTCTGATGTCGACCTGCTTGGTGAGCGCAGTAGATGGCGTACGCAGCACAGTGGACTGCCACAGGGCAGTGTGCCCTCACTGCTGTTAAATACGCATGCAACAGACTAACCGAAGCCGAGGGGCAGAGAGTACTTCATCTACGCTTATGATCTCAACCTTGCGATCCAAAATCATGTTGACCTCGCGCAAAACTTCCACCCGAAGCGACTCGACGTTGCACTTGTCTGTACCAGGGTTGCGGAGTCATAAGGAGTCGGAGGGTTTTGGGTGGAGTCGGAGTCGGATTTTTTTGTCCGACACCGGATGTCCAATTGGATCATTTTTTACATCACACTCCTAAATTGGGAATTCCTGTTGAAATGGTTCAATTTCTTGTGAAACTTTTGTTGAAACAGATTTCTTGCTGTGCACCACGATTTCCATTGATTTTAACAGTCAAATTTCATTCCCTTTATGTTAACGAGGCAGAGTCGGATATTTTACCTCCGACTGCAACCCTGGTCCGTACCCTGTTTTTCAAACAACATGTTCAATGAATCATATCCAAGCTGTCATTCCGTAGCAGCATACTGTTTGAAGCTCGCTAACTCTGGCTGGGATACTTTCATCAGATATGATCCGTACCACGGCTCTAGCTCTTTGCCACAGTGCAACAGAATTAATGCGCCCGTCCAGAATGGTCACGCTGTCAAAGTGGTCTCAGCACTTAACGAGTCACCGGTTGCCTTCGACCAAAGCCGACAACCCTTATTGTCTGCCAGGCGTACATTCGACGGATTTGAGAAGAATTATGCAGTAGTCGCGTGCCAGGGTTAAGGTTAGGTCTTTGTGACCGTTAAGACATTTTGAGAGACCGGAATTACTACATGTGAGTACCGAGATGGTCGTAAAGAGAGGTTTTAGTGTAAATCGGTGGTTATGCAGAGAGGTTCTGTATTTTGAGAGACCGTTTCAGCCCCCCAAAACGCCTGAAAAAACACTAGTCGCGTTGACGGCAACGCTTCGACCCTCGCCACCCAATGCTTGGTCAATTTCCGGCCAGGGCTCGGCTCAAATCCCGTGTCGCTTTCCTCACACAAGTAGTGACTCTGCGAAGCCGAAGCCACAACATTTGCTTCATGAGAAGAGCATTTAGGGCCCCAAACGCGGATGCTCAGCGCAAGAAAAAGGACTGCCACTAAGTTTGGACCTGAGTTGGACGTGGATTCTCCTAAACTGCTTGCGTGTCAGAATAGGACGCACCCGCATGAATCTACGGAAAGTGGGCTGCGTCGCTGATGTATCCTGCTCCAATATCCTGAGGCAGGCCTGTAACCAGCTTGGGACCCCAGGGGGGGTGAAAAGTTTTCTGAGAGGGGCTCAAAATTTTTGACCTATGACCAATAGTTTCAAACTATGTCCAGCACATTTTTCCAGGGGAGGCGAAAAATTTTCTAGGGGGACTTCTCCCCCTGGCTACGGGGCTGTTCTGAGGTCTCCCGCCGAACCACGCCTGCCAGCTTTAGTGGCACGAGCCCAACCTTTATGTGCTCATTACTCCCAGATACAATCAACTAAAGAGAAGTTTGATAAAATAATGAAGCAGGTAAACTAATTCTGTTTGATAATCTTAGCATCAGATCATAACATCTTGCAATTTGATGAGTTCAGGGGGTGATTGAGGCGATAGCCCCTGCTAAAACCTACGAAAGTGACTTTATTCACCATCATTTTGTACAATTCGGAAAACAGCATTGACGATAAAAGGCCATTTTGCCGTCAATTGCTTTGTCACAGCAGTGTTTTGCAGTGTAATTCTCTTACAGTAGTGAACCCATAGCGACTTAGCTGCCAAATATTATTGAAATCGCCCCCCCTAACTTTACTGGCTAGATCCGCGGTTGAGTTTTACTATGCGGAATAACGTTTTCAAAAAATGTGACATAAAAAATACCTGGGGTTTCACACCTCCAACACATCTACGACACGTGCATTCACCTGTTTGAGACGTTTTCCTAAAGCGTCTGTTAATGAATAAATGAAATGCAATGGGGTTTACCGGTCAGCCGTTGGCCGAGTGCCGTCCACAGAAACAGTGACTAATTTCCAACATTTTCACTTTTATTAACAGCATCAACAAAAGTACGGTCGTTTAATCGCAGACCAATTTTTTTCGAAAAAATGTCAAGAATTTCGAGCAGAGAAAAAATGATTGTAAGAGAAAGTAAAGAGATACAATGAACTTGTACGCGATTCCTCGACCTGGGATCGAAGTTCCATTCATATGGCAAAAATACTTGTATAACCATCACAATGTTGCCACCATAGCCGACGTTTCCATGACGATGATTATTTGCCGTCCCACTGCAATCATCTGATTGAAAACCGTCTTCTGTTTAAGTTCATTCTGCTCACGCCCATGTGCCGCAAGGGGGAGAACGCGGACATGACGGTGTCCGGCTTTTTGTTCGATAGATCGCACGCTGTGTAAACGTTTTCAGCAAAGGTTAGAAGGCTGGCAATAACACTCAGCAATTTTCAATACTAACACATGCTGCCGTACTACCCTGTGAAGCGGTGTGTATAAGCGTTTCTTTACCCTTGTGTTCTTTTACTATGGTGATATGAACCTTGTGTCTGAGATAACACGTAAATGAAGCATTAATATTCAGCAAAAATTGAGCTACTCGACTGCCAACTTTCCCATCTAAGCTCACTCACGGTTTCTGAAAAATAAGGACAATTCCAAGTCCACCAAGTTAAAATCCACGACAGAAAATTTTAAAATGGTTGAGACGGTTTGCTTTCAAACATTTGATCTACAAACGTGTTTTTCGAAAAGTTTAACGTTACGTTTAGGGCTACATCTTCTATCGTTAAGTGGCCTCTTTGTTACTAGATTCAAGTATTTTCGGGAACATCCGTCTACTCGAGTTGAACGTTAGGAAATGTTTGTATATTTTCAAGGTTGTTATTACCTCTTTATGCTCCGCAGACACTTCACTATTTTTGGCAACCCCCCTCACAGAAGTTCGACACTTTGCTGTCTACACCCATGGGCGTGGGAAAGATTTTTTCCAGGGGAGGCACTAGAAAACTTCCAAAATATTTCTAAGGGGGGCCTAAAGTAGTGAAATTTGTTTTTTCCCACTTGAAACTAAGAAAACAACCTTTTTTACTGAAATTATCAAAATCCAGGGGGTCAAGGCCCCCTGTCCATCCTTGCGACGCCCGTGTCTACACCTATGATAAAAGCCGGGTTTCAGTAACCTACAGTTTCATATGCAAAGACAATGCTGCTTACATTTAGGTGATTGTTAAAAGTCTCAAAACACTAAAATTTCTCGAGACAAAATTTCCAATCTAATAAATTCTTTTGTGAAACTCAAGGCTGAAACCTGCTATTCGTTCATGAAAAACAACAATTTGAAACCTGAGCGTCACGTTCTGCGCCAAAACTCACCTTTAATTAAACCCGTTACTTCTTCTTCCTCTTCCAATTCATAAGCGACGTCGTCCAGCATTTCCGCGTGTTCCAGGCAGCTTTGCTGAGCCCTCACTACGGTCAGCTCGCTTCGAACGTCGAGGAGCTTCCTCGCCAGCTTGTTATCTTCAATGCGCATTACGATCTGCGACATCAGAGCAGCATTTGTAAAAAAGCCAGACACGGAAAGTAGTTTTAAACTCAATCTAATATTTCTGAGTTACGGAAAATTAAAAAATTTTTGTTTTTTCATTCCAGTAACTGTGTTTTGCTCCAGTTCTGACTACCCTTCAAACAATTTGATCCAAAGTTAAGCCGAACAACCAAAACTAGTTTAGCTATGTCTTATCAAACATAAATTCGACCAACACGTGTCATTCCAGTATATATTCATTAATTCGCACAATTGGGCCGTTAAAAAGTATAGCAGGGAATTATATTCGGAGTAGGGGCCAAAGGGACCATGTCCCCCAAAATTTCTAGCATACCATGTCATTTTGTGCTTCAAGACGCGGTGTCCTAAACCAAATGCTGTTGCTCGCTTAAATTCAAAATATTTGACCCCCAAACTTTTGAGTTGGTTACGCTATACTGCAGGGATGTCAAAGATCACTGACTGCGTTCGCGCGAAATTAGGTAGTAGTCAACTACAAGTCCATGATCAAGCCACGTGCATTGTACCGTATTTCAAACAACGGTTATTCCCGTTTCTGAAACCGTGATTGCACCGTTTGCTGAACTCGTTTGAACACAAGCAGCTAATTATTAACAATGTCGAAGTGATCATAGCAAATATCAACAGCCTACCAAATCGTGGCGCAATTGCTCCAACATTTGACAGACTCTTGTGCAGCGGAATGCAATGTTGTCTGTGTCTTTTGTGACGTCATCTGGTTTATTTGAGCTTCGACTTGTTTTGGTCTGATGCGCATCCGCGTGTGTGACGTCACTTTCGTCAAGTTCCATAATCATCTTTGCAACTTTTCTGCACCGTCGTGTTGGGGTTGGCGTCACACCGTCAGTGGACCATGGGCTTTGTGACGTTACATCAAACGGCAAGCTTCGATTGTCCCGAAACAATAGCCGGTGCGGTTCATCTGAGGTCATCTGCAATAGCAAGTTATGGCTATTTCGCGTTTAACGTCGACGCTTCACATTTCATAATGATCAAACCCCAAACAATCCAGCTTAAAACGTCACGCTTTATTTGCTCATAATCGCAGTGATGCCTTGCGCTATGCGTATGAGCATACTGCGGCAAGTTGGCTACGCGTAAAAGTGCCTCAGCAGCTTGTTGATGCTGCACCAAATCCTCGCACACTTGCCTCGCTCTCGCTACTTAACACGTGTGACCGTCTAATATCTTCTTCTTATGTGGGATTTATGCCCAGTACCTTCATCTATCAAATGCACAGTGCTACTACTCAAGCAAACAGCAATAAAAACCTAACATAAGGTTATCACGCGATACATGAGTTTGAAATGCATTTCATTTCAAAGAGCAATCAAATTAGGCCATGAAGCTTTTACTGACTTTATTACTTCATTATTATTTTCATTTAGTTTACATAGTTTACAATGCAATGCAACCTTCTTTTTGAAGTTTTCTGGTCTGCTTGTACATACTTGTTGGGGTAAAAATTGTCCGCTACTATTTATACCAATACCTGCAGTTCATTTTCTCTTGATTAAATGTTGTAAAAGCGTCCTATTACTTGATGAGTGCCACAACACAAAAAATTTCAAGAGTATTTTTATGCAGCCAAACTTCCTTTTAGAAAGCTGGATATGAGCTTCAATCAGGGGTGTAGTGTTAAAAACGCACTCAAAACAGCTAGCCATTTTCAACAACAATTAAATCTCATTTTCAAATCAGTTTAATGAAGTATTCACTTTCATTACACGAAAAGCAATAATATTCACAGTTTTTATGGTGCTACGCGAGAGATAGGATGTTATTTTTATTCATATGCGACGTCTGGAGCTATAAACAGGAAATCTGAGTAAAAGTACACATCTTCAAGTCAGGTTACTATGAAAAATGTGTGGGAAAGCATTCCAAACCCCAAAAAGTGTGAGAACGCCGTCCCCACGCGTTCCCGCCCCACTACACCCCTGGCTTCAATTGGCAGGAACGCTGCATTGCTTAGTTCAATGTAATGGCGTAACGAACAACTCACTTCAGGGCTGCAGTACGTCATCTCGTACGCTGATTTGCTGCTTTTTGCTCTGTGCAAAACACCTGATCGGACTTGGTTGATGTGAGGTGTAGAAACGGAGGAAAGGTATAAACCGTGAGATTTCCGGTGCTCTATCACCTGATGAAAAGTAAGCCATCGTTCTTCGTTCTCAGATAAAAAGTTAAATCACCGCAGTCTTCTTGACTCAAACACTGCACTTTTGATTTTGGGATTATTGCTGTTGCTTGAAATAGTATTTCTTGCACAGCAACGTATAGTTAAAGACAGGATTTTTTCATATAATAAGCCGTTTTGCATTTAAGTTTGTTACAAGAAAGAGTTTGCGCTGAATATTAAAAGGCAAGAATATCAGGCATGAAAGGCGTAAAAAACGTTTATAGCGACGGTTTTCTGTCACGGTAGAAATACGGTCAAGAACGAAGTCGACAGGTGAATGGTCACTATCTAGTTGCCCAAGTCACAGGGGCGAATTTTCATTTTTGGGGCCCTAGGCTATTTTAAAGTGGGGGCCCCTCTTGAAGGTTTGCGACGACTGATGTCATACAGATCAGCACCACACGTGCTCGCTACAATCACTGAACAAGTTTTTACAATTTATAAATATATTCCTTTGATCTGAATTCCCCTTCCCCAATTGGAGCGCTACACTGTCACAGCTGACCCAAAATTCAGAGCTTAGCCCCCACAAACAAAATTTAAACCCCAAAATTGAAATATAAAACACTAGAAATCAGCAAAGTTTTTGTCAATCCGTATCATTTTCTGTACTATAATTTATAGACGGGGCAGCACCTGCAGCTGTTACATGGAATAACATCACCTGGCCTAGGGTGCTTACAAGTCTATCAATAATGTGCTGTTGTCAGGGCCAGCAAGGCATGCCCTCCTTATTTTATCAACTTCACTTCAATAATTTCAAGGTTACCATTTCTGTTATTTTTATTTCTTGATTTTCCTGGCCCTGCCGCTTTACCAGAGTATCTTCATGTTGAAGACTTCCCAAGATCACATTTGAGCCATCCACTGTATTCGGTTAGGAACACTCTCGAAATGCCAGGATTATTGGCGTTAATATACTATTTGACCACGAAATTTTGATTTTAGGATGCATCACCTTTTTTAACCAAACAGATCCTAGATGGCAATGACGATTTTCTGGCATTGGTTCTGTCAAAGTTGTGTCCGCAAAAGGGACTAAAAATGGTGAAATACGAAATACAAAAAATTAGGATATTTAGTTGTGAACGCCATTTGGCCTCGGAATGTGCCGTAATGTCGAAATATTTTTTTAGAAATCAACATTGAGGGGCCCCTGTAGGTATTTTGGGGAGGGCAGAGTTGGGCTGCTACGGAACTGTCAGGAACAAAAATAATCGCAATGAAAGTAACGAAAAAGGCAGCGGTGAAGTCACCTGATCACACTGCCATTACTTATTTATTGAGTACCTCACTGGCCTCGTTTAGTCTGAAAAAAGGATTCAGGTGTTTTGTTCCACGCATTATACGTAACAATAACCAATTCTCAACGCCATGAAAAGAGAATGCTCATCGTCATTAACTTCAATCCTTCGCGCTCATTCTTCTATAGAAATCTTTTGTTAGCGGCATCGCAAACAAACGTGCGTTGAACCAAAACAAAAATACAAATATAATGCTTACAGAAATGCTGGAAATTGCCCTTGCTCCCAAAAGTTTGGGGCCCCCCGAGATCAGGGGCCCTAGGCTTAAGCCTTTTTAGCCTAATGGTAAATCCGCGCCTGCCAAGTCATGAACAGCATTTACTGCAGGTTATTCACCAGCCTGTAGGCTACTCCAAGGAAGTGCATCATTAGGGAAATGAGCACACATGTGCAAAGGTGCATTTAGAAACAAACTGGTAAACACATTTGAGAAACATTTGAATAATGCAGGTCCGTTGGCTTTGAATAATGCACGTACATCGTTTCACTTTATTTTTTAAATTGTCATATACCAACAGTAATGGCAAGAAAACCTTGGTGCAATACGAGTAAACCGCAACGGTTTAAAAAAATTAACTGTTCGTGAAAAGACTAACCTGCTTCCATTTTACAACGGATGGCCGTCTTGTCGACAATTTCAATTTGTCAGAAAGTTCTTTTAACTGATCAAAATCTGACCCATCTTCAAATCCTGAATCGACCGATATTGAACGAGGAACAATGTTCGAAGTTACAGAGTTTGGTGACATCACAGAAGTCATTTTTACGTAATAACAAAACGCAGCCTACGCGTAAGTCTTAGCCTGCAAAATAACGCCTTTTGTTTGTTTAGTTAGTCTCTGGTGATTGGTCTCTCAGGAACGCAACATAGCGCGGTAGCTGGGCTGGAGCTGTTGATATCCAATGTGCGAAACATTCCAACCCATTTGACCTACTTCTGCACTTTGCTGCAACCTCTTCACAATTAACAAAACCAACTGCGGCAGCTTGTAGTTTCACTAACTTTGTTCAGGGACTGACCTCGTTTCTTCTGAGGGGCGACTGTAACTGAAATCATGCTCAGATATCTCAAATGGATTACTAGTGGCATGAATCGAGTCTATTTAGTTCATGGGTCGAAAACAGGAGTGCTCACATCCCACAGCAGGGCCATTGTAGAGGGTGAGCACAAGTCCGACCCGAGACAGTTATGCGCCGTAGGCAAGCTTCAATATTTACGCCCCCGTTACACGTCACACTAAAACATTCGGGACACTGAAACCAAGAAAAACGCGAATAATGCGCCCCATGAAGGCTGCGAACTATGCGGTCGCCTTGTTGGCCTAGTGGAGGGGCGAACCGGTCGTGGATGAGCACTGATCAACGATCAGTTTCTTGTCATTTTAGCTTTCATTTCTTTCGAACAAGATCGTGTTAACAGCAAATATTTTGGTCTCAGAAAACTAATTTTATCATCAAGCAAAATGTAACCGTCGGGTTATGCCAGAATGTAGGTGAACACACAGTAGCACACGCATGTTTTGCGAGTTGCAACGAAAGGTGTTGTCGAAACGTGTCAGGACAATTGCTGAAAGAAGGTAAGCTATATATCAAGGTAAATGAGTTACTTTTGATTGATTACAAGTAAAAGCTCAAGGTTTGCTGCAAGCTTTCGAGGAATCAGACGACTGCGCTCTACTTTCATGGCTTTGCGATGATTCGGACTTGTACATATCTGTAGTCAAGTAACTAGTCTCCACAAAGGTGACGAAGTTGGATAAATCAGAAAATTTTTAAAAACTTTTCATTAATCAGAAAAAAAAACTTTCGTATGAGACGTTTGTTGCAGTAAAAGAGTTCTCAACGCATGAGCTTTTAGTCCAGCAAATTTGAAAGAGCGTACAGAGAATAGCATCGTATCCTGTCGAGTACATCCTTGCAATAAAATGGCAAACACATCCAGCAAAAAACAATAAGTTGCTAAAACAACGAAGAATAACGGGCACTACGCTGTGTGCAGTGCATACCTTAGTAACGTCAAAGCAAACGTGATGAAAGCAATGGAAACCTTTCATTCTCTAACCAACTCAAAAACACGTAGGCTAAATGTTTGTGGTTTGTGTCGTAGATCTCTTCGAGTTTGTCCCAGTTTATTGGTAGCAATCAAGTCTTGAAAACGATCAATTATTTCTGCAGAAAGCCCCATCAACTAATACTAAGTCACTAGCGTATAAAGGAATCTATTTAAGTACACTTAACACCGCGGGCTGAGGCTATCTTGTTCACTTCATTCCAGCATTGCTGATGCCGAAATCGAAGCAAAGATTAATTATCACTATTTCTTATTTACATATGGCCTGGATATCACTTCATGTGGTTTGCCATAGCACAATTCAAGACAAACGTTAACCTCAACTGATAATTGGGTAAGTTTGTTTTAAAACAGTGCCAGGGNAAGTCAATTATTTTTAAGTGAAATGTGTGCGTTCCCCACACCCGATGTGAATGAGCTGCGGCTTGAAAACTGTGCTTGTTTTCATGCTTTTCTCCGACCTGAGCACAAACAGACAAACTGTGACGAAACAAGCATCTGTTGCAAAGCCACTGAGCGTAAGTCAAAGCGCCGACCAAGTTCTTAAAATCTCATCTCGCATTCCAGCGGCGCTGCCGTCCCGTTGCTGCTAAATGCGGGCGGGAGAAACAGATTTGTCATCAAAAGGATAGCGGCACCTGAGTCAAACTGTGCAACGCTGCCCATGCAAATGATACACCTGTGCAAAAGAGGCATCGACAACTCGTGCGACACAAGAAATGCGAAACCCTGAGCGTAGCAAAAGTTTATCACCTAACCCACGGACAAAGAAGCGCGCGCTTTGCGGGCAGAGAGGTGCAGCCGTACGCTCAAGGTTGAAATTCGGCCACTTTGGCGCACTCGAATGGAGACTTGATTGCGCTTTGCGGCTTACTACGATATCTGAATGTCGGCGCAACTACTTCCTCCGGCTTGCACCATAGCAACACAGATATGTTGGTTACACTCGGGGCTGGAACAGAAGGCTGAGGTTCTGGTTAAGTATTTCGCTACGGCTTGAACAACGCACATTTTCGACAGCACAACATTTATTCTCACATAGCTTGAGAGGTATAACTTTCTGGATAATTCAGTGTTTCGCAGTCTGTGGCACGCACTCCACTGGTGGTAACCGTGGGCTTTACAAGCAGGGATATAGTACCAACAAAAAAGATGTGGGATCGCATCCAAAAAAATAGCCGTTTTAAAACAGCGTCAAAGCCATTTTAAAGCAAAACGTGAAAAAGGTGTGGGAACGCCGTTCCCAAGCGTTCCGGCCCCACTACACCCTTGTGGTACGCGAGCAGCCTCTGGGTCAAAGAGGAAGTTTAATGTCGGATAAATATATTAGTATATTATTTGCAACCGTGGCAAACTACAAGTATCTTTGCAATGTTAAATCACCCTAAAATTACACGTTACATTCGGCTATTTAAATTAACAGCTGTTGCCACACAAGTTAAATTGTTGCAACCAACGGATTAAATCGTTTTTGTTCGTTTGTGTGTTTTAGTAACCAGACGTACATCTGAGCAAATTAAGTTTTCTGGAACAGGTGCTACGTAGGGATGGTAAAAACACCAGGTGGCACCCGATGAAAGGATGAGAAAGCTGTCTATTTGCTACCGATCCACCAACAAGCAAATAAGCCGATTTATCGGCCTTGTCATACATTCAGCATTGATCTGAGCTCTGCTGTCGAATCCGGGAGATGATATTTTTGGCAAGAGGCCAGGTCTCAGCCCCAAACAACAACACAGGCAGAACCGTTGCATGGTGTGTATGCGCAAATTTGTGGTGCGGGAAATGGCTTGCTGGAGCCACAGCGAGTTGCGAAGAGCCCGCATCACACTTCATGCCAGGGCGCGTCTTTGATCGATTTCTCGCTTCAAGTCGCCATTGTGCGTTAACATCAAGCCCAGGCTGACGAATGACTCACGAAGTCTACCGGGCTGACACTGATAACCGGTGAAAGGGTGCCAGGGCCTTCGCCTACATGCCTCAGGCTGGTTCTTGTCCAGCTTACTTGCAGTCCCAGCTTGCGTGATTCGCGATCATAAATTGTAATTTATGCTTGCGTGATTCGCAATCATAAAATTACAAAGTGAGGGCTGCTGTGAGGTCATGTATGTTTATGGATGGAGTACAAGGTGGTCTCATCAGCATATTCAAGGTCTACGAGATGGGAGTTGTCGAAGGACACTGCTAGAATTTTCGCCCAGGCCCAAGACACCAGATGACGTAGTTGAAGAGGTCGGGAACTGCTGTCTTACGCCGGCAGTGACAAAAACGACTCTGAGAGCTTGCCATTTATACAAACGCAGCTTGGTCAACCACCACACAGCTTCATGAACGATATTATTGTTCACCTAACAAATAAAGGTATGCACACTTTTGGCAGGATTGCCTACAGGGATGCATGATCCCCCGAATGAAAGGCAGCATTCAGGTCAATAAAGGCGATGTAGATTTAACGGTCTTCCCAAAACTCCCTATTTTTATCAATGATGAGACGTAGCACAGAAATCTGATCGACAGTGAGGTAGTTTGGCATGACGCCGTTAAGAATTTACCCGGAATAAAAGAGGTTGATTCCGCGTTGGTAGCTGCAGATCAGTTCGTCGCTTTTCCACTTCCACATGGAAATTCCAAGAGTTCGGTCAACTGGTAGCTTTTCTGAAATCCACACTGCATTAATGGTATGCGTTATCTGCTGGAGGATTGGTTTAGCGCCAGGTTTTAGCAATTGGACAGTGATTCTGCAGATGGCAGGAGCTCAATGTCTTTGCAGCGTCCTCAGGGTCTCGGTCATTTTCACATTACCCGCAGACAATGGAGCTGTGGAGCACTCTACTGGGAGGATTTATCAAACACTGGGTCGAGATTCACTGGAGGATGATGGAGCAGTTGCTGAACTGTTCCTCCCACCGCGAGACGCTTCCTTCTTCGCTGCTGATGAGTTGTTCATTTTGTTCTTTGACTAATGAGGTCTTTAATGACCGGTCAGCTTTGGCTCCACACAGATTTTAAACACTCGATAATAGTTGTTACTTTTAGCTGTCAGCTCCAAGTATCCGACCTGTTCGTTCCAGAATTTCCATCGATCTTTACGGATTAGCAGCGTTGCGCTTCACTCTGTGGTATTCACTGATATTTCCAGACAGCCGATCTGACCTACACTGCCCGATGATGTCCAACGTGATTTTGGAAGCACGTGACTTTTTAGGTCTGCACCTCACTGTTCCGACCCGTCAGCATCCGTGTGAGTGATTACCTCGGCGAAGCGGCTCCATCGCGCGGTCCAGATCTGCTAGCTAGAGCGCTGTACTTGTTGCAGATGGAACACTTGTATGACGAGGCTACCGTGGGATCCTTCAGGCGACGGGAATCAATGAGTAGCGAATTTTGTGCCGTTCGTGAATATTTTAATTTTAGCTTAAACATTCCACCAGCAGGCGACGAGAAACTCAATTATGTAATTGGAAGTGGACATCACTAGGTCATTGTTTCTTGATACATACAATTTCTAGTGTGACTGCATGTCTCGCTGAAGTACCCACTTCATTTTATTGGTGTCAATCTTTTTTTGCCTTTTGTCGCATATGTTGTTGTTTCGTGTTATTTTCCTGATCACTACTGTAGTTTCTTACCGAGCGCACCGTTTGCAGAAGAGCTGCAGGGAACACAACCAGAACGCAAACCTAGTCAGATGATACCAGACATTGTACAAAACTCAGTCGTGGCACGACAGGACCACTGCACCACACAAAAACTCCATTTCACCGTAACTTCATTATAATAAATAGCTCAACAAATCTCAGAAAAAAGACACCAGAAGGGTGACACAGTCAAGTTTGATCGCAAAGTGCTTTGCTAAGAAATCGATATTGCGTCAGCGACGCATCTTGCAAGCAAAAGCTTACAGGTGAAATGACGAAAAAGACTGAAGCAAGATTAAAAAAGTATGTTATTTGTAACATAGACCTAAAAACTTGCTGCAACATTAAAACTGCAAGTCCTTAGACTTATGTTAACTCTTTCGTTGACAAGTAATCCAATTGTTTGAGATAATTTTTTTTATTTGATCATCTGATGAGCCATGATGATTAAGGTCTCAGAACCGAAAGAAAAGTGTTATATTCACAATGAAGGAGATTAGCCACGTGGAACCAGGGGCAAAACCTTAAAGGTCGTTAAACATATCAGTTAGGTTTATTAATAAGTGTTAATAGTGCTGACAGGCAAGATTATGTGGCCACTATGTTACTCCGACAGGTTTTGACATATTTCCAACAGAATGGCCAAACGCCCATTAATCGGCTAAAAAAGATAATCGGCGAATTATTATTTATCTGCCGATCGATCGGTGCAACCCTACTATTTTCTGCTTGTGCCCGTGATTCAGCTTTGTGGTGCAAACTTTGCGCCAACATGTCTCGCAGGTTGATGCAGGTGTTTGTAGTCTTATCTCAACGGGCTAACATTGAGCGTTTACGTTATTTACAGATCAATGACTGGGAAAGTGTTAACGGCACAGGACAACCAGACGCAGAGCATCGAACTAATTATTACCAAAAAGCTTATTCAAGTACTTACTGTTGCTTCTTTGCGACGTGATTTTGACCACAGTGTTGCAAGGACCAGTGCAGGTACGCTGAATGCTGACGGCAAGTTTACATCACTGACGAACTATGCCTAAGTATGCAACGGTCACTTGACCGATTTTGTATGAGAGTGACATTGCAAAGCAACAAGGTCGGCAGAAATTATTCACAAGGGGTTGAGCGATTCGATCAAAGCCATCTTTGATAACATTCTGGAATTTGGTCATCATTTACATCTTTCGTTCTCGTATGGGACAAAACTTATACATAAGAAGTCGCAACAGTGTATTCTTCTAATCTCTTTATGGATTTCAAATAAAAGTAATTCTTCTGCTGTTGAAAAAGAAGAAATCAAGTGCACCCCATGGCTGCAAACGGACGTGGTTTTCGTAAATAAAAAAAGAAAAAAACTGAAGATTCCAAAAAGCTTAACTTTCGATCTGTATTGTTCGCTCTAGAAATTTAGGCTGCGCTGCAGTGTAATTTCTCTTTAGTTGCAACGGGATGATCTTCGCACCAGTGCCGAACATCGGCATCACAATATCTGCACTAGAGCGTGACCAGCATTTTCACGCTGAGGATTCACTGCGGGACAACTCGTTCAGGGCGTTATGAGATTTACTCGTGGACGGAAGCCTTTGCGACTGAGAAATTGACCAAGTGCAATAAGATACGGCCAATCCATGCATTTGATGTTTCACGAGGCGTACAGCGACAAAGTTTTTCTTGTACAAGCAGGCGCTTATTAGGCTCAGCTGTTCAATATCAGTAAGGTTTTTGTAAAACATTCTGGTAATGAACTCAGACGTCTATTCGCCCTCAAGGCGCAAATGACGAGTTTTTGACAACAACGACTTTTCCTGCCAGGCTCTGCCATCCTTCGCTCCCTGCCCGGTGAACGCTCAGCACGTCTCAACCGCTGGAATCAGGAAACTTTCCGCTCCAAATGTCCCATCAAAAAAAATATACCGCTGCAACAGCAGGAGTTGAATAAGAACACCACAGCGCTCGGGACGAGACGTCTGTTCGTCGTGCTGCTGTGCACAGTCTGACCAATCGAACCAGAAAAAGTTGGTCGCCGAACTTTCGTGATCGTTAAGCTACTTAAGCCAATGACAAACGGTTCCGGCCGGGCGGCTTCTTCACAATATTTGCTGAAAAACACTTGCCTTTAAACAATTTTCTTGCAATTGAGCGCAAAGCGATTATTGCCTTAGTTCAAAATCCTACTCATGCTTTTGATCGAGTAACTACTGTCCTCACTCCGGGTGGTTGTCACAACAACCGGAGTTCCGAGGTCAAATAGTCGGTTCGTTGCAGTTTTTGCCTAACTTCGATCGGTTTCAATTTTTGTAGTACAACACTAGCTGGGCACTTTGTTGTCGTCTTAACAAAAGTACGCATCAACAATGGCCAAAAAGTGTTTGAGCAACCGCCGCTCGTAAAGAGCAGATATTTAGGCGTTTCGACAAAGCCCATTATTGAGCAGCTTACTAGCGTTAGATTTTTACTGGAGGGCTTGTTAAGAGGTTTTCTTTGCTTTACTTTGCACAAGGCTATAACGCACAACACTGAGCAGTGTGTGAAGATGCACCACCGCTCCACGGTCGTTTGAGAAAACAGTAATTCAGTTTTTGGACTAGTTGGTTTTTGTTCCGTTTCGACTGTATGCCGTTTTTGCAAAAAAAGACATCCATTTGGCGAACGCATCTTTTCTTAGGTATTGATCAGAGTTCAGCTGTTGTGAACTGAGAGAAAATTTCGGTTTGCCAGGCAACGTTACCTTTGCTTGTATTTTTCCCTCGTACTTTTACCACCTTTCCGCCCAGTACAATTGGTTAAATACTATTTTCCTTTGCGACGCTGCGCAAGTGCGAACCAGGTGCTGAGGAATAACCTCTTGTGCTGTGCCATAAACATGACGCGCAACTTTTAACTTACTGAGCACTACTAAGGATTGGGAGGATTTATTACTCCACCATGAACTTTGGCTGACTTAGCGAGTGACAGCACAAAACCTTAGCGGAGGCACAGCCGATGCTTTCTTTCAGGGCTGGGCTTAGTGTGCGTCGATCGCAAAATACAATTTTAATTATTGACCGAATATGCCACACACACAGTAGCATTTTCAGCCCCACCTACCATGCTATTTACGAAAGCAGATATTCGAGCAATTTTCACAATATCACTTTTACGCCTAGTGCACCGGTCAGCACAACCACCTGATAGGCAATTATGTTCTCTGTTTTCGAGATAAAAGTTAGCATAAATTTACAGCCTAATTACAGGTCAACGTCGTAAACAAATGTTTCTTCCCTGAACTGAAAAAAGTAGTGACGTTAAAAATTAGCAGTAAAAAATTGCGAATTAAAAAAAATGGAATCGAGTCCCCTATGTCTCCCAGGTTTTATTGAAAGATCATTGAGTACTGCGTATTTGCACTATACGTCATTATAAACAGTACTTACATGACATGAAAGCACTTAGACTCTTTGTTCACCAAACAAACAAGCAAAAAATGAACAGTTCATATTCAGATTGAAACATTGAAATAAAGTAACTTCAGCTTTTTTTAGAATTTGTTCAGGCACGCTTTTTATACAAATGACAACTTATTTGTTTATCATGACATAGCCCTAATTAAGCGATTAGACTTGGCCAATGATCTACTTGCATGCATCCTACTCTTGATCACAGGGCTTGAACCGTGATATGGCGCATGGAGTAATTCTAACCGAAACTTGCAAAAATGCTTCGCTAATTGGAAAAAATGCTTCAATTATCTCAAGTTTTGGAATTATTTACTAACTTTTCTTATCAAAATCCCGACACTGCTCATCACCTTCCTCCAATGTTCGTTATTATTGGATGTTGCCAAATTTATGATCGGGTGATTGGGGAGGTGACAAAAGTCCCAATTACAAGATCTTTGTCGGTCGAGCTAGCTGATTCAACCTGCTTATTTGCCAACGAAAGACAAACTTGTGGGCCATCGAACCGGTGAGCAAAGGGCAACGAACTCTATCTATTGTTCGAAACAATATTTTCAAATTGTAAAAATGGTAAGGCAATTTTTATCTACGAACAGTGCTGTCGGCAGCGACCGCTCAAACATAGCTTTCGACCGTGTTTTTGGTGAGCATCTCATCGCTGCAGCGCAAAACCAATTTAAAGAATGAAAAAGTGCACCTTTTCAATCGCCGGATAATGCAAACGTTCCGATTCTTTAAACGGACACGGCCATCGACACCAGCTGGTTGCTGAAATTGGGGTAATTTTCAAAACATCCGGTTGTGTTCTAAATCGCGTCTGTTCGAATGACCTCGTCACTGCAACCAGTGTTACCACTCTGTTATGAAGAAAAACCCCAGAATTTACCTTGAAAAAAAAAAGAAAATAATAAAAATACCCAGACATAGAAAATGTTTAAAAAAAGTCAAAACCAAACTTCAAAAGCACGCTACCTGTACTTACACTTAGAAATTAAGGTAATATGCATTATTTACATCATATTTTTAACAAGTTCAAGTCTATTTTTAAACATACGGACGATCACAATTTACAAGTAGGCTAGCAGAAAATCAAATGCATGAAGTAACATAAAAAAACTAGTTATATCTTTTCTAAAAAACGTTTAATGTTTTCTTTTACTTTCACTTAAATGCACAAATTAAGCATGCACGACGCACATGATATATTATTCAAGGTCTTACAGTTTTCTTTTCACCCTAACCATTGCATTCATTGCAATATTTGACTACAAATTTAACATTCCAAATTTTACATTCATATCACAATCAATGCGCCCGTAAAACAATGAAGAGATTCTCAATCACAGCATCTTCAAATCAAAAAAAGCATTCCAAAATCATGCGCAAGCAGTCCTTGACATATCAGCGACAGATTAGAGTGCTGACCTATGCCTAGTTTGTGCTTAATCTGTAAACCATTATATTTCAAACAATTTGGTTAAGCCTAGCCCTACTACCCATCTGTACTGGCTACTGATGACTCTGAACATTATATTACGCCTGTGAAAGAAACTACTGTGTTCTTGAATCGAATGGAAACTACAGTAATACAACACACATTTCTAAAATTTGACCAGAGTCAAAAAACCCAGATTTTCAATAAAAACCCCAGAACCCCAGATAAAACAGAAAAAAAACAGATCTAGCGAAAAAAAACCAGCAGTGGCAACACTGACTGCAACTGGTTCTGCGTCTTACCTCATTTAGAACTAGTCAAACTTTTGAGTCTGACGACGTCATAAAGAAAACATGGGCAAAGCAAGGATGTCAGAAATCAGCAGCGAATTTTCGAAAGTTTTCAGCAACATCTTTAAACATACTTTACACACTGTTTGTCACATTGCGCATTTCTGCAAATTTAAATTAAAAAATCAGTAATTTTTCCCATCAAATTAAAGCAGCACAGCATTGAATACTCGTTGTTTCTAAAAAATTCATTGATTAAAAACTTTAATAGCAAAACTAATCATCACCTTAAAAAACCGATTAGCTTTTCAAGTAACTGCTGTTGAAAATGCAAAAGAGGGATAGTTTGCCTATTTCTTTGTAATTTCCAGCCGTCATGCCAGTTCTGCAATTGCCAATCCTATGCCACTCACTGATTCACGATGACAAACAAAAACTTTCGTGGCGGTTACTAAAACAAAAATTCCGTTTTTTCCAATCAGTTTTTCAACAACAAGGTTTGACTCGAAACAACATCCCTTTACATTCGACAGTGGACCTATTTCACATCTGTCGTTTAATATCCGATCAGAGACATTGCCATCTACTTTTCATTGACCTAGACTGACCTTCTGGAAAGGCTTACCGCCGACTTCAGCCAAACGACCACATGTTGCGGCTATTTTTCGCATTTGCGAAAGGGCCTTCTTTGTCTCTGTTAGACTCTAGTGAACGCAGATGTGTGCTAGCACAAAACGTCGCGCGTTTCGAGACATGCCCTTTGACTTTTAAACAACTGTTGTTCGGAATTCCTATACCATCAAGAATAGTAATGCTTGTGGCAGATTCTTGCTAACCAGTTCACCGTCAAACAGACTCAAATACAGCACGTTCTTTCGTTGACCTGGCCAGCTGTAGCACAGCAACAATCCATAACAATTGTTTTGCAAACACTATAAGAAGTTTAAGTTGAAGTGCAAACAAAACGCGAGCATTATCCAACCGCGCATCGTGACGGATTTAACAAATGGCAGGTGACCTCTCCATCGAATGCTAGCTCATGTTTTGTTTCATTTCACTTCAATTGATAGCTAGTAGTCCTTATGACCTGCCAAACCAAAATGTGAAATAGGACTTTGCTAACGGTCCCACTTTCGCTTTTAGCCATTGGCGAAGCTGGGTTTGATCAAACTCAAGCATGCGCCTGCTTCTGCTGTACAGGCCTTGGTGTTGAAATCAACAGACCTCTAAATATTGGAGTAGTCACGGTCCGATTTACGCATTGTTACGACGCGCGATTGGAGCTCGACCACAAGTGACACTCGTGATCCAAAAAGAAAAAAAATCTTTATATCGCAAGTTTATATCGCAGTTGCAGGGTTGCCAGATGGTGCCAAATTTGGCAAATATTGACAAAAATCACTGTTTTCCAAAATATTTGCCAATTTTTGGCAATATTTTTTAATGCCAAAAATTTGCTATTTTTGAAAGACCATTTGCGACTTGTAATTTAACAAAATTTATCAAATTAACACAAAAACTTTAGAAAACACAGCTCGGATAGGCCTAATATGTCTGAATTTGATTTACTGCTTGAATAATTGCTGTAATTGTTGTAGTGTTTCATTTCATTTGATTAACAACCAATCATAACCGTGAATTTATTTTAAAATCAACCTGCTCACTGCTGTTACTGTGTTTCAGGTCTCTCTGTGCTTAGGTTTGTGCGCATTGATTTACAATAGCCTACTAATGATTGTGATTCTGTAAATAAAGATCTAAAGATCAAAGCTGACATATATTGCTTCTGGTTTACAACTAGACCTGAAATATTACTTTAAGTTTTTAACTATGAATCATAAGGAATCATTTTGCAGCCAAGAATGAGGGTATATGATCTAATCCAATGTTTCTGAAACTTTTTAATTCCAATCCCCTTTTCATTAATCATTCCCGACACGTTGTTTTTGCCCCTCAAGCCTGATAAAGCAAACAAAAGGTAGTAAATTTGAATAATTTTATTTATAGCAAAAATTAAATAGCTGAACCAAGCCATTAAATAGCTGAACTAAGCAACTGTATTATGAGGCTAATATTACTGTACATTCAGAATTCTTGTGAATATAATTCCCGCTGTAGCCGGGCACATAGACGTTCCAGAGTAAAAATTTAATGGACAAATTGCTTTAAAGCTGCTGAAGATAACTCAATTATTGATTAGTGATTGAGCATTTTCACCGCTTTGTGTTGTTTTCCCCTCCCATTACCCCTTTGGTTTTTTCACCCCATTGCCCCTCAAAATCTCCCCAAGGTGGTCTTTCTGCCTACTTTGAGAACCGCTGATCCAAACTAAACAGAGGATATATTTCGCCCACTGAGCATGCAGTGTGATTCCCATAAAACAGACCTTTTCTTAATTGTCAAACTTAAAAAATTTGTACGTGTGGAAAAAATATGAATTGCAAAAACTTATGAAATCAATATTGCCAAAAAATTTCTATTTTGTAATGAAAAATCAGTATTGCCAAAAACATTGCCATTTTCAAAAATTTTTTGCCAAAAATTTGTCTTAAATTATACAAATATTTGCCGTATTTTCTGTCAAGCATCTGGCAATCCTGCGCAGTTGTTCCTTATGGTGGGGCAGTTCATTAAAATTGTTGGATGCGCAAATATACTAGACCTGATTATGAAGCTCTTAAAAAGCCGCTGTTTATAATTAACACTGAATGCACAGCAAAAGTTTTTTTCAAGTGGATATCACAATTATTCGGTTTTCGGCCTTGTATGAATCAACACTCATATCCTGTTTGTAGCGAATACAGTCGCAACCTAAGTTCATGCTTACATGAAATGGCATGCCTTCTATTGTTTCTCAGCAAAAACATGTCTAAAACCTTTTTATCTTTCATCCTGATTACTGTCCGTAAATCCAAACCAACATCACTGAATAGCTGTAGATACGAGTTCGATAGCAACCATTTTTAATCGTGATTTTTCCAGCATTGTGGTCATCAACTGTAGTGTATACCTCGTTCGAGTTCAGCCAGGTGCTCGTACGCGTGCTACTACGCCTGTTGCTTGATTTACTGTCGAAATAGGTCGTCACCGAATGCCGCGCTAACCTCGTGCTTTTGCGCAGGGACGAGAATTGCTGTGACGGCAGATTAATTGGCGACATGCTGCTTCATGTTTTTAACTCCTTATGTTACAATTCCATCGTAAAGGTGCTACGAACGATCGCAATAAATCTCACTTAGCAATGAAAGCTGTTTTGAACGTAACACTGAAATGGTGCCAACTACATGCAGCAAATGTTGCAAGAAAACGATTTGTGATTTGCAAAAGAAAAACTATGACAATTAATTATTGTTTTAAGCCCTAAGCACTCCTTGCAATCCTAGCTGACTTTCACAAAACTGCAAAAGCCGAACTGCACGCAATGTTAAGGGGTACGTTTTGCCCCTAAAGCCGAAAGGAACAAAATATTTTAATGTAACCAAGTTAGATTATTATTAGTGCTGCTGCAAGAAGAGCTTTCTTTCTACCTACTGTTATCGAAACACTGCTATCCTTACAAAGTGTTGCACATGGTTTTCAAGCCAGTTGCCCCGTTGCTTTCAACGTATTCCGTAATAAATTCTTCTGATTTTATCCAAATGATACAAGTACGAAATCAGACTAAATGCTTTTTGTAGCGTGATCTGCTTGAAGCGGGGTCTCAAATTCAAATTGCTCCGAGGGGTAATGAGGGCTTATAAAGTAATTCGAGGGCCGTATTGTGACGCTGACGCAGGACAGCAACCACGGGCAATCGGGCAATTGCCCCCTCAAATTTTTAAAAACATGTTTTATTCTACAACAACAAGTTACAATCACTTTGTCCCCCCACCGAAAACAACAGCTGGATGCCACCCTGCGCAGAGGCAACAATGGCGGTACCCGCACCTTACTAGAAACACCTTTTGCATCTTATTTCCTGCAAAAGGTACCATGAGTTACAGGTATATCATTTCTAGCCATCTCTAAGTTTGTTTAAAAGGAACTTGTTCACTCGCTAACCGAGGACTTCAACACCCCTGAGTAAATAGACTAAATAACGTTATTATTTGAAAATTCCTAAAAAGCATCGCGGTCCGCACAACTCGCCCTCGCAGTCCATATGCGGCCCGCGGGCCGAGTGATTGAGACCCCTGGCTTAAAGTAAACACAAGAGTCAGCTTATACATTACTTCCAACACTTACCATTTTGAAACAATCACAACTTCAGCCAGTTTGCCATAGTGACTTGATGTGAGTCTCCCAAACAAAATGCATTTTCTAAACGAGTTCGACAAATCACACTTTTCAGCTTTGAACACAGGTAAAACAGGTGTCCGTCACAGAAATGACACGTTTTCTTACCTCAACCGGCAACGCAACCAATAGCGGAATGTTCAAAGAAAAAGTTTAGCGCAAGCACCTGTGACTAGACATACGCAACAGGCTGACCTTTCTACACACGTACGCAAGGAGAACATCATTAAATGTCGGAGGTTCGTTCGATTGGCTGCCGTTCGATCGTTCACTAAGCGTCGAAAATAACGCTAACCCGAAGCTCCAATGACGGTAGTAAATTCGTCAGCGCTGTCGTATTTAGCTTTGCACCTACTCGGACCAAATATGCTGACCTCGTAAATGCGAGTCAATCTTCAACGCTGCCGTGACAGTAAATGATCCGACACTAATAACACTGCCTGAAAATTCAGCTTGTTACGTCAGGCTCTGGAAGATTAGAAACAATGTGATGTTGCAGTCATTGCCTGAACACGGATTAAACAAAGAAGAAACCCGAAGTACGGCCTGGGCCAATGATCACGAGAGTTGCAAACCCTACTTCATAAGAAATATCTCCACGGCTCTTTGACGCCTTCTGTCATAACTTCGGTCACATTTTCAAGGCGACAAATCATCAATTCTGACTTCCCTGTTTATGTCTATTCCTGTAGTGTGCATATACTGTCTTTCGTAGCGTGTTGCGACAGCGCATTGACGCAGTTCTGTCCTCAGAGGCACCATGGTCTGCTGATCATGTATGATTCTCTCCGCATATTTTTGCCCGCTGTAATGAAACACGGGATGCTAAAGCTGTTCGTGCCTTATCCGCATGTCAACAATCACTGGCTTCGTGGCATGCAAACGTCGATATATCTTTAAGAAATCAGATATCTTCCTAATTCCCCNACCCGAGCTTAATAGCCCTAGGGGAATCTTTTTGTATGCACTTTACACATGAAGTGGCTGTTGCAAGAAATTTGTGCTNCCTTTCTGATCTCATCAACTGCACTTATATGGCAAACCATACAAAANATCGGAAGACCGCAAGTAACCTANTGCTTATTTTTCGTTGTTCCGTGTTTCTACTGTCTTTATTTCACCAACACCGAAACCTTTTAAATCAAGAAACTTGGTGAAAAGTTACGTTCACTTTTATAACATAAAACCCATTAAACTTCCAAACCGTTCTTTCACATTTATGTGAGTTTACGGATGCTACTGAGCGTGACGACCGACGTCATCCCCCGGTCAGTGCGTCATTCCGAAGCACAGCATTCGCCTTTACGCACTGGAACGAAGTTCATGTTACGAACAAACCTCTCCACGGGCGTAACGAGGTCAGATGGCGCCCGGGTCAAGAAGCAAGTTTGGCGCCCCATTTTCGAAACTGAGGTCTTTCGGAAGCAAATGCACTGTATTGAAGAAAGTACTTGTGGCATTGTGGGGACTTTTCGGCACCCACCGCAGTGATTCGGCGGCCCCATAATGATTCGGCGCTCGGGGTTTGTGCCCCCCTCGTTACACCCCTGAACCTATCTACACTTCTTCATTGCGGTTTCATTGTAAAGCAGTTTTTTTCAACATAGTTCACCCGCAATTTGCACTGAACATGCGTGTCCGGAAATTTTGAAGAAAAAAAATTGATCTGCATGTTATGGATTGCAGCAGAGAATTAATCTACCGAAAACGTTTCTGCATGCAGCCAAGTAAGGTTTATAAGAAACCGCAAATTGTCAAGCCAACATAATCGCCTCTTGCTCCCGTTTCTTCCTGGAAAACAACGATAGCATCATAAATGTAACTGCAGTACGTATGTCGCATGACATTCACAGCTTTCTGGCGCAAATTGATGTTTTAATTTAACTGGACACAAATTCGACTTTAAGAGCAACAGCGAATCATCTAGGACTGCGTCCAGCCCTGACTTTCGCTTTGCTCAGTCACATGCATTTTAGAGTTTGACGTCACGTTGCACTTCTGGCGGATTATTATTGGATTTAATTCTTGTACCTCAGTAGATATGTACGTGCTTACTGTGGCAACTATCTCAAGCAAAATTGCTCAGCAGAAACTGCTACAACACCAGGTCATGAACAATACTGGGACCATTTATAAGCAATTTACTTCGCAGGCAGGGGCGCAACGAGGTTAGATGGCACCCTGGGCAAGAAGCAAGTTTGGTGCCCCCATGTTTGAACCTGAGATCTTTCGGAAGCAAGTGTTGAGGAAAGCACTTGTGACTTCGTTGGAACTTTTCGACGCCCCCCACAGTCATTTGGCGCCCCCATAGTGATTCCGCGTCCGGGGAATTGCCCCCCCTTGCCAGCCCCCGTTACGCCCCTGTGCGCCTTGCCAGCCCCCGTTACGCCCCTGTGCGCAGGGTGAAAGTGCACCAGTTGGATAGAACGTTCGTTTGCAGGCGCTCCTTTTTCAGCCCTTTCTTCTTGTTGAAACCAACGTTCATACAACATTTCTTTCTTCATGTTGAAACTAGCGTTCATACCGCAAAAAGCAAAAATCTTGCCCTCAAATGTAATTTGACCCACAAACCTTAAAACCTGGCTACAGACCTGAGCCCGAGTAACTCGAAAAATTTTTTACGAGTTCTATGCAAAACTTTCCGTTCTCTTCTGTGGAAGTCAAATTATTTCGATTTATAAATATAAAACTTGGTCCTCATACATCTAAGGTTGACAGCTTCTTACAGATTCTTGATGAAACTCTGATACGACAACTGCATCCAAAAAAACTATCAACAAATCAATTCTACATCTACATCATATCTGACATCATAAAGCATTGCGCATGCCAAAACCCGTTTTTCCTGACCCAAAATTGTAAAACTTCGCTGATATCTTCTTTTCAGAAACCAAACTAAATAATACTGCAGCATACACTGTGGCTAATGATTGTAGCAGTAACTACAAACACATTGCAGAATTTTTCAAGCAGAGAAAGATTACAGTGGGTTTGAGCCCACTTCTTTTCCGTTTGCGGTCGTTTGCCATCCATTGTGACGCAAGCGGAAACGTCTCCCACCAGTTCGCACTGCAAAATCTTTTATTTAGAAATGCGCGGGAGATGTGTATGGTCTTATCATAGGAAACGCTGTAATCGAACGTTGAGTGGAGTGCGCTTGCGTAAATGCGAGAACAACGTCAGCAAATGTCACGTTTGCCAGAAAAACGTCAAAGTTTTCTGCCAGCAGCCTGTAGCCAATCGTCTTCCGGCATCACGCACCTTCATTGCATAAAGATAAACAGTGAACATCGCGATAAAGTTCGTCAATTGCACTCTTGCAGAGTACCTTTGCTACCAATTGTCATGAAAAACAAGTTTGCAAATTGCTCTGCGTTAATAGTACTAGTAGTTCAGCCCGATTATCTTTCTCGCTGTTCTCGTGTGTTCAGAGTTGCAGAAACACTTTATGACAAAATTCCAAAGAATCCTATGTACCAACAGAGAACCTCGCTCTGCGTGTTGCCTCAATTCAAGTTTCCTGAAATCTCGAATGCATCGATTGTCTGTGGCGCAGTTTTCGTTCTCATAAAAAACGACTTGTTTATCTTTGCCAGAAATGAACCAAAATTATAAGGACATATTGAGTTCGCAATTGCAAACAAAAACTATCGTAAACACGCGGTTACTGATAAACGTCACCTTATTAAAATTTTGTTATATTATGCGCATTACTTAGAAATCTGCTTCAAGTAGCTTGGTTTTGGTAACTGCTGGCCGTTCAGTTCTTCATGGTTGCCAAACTATACACCTCAGCTGTCACAATCAGTGGTATATTTTACGCTTTGTGAAACATTAAACATTTTGTCAAAATTGGAACAAGCTAAGTAAAACCTTACTTGCCACGCCCGCCGGGCTTCTCTGGTAAAACCCGACAGAGGTAGAAAGTGTTTTCCTTAGCCGAAGTTAACATGGCCTTTGTCTCAAGCCGAAGATAACGTAGTTACCACAGAACAAATCGTAAAATCCCACGTTCTGTGTAAATAAAACGCAGTTGCATTCTCAGTTATAACAACAGTTTGCAGAGGACAGGAAATTGCTTCTGTTTTAACTGGTGTGATCCGCCACTGTGCTATTCACAGACTTACAGTGCTGTGAATGCGAACAAAGCCATGCCAGTATCTAAGAGTGCCGCAATTTCTGTGGCTGCACAAAACTGTTAGCTGGTATAATTGATCGTGCAAAGCCTGCATGACACAAAATGTCTTAACAAGACCATGTGATTTGTGTTGGCAGTTGATAACCGTGACTGTGCTCATAAGCAAATATTTAACATGAGTTAATCAGAAATTGGGGGTGAAGCTCTTTGGAAAAAACATCAAATTACAATGGTGCGGGTGCGTGATTGCTAATAGATATATCCGTTCATGAAACGCTAGAAAAAAACAAAAAAAAGTAATGCACGCAAACTTTGACACTTGTTTTTGAGAATTGACTTTATTAATTAAAATCACGCATACGCGGTATAGTTATGAAAATATTATAATTATTATAGGTAACGATCGACCACAACCACGCACAGGAGATGTTGACTTCCAAGTACTAATTTAGCGCAGCACCGTAGCACTTAACTGATGAGCATGGGCGTTTGAAGAGGGGTGCTGACGGGGGGGCTTGGTCTCCTCCTAGATTTTGAAATTTGATATTCTTCTATTACCTTTTCTATAGAGAAGTGTTTTGCTGTTTGTTTTGAGTTGGTAAAGTGAAATTTCACCATGGTTGATTCCCCCCTGTAACAATGCTTTTGGCCACCACTTGGAAAGCACTCTCGCCCTCCCTCATGGAAAAAATCCTTCCGACGCCCATGATGATAAGTGTGTTGGAGGCGAATAAAAATTGTATAGAAGGCAATCTCTCTCGCGTTTGGAACTGTATACTAACAGCAGAAACAACCCGTTAAAAACGACGTTTTCGCGATGTTTGTAAAACGCATGTCAAAACATCTTCAATCACTGATATTGCCACCGAGCAGTTAGTCAATGTTATCGAGCCACTGTTGTAGGAGAGCAGCAGATCATTAGCCTCGGGTTCGTGATCACAAAAACGTGGATGTTTGAAGGTCTACCGCTACTTGACATTTACACTTCTCCCACTGCCTATTTGTAAACTTTCGGCCTGGAAAGTCAGGTTTCCTGCAGATTCCAAGTTACTGATTGCTGGCATGGCAGTGATGTCCACATTTTCCTACACAAGCAGTATATTGGCGTTTTTTTTTTATAAACTTCGTTATATTAAAGCAACGCTTCATAATCCTTTGTGGGTCACAGATCCCTACATCCTAATAAAAGTTACAGAACCTTCAAGGCGAAAAGTTGCAATAAATATTCGAAATTAGGTTTTAATCATCGCAGTAATAAACGAAATATCTGCAAAGCCTTATTAACCTTTACATCACATCCACGGACTCACGGTCCCTTAAACGGACCCTTTAGGGGCTCACGGACTCCCAGGTTACGAACCTCTGCATTAAGTCTTGTTCTCTGAAGAGGAAATGCGGCAAAATTGTCTGTCGTGGTGTGTGTATCAACGCCGAGATGTTCTAATGATCACCTCTCGCTTTTCCACTGTAAGTAATCACCTTACCTTCCAGAGGTTACCATACTATCTTACGCAGACAGAAGTTCTTATTAAGTGCCAGCCTTTCAACTCAGGTGAATAAAGTTTTCAAGCATATAAAGTAGATTCGCTATTTTTCAGGTCAATGTTCAGGCCCGTAACCAGCTTGGGACACTACAGGGGTCGAAGAGTTTTCTGAGAGGGGCCCAAATTTTTTAAACTATGTCCAACAGTTTTAAACTATGTCCAGCACATTTTCACAAAGGGGAAAAAACAATTTTAGGGGGGAGAACGCCCGCTAGTTTCGGGCCTGTCAGTGCTACTCTTACTTCTGTTTGCATTTTCAGAATGCGAAGTAACTTCCAATTTGGCCTCCCACTTTGAGCGAACCACAAAACAGACCGATGTCTATTACACTGAGGATATGTCAGATTGACGCAGGCCGAGCGATGTTTATGCGCTGCAAACATATTAATCCATCTCATAAAAGGATCGGATTGTTCTACCAGTCTCTGGTGTTACTTAGCTGAACAAAAAGATAGACTAGAATCAGCAGCTTCATAAAGTTCAGTAGCTTGATGACCAGCTCTGCATGGATATTTTATCTCTGGCATGCGTGCAGCTGAGCTCGATATGTATCCGTTTGACTACGGCATGCGAGCTCGATATGTGTCCGTTTGACCGCGGCATGCTCATTTTGACGGCTGCGTGCGCCAGGCTTGACGTCACCATTGTCTGTCTCCAGTTTGACGTCTATTTCGCTCATGCGCATTGCTAAAAGCCCTGATGCTTTCAATAATTTTTGAAATCTAGTTCAGCGGGTTGTGACCAGCGGCGCACAACCGCAATAGCAATAATTTCTTACGATTGTTTGCTCAAGCTCGAGTGACCGACGACACGAAAAGCACCTTTAACGATTCACATGGCACGCGCACGGCGACATTCAAGCCAAAGCGGGCGTGAAGCGCAGCTATTCAACGCACAAACTTCCGAATGTAAGGCGAGGTAAAGTTATTTTAAACCTCAGTCGGACACGCCCGCGAAGACTACTCATAAAGGTTTGTTCGATTCCATATTACATGACCTTAACGCGAGTCCGATTTAATCTGCTCCGGTTCAACTTGAGAATGATTGACAATTCAGTCCCATACAAATAGTCTTTCCCTTCCCAAGTCATTATCATCTCAAATATGAAGTATTTTTCCTTTCTGTGATATTTACTACCAGCTTAGCACAGGGTATATACCTACTTTCACACAGAATGCTTAAAAATCCCTTTCCAATTTACTGTCTTTATTGAATTGATTCCCAGCTTTTCGCAAAATCATTCATGTTCTAAAATTTGAAATGTTGGTCAACAGGACCAACACACGGGTTCCACAGAAATCTCGCTCAACTTATACTTATGTAAGGCTCGCTCAAATTCGCACCTTGCATACCAGTGAACAGAAGCTTAAAAAATCACCGGTGCTGCCGTGTTTTCCCGTTGTGTCGATGCTTGCACAAGCCTGAGACAGGTCGTCACCTGACCAAGCATGTTTAACAAAGAATTATTGTTTGCTCACTGCTGGTCATAGACGCGCGTTACGCGTGCGGCACTCGTGACGTTCGCAGCTTTGTGCGAACGAAGTCTTTTAAATGCCTCCTCCACAAGGGTTTTAAAAGTTATGCCCCTTTGTTCGATTGGGCTGCTGAAATTATATAAAACCTCATGCAAGAAAGGGGCTGCGTAGTGTTTTTAGCGAAATATCAAATAATAATTGAAATGAACCAGGTGACTTTGCAAGGTATTGGACTAACTGTGCTTTGCTGCTTCCAAGCAAGCAGACCATTTTTAGTCATCTCTGTTTTCGCAACAAAAGACCACATCGAACAGCATCTCATCACAATCAAATTGCGTGCTAACAGATAAAGCTGACGTGCGCCCCTGCGAAATATTTGTTTATTGCGTCACACATCCTCACGGGTTAAGTGCGCAAATAACTGCATGCGAAAGCTTTTTCGATGGCTTGGGGCCTTTGTTGAAAAAATTTTTTAATTATTTTTCAATTTTTGCTATTCGGAAAATCATAAACTACATTCTTGTTAGAAAACATAGAAAACATGCTGAATGCGTCTCTGCTTTCGACTCGTTGGTGAATATAGCCGGACCATCCTTAATCATAAGAACAACTTTACACCACATTAAACTAGCAGTTACATTCGGGCTGGGTCGTAGCTAGAACTTTTAAAGGGGAAAAATTTGTTGTCGAAATGCTCCATAAACCTAAGGTAAACTTGTAAATTGGTTGGTTTCTGTTTCTTAATTTATACTAAAACACATTAGTATGGACAAAAGTTTATTGGACAAGTTAAAGAAATAAAACAAAAATACGACTGGGCATGGTTTACTCTATCCCTGATCCTTTCTGTAAATATCATTGTATTGATNAAAAGAGAAGAATGTTTAAACCGCACGAATGCGCAACATAGGCATTACAAACGCATTAATAACGCTCCACATCCTAGCAAGCTTTTGAACACGNCTTTAAAATGGACTGGGAAAGCAATAAAATCTCAGACTTAGAAACTAACTTCTTAACCGTTTGCTTTTTCGAACCGTTTTACATGATCAGATACAAAACATCTGATTTTTTGAACGTTGATTTTAATTTCAACAAAAGAACAGGTTTTCTTGCTTTCTGTACTGGCTTGAACATTTAACCGTTGCCACGTTCTTTTCGTTTGCTTACCTATTTTTTTATCGCGTGGGCCTATTACCCTATAGCAACTGCATACATAACCTTTAGGCACTGCATCCTGAGACGGTCACACAGTCCAGGTTGTACGAATTTGAATTCCAGAAGCCTTTGCTCTGAGAAGGATGTTTGTGAAATTTTGACACATTTCAGAAATTTTATCATTTAAGCACCTGCAGTTGAGCATGCAAAAAAATACACGCTGTAGCTGCTATGTTCTGTTTTCTCTAGAGGTCGCTCCAATTTGAGCTTTTAGAAAAAAAACATCAAAAGTTTTAGTTTTCAGGACTTAAAAAGCTCACTTTAATTTGTTTAGTTAAGCTGGCTTGTAATCCAACGTTTTTCGGCAAGCTTATTTCAAATCTCTAACTACGCGGAAACACAAACTAGTCCGAATAACAAAAATTTGCAGAAAAGTCCTCTAATGCAGTGGTCGGGAAACACTGGGCCGCGGCCCGGTGCCGGTCCGTGAAGAAATTGTCACCAGGCATTGCGGAACCAAAGCCAAATATTGGTCCAAAAGTGACTGGAACGACTGACATAAGGAACACACTGCAGGCGCCATTCACTACCATAGTCCCTACAGGTCGCAGCATTTGATTGCGGAAAGCAAGCCCAGATCTCTTACTGAATCAGTGCCATGGTGACTTACAAGCTGTAACATACTTGCTTGTGCCAAACATCCATTATTTTATTGAGAGCCGGTTCGCAAAATAATGCCATGCTGAAACCGTTCCGCAGTGCGGAAAAGGTTGCCGACCCCTGTTCTAATGTTACCGTGAAACGTACGAGCTTGCTAATTTATCAAAACGTGTTTGCATTATACGTACAATAGAAGCCAGTGAAAACTTACACCTAACGGAGTTTTCAAACCATTCACATGTTTTCTACTTCCGAATGATAAAAGTTTTCTTTATATTTCCATCTACTCTGCGTCTTGCGGTTTTCTGTGGCGCAAACGACATGAGGTCAAAACCTGTCGTTGCTTTCAAGATGTCCTACTTAAACTAAAAAAAGTGCATTTAGTCGAAAATTTTAACAGTACTATTGCCTAAAAACTTTAAGGAGGCTATTCACAAGTTTTAGTGAAGTTGACTGTACAGAGGCGACTTTACTTTGTTCGCGTTTATACAGGCCAACGTTTATGTCAGGGATGGGGGACCTACTTACGACATCGCGGGCAGCATGAATTGTGGAACATCGCCGGCGGGCCGCAAAAATTAATTAAAATCATCTTGTAATTTTGTCTTCATCTTCCACAGGAAAACAAGGAGAGAAAACTATGTCAAGGAGGGAGAGAAACTTCTCTTGACTTACCGTCTACGTGTCTGCTTGTCATGGAATTTCGTCTGGATGCGATGTTGCGCTCTAACTTGGGTAATGAAAATTCTGATGCGGGCCATATTTGGCTCGCAGGCCGCAGGTTCCCCACCCCTGATTTATGTGCAGAGCAACCAATAAGAAATCTTAGACACAAATTAGACCTCTTCCGTTATGAAAATCTTACGCGTCTGCTTTTGCTGCTTTTTGGTTGCAAAAAACGGATGCTGCATTTGCAAAAGTACAGGTCTTTGGGTCACAAAAGCTGTCCTGTACTTCACATGTTTAATATTTTCTCTATTTCATCAAAAATGTAAGTTTTAGCCAGTTGCAAACTACTGTAATTGCGTGATCTCGGACAAGGACATCAAATCCATTTATAGAACCTGACCCTTTTTTGGCAAAATATGTTACGACGAGTAAACCCGAACGGTAACCTAACGTATATTCGTTAGAGGTACAAGTTGGAGGGAAAATGCTAAAGAATTAGTGGGGCAAAATCGGCCGAAATTGAAAATCCGTCAAGGTAATGTAAAAAAATGGGCAAACTCGCGGCTACGAGTTGTTCTGCGCAGTCTGCTATGGCTGAGACAGCATTTGTCGCGATGTACATTCTCCTTTCAGCACTTCAGATACATTTCACAAAAAACGAAGATTTACCGCGGGCGGAAACGCTTTCACGTCTAAATTGGAAACTAACTACGGGAGCAAGTGCTCTTGTTGCTCCCCTGGTTTTACCCCCTCATACGTTATTACATAACCAAACCACCCCGGTTTTCTCATACTTACGAGGGTGTGCAAAGTTTTGACATTTAGTAAGCCCCCATGCGCACAAGGAGCGTGTATGTTTTCTGCGAAAAACATTGCAATTTGCCGCTTGCACAGAAAAAGCAGAAAATAATTTTGGAAATGAATCGAGCAGAATGCGACAAATTACGAAAGGCTCTCGTCTTAATTCTATCATCAAACACCACACAGAAAATCGGTTTAAATTGGTCCAAACCCAATTCGACTCATACCTAGCAAAAATTCGTAGATATCGCGAAAATTTCTTTGTTATGACAAACAATGATTTTTTATGCCTTGACACCTCCAAACTTTGTCTCAACAGCCTAACTTCTGTTTGCAATCTCGGACTCGGCTGCTTTCATAACTCACGGCCCATTCAGTTTAACCATACAAGAACAAAGTGGAGTTATTCGGTGCACGCTCCATTTACAGTTTACATGAACGGAATGGGTCACCCAGATGGGGATCACCCGTATAGAGGTGGCCGATTGTTCAACATAAGTTCACTAGCAGCTGGTCATTTGGATGAACGACTCTAAGCAAATCTATTTCTCAGCTTTGAGTTTTTTACTGAAAACTGATTATCAAACATTAATTTCTAGTTTTTATGCTGTGAGTGTAAGTGCCGAAATCAATTACATACATCAAAGGAAAAAACTTGATATCGAAGCATCTCAGGAAAAAACTGCAGTGCGCTCCTTTCATTTGTGGTATGATAAAAAAATCCTTTTTTTTCTGCACCAGTAAATCTTTTACCGAGAAGAAATACAAGTTTTTAAGTTCTTATCTTTGGTGTGTCGTAAAATTCATTTCGAAAAACACTGTACAGAAACAGTTTTCTGCCAGGTATTTCCACGAATTGCCCCCATCTTGGATATGTTTCTCCCTCAACACTGCTTCAGGCATTTGGAATCTACCAACAGCATAATAAATGAAAATGGTAAAACTTGGCTAGAAAGCTATAGTCCATCTGAATCCATAGCACTGACACTTTTTAGGCATCTTTTAAAAGCGGTGCGTGACATACTCACTACATATACAAAAAGTGTGCATTGGTTTCTTTACGGAATTACTCAGGTTATGCTCTATACTGATTGAAATGGACACTGGGCAAATGAATATCGCCATTGTCTCAACAGCTTCTCCCAGCAACCTTTTCTAGACTCAAGACCTGGCATGTTACTATAATCATGTGGTTTCATTAACACTAAAATAGCCTTCAAAAAAATATACATGTTTTATTTTGAGACACTTCGGATTATTCTTAATCCATCTTGAGTCAAAAAAGAATAATCCGAAAACGTCTCAAAAGTAAAACATGTATATTTTTAAGGCTTTTTTAATGTTAATGAAACTGTAAAGTCTATCCCAATTTTATGCTCCAATATTACTATAATGGGTTTATTAAAAATATTCCATCACAGTAACAAATAGAACATCCTTTGGTGAAGACCAAGTGTCCGTTATATTCCTTCCTGACTAACGTTACAAAAAATGCTGAAACGACCAAAGCCCTCATCACAAAATTTCGATTATTGGCAAAAGACACTCCCCTGCGAATTGTACTGAAAATGTCACAGCCCTGAATTGGCCACTGTTGTGTTGCCACAACAACTAACGAACTAGTTGGCGAACTTTATTTTTATTCAGAGACATACATTTGTGAAGCAACGAGAAGTAGGTCCATTGTCTTCCCCTCAACTACGACGGGCAATTTTTTACTGCAGCTTGTGCGAAAAGCGCATGTATCTTGTTTTTCCTTGCTTTCTTTGTCGTGAAAAATAATTGTTTTTACTGATCTTCGAAAATCACGCCTTTGTCTGAAACTCAACTCCCGCCTTCAGATGCGATCTTGGCAGCTGACTCTGCTGAAGCTGAGAAGCGGAGCGTGACCGACCTAGAAGAAACACAGGGTAGTCAAAAGTTTGTTCTGGCAAGATGTTGCAAGTTTGTTGCATGAGTACTACCCGCTGCTTTTCCGCACTGGCAATTTTCGATTGCTTCGAGTTGTTGATCGGCTACTAAGGTGGTACCCTTACATCGAGGAATGAAAAATGCCACTTGCGACTTTAGGAATTTACGTTTCAGAGCGAAAAACAAATAGTTTTCTATATGGTCTCGTAACACTGCCGTGTATTAATCGCATCCCGCTTCTGTTCAAGTCGATGACACAGCTAACAACTCGATCAAACTATTTTCTGTTTTGTGTAATACCACGGCAATGCACAGAGCAATGCGGTGCTTGAGCAGGGCTGAAGAAAGTAGGAAAAATAACTAACATGTAGCTTATAAACCGTATTCCACAACTTCTCACGCCATCTAATGGGTAATCCCGTACACTATGCAACCTCTTTCAAACAATTTTGCTGCGATTCATACATGGAAGTGCTTCTGATAATTTAAAGAGGGAACACCTTACAGTTCCGTAATGAATTTTGAAAAACGGTTGAAGTTCTGAAGACAAAACTACTTTGCGGGTTGCCAACCATTCCTTTTGTGGTCTTTTTAAGAAGAGGTTTGTGCTGATTTCGGTTGTTGCAGTCGCAGGGTGGCAGTAGAGTTGTTTGTGAGGCAGTTGACAACCAACCGACCAGATGCAGCTGACTGGGGAAGAACTGGTGCCGGCTGGTCTTAGTAAATTCCAAATGACAGCTATTTCCACGAAGTTTGGCTTCAAAATAAGCGCAGCGCGGCACATGAGTTTTAATGTACGGGTAACGTGAAAGTTTTTTCCAACAAAAGACCCGCATGCGTAAATGTGTGTATTTCTGTGAAAGCCACTCAAAAATTACCCTGTTTCAAGATCCCTTTGCGCATCTTGCTTGTGGCGTCGAACACGTCACATCTTCCTTCAGACTTGGCCTCAGTTTCTAAGCTTTTACTGCAAGAGTGCATGGTGTGCGGATCATGCTGAATTGGTCTTCTTCAAAGTAATCGCTGAGTAAGACACAGGAAATATCAAATTCTCCGCAGAGATATCTGCTAGCAGAGTTTTACTTTTCTCAGACCAAATGTAAACACTGCCTTTTAAACTTCATTTTTGATTTCAGCCACACCTGTACTTGCTAAAAGTTGATTGACAAAGCTATCTTAAGTCTTCACGTTTCCCGACAGAAGCAACAGCATCTTGTTTGGTGCAACGCAAACTAATACATTTTTACTCTTCACTCACAGCGTCAAATATCTACAGTAGCAGCCGACGTCCCCACAACATGTCGCGCCGAATTCAAACAACGACCTCGGAACCCGTGCCTCGCTTCTATTCGCTGAAATTCAGCTTCCAAATATTTGTTTTGCGAGGGGATAAACAGCGGATTGCGACCAAAGATCGGCGCTGCAGGGTGCCGCGTAATTAGACGGGTTAAGTGGACATCCGCGAAGCAAGAAGTGGCGCACCTGAATAATGGCGGAGAGCAGGGACAATGGTGTGAAGCGGCAAGCTGTCGCCGAAGGCCGTCATTCGTGAGCAGGAAATGGTCGACCGACTGTCTTTCATGTCGATCCTGTTTGCAGAACGGAATTTCTGCGAGAAAGCTCTCGTGCTGTGTGTGTTTCGAATTTCCTGTTGGTCGCCGTTCTGTTTCATTCTCGGGCCGGAACTACCTTCGTCTTTCCTCTTCGTACTTGAGGAAATGGAATCAGGATAACACTAAACGGAGGGCCGGGGGCCGGGCGGGTTGGAGGGCCGTGTTGCCAAATAAACAACATGAATTTTTCGCGGGCTGGCGAGCTGCACAGAAGGGCGGGCCGGCAGGCTGCACAACAGGACAGGCCAGTGGGCTGCACATTAGGGCGGTCCGGCGGACTGCACATTAAGCTGGCCTATGGAAAAGGGCGAGCCGGAGGGCTACCCTTTTCTGCAGCCCGCCCCGCCCTTTTCCGCAACCAGCCGGACCGCCTTTTTGTGCAGCACGCCCGGCCCGCCGGCCCTCCAATTAGTGCTATCCATGGAATCAGACTGAACGTGACAACCGCTCCTGAAGAGCAACGTTTATATTTTAAAACACTTGCTTTCTTTTTGAGTAACGAATAATGACATGGGCGGAGGTACCCAGCTTTCATCCTAATTTGAAGAAACATTTTACAGTTACACTTTCTCCATAAAACTTCAGAAACCTCTACTGTAAGAGTTGGACTTCGGTTGTTGTTGAAGAGATTTTGATTAGCCATGTCAAATCAGTCATCAATCTTAACAGCTACTTTCAACAAAAATCCAATACAGGTTTGAATATAGGCCAGCACTGAGTTTTGTGCTAGAAAGGGACCAAAAACATCGTCCCCCTTCTACCACTGAGAAAGTGATTGCGCAAAACATAGCCTCTCCTTTACAGGCGTAGTGATTGCAGCATGTCTGCACATGCAGTAGACTCAATGCAAAGCCTTGCCTACACAAATGTGCCCGCAGCAACGCCTTCCCGTGGAACCCCTTGATATCGCAAAAGTTTCTGTGGAAATGGCACGCCCGGTTTGTCCAACGATATAGTTGAGATTCTTGAATCGAGAATGAGAATGAGTTCTTGTAGCTGACTCGTTTGTATCAAGCGGTCTCGTGTTCTGGAACGGCAAAAAAAGGGTGGGAAACTGGGTCCTATTATCCCCATACACAAAAAGGGAGACATAAGAGAATGCAATAACTAAAGTAGTATCTCTCTGCTCAGCCTCCCTTGAAAGATAAGTTTCAAGCGTTTTGAAAGACGATGCCGCGAGATAATTGAATCAAAGCTGGAAAATATCCAGTACATTTTTTTCCTGGTCGAAGTTCTACAGGCCAAGTTTTCACTCTACAAAAATTTTTCGAGAATTCGTGGGAGTATGCCAAAGATGCCTACGCATGTTTTGTTGACCTCGAGAAAGCATACGACCGGGCTCCTCGGTAAAAGCTTTGCAGTATTGCAGGAGGACGGTGTCAAACGCCGCCTGTTACTGGCCGTCAAGTCACTGCACTCCTGCTCATACGCTGTGTCCGTGTCGATGAAGTTAAATCACAACCGTTGGGGTTAAATTCCAACAAGAGTGTGCTTTCACCACTCCGCTTAGTCCATATGAATTGGATAGACAGTCACAGCCGCGTCAAAGAAGATGTCACTTTTGGAAGCTGCAGGATCAGCCGCTTGCATTCTGCGGATGCTTTGGTACTGCTTGCATCCTCTGAACAGGGCCTTCAACATGCACCTGATTGGTTTGCAGCTGCTTGCGACGAAGCGGGAATGAAAATTAGCACTGAGAATACCGAGGTATCATGTCTCTCCAGAAACGAAAGTCAGTGTGTGCTCCAAGTAAGTAGCCATACACTACAGCAGGTCGAGAAGTTCACGTATCTCAAGTAGTATTCACGAGTGACGGAAGGTGGAACAACGAGATGAATATACGGATTGGTAGAGCAAACAAGCAGCACTGCGTGAGCTTTGTCGCTGTGGTTACAGAGCTTTGAAGCATTGAAATGCTGTCAGATTTTAAATCGTTTTTTTGTGACGATCCTCACCTATAGTCATGAATCTTGGGTGATGACCATAAGAATACCATTTTAAGTGCAAGCGTTAGAGATTGGATTTTTGTGAAGAATTCACGGCGTGACACTTCGCGACAGACAAGTGCGCAGCTGTGAAATTCATAAAACCCTGAATGTCGAGTTACTTCTCCACCAAATATAGAGACCTCTGCTACAGTGGTGGACCACGTGACCAGAATGTCCCAGAAAGGATTGGCGAGGCAAATCCTGATAACCACATCCACGGGTAAGTGGCCCACTGGCAGTGGCGTGCAGAGGTCTGGTGACGCCCAGGGCGACTTCTTGATTGTATGGCCCTCTACCAAAATTTAATATTGAGCAATGGCGTATGGTGGTCATTGTAACTGGATGCGCTGTTTGTGTGTCATATTATGATGTCATATTCACGTTTGCAAACCAACGTCTAGGCGAAGTTTGTTGACACAGCATTCATATTATGCCACGCCTACTCTCCTTACTGGTTGTTGTAAATTGTGTCACTGTAATAAACACAATATCAGCGCTCCAAGTAAGGAGACGGGAGCAAAGCAGTTCGTAGCGACTGGCATACGCGGAGAGTGATCATGGCATGTGAACTCTATTGTTGCTCGCTGCCACAGTGCGAAGCTTTGCGCTTATGCCGCTCGGGATTTCCGATCGCAACAAAATGGTGCTATGACCAGGATGTGGAGGTCGTGCGGAGTTCAGCCTTCACACAAAGAACGCGCGATCGGTGTGGTTCGTTGTAAAAAGGAGGGGTGTTATTGCAACCTCTCCGGTGGTGTTGCGTTGATTGTGTGATTCACCACGAACGGGATGTGCGCGAAGAACAAAAATATATGTAAGTGGCGCGAACAAGCAATAATAGAGCAATCTCGTCGGGTGAGCTCTATTGTTGCTTGCTGCCACGGTGTGAAGCTTCGCGCACATGCCGCTCGGGATTTCCGATCACAACAGAACACACTGAGTGCTACGTCAGCTCAGTTCACATCTGCAAAAATATAAGGTTGCGCATTAAAACAGTGGAGTGTAGCACACTCAACGCTACGACAGGGAAATTCACAACTGCAAAAACATCAGGCTTCGCTAGGGTTGCCAGATCACTTGAAACTTTTTCAAGGACATTTTGTGATTATTGAAATTTTAATGCCTACTTTGAATACTTTTTAGATATAGTGGTGCAGCACGTATAGTGGTGATACAACTGTTCTTGAATAACTTACTTTTTGCTACACAACTACATAAGCAATGTAATTGAACAGAATAACGTGTAGCTTTTTTCCATCTTAATCTTGATTCTTGAATGTTCAATGTAACCAATAGTTAAGTAATGAACAATTTCACAACTGTTCAAGAACTTTCACGGACCCTGAAAAATGCTCAAGGACAACAAAATGCTTTAAGGATCAAGGAAATAACCAGTTTTGATAGCAAATTCAAGGAAAGTCCTTGGCGCTCAATGACTTCTGGCACAAACTTAAGCTGCCCGTCTCGTCGAACAGCAGTCGAGCAGAAAAGACATGCGGCTGGGATGGCGGACACCCAGAGTTGACAGATTGAAACTTGCTAAGCCACACAATAATTCAGAATGCACATAAAGTACGCAAGAAAACTTACGTTTTTTATTATGTGGCTGTTATAACGGCTGGGGGGACAAAACAGGTACGGGCTTGTATGAGCCGTCGTGATCAATCCGCCTGAATTGCTAGTTAATGACGAAGCTCGAAATTATGCACATATTGCAAGCACATGTGTGCAGCTTTGTTAGCGCACATCCAGGGTCACCACATCAAAAAACGGAACGGGAAGCTGGTGATGCATCCACAATTCAGCTACAGTAAATCAAGCAAGTTGAAACAGGACAGTTTGGAAATTTGGCACATGAAATCAATTAAAACTCCTTAAATAATCTTTCAATCCTTTTTTGTGATCTTCCCTTGATCGCCTAATATGGAAAAGGTCATGTCGCTATCAGTTGGATTAGCTGTGTGCAGCACACCTAGAGTATAGGTCCCTGGTGATGAAGAATGTGAGAAATACTGGCATTTGAATACGTAAAAATTAGTGTTTACAAAAAAAACTAGTTTCGAAAAATTCAATCCCTGCAGCCAGGGGCGTAACGCGGTTAGATGTCGCCCGGGGCAAGAACCAAGTTTGGCGCCCCCATTTTGGAATCTGATGTCTTTCAATAGCAAATGTACTGTATTGAAAAAAGTACTTGCGATATTGTTGGGACTTTTCGGCGCTCTCTGCAGTGGTTCCAGCGCCCCTACAGTGATTCGGCGCCCGGGGAATTGTGCTCACTTGACCCCCTCGTTGCGCCCCTAAATGCAGCATATGTTAGTATCCGTACAATTGGAAAAATCATCTAGTTACAGCATTTTATTTTTTGTAATTTAACTCTTTGGATGCCCGGGGCAGTCGCCCTGTTCGTCCTCCCCTCTGCACCCCACTGCCCAGAGGCCGATCAAGGGTCGGGTGGGAAGATTACAGCTCCGAGGTGGCCTGGCACGACCTTGGTGTGGAGCCCAGTCCCGTCGCCACTGGGGGGACTGTAATTTAGTGGCATTTTTGTCAAATTTGAATGTCAAGCCCCTCCTGCACGAACGTAAAGCCCCCTCCGTACTAACGTAAAGTCTCCCTATTGACGACTTGCTGGCGACTGTTCTAGTAGAGCCAACAGAATTATCATACTGTACATTGCTGTTGACCGTGAGTTATTTGGAGTCTTTTGCGATGATGCGATCCTCCCAAGAGGAAAATCATGAGAATGAATGATGGCTGCAATTTTGATAAAAAGGCATATTTCAGCTGGTTGGGATAGGCAATTTTCAGCGACTAATTGTTCAGCCAACACTTCTCTAAGCCTCTAGCTTACGCAGCAAATTTGACTACAAGAAAAGTGAGCTGCTGGTTGTGAGTCCAAAAACGTCCGTTCATTTTTTCATTTTCGTTTTCGCTTTTCCTAAAGAATGTAAACGTGATCAAAAGAAATGATGAGCTGTAAGCAGATCCTAATAAATGACTTGCGTGTAATGGTTTTTGTTTTATCTTAAAAATAATATTTTCTGAAACAAAATATTGCGTTGAAAGGTTTGACTTCTCCTCCGAATAGAGAGAAACCAGCTACGATGGTTCGACCAAGTGACCAGAATGTCCCGGGAAAGATTGGAGAGGAACGTACCGCTGGCTGCACCCACAGGAAAACGTACCAGAGATAGCACAACGACCAGGTGGCGTGATTACATTTCCGACCCGGCTTGGTAACCATCTTTGTGTGGAGCCAGAGGTTGCTGAAAGCCATAAAGTATTTTGAGGCCTAGGGCTGCTTCCCCTCAGTGGTCTCAAGAGGAAAAGCGAGTGTGGAAAGTGACGTGAGTGAAGACATGTTCAATGCCTGGTTCTGATTGGATGTGATTGTACCAATTGCATTTCGCTGGTTCTGATTGGACAATGCCTGGTTCTGATTGGATGTGATTGTACCAATTGCATTTCACTTGAGGCCGTTCCATTGTGTGGCACCGACGTTGCACGATTTACGTTATCAGAGAAAACGAGTTAAAAACCAAAGTCCAAGTCACGATGAGTTTCGCAGAAGTTTTCTAGCACAGCGCGAAAGAATGCCAAAGAGAACGAAAGTCAAAAGAATGGCGATAAGCTACACAGTGTGCTGTTCACATTTCTCAAACACTTTTGTTGAAGATAAAATCAATTTAAATTTTAAAACCCGTGACTAAGTCCATGATATGACGTAGGTCTATATAAAGCGCTATAACAGCATCACCGTCCAGTTATGTAGTTCGTTATGGGCAATTGTTGGATGCTATATGTTTTTGCGAAAAATGAAAAACTTTGAAACGAAAAATTCTCAATGGCTTGAACTGCAAAACGCATCTCAATTATTTTTCGTTTTGGAAAGTGATTTATTCGGTTGGGAAAAAAAGTTAAACTGAACTAGGGGAATATTGTGAGGCGTAGAAATCATTTTCGGGATGTCCCAGCTCAACTATTTTTATTTCGAAGACATTTCTCCGTCCTCAAGAAAAGCAAGCGTACAATGACCATGTAGCAGATGTGTAAATTGTTTTTTCAGCAAAAGTCGTGAAATTGTTGTTCTGTAAGCGGCATTCAGTTATCTTCACACGCTACTGACCTTTTGGCTTTGTGAAAGTTGTGTTTTATCGCGCATCATCTTTTTTTAGCATCTGAGCATCTTGTGGAACCATTTGATATGAAAAATTGAAGTTCATGCCTTTCCATTTTGCTGGCGCTATGTTGAATTGCTACTTTAGCAAAGCATTTCTAAATAAAACTTTTAATGCATCTGGATAGTTTGTAAAGGCAATTTAAGCAGGTGACGTTTCTACAGCAGTTTTTTTGGGGATGGACAGCTAAATATGCCAGGTCGTTTAGTTAAAGGACAAGGGTTCCTATTACCGTTAGTTTGACTTTCTGTGATGGTTGGTAACGTTTCGAAGCAAACCTCTGCGCGACCACACACCCCCATCCTCTACACGTGGTTTGCCGTTGCTGGAGCCTGCAAAAGATATTACCGGGTCAACTCACTCACGTAACCGGGTTACTGCAAACTGTCTAGCTCCGAAATTGCTGCTAAAGTGATAACACGGAAAGCGCTTCTTCTGAATTAAAAAACAAAACAGAATGCTTTTGCGAGCTCGAAATATAGAGAAAAGCACTGCGACGCAACATGTGACTGCAAAAAAACAGAGTGCTAAAAACAGTCAGACGGAGGAAAGAAATACTAAGATTGTTATCTGAAAAATGACGGTTTTCACACTCGCAGGTAAAAATGTGAACATACGTAAGGAAATCCGGCGCGAACGTTGACACCATATCTGGATTCACACCGTGCGTTTGAAACAGGCTGGAACCTGTGGTCCACGTGACCATTTAATACGTCCCGCGTCAGAATTTTCATGTCCAAAATTAGAATACGTCATTGCGTCAAAGCAAAACTGCAAGAAAACCAGATACGCAGACGATAAGTCAATAGGAGCTTTTTCTTCTCATTCTCCTCAGGAAGATAATCGCAGAGTTGTTGCGTAAATGTCTGCTTATCTTGGAAAAATATGAAAGTTTCTGCGGCTTGCCCGGAAATGCTTTCCCAAATTCATGCGGCTCATGATAGTAAATACAGTGTAGGTTCCTCAACCCTGGTTTCAACAAAAACTAACATTTTGTTTCTAAAAACTGTTACCGTTTCTAAAAAAGATCTCATTTGACTGTGACATCAGCAAACACACAGTCATCTGTGAAAAAGTGGAACAACCCGAAGGCCTTGTCTTTGATTGATATACAAGCAGCAGCCAAGATTTGTGTAGTAGCCACTTACAAAGGGTAGACTTGTGCCTTCATTCTGATCTAAAAAGAAACTTGCATTTCGAATTGTTTGTAGATACGTGAGTCAGAGTCTGTCTGTAGTTATTGTTTTTGAACTTATTTGCACCAACTGATTGTACTGCCCTGCTGTTTACCAAACAGAGCATATGTCTCCGCAATTTTTGTGCAATGTCTTGTTTGTAAATTTTATTTCTGAGCTGAAAAATAGCCTCTCCTGTTTGACTAAATTCCAGCTAACCAGTATGTTATTTCAAATGACGATTGCTCGGTTTACAAGTCTCAACAGGTTTTAATTAGACAAGAAATAGTTTCAGATAAGAAAAATCGTTTTAGATAAGCAATAATTTCTTGTTTTATTTATATAAAAAATAGTTATTTGTTCCCACAAAGTCACGCTATGAAAATTTTCTAAAATTTTCCTTCATCTGCGGTTGTTCCTGTTTGAAAATTAAACCGCTTGAATATCCAATAAATGTGATTTATTAAGGGAGTCTTCGTAATCTTTCGGCCCTATCCTTAATGCCGTAAATCGCTATAATATTTACAACAATAACAGGAAACCTTGAATATCGGAAAGACACTGCAATTTGCGAAACCGCGCGGCATAGAATTGTACTGTGGGGTCATTTTAGTGCACCCATGGTGAAGGTCAATCCATTTTGATTTGTAGCATCTAGGTTGCTTATATTCTCACATTCGATAAAAGTAAAATGTTGCAAAAATTTTGTTCATGATGATAAACTGGGCCAGTAGAGTGTGGCTGGATATCTGGGTGGGGTGTGAAGATTTAACAAATATGAACTGGTTATAAAAAATACATTTGAGAATTTAAATATATAAACAGGAATTAAGTTTTTTTGGTCATGTGCCCCGAAAATTTTGGTTGAACGCAAAAGTGGTTTGGCCAATTCTTGAATGGGAATAACTGTCAATATGTCTGATTGAAGGGCGACAGCTTTAAATGATAATGTGGTAAAGATTTGCTTCTCCAATGCCGTATAGCAGAGCGTACAATATAATTTCAGCATTAACTAAACCTACCACCTGCACCATCTCCGCGTAATTGAGACCTTGAATTTCAAAGTGGCTTTCATAACTATACACCAAATTATTTGCAGTAAATTATATCGGCCTCCACGCGCGGCATACCGCAAGTAATTGTTCTGTTTTCTGTTGACAAAATCAAGTGCATAGCTTGATTTATTCGACGTAAGTTATTTTTGGTAAGTTTCGACGTAAGTTATTTTTGATAAGTTAAGTTTTCGACGTAAGTTATTTTTTCGACGCAAGTTATTTTTGATAAGTTATTTTTTCGACGTAAGTTATTTCTGATTAGTCATTTATTCGACGTAAGTTATTTTTGATAAGGTATTTTTTCGACGTAAGTTATTTTTGATAAGTTACTTATTCGACGTAAGTTATTTTTGATAAGTTACTTATTCGACGTAAGTTATTTTTGATAAGTTACTTATTCGACGTAAGTTATTTTTGTGTCCTCAAGACAAGCCATTAAACGAACACGATGGCTCCTGCTTATTTTTGGGATAAGCCCCGTTTTTGTTGCACACACCTGCCGTGATAAGCCCCTTAACCCTACAAAGAGCCTGCAGCTGGCTATCATTAGCAAACAAACGAAATCTTTCTCTTTAAACCAACTTTTTGTTGAAAGCGAGCTGCTTTGAAATGCATTTTTGAGAACACACTACACTGCAGGTACTTTTGACTTTTTTTAATTTAAAGCAGTCTCAACCGACACACCCAATTAGAACAATGACTTATTTTCAAGGATATACAAAAAACAAGAATAAATAAATATCAGTACCAAAACAACAACAAACAATTACACGCTGATTAAACTTTCAAAGCAAAATCTCATAGCAGAATAAAACTTCTAAACAAACCCTAAAGTATAAAAACATAATTCATCGGAGACTGTGAAGTAATATTGCACAATTATGCAAATCGCAAAAGACGCAGGAGCGTTGACTAAAGAATTTACCAAACTTTTGCCAAAGCGCACAATAGTCTTCCATGGTCTACGAACAGGTTTTTGTGCACAGCACATTTCAAACGGTTTTCGTCTACCTGCGTGCATTTTGGCAATACCCACGAGAAAACAGGAACAGCAAAGCGCAGATTACAGTGAACTCGATTATTATGTTGAACACGCACGTCAGTAAAGTCAGCACTACACCAGCATCTTGCACCATTTTGGTTACTTGAAACTCCTTACATAACAAACGCTCAATAAAATCGGTAAACCTTAAGGTTTTAATTTCTTCTGGTTATACGCGGGCCTTTCTTCTGTTGACAAAATAAAGCTTGCTCGCGAAACATCACAATAGTCTCATATAAGAGTAAGACAGCACTTCCACAACGTCGACCAATTTCACAAATCAACCACTGGCCCAGTGATATATGGTTCGCAAATGGAGTAAAGATATAAAAATGAAGGAGTTGAACGTTAAGGACGGGCCTGGCAAGACTTTGAACTGATGCTCAAAGTTGTTTTTGAGAGAGGCGCTTGGGTATTACTCATGCTGTTGACGCTTTGTTGATAATGTCATTGCAGTAGTTCTTACAAAACTGTTGACGAGGGACCAACCAAAGTCCATGTTTTAAGATTGGCTGACGACGCTCGTAATCCAACCGACTTTTGATGCGACCTAAAAAACAGAAAACAAGCACTTAATGCTTCTCATCGCAAAATAAGCTCAAGCTCGTTTGTTGGTTGGTCTTGAACATTCGGCACTTTAACGTAACACCTCATAATCTACTATTTCTGAGGAAAGCCTTTCGCTACCGAACCCTACTGCGTTTAGGTTTCAACATGTAATGTTACAACCACAAACCAACCCACGCGACTGTTTAGAACGCAAGGCTTCGATCAGCAGATGTCTTTATGAGAACGGGCAATTTCAAAACAAATTCAAGGGGGTATATCTTTCATGTGGAGAATGAAAGAGAACATTTGTTATCATGTTTGTCTTCGAAGAACGACAGCCTAGCTATGAATTGCATTGAAACGATAATAAACACCTGCATTTGGACGCACGAAATGATAACCATTTCTGGTTGACTATCTTCACAGGTTGCTCATAGTGCAGATACTTTCTTAATTGAAAAGTTTGAACTTACCTTCGTATAAACTCCTGGCCTCCTAGACAGTGCACATCCATACCCCCACGACACTATGCCTTGCAGCTGGTGCCGATTGCCGTTTCTCTGTACTAATGGACCACCGCTGTCACCCTGTTGAGGAATGCATGGGTTCGATAATTAGACGCCGAAATGATTTTCACGAATCAAACTGCAGTTTGCTCGTATCGGGCGAACAGACCATAACTACGTTGTGCTCACAATTATTATGGTAAATATTGACCACAATAACACGAGAACAATAGCGTCCAAAACTCCGACTGGTTTCAAATGTAGACGTGGTCAGTTGATAACGATTTAGGGTACGTTTCTTGAAATCAAACTTTTGCATACGTAATAAAGCCCGCTAGAAAGAGAAGCAGATACTCAGCATACCTGGCAAGCATCTTTTTGGCCATTTTCGTACCCAGCGCAGAACATATTGTCTGTGACTTGATTTGTTCTCCCGTTGTGCTGTGTCATCCAGGTATTGCACTGAGAGTTGCTGATAATCAGTACGTCAACCTGCTGCAAGGTTCTGTTGAATCCTTTTCCGTAATCTGAAATGTAGTTAACACAGGTTAAGTTAAGTAAGTTTTACTGCGGACGACTACTCCACAAAAGTATATCCTTTAAGCTGGCAGTGACAACCACGCCTTCTGTTGTTGAGACCCGCGCTTGAACCTATAATCGTTTCTAGAATATCAACGTTATTACTCTGTGATAAGCAGAATGTCGACTGGACTTCTAAAAATGCCTTTGTATAATGCTGTTCTTTTTGCTACTCATGTTGTTGCGTGCCTTTGTATTTTTTTAAGTTATCTCTTGACGCGTACAAAAGAAACGCTGAATATCACAGAATGTGCCAAGAATTTAAACAATCTCTATTTGTTAACTTCAAAGACATTTTCTTTGTCTTATTTCAAATCTTAAAATCACAGTCTTCAGAGTGAATCTTACCTTTCGTATCGCCCCAGCCACTGACCAGTCCCACAGTATTTGTAACAGGTCCTTGATTCGCTTGAGGGAGGCAGATTGGTCGAATGTACTGAGAGAACTTGACTGGTCGTTTAAGCTACAGAAAATATAAACGCATATTTAAAAAACAAAAATGTCTCAAAAGTCTGTTTGACGTCTCTAGGTTGCAGCCAGTTACAGCTTTTTCTGTTAAACGGTTGTGTCAAAGCCATGAAAGGGTGACGTAATTTTTCTGACAATTTTTAGAAAAGGATGTTGCTTTCGCAAAGAATTATATTTTATTAAGTAGAACAAAATCTACTCCAAAAACAGTGAGTCAATTAAAAAAAAGAATTGCTTCAAAGCAGATTTCAAAGCAATTCACCATTCAATCAGTGCCTGCAAAGTTGGACCAAGCCTTTTCAGAAAGTGGAAGGTGTAACTCGAGTAATGCTTTGACATTCAAGACCTGAGGTCATCGCAAAGCTTACGTAAGTTTCGGGTTCAATATTTTGTCTAAGGGTTGGTCGAACACTCCCCGGTCTTATCGAACTCCGCGAAGTGTCACAATGGGCGCAGAGCCGCGATCAGATCATGTTGATTGTGATCTACACCCGCGAGATCGAGCGTTGATGGCACGAAGAAACCGGAGGGAGTCACAAGCCCCGGGGTGGGGAATCACCGGAAATCGTGGACTGCGTCATACATCCGTCGCGAGGCGGTGGAGAATATGATGGGCCACATCTGACGTTTAGGCATTTTGTTGTGCACTTTTCACGCATGTTATCACCTTTTACAAGAACAAAAATTTACACTAAGGTGTCATCACGGTTTTTCGGTAACCGGTATGTTTTCTGCATTTTGTTTTGACCAGTAGCAGATTTAAACAGATTGCTGGCAACGATATCGCAAAATTATTTTACTTTGATTTCAAAGGAGTGAATCGTTTCTCAGAGTCGCGCACTGGCTTCACATGAGTAATGAACTCTTAGTAGCTTGTTCAACCAAACCGTTTGTTTGAGCTGAGCGTTTGACTTCATGGATCAAATTTAAGGATAACCATTTGCCAACAACGCGAGATGACGTGAATGACCTGACACGACAAAAGTTCGAGCACGCTTGCAAGCAAGGGGCATCCTCAATGCCAAGTATTGTAAATTGCAATCCTGTCGTTGCATTTTTTCGATCTCTTTCCCATTGGAGTGGAAGCATGCCGTATTTTGAAAGGGTTTGTTGTGGAAATTAAGACAAGTGCTCGAGATTAAAAATCATTATTTTCCTGTGATGTTTTTTGTTGGTCTTTTCAACTGAGTCAGCAAAGTGCAATGGTCTATTTGTTTTATTTGACTTACTGGCGGCGTCTTGCATTTAAGCGCAGATGTCCATATCAGAGACCAGTTTTTTAAGAAAATCTCATACAAATAACATTGTTTGAGAATTGCAAATGGATCCCAGATGATCGAAATAAAAAAGTTTCCTGAAAGCAACAGCCACGAAATGTGTTTTCTGAAAAGTTCTCTGAATGCGTGCGGACAGGAGACTTTGTTGCGGTAAAGTTTTCAACAAAATACGGTATGTTCTTGTAAGCATTCAGTGAAACTTCGCTTTAGTATCGACTGGATCGCATGAGCTACGTGTTTGAGGCACTGAAACTTTAATGAAACGTTTCGGAATGTATAAGATGTAGATATTGAATAGAAAATCTTTACTGTGGCGGGAGAAAAACTAAGTGCAAAGGGTTACTCAAACCTTTACCAGAATCGTTGTGGCCAAATGATGGGTCCGGTGACCTGTTGTTGGGAGTAGACTCAGCCATGCAGGATTAAAAAGCAGCATAGCGATTTGGTAGGGAAGCTGCAGCTGGTTTGCCTTAGACATTGTCTTGTGATACGCATTTTTACACTATAGTATGTCCTGTAATGAAATCATTTTAAAACCTGACACATATTTTACTTATTTGCGTGATGCAGCAAACTTGTTTCACTGTAGACTAAGGATAATGTTAATCTCGGGTCAAATTTAGGAAAAAAGAACCAAATGAAAAGCTAGGTGCAAGAGTTTGCATCGGTTGCAGTCTTTTGTTTCTTTATAACGTTCTTTATAAAAACCATTTTCTCATTTTAGCCTCTATTCGAGCAAAATATCCAATTGCCGCATCACTACATCAAAGTCAACATTATGTGCGTTTTAATGTAGCTTCAACGACGTTCCGAAATGCCAAGGAGCAAAATCGCTTACCCTGATTACGGCAATGTCGTGATCAGTTGTGTCGTGGTTGTAATTGTCGTGGATTCGAATCCATTCGAAATCGACCCGCAATTGACCCTGGTCTACGTTGTCCTCGTCTTTCTGGTACTTGCCCAGGAATGCGTGGTAGAAACTTGCGGTGGGGTTCTTCGTTCTGCGAGAAAATCGTACTGCAATTGATCAATAATGGGTGTAAAAACAAATATGTTCCAGTTTAATTTCGAAATAAGAAAGCATTTGGTTTACCCCATCAGTAAAAAGTTCCACTCAGAAAGAAGGTTAGATAAATTTATTGTTTTTCTGAGGAGTTCTCTATGGGCAGTTACAAATGCAATCTACATTAACAGCAAACTCTTTTATTAAGAAGATTTCCTCCAGACCGCTTTTTGCTGAAAATGTTTTCACAATTCGAGCATTCTTTTGTAAATCTAGTTTAACTAAACAAAAACTTTTTTTGCGCGCCACTCACCCGCCAAAGCAGTGCGCCGCTGTCAC